>Ga0315336_1000138_pt1 | contig 315765 bp, 283 predicted proteins | sample ASW5metaG_FD_204512 | JGI IMG/M metagenome (GOLD analysis project Ga0315336, IMG submission 204512) | Ammonia-oxidizing marine archaeal communities from Monterey Bay, California, United States - ASW #5 | ecosystem: Environmental > Aquatic > Marine > Intertidal zone | place: USA: California...
CGCGGATGGTCAGCACGACGGCGCGGACCAATCGCACGACGCGGGGGATTTCGGGGATGGTGATGGCGATGATGACGTTCACCACGCTGGAGCCGAACAGCGCCACGACGGCAATCGCCAGCAGAATACTGGGGATCGCCATCATGCCGTCCATGATCCGCATGACCACCGCGTCGACCGCGCGCAGATAGCCGGCGAGCAGGCCGATGACCAGGCCGATCGCCATGCTGGCGAGCGCCACGCTTAAGCCCACGATCAGGGATATGCGGGTGCCGTAGAGTGTTCGGTCGAAAATACTGCGGCCGAGATTGTCGGTGCCGAACCATTCCGCGGCACTCGGCGCCTTGAGCCGGTTGATCGGGTTGAGCCGCCTCGGGTCATCGGTGACATAGGGCGCGACAATGGCCAGCAGGACCAAAGCCGCCAACACCGAGAACCCGACAATAATCGTCGGATGGCGTCGGGCGAATTGGGTGCGGCGCCGCCAGGCGGTGTCTGTCTGTTCCGATGTTGGATCCGAGAATGGCTTGTGCATTGTCGTAAGCGGCCCTCGGTCGTTCAATAGCGGATACGGGGATCGAAATAGGTGTAGGACAGGTCGATCAACAGATTGATGACCACGTAAACACCAGCGAAAATAAGAATGACGCCTTGGATCACCGGATAATCACGGTGCAAGATCGCATCGACCGTGAGGCGTCCCAGTCCGGGGATGTTGAACACGCTTTCGGTGATGGCGACACCGCCGATCAACAGCGCAATGCCAATACCGATGACGGTGACAATCGGTATTGCTGCATTCTTCAGCGCGTGACGCAGCAATACGGTCCGTGGCGCCAAGCCTTTGGCGTGTGCCGTGCGAATATAGTCTTCATCCAGCACGTCCATGACACTTGCCCGGGTGATGCGGGCGATCAGGGCGGTATAGACGGTGCCGAGCGTGATCGATGGTAGGATCAGGCTTTGAAGGAACGCCCAGAAACCCTCCGCGATCGGGGCATAGCCCTGAACCGGCAGCCATCGCAAATTGATCGCAAAGGCATACATCAACAGGTAGCCAACCACGAAAGCCGGTACGGAAAACCCGAGCACCGCGAACAGCATGGTACAGCGGTCGATCCAGCTGCCGGCACGCCAAGCGGCAACGGTGCCGAGCGGCACGGCGATGAGGATGGCCATCACGATGGTTATCAACGCCAGAAAAACCGTGGGTTCCAAGCGCTGACCGATCAGTTCGGTAACCGGCAAATTCGAGAACACAGAGACACCGAGATCGCCTTGTGCCACGGCGGCGACCCAGGTGAAAAACTGAACATAGGCCGGCTGATTGAGACCGAGGCGCTCACGGATTTTTTCAATCGCGTCCGGTGTGGCATATTCGCCGGCGATCACCGCCGCCGGGTCGCCTGGCGTCAGGTGCAACAGCAGAAAAATGAAGATGGTGACCACCGCGACGACCGGGATGGTCGCCAATATCCGCCGAATGACATAGGCGTACATGCGTGTCAGCTTTTCCGATTGCTGTTGCGCTAAGGTGGCGCAGACTATCGAATTGGCTGCACGAGCGAAAGCGATTCGGTGTTGAATTGGTGAATTGATCGGGTTGGATATCTATTGATAAAATCGTCGTATGACCATGAAGGCGGCTAGGCGAACGACGCGGCCGGCGACGGTGCCTATGGGGACCGAGCCGACGAGGGCCGTGTCGGTACTCGTCGTCGAGGACAATGAAATCAACCAGGCGCTGGTGACCGCCATGCTGGCGCCGTTGCGCCATGTCGTGGATGTCGTCACCGACGGTCACGAAGCCGTCGCGGCGGCGCAGCGCACCGCCTACGATATCGTGCTGATGGACATCAACATGCCAAATATGGATGGCGTCGAGGCGACGCGGCTCATTCGTTCATCCGGCGGCGCTCTTGCGTCGGTTCCGATCATCGCCGTGACCGCCAACGCCATGGCTGGCGATCGCGAACACTATCTGGCCGCCGGCTTGACGGATTATCTCTCCAAACCGATTGACCGCAGGCAATTGATCGAGACAATCGACAAATGGACCGGCGGAGTGGCCTAGGGATTAGCTGAGGCCGCCGAAACCGTTCTGGCGTTGAGAACCTGGAATCATGGCTTCTATAGTCACTGGCACTGAGCTGCAAAAATTGTCTGTTCGATCGACCGCGACCGGCGTCGTCCAGTTCGTCGGTCACGTCGGCCTATGGTGCCTGACCGCCGCGGGCATTGGCCTGGCCGGCGATACAATCTGGCTGCTGCCATGCATGATTGTACATGGCATCGTGCAAGTGGCTTTTTTCGCCGGCCTGCATGAATGCGTCCACCGCACGGTGTTTGTCAGCAAACGCCTCAACGATTGGGCCGCTCAGATTTTCGGATTCATGCATTTCCTGCCGGCCGGCTATTTCCGGCATTTTCACATGGCCCACCACCGCTACACCCAGAATCCGGAGCGGGATCCCGAATTGGCTCGGCCGAAACCGACCGATGTCCGGTCTTATTTGGTTTACGTCGCCGGCGGCGTTTATTGGCAGGATCGCATTCGGGAATTGTTTCGCCACGCCTGCGGCCGGGTTAGCGCGCCGTTCGTGCCCAAATTCCGGCGGTCGGCGATCTGCCGGGAAGCGCGCTGGCATTTGGCGCTTTACGGTGTTGCCGCAGTGCTGGTTGTCGCCGGCTTCGATCAGCCGCTTCGATATTGGGTCGTGCCGGCCGTTCTCGGCCAACCGTTTCTGCGGCTCTACCTATTGGCTGAACATACCGGCTGTCCGGAAAGCCCTGAAATGCTGATCAACACCCGCACCACGTTCACTGCCGGGCTGGTGCGTTTCCTGATGTGGAACATGCCCTACCACGTCGAACATCATGCTTACCCTTCGGTGCCGTTCCACCGGCTACCGCGCCTGCATGGCGAGATCAAAGATCACTTGGCGGTCACCGCCTGCGGCTATCGCCGGTTCCATCGTGGCTATTGGCAGGCACTTCGCGCCGGCCACGGGATAGCGTTCGTTGCGGGTGATTCAAGCGCTCAGGCGTAGGGGTTGCGGCCTTTGCGGAGCGCGACACGGATCGGCACGCCGTCCAATTCGAAACTGTCGCGCAAGCTGTTGACCAGATAACGCACGTAGGAATCCGGCAGTTTGTCCGGCCGCGAGGCGAAAATCGCGAAGGTCGGCGGCCGGGTCTTGGCCTGGGTGGCGTAGCGCAGGCGGATATGCCGGCCGTGAACCGCCGGCGGCGGATGATGGGCAAGCACGCCTGCGAGCCAGCGATTGAGGCGCGCCGTCGGTACACGCCGGTTCCAACGTTCGTAGGCGCCATGGATCGCCGGCAGCAGGCGCCGCAGGCCACGCCCGGTCAAGGCCGACACGGTCACCACCGGCACGCCGCGCAGTTGCGGCAACGAATCCTCCAACCGCTCGCGGGTCAATTGCAGCACTGCCTGGGGATCGTCGACCAGGTCCCATTTATTGACGGCGACGACCATGGCACGCCCCTCCCTAACCACGCGCGCGGCAATGGTCAGGTCCTGTCGTTCCATGGGCGCCATGGCGTCAACAAGCAAAACCACGACTTGTGCCATGTCGACGGCGCGCAAGGCGTCGTGCACGGCCAGTTTTTCGAGTTTCTCCTGAACCCGGGCCCGGCGCCGCATGCCGGCGGTGTCGACCAGCTTGTATTGTTTGCCGCCGTGGCGCCAATCGACGGCGATGGCGTCGCGGGTGACGCCGGGATTAGGGCCGGTCAACAGCCGATCTTCACCCAACAGGCGATTGATCAAGGTCGATTTTCCAACGTTCGGCCGCCCGGCAATGGCGATTTGGATGACTGGATCTTCTTCTTCGTCGTCCGTCGCTTCAGCGTCCGGAGTTTGGTCTCCGTAATCGGGTTCCTGACCGGCCGCAGCTTCGAACTCCGCCGCGCGCAAAGCATCATAGATTTCGACCATGCCGTCGCCATGTGCGGCCGAGACCGCGATCGGTTCGCCGAGGCCGAGCGCGTAGGCCTCCAATAGGCCCGGCTCGCCGGCGCGGCCCTCGCATTTGTTGGCGAGCAGCACGACGGGCACCGGCTGTCGGCGCAGCCAATCGGCAAAGTGTTTATCCAGCGGCGTGACGCCGGCACGGGCATCAATGAGCAAAAAGACGATATCCGCCGCGGCCAGGGCATACTCGGTTTGGCGCCGCATTCTGCCTTCCAGGCTGTCGGAATGATCGTCTTCCAATCCGGCCGTATCGATGATCCCGAAGCGCAGATCGGCGATCCGTCCGTCGGCTTCGCGGCGGTCGCGGGTAACCCCGGGGGTGTCATCCACCAAGGCCAGACGTTTACCTGCCAAGCGGTTGAATAGCGTGGATTTTCCGACGTTCGGTCGGCCCAGGATGGCGACTTTCAACGGCATGGCTCAGCGCCACGCCGTGAGCTGGGCGTCTTTGGTCAAAACATACAGCGTGTCGTCGGCGACGATCGGCGCAACGGTCGCGCCGCTCGGCAGATCCAGCTCGCTCATCATCTTGCCGGTATAAGGCGAAATCGCCACGGCGCGGGCATCCGAGGATACCAGGATCAAGCGGTCGCCGGCCAAGACCGGTCCCAACCATTGTATGGGACCTTCACGGTCTTCCTCGTCTTCGTAGCGCGGCAAAGGCCGTACCCAGCGAATGCGGCCTTCGCGGCGCGACAAACAGACCAAATCATTGGCCGTGGTCAGGACGAACAGGAAATCGCCGGCGATCCACGGCGATTGCACGCCGGCGATGTTCTGGTCCCAGATCCGCTCGCCGGTGCGAATGTCGATGGCGACCATACGCCCGCCGTGGCTGACCGCATAGACCCGGCCGCGGTCGATTACCGGCCGGCCATTGATATCGCTCAATTCCGATAGGCCGGTGCTGCCGCGCCGCCTGATCAAGGAATCGTTCCACAAAACACGGCCATTGTCGGAGCGGAAAGCGAACAACTCACCGGAAGAATACGGCGCGACGACAACATCGCTTTCCGCCGCAGCATTGGCGGCGCCAACCAGGCCGGCGACTTCGGCGATGCCGACATGGTTCCACTGAGTGGTGCCGTCGTCGGCGTTAAGCGAGAACAGCTGATTGTCATAGGTGATGACGTATATCGACTTTGCGGAGACCGTCGGCTCCGAGCGGATCGGACGGCCAAGCCCGGCGCGCCAGACTTGGGCGCCGGTTTTCGGGTCCAAGGAGAAGACGTCACCATAGCCCGTCGCGGCGAACAACTGCGTGCCACGGTAAGCCAAGCCGCCGCCGAACTCGCCCGGTTCCTCTTCCTCGGGCTGCAGCGAAACGCGCCAAAACAAACGGCCGTCGCTGGCGTCAAATGCACTGACCTGGGACATGGCGTCCATGGTATAGACGACGCCGCCGGCGACGATCGGCGAAACCAGAATGCGGGTTTCGTCGTCGGCGGCCGCGCCGATATCCGCGTTCCAGACTACTTTGGGCGCTTCGGCCAACGATAGGTGATGCATGGCGTGGCCGGCATAGCCGCCGGCCTGGGGCCAATGGCGGTTGACGTAAGGCGCCGGCAGCCGGACCTTGAGATCCGCGATCCGCGGATCCGGTTCCAGGGTCCGTTCCAGTTCGAGCACGGATATGCGCTCGCCCGGCAGCGGCGGCGCCTCGGACTCGCCGAGCCAGCCGCAGGCGGCCTGGCCGGCAATCGCCGCGCCGACGATCAGCTTCATCGGCAGTTTCGCGAAACTAAGGGACATGGACGCCATCACCAACTCCCCGCAACGGGTGGCCATTAATCGGCGCCACCCAATGCCGCCAGCAGTTCCGCCGCCCGGGCGCGGATGCCCGCGGGCGCGGCACTGTCGTCGGACAACGTCGTGAAGTCTGTTTTCGCTTCCGCCGTATTGCCCTGGCTCAAATGAACCAATCCGCGGAGTTCCAAGGCGGAATATTGAAACGGACGATCCGCCGCGGTCAGCGATTTCAGGCGCTGCAGGGCTTCGTCGCCGTTCTTCAGTTCCAAATACTGCAAGGCGGCCATCAGGCCGGCCAGGTCGCGCATGGCGCCGTCGGCTCCGGTATTACCGCTCAGGCCGTCGTAAACGCTGATTGCGCCGGCGCGGTCGCCGTCTCGGGCGAGCGCTGCTGCCTGACGGAGCTCTGCGAGTGCTTGATAGCCGGCCGCAGCATTGCTCGCCAACGCCCCGAACGCTTCGCTGGCTTCGCGAAATTTACCGTCTTCGAGCATCGCCTGTGCCGCGGCAAACTGGTCACTCTGCGCAATCCGCTGGCTGGATTGATATTCCTGCCAGCCGACCACGCCAACCGTCACCAAGACGATGCCGATCGCCAACCCAATCAAATAGTTGCCGTACCGCTTCCAAAGCTTCTCGTAGCGTTCCCGCTTTAGATCTTCGTCGATCTCGCGGATTAACTCATCCGACACCACAAAAGCTCCGTTGCCCGTCTGTTTCGCCGCTCCCGGAACGTCGAGGTCCGTTAGCCATGTCGAAACGAGATTGAAAAACCGATCCCAGTCGACATTGACGAAACGTCACAGCGCGACTGGAGAAAACGGCGGCTAACATAGCTCCCTCGACGGCTGAAAGCAAACCTTCAAAAACGTAGAATCTGCTTGCGTTTAACCGGTTTAGGCGATTGTGATTGAATGTTACGGGAGGACTGGCCCAAGGATCGGAATGAATGGACAAAATGACCGTTGCGCATTTGGTGGCTTTGATCGCGATCGCTGTTTTTCTGGTTGGGCCGGCCTTTCTTTCGACCAATCGATCGATGCCGGTTATGATGCGCAATCTGGCACTGTGGCTCGGCATCGCTGTCATCATTTCCCTGGCCTATCGCTGGATGGGATAGGAACACAAGCAAACATCAATTAATTGCGCACGGCCCTTGAATTCCGTCGCATTTCTTTAATATGATGTTAACAATAGTTCCTAATAAATTGATTCAAATAGAAAACAGGGCGGTATATGTCGCTTAAAAAAGATAGATGGAAATCCGATGTCCGAATACAATCAACAAAAACCCAGACGTTCACTCACGGCAACTGATATTAGCGCCGTATATTCCCTCGCCGATAGACTGCAGCCACGTGCGTTCTGGGGCCGCCTAAAACGCGTCCATACCAGCTCGATTGATGGCTTTGTGGTGCTGCATCCGGAAACCGACCTGCCGATGTACAAGATCGGCCGCCGGTTGGCCGGTGGCTATGTCGCCCAGGAAGACAGTGGCCGCGAGTTGGCCAGCGGCGGCACCATGGATGACGCCTTGCAGCCGTGGTACCGCAATTAGAAAATATCCACCTGGACCGCGCGCTCTTTTGATTGACCTAGAGCTGATTCACGCGTTTGATCGGATCGAAATGACGACTGCGATCAGTCGCGATTTGCTCTAGGAGTCCAGCATGGCGGACCGCTATCACGCGGTGATTATCGGCGCCGGAATCATCGGTGCTTGTATTTCCTACGAACTGGCAAAGCGCGGCTGGCGCACGCTCAATTTGGACAAGTTGCCGGCGGCGGGCTACGGCTCGACGGGGAATTCCTGTGCCATCATCCGAACCCATTATTCGACGCTCGATGGCTCGGCTCTGGCCTATGAATCGTTCTATTCCTGGGAAGATTGGTCGGGATTTCTCGGCACCCAAGACGAACGCGGCACGGCAATCTTCCACAAATCCGGCTGCATGGTCCTGCAGACCGAAGCCAACGGCTATCTCAAACCGATTTGCGATATGATGACGGAGATCGGTTGCCCGTGGGAAAGCTGGGACGCCGAAACAATCAAACAACGCCTGCCGTTCTACGATCTCCGGCAATTCGGACCGCCGAAATTGCCCGACGATCCGGCATTCGGCGAGCAGACCGGAGACGCCACGCTCAATGGCATCTATTTTCCCTGCGCCGGCTATATCAGCGATCCGCAATTGGCGACCCATAACGTCCAAGTGGCAGCCCAAGCCTGTGGCGCGACCTTCCGGTTCAATACCGAAGTGGCCGAAATCAGGCGCGATTCCGGCCGCGTGACCGGCGTCGCTTTGAGCGACGGCGAGTGGATCCCCTGTCCTGTCGTCATCAATGTGGCCGGCCCCCATTCGGCCAAGATCAATGCCATGGCCGGCGTCGAGGACGGCATGCGGATCAAGACCCGTGCCTTGCGCCAGGAGGTCGCCCACGTGCCCGCGCCCGACGGCTTTGATTTCGAGCGCCATGGCTTGGTGACCTCCGATAGCGACGCCGGCTGCTATTGCCGGCCGGAGCTCGGCAACCACATCCTGATCGGCAGCGAGGATCCGACCTGCGATGAACGGGAATGGGTCGACCCGGACGACTTCAACCGGGAATTCACCGACCAGTGGAAGGCGCAGGTCTATCGCATCGCGCAACGTATCCCGAGCCTCGGCATCCCCAGTCAATTGAGGGGCGTGGTCGACCTCTACGACGTGTCGGACGACTGGATTCCGATCTATGACCGCTCGGATCTGGATGGCTTCTATATGGCCATCGGCACCAGCGGCAACCAGTTCAAGAATGCACCGGTCGTCGGCCCGATGATGGCGACGCTCATCGAAGCCTGTGAAAACGGCCATGATCACGACAACGATCCGGTCGACTTTCATCTGCCGCGCATCGACCGATCGGTCAGCCTCGGTTTCTATTCGCGGCTGCGCGAAATCAACCCCGACAGCAGCTTCTCGGTTCTTGGATAGCCGCCGGCTACGGAATATCTACCGTCAGATTGTCGAAGTAAAAGTGACCGGTGCCAGTCGCCAAGATGCCGACGCCGCCACGATCGAACTTGGCGTCTTTGAAGGACGTCACGTCGACATCATTGATCGACAGTTTGACGCGGGCGTCGTCGGAGGTGATGCGCAGGCGGTTCATACGGTCGGGCACGATCGCCGGATGGCGGCCGCCGGTCACGCGCCGGTAGCCCGAGGCATCGCGCCGGTAGAAGCCGAATTCGCCATTCTTGGTCAGGACGAACGCGAAGTAATTGCCGCTGTCCGGGCGAAACCGATAGATCAACCCGGCGGCCGCATGCTGGCCGATGAAGCGGCCGCCGACATCGACGGCGACGGTCGCGTGGCTCAGTCCGTCGGCCGGTTCGGTTTGACCGTCGATGGACATCCAACGCAGGAAATGAATGTTGGTCTCGCCGGTGGTGTTGCCGAAGTAGAGATGGCCTTCATGCAGTTTGACGTCCCAAACGCCGGTGCGCCCGAGCAATCCACGGAGCCGCGGATCGAAGCTTTCGGGGCCGTCAAAATTTTCAGAGAGTTGGGCCAACGTGGCGGCCTTGCCGCCGGCCGGCTCGGCGAAAGAGTCTATCGCGGCACTCAGGCTAATCACTAACACGCACCCGGCGACCACCGTTTTGTAATTTGTCATTGGCCCGTTCGTCATCTTCCACAGTCCCGCCGTCGACGTCCGCTCCTTCCCGCACCCTACGCGATCGAAATCAAATTCATTCCGATTATGGCCGATTCGCTGGGTTGAGTCCTAGGTCATTCCCACTCGATGGTGCCGGGTGGCTTCGAGGTCACGTCGTAGACGACCCGGTTGATGCCGGCGACTTCGTTGATGATGCGGGTCGCGACGGCGCCCAGGAACTCGTGATCGAAGGCAAAGTAATCGGCGGTCATGCCGTCGGTCGAGGTTACTGCGCGGAGCGCGCAGACATACTCGTAGGTGCGTTCGTCGCCCATGACGCCGACGGTGCGGACCGGCAGCAACACCGCGAAGGCTTGCCAAATGTCGTCATAGAGCCCGGCGGCACGGATTTCCGCCAGATAGATCTTGTCGGCCAGGCGGAGAATATCGAGTTTCTCGGCGGTGATCTCGCCGGGTACGCGGATGGCGAGGCCGGGGCCCGGAAACGGATGGCGCCCGACGAACGCCGGCGGCAGCCCGAGCTCGCGGCCGAGGGCGCGGACTTCGTCCTTGAACAACTCCCGCAACGGCTCGACCAGATCCATGTTCATGCGCTCGGGCAGGCCGCCGACATTGTGATGGGATTTGATGGTGACCGACGGTCCGCCGGCGAAGGACACCGATTCGATGACGTCGGGGTAGAGCGTGCCCTGGGCCAGGAACTTGGCGCCGCCGATCTCATGGGCGGCCTCCTCGAACACATCGATGAAGGTGGCGCCGATGATCTTGCGTTTTGCCTCCGGATCGCTCACGCCATCAAGCTTTCCGAGAAACAGGTCGGCGGCGTCGCGATGGATCAGCGGGATGTTGTAGTGGTCGCGGAACAGTCCGACAACCTCTTCCGCCTCGCCGCTTCGCATCATGCCGGTATCGACGAACACGCAGGTCAAACGGTCGCCGATGGCTTCGTGGACGAGAACCGCGGTGACCGCGGAATCGACGCCGCCCGAGAGCCCGCAGATGACCCGTTCCTCGGCGCCGACTTGTTGGCGAATGCGGTCAAGCTCCTGGTGTTTGAACGCGGCCATGGTCCAATTGCCCGCGCAACCGGCGATGCGGTGCGTGAAATTTCGGATCAAGTCGGCGCCGTTCGGCGTGTGAACCACCTCCGGGTGAAACATCAGCCCGTAGAAGCGGCGGTCATCGTCGGCGATGACGGCAAGCGGCGCCGACGGCGACCGGCCGACAGCCCGGAATCCGGCCGGCAATTCGATCACCCGATCGCCGTGGCTCATCCAGACTTCTTGGCGGCCGCCCAATTCCCAAACGCCGTCGAACAAGGCACAGGGCTCATCGACCTCGACGAAGGCGCGGCCGAATTCCCGTTCCGAGGACGGCTCCACGCGACCGCCGAGCTGCGCGCACATGGTTTGCTGGCCATAACAGATCCCGAGCACGGGAACGCCGCGTTCGAACACCGCATCGGGTGCCCGCGGCGTATCGTCGGATAAGACGGAGGCCGGCCCGCCGGATAGAATGATGGCCCGCGGATCGAACCGATCAAGGATCGCCGCCGCCTTATTGTAGGGCACGATTTCGCAATAGACGCCGCTTTCACGGACACGGCGCGCGATCAACTGCGTTACTTGAGATCCGAAGTCGATGATGAGAATGCGGTCATTGGTCATGGGCGCATTTTAACTTTCGTCTTCCGTATGAGAGATGCCGACGGCTTCGCGGGCCAAGATGGCGGCGAAGAAACCGTCGGTGCCGTGCCGCGTCGGCGTCAATCGAAGAAACGGGCCGGGTCCGGGCGGCTGGTCATCCGCGACACTTGGCCAGATCGCCTCGAAGGTCTGCACGGCGAATTCCGGCCGGCGCGCCGTGAAGGCATCTATCCGATCCTCGTTCTCCTCCATCAGTACCGAACAGGTAACGTATATCAGTCGTCCACCCGGTTTGACCAGATCCGCGGCCGTCTCCAGCAGCGCGTCCTGTTGGCCGATCAAAGCGTCAAGTGCCGGGACGGCGGTGGAAAACCGAAGCTCCGGATGACGCCGCCAGGTGCCGGTTCCGGTGCAGGGTGCGTCGACCAACACCCGGTCGGCGGTGCCGCGGAGGGCGCTGAGATGGCGGTCGTCGGCGCCGGTGATGACCCGGCTCTGGATGTTGCGGGCGTCGGCGCGGCGGCGCCGTCGGTTGAGTTCCTCCAAGCGCCGGGCGTCGATATCGAAGGCATGGATTTGGCCCTTGTTTTCCATCATCGCCGACAGCGCCAAGGCCTTGCCGCCGGCGCCGGCGCAAAGGTCGACGACCTGACCGGCCGGCGGTGGCGCCACCAGCCGCGCAGCGAGTTGCGATCCTTCGTCTTGGACCTCCAGGCTGCCGTCCTTGAACAACGGGTGATCCGATGCTCGGTTTGCCGGCGGCAGCCTGAGGCCGGTCGGCGCCATCGGTGTCGGCGTCACCGTTAGGCCGCCGGCGGCAAGTGCGGTTGCCGCGTCATCACGCGTTGCTTTTAAGGTATTGACCCGGAGATCGACCGGCGCCCGTTTGTTGAGGCCGGCGAGCTCGGCCGCCAGGTCGTCGCCGAAGCGCCGCTGCAACGGCGTGTCAAATGCGGCTCGGTAATTGCCGATGGCCCAACCCGGCGGCTCGGCCGACCCACCACTGAGCCGTTGCAGGCTTTGCCGCTCGGCGGCGGTCAGCGGCGCCGGCGCAAAACCCTCGCCGGAACAGTGTGCGGCGATGTCCTCGATCGACAGCTGCTCGTTGCTTTGCAGGTGGACGAGCATCAGGCTGCGCGCGGTAACCTCGAGGTCGCCTTCCGCCGCTTGCCATTGCAAGTGCCCATGGTCGCGTATCATGTCGTAGAGGCGCTCGGCGATAGCGCGCCGGTCCTTGGCGCCGGCATAGCGCCGCCGCTTGAAATACGTGGTCAACAGGCGATCGGGCGGCGATGCCTCCAACAGCAGCGTCTCTAGGATTTCAATCCCCGCGGAAACGCGTCCCTCGAAGCGCATGGCCGGCTACGGCGTAATACGATAGTTCGGCGGCTCGCGCGTGATCGAGACGTCATGGACGTGGCTTTCTTTCAGGCCCGCGCCGGTGATTTTGACGAACCGGCAGTTCGATTGCATGTCGGTGATCGCTGGGTTGCCGGTATAGCCCATGGCGGCCTTCAGGCCGCCGATCAATTGGTGCAACACCGGGCCGACCGGGCCTTTGTAAGGCACCCGGCCTTCGATGCCTTCGGGCACCAAATTAAAGCTGTCGTTGACTTCTTCCTGGAAATAGCGGTCGGCGGAGCCACGGGCCATGGCGCCGATCGAGCCCATGCCGCGATAAGATTTGTAGGAACGGCCTTGGAACAGGAACACCTCGCCCGGGCTTTCGTCGGTGCCGGCCAACAATGTCCCGACCATGGCGCAATCGGCGCCGGCGGCGATGGCCTTCGCAAGGTCGCCGGAGAATTTAATGCCGCCGTCGGCAATGACCGGGACATTGCGCTTAGCGCAAACGTCGACGACGTCGGTCAATGCAGTGAATTGCGGCACCCCGACACCGGCGACCACGCGCGTGGTGCAAATCGAGCCCGGTCCGATGCCAACCTTGACGGCGTCGGCGCCGGCCTCGATCAACGCCTCCGCGCCCTCTCCGGTCGCGATGTTGCCGGCCACCACTTGGGTGTAATTGCTGAGCTTCTTGATGGCCTTGACCGTTTCCATGACCCGCGAGGAGTGGCCATGCGCAGTATCGACAATGACCAGGTCAACGCCGGCGGCGACCAACGCCTCGGTCCGCTCCAGCCCATCGCGACCGACACCGGTCGCCGCGCCGACACGCAAGCGGCCTTGAGAATCCTTGCACGCGGCGGGGTAATCCCGGGTTCGCTCGATATCTTTTACGGTGATCAGGCCGATGCAGCGATAGGCATCGTCGACCACCAACAGTTTTTCGATGCGGTGCTGGTGCAACAGACGCATGGCCGTTTCGGAATCGGCATGCTCGCGCACCGTCACCAAATTGTCGCGGGTCATCAACTCGGCGACCGGCTGGCTCTTGTCGGTCGCGAACCGTACATCGCGGTTGGTCAGGATACCGACCAAACGCCCGGTCTCGCTTTCGGTCACCGGTATGCCGGAAAAGCCGTGCCGTTCCATCAATGACAAGGCGTCGGCCAACCGTTGCTCGGGCCGTATGGTGACCGGGTTGACGACCATGCCGGCTTCGAACCGTTTTACCTTTTTGACTTCGTCGGCCTGTGCGTCGATGTCGAAGTTCTTATGGATCACGCCCATGCCACCAGCCTGCGCCATGGCAATCGCCATGGCGCTTTCCGTGACCGTGTCCATGGCCGCGGACAACAACGGAATGCCGAGCGTGATCTCACGCGTGACTTGGGTTGCTGTTTGGACTTCGGCGGGCAGGACGGTCGACGCAGCAGGCTCAAGCAGGACATCGTCGAAGGTTAAGGCTTCGCGAATCTGCATGCTGTCTCCCTTGTGAAGTGGCGCGCCGTATAACATGGCGCCATGGCGATTCCTAGTCGCGGCACCGAATATTCTTCCGCCGAAAACCGGGTCCGCGCGAACCGTCGGCCGGGGTCAGTCCGAATCGTCATCCGGCGCCGGTGCGGCGCCGCGAAAACCGGTGGCAACGACGTAGCTTTCCGCGGAATCTTTGCGGCTGGCCGCCGGCTTGGCATGGCGGACCTGACGAAATCCGCGTTTCAACCGGGCCAGCAAGTCGGCTTCGGTGCCGCCAGCCAGGACCTTGGCGACAAAGCTGCCGTTCGGCGCCAGCACCTCCTCGGCGAATTCAAGCGCCAACTCGCAAAGCAGGACAATCCTGAGATGATCCGTGGCGCGATGACCGGTCGCCGGTGCCGCCATGTCCGACAGCACAACGTCGACCGGGCCGGTCAAGGCGGCCTTGACCGTGTCAGGTGCCGTCGCATCGTTGAAGTCGAGCTGCAGGAAGGCGACCCCTGAGATCGCATCGATCGCGGTCAGGTCGACGGCAACGACACGGCCGCCGCGGCCGACCCGGGCGGCGGCGATCTGGCTCCAGCCGCCGGGTGCGGCGCCGAGATCGACGACCTGCGCGCCGCGGCGCAGGATCTTAAAGCGGTCGTCGAGATCGGCCAGTTTGTAGGCGGCACGGGAGCGATAGCCGTCGCGCTGGGCCGCCTGGACGTATGGATCGTTGAGCTGGCGCTGCAACCAGAGGGTGGACGAAAGGCGCCGGCCTTTTGCCGTACGCACCCGCGTCTTCAGGCTGCGTCCGCTGCCGCTCTTTTGCCGTCGTTTTCCGTCAGTAGCCATTATCCGCTCACGATTTGGCCGAACCGTCCGGCCGATCAAGAAGCATGTCACGCAAGATACCATCGCGAACGCCGCGATCGGCCACGATCAGCCCCTGCCCCGGCCAAATGCGGCGCAAGGCACACAGGATCGAAGTGCCCGGCAACACCCATTGCGCGCGATTGCGGCCGACGCAGCCATTTGCCGCCAGCCGCGGCAACGCCGTCGCCCGGACTTCGGCCGTGACGCGGTCGACAATTTCCGGTGCCATCACCAAGCCATCGACCTTGGAGCGATCATAGCGTTTCAAACCGAGATGGATACCGGCCAAGGTCGTCGTCGTGCCCGAAGTGCCGATCATGGTGGCATCGCCTTCGGCCATCACCGCGGCGATGCGATTGACCCGCTCAAAACGCACGAACAACTGGGCCGTCTCATCGACCATGGCATCGAATTGTGCCCGCAGGTCGCCGCTGCCATGGCGCTCGGCCAAATTGGTGACGCCGACCGGCACCGACAACATGTCCAACACCTCGACCTCGCCGGCATGCCCGAGCCGTGTCCAGATCAGCTCCGTACTCCCGCCGCCAATGTCGAAAATCAGGGCGTGGCCACGGCGATAGTCGAATACCGGGGCCGCACCCGCGGCGGCAAGCCGGGCTTCTTCCTGGCTGGAAATGACCTCCAGCGCCAATCCGGTTTCCTGATGGACATGGGCAATGAAGTCTTCGGTGTTGCCAGCCAGGCGGCAGGCGCCCGTGGTGACGCAGCGGGCGCGGTCGACGGCGTGGCTTTGCATCTTGTCGGCGCAAACCTTGATCGCCGCCGTCGCCCGGCGCATGGCCGCGCCGCTCAACCGGCCACGCCGCGCGAGATCGGTGCCGAGGCGCACGATCCGCGAGAACGAGTCGATGACGTGGTAGTCAGCGCCGTCCGGTTCGGCGATCAGCAGCCGGCAATTGTTGGTGCCGAGGTCGAGCGCGGCCAGGATTTTGCCGTTCGATCGGGCTTCGGCGATCGCGCCGTTCGGTCCGCCAGCTTGTTCAGCGCCGATTGTCATATCCTTACGCCTCCCACGATGCCCATGCTAACAGCAATCGGCAGTCTGAAAAAAGCCGCCTGGTGAAAACCGGCGAAACCCTGGCTTGCCCCGTCGTGTCGATAGGTTGGCGTTCAGGCGGTGTAACACAGTATGATTGCCGCCAGCGGATCCGGCGGAGCGGCTGACGGCTGATGACCATACCGATCTTTCAAGTCGACGCGTTCGCGAAGCGAGCTTTCGAAGGCAATCCGGCCGCGGTTTGTCCGCTTGCGGATTGGTTGCCCGATGTCGAGCTGCAGGCCATCGCTGCGGAAAACAACTTGTCGGAGACAGCGTATTTCGTCGGCCAAGGCGCGCGCATTCCCTTGCGCTGGTTTACGCCGCGGCTCGAAGTGAATTTATGTGGGCACGCGACCTTGGCCGCCGCCCATGTGTTGCTAACGCATTGCGGCTTGAAACGGCAGTCGATCGTCTTCGAAACCCTGTCGGGTCCCCTCACCGTTCGGACCGACAGCGACGCCTTGGTGCTTGACCTGCCGGCAATACCGACCAAGCCGGTCGATCACACCGCGGTCGACTGGGCCGCGCTCGGACCGGTGCGGCCGGAGGACGTTCATTTCGTGCGAACCGCCAATGGCGCCGACCATTTCCTGATGGCTTACCGAACACGGGAACAAATCGCGGCATTGCGGCCGGATTTTCCGCGTATGACGTTCAACGCCATCGCGACGGCGCCCGGTGAAACGGGCAGCGGCCTCGATTTCATGTCCCGTTACTTCGCGCCCATGGCCGGCGTCAACGAGGATCCGGTGACCGGCTCCGCCCATTGTGCGCTGACGCCTTTTTGGGTCTCGCGTCTCGGCCGTCAACCGCTATCAGCGCGCCAGATTTCTGCACGCGGCGGCACCTTTTTGGTACGCTTGGAAACCGGCCGGGTCTATTTGACAGGCCATTGCGTGACCTACATGCAAGGATCGATCGCGATCAGCGGCCGATAGCGGTGTGTGTCGACGCTATCTCAGTGTTCTCAACCGCCTTGTGATGCGGTCGACGGTGTGTGGGGCACTGAGTGCGCATTTGGCTGGGGGGGCGGGGGTCGAACCCGCAACCTCCTGGGTCAGAGCCAGGCGCTCTGCCAATTGAGCTACCCCCCAAACAAAATGTGGCCGGACACTAGAAAGGCCGGTCTGGGTTGTCAATTGAGAATGATCGCGTGTCAGAGCCCGGTCCGGACCTGCCAAAGTTCCGGAAAGAAGCGGATCTTCAGGCGGTTGGCGAGGAAGTCGACGCCCGATGTGCCGCCGGTGCCGCGCTTGCGGCCGATGATGCGTTCGACCGTGGTCAGGTGGCGAAACCGCCATTGCTGGAACCAGTCTTCCAAATCGACCAGTTTCTCGGCCAGCTGATAGAGCTCCCAGTGGGCTGTGGTATCAGCGTAGATCGCCAACCAGGCACGCTCCACACCGGGGCTTTCCTGATAGGGTTGGGTCCAGTCCCGCTCGAGCCGGTCCTGGGGAATGGCGTGGCCGTGACGGGCAAGCAGCGCCAAAGCTTCATCATAAAGCCCGGGCGCATTGAGGGCCGCGGCGAGGCGGCCATGCAAATCGGCGCGATGCGTGTGCGGTTGCATCATCGCCGGATTCTTGTTGCCCAACAGGAATTCGATCAGACGGTATTGATAGGATTGAAAGCCGGAAGACTGGCCGAGATCGTCGCGAAACGTCAGATAGTCCGACGGCGTCAAGGTCGAGAGTACGTCCCAGGATTGGATTAGCTGCGCCTGAATGCGGGAGACCCGGGCCAGCATCTTGAAGGCGGGCTTCAGTGTGTTTTGGCGCAGACAGGCGATCGCCGCCTCGAGTTCGTGGATCATCAATTTCATCCACAATTCGGTCGCTTGATGGATGATGATGAACAGCATTTCGTCGTGGCTGTCGGACACCGGGTCCTGCGCAGACAGGATGCTGTCCAGGTGCAAATAGTCGCCGTAGCTCATACGCTCGGCAAAATCCGTATACGGCCGTGCGGCCGCTGCTTGGTCGGAATTCGACATCAGGCTCACTTTTCTGGGGTCGCTAAATCCACCGCCCAAAAACAAATGATCGGACATCTAACTTTGATGTCCGATACGAGCGGAATGCTACAATTAATTGATTTTTATAGTTAACAATTGGTCAACACCGGGACCAGATCCGGCATTCGCCCGACGCTACATCAAACCTCGGAGGAGGGTTCGGACCCCACACCGACGTCAAGTTGTCGCCTTAAAGCCTAGGCAAACTGGTCACTTCGTCAAATTTCCTATCGTGTTAGGATGACAAATTCAAGACATTCATTGAAGCCGTTGGGTTCTATTGCAAAATAGACACACCACGTTATCGAGTCGAAACTATACGCGCGAATAGATTGAATTCTAATCAACCATAGTGAGACCGCCGCTGATGCTCATGACCTGACCGGTGATGAAAGTCGAGCGCTGGCTGGCGAAAAAGATAATGCCGTTGGCGATCTCGCCGGGTGTCGCAACCCGGCGGAACGGAATGGCGCGCTCCAATGCTGCCCGCATCTTATCGGGCTGGCCCTGGAACAGCGGCGTGTCGGTTGGGCCCGGACAGATGCAATTTACGTTGATCTTGTAGCGCGCCATCTCCCGTGCCAGCGATTTGGTGAAGGCGATGACACCGCCCTTCGCACCGGCGTAGACGGTCTCGCCGGTGCTGCCGACACGGCCGGCATCGGAGGCGACGTTGACGATCTTGCCCTCCCCCCGCTCGATCATACCGTCCAGAAAGGCGCGGGTGACGCGCACCGGACCCATCAAGTTGATGGCGATGACCCGGTCCATGAATTCCGGGGTGTTGTTCACAAACGGCTCGATGCGGTCCCAGCCGGCGGCATTCACCACACCGTCGATTTGGCCGGCGGCCGCGAGAACCGCGCTTGCGAAACCGTCGATGGCGGCAGCATCGGAAACGTCGAGGCGGACATAATTGACGCTGTTGCCGCCTTCTTCGGCGACGGCCGCGCCGCCGGCTTCGTCGATATCACCGCACCAAACCTGGGCGCCGAGATTTGCCATTTCCAAAACCGTCGCCCGGCCAATGCCAGAGGCGCCACCGGTTACCACGATGTTTTTGCCGTCGAGCCTCATATCCGCTCCCTCCCCTAATTGCAGTAGGCAAAGTCGATCTTGGCCACCGCCTTGTCAAGCGACGCAATGTCGCAGTTTGCCGGCATTCCGTGATGGCCCTTCAGGCTTCTTCGGCAAGGGCGCGGCTGATGACCAAACGTTGAATGTCGTTGGTGCCTTCGTAGATCTTGGTGACCCGGACGCCGCGGCAAATCCGCTCGATCGGGAAATCCTGCAAATAGCCGTAGCCGCCGAGGGTCTGCAGGGCGTCGGAGGTAATCCGCTCCGCCGCTTCGGACGCGAACAGCTTGGCCATGGAGGCTTCCTTCAGACATGGTTCGCCGGCCGACTTCAAAGCCGCGGCGTGCAGCACCAATTGACGGGCCGCTTCCAGGTCGGCGGCGCGATCGGCGATGCGGAAAGCGACGGCCTGATGCTCCATGATCGGCTTGCCGAAGGTCTCGCGCTGGCCGGCGTATTCGACCGCGCAGTCCAGTGCCGCCCGCGCCATGCCGACGGCTTGGGCGGCGATGCCGATGCGACCACCTTCAAGGTTGCTGAGCGCGATCTTGTAGCCCTCGCCGGCCGCGCCGAGCCGTGCTGAGGCGGCGACACGAATGTCGGCCAAGTGAATCTGGCAGGTGTCGGAGGCATTCTGGCCCATCTTCTTCTCGGTGCGCGCGACCTCATAGCCCGGGCTCTCGGTCGGCACCATGAAGCAAGAAATGCCGCGTTTGCCGGCGGCCGGGTCGGTGACCGCGAAGACCAGGGCGAGATCGGCGTTGGCGCCCGTCGTAATGAATTGTTTGGTGCCGGATATCACGTAGCTGTCACCGTCGGCGCGGGCGCGGGTTTCCAGGCGGGCGGCGTCGGAGCCGCCTTGCGGCTCGGTCAAGCAAAACGCGCTCAACATTCGGCCCTCGGCCAAGGCCGGCAAGTAACGGGCTTTTTGTTCCTCGGTTCCGTAATCGACCAGCGGCATGCAGCCGACTGAATTGTGGCCGCTCATGACCGTCGCAACGGCGCCGTCGCCGGCGGCAATCTCTTCCAAGGCTAGCGCCAGCGACACGGCATCGGCGCCGGCACCGCCCCATTCCGTCGGCACGGTCACACCCATCAACCCGAGCCGACCCATTTCGGCGAAGGCGGCACGCGGAAAAATACCGTCACGCTCCCACTCGGCGGCATGGGGCGCCAAATGATCGGCCGCAAAGGCGCGGGCGGTATCGCGCACCAGCCGCTGTTCCTCGCTCAGAAGCATGTCACCGCTCCAAAAAACCACCAGCCGGCATTAGTCGCGGTGATGTTTGGGGTGTCAAGCAGTGGCGCAGGCCATCACGCCAGTGGCGCGTGGGACTCGGTTGGCTGGTCTCGAGAATCCAGAGGCACCGTGCGTTTGGCGACCAAGTCATCCACTGTTTGCCTGGCGCGGGCGACTTCGGTCTTCATGACATTGAGTTGGCCGACGTCGAGGGACGTATTGCCGCGATAGCGGTGCAGCGCGTCGTCGATCGCTGCATCCAATTGGGTCAGATAATCAATATGTGGCCGGAGATCGATCGTCGGCATGGTGGCGCTACCTTCATTCTTCAAATCATTACCAGCGTTTCGTTACAAGATTTGGGCCATCCCGCGCCTCTCAAGATCTTGTGTTGCATCGATGTGGGGTCCCAACATTTGGTATTTTAACGTGGCCGTTCGGGCGGCGACCCTTGCCGCTCGGAAAAGATTTCCTAGACGATCGTCGATAATCTCTCAGTCCCGGCATTTGCCGAATATTAAGGGCGCGCGGGCATGCTCTGCCGATAGAAAAGAACACGGAGCAGCATCATGCGTTGGATCGCTAAATCCGGGGTCGTCGATGACGGCGCCGACAGACAATCTCTAATGGGTCCCTACCCTGCAAGCAGTCCCGCCGCGGCAGTGATGCCGCTGATCGTGACCGACGAAGACCGGCCACCGTACCTGGTACTGGATAGCAGGACCGAGGGTTTTTCCCGGTTTCTGCTGCCGGGCTTTATTGCCTTGCTGGTTTTGGGCGCGGTGCTCGGCACGATGCTGGCGCCACCACTACTTTAGAGCAAGTTTCGACCATACGGAACCGTTTGATGGGAGCAAATCGGCTTTTCGGGCAGGCGCGCTGCGCAGCGCGATGTGGAGCATCGGGCAAGCATCGCAACACACCGGAAAAGCCGAGTTGCCCCACCGAAGGCCGGGTTCTTTTGCGCTGTGGCGGCGTCGCGCTTCTTATGAGATGTCCCACATCGCATGGCGAAGCGCTCCTTGCCACAGCGCAAAATAATCCCGGTCAAACGGTCCCGTATGGTCGAAATTTGCTCTAATAAGTACTGTCGGCCGATCTGATCAGCGACCAAGGGGTTCGCATGATGATGTAGAGGTCGAGCCAGATGGACCAGTGGTTGATGTAGTAGAGGTCGCATTCGACGCGGTTCAGGATCTTGTCCTCGGTCTCGGTCTCGCCGCGCCAACCGTTGACCTGCGCCCAGCCGGTGACGCCGGGCTTGACCTTGTGGCGAGCGGCGTATTCCTCGACGACTTCTTCGAACAGCCGGCCGCCGGCCTTGGTGCCTAAAGCATGGGGGCGCGGGCCGACGATCGACATGCTGCCCATCATCACGTTGATCAATTGCGGCAGCTCGTCGATGCTGGTCTTGCGCAAGATCCGGCCGACGTTGGTGACGCGTGGATCGTCTTTGGTAGTCTGGCTTTCGGCGTCGGCGTCGGTCATATCGCTGTACATGGTGCGAAACTTCAACACCTCGATCGGTCGGTTGTTGAAGCCGAGCCGTTTTTGGCGAAACAACACAGGTCCGCGGGAATCGAGTTTTACGGCGATGGCAGCACCGATTATGATCGGTGCCGTCATGAACAATGCAACCGCGCCGACGATGCGGTCTTCGATCACCTTGGCGACGTAGGCCCAGTCCGAGACCGGCCGGGCGAATACGTTCAGCATGGTGACGCCCGACAGTTCGACGGAGTCGCGGTTGAGGAACCGGAAACCTACCAGGTCCGGCGCCAACAGCACATGCACCGGGGTTTGCGCCAGGCTGCGGGCGATATGTTCGATGCGGTCTTCGGCCTGCCAAGGCAAGGCCACGATGACCTGGTCGACTTCGTTGGTGCGGATCATCTGGATCAGGTCGTCGACGCCACCGACCAGCCGATGCCCGCAGATGTCCGGCGGCACGCGGTCGCTGCGGTCGTCGAACAGACCGACAATCTCCACATCGGTATCCTCGGAATCGGCGAGATGTCGGATCAGGCGAGTGCCATGCTCGCCGCCGCCGACGACCGCCGTCCGCGACGAAAGGCGGCCGTCGCGGCGCCAAGCGCGGACGCAATTGACCCAAATCACCCGGCTGAGCGCCAAGGCGCTGAATCCGCCGGCAAACCAGACGATGAATGCCAGGCGTGAGAAGCTGTCGGTAATCTTCAAGGCGAAGGCCATGGCCAATAACAGGGCGAAGGTAATGAGCCAAGCGCCAAGCATTTTACGGAGATGAACCCGCCGTCCCAGACAGTAATCGCGTTGGTAGATTCCAGCGATGTCAAAAACAACCGCGGCGGCGAGCACCGCCACGGCTAGACTGGCGCTGTGGAAATCTTGGAACTGGTTCCAATCCGAAACCGCCATGAAGCGAAACGACAGAACGCCAGAGATCAGGATAATGTTAAGGTCGAGGAAACGCAGGCAGCCGGTCAGGATTTTCGGCGACAGGCGGCTCTTGGATTTGATCGGAAAGATTTCTTCGGTTTTTTGTACCGTGATGTTCATGCCGCTGTCCGGTTCGATTGTTCTTGCTGTTGTCATAGCAGCCGGTTGGTATAAACGAGGTTAACGTTAGTCTTTTTGAACGGCCTGGCTGGGCTGCGAACAACGCGCCGGATAGGGGAGATTACGGATGAAAGTCAAAGCGCTGGAAACCATTCGACTGGGTGAATTCGCGAACATCCTTTGGGTTCGGGTCGAAACCGATGAAGGCGTGACGGGGCTTGGCGAAACCTTCTTCGGCGCCGGCGCGGTCGAGGCCTACATCCACGAATCCGTGGCGCCTTACCTGCTCGGCAAAGATCCGCTGCAAATCGACCGGCATGCGCGCGGCCTGACCGGCTATCTCGGCTTCCGCAGCACCGGTGTCGAGACGCGCGGCAATTCCGCCGTCGACATTGCGCTTTGGGACCTGTTCGGCAAGGCCAGCGGACTGCCGGTCTACCAACTGCTCGGCGGCCTGAGCCGCGAAAAGATCCGCATCTACAACACCTGTGCCGGCTACCGCTACATTCGCTCCCGCCCCGTGCAGAAGACCGACAATTGGGGGCTTTCAGAGCCGGACGAAGGACCCTATGAGGATCTCAACGGATTTCTGACGCGGGCCGACGAGCTGGCCGAAAGCCTGCTAAGCCAAGGCATTACGGCGATGAAGATCTGGCCGTTCGATTTCGCCGCCGAAGCCTCCGACGGCCTCTACATTTCCGGCCCGGAGTTGGATAAGGCGTTGGTACCCTTCGAGAAAATCCGTAAAGCCGTCGGCAACCGCATGGATATCATGGTCGAATTGCATTCGCTCTGGAAACTGCCGGCGGCCAAGCGCATCGCCGAGGCGCTGGAGCCGTTCGACCCGTTTTGGTTCGAGGATCCGGTACGCATGGATTCGCTCGGCGCGCTGAAGGAATATGCCCGCTCGACGCGGGTACCGATCTGCGCCAGCGAGACCTTGGGCGGTCGTTGGGCGTTTCAGGACTTGCTCGACACCGGCATCGTCGGCGTGGTGATGCCCGATCTCTCCTGGTGCGGCGGCATCAGCGAAGCCCGCAAGATCGCCGCCATGGCCGAGGCCCGGCACTTGCCAGTGGCGCCGCACGATTGCACCGGCCCGGTGGTGTGGATGGCCTCGGTGCATCTGTCGCTCAATGCGCCGAACGCGCTCATCCAGGAATCCGTGCGCGCCTTCTATACCGGCTGGTACAACGAACTGGTGACCAATCTGCCGGTCATCGAGAATGGCTATATCCTGCCGCCGGAAGGCCCGGGCCTCGGCATCGATTTGCAACCGGATCTCAAAAAGCGCGCCGACGCGATCGTGGTTCGGAGCGAGTGAGCGCAGCAACGGGACACGGAATGCCCAACGCGCCGCTCGATATCATCTATGTCGGACGTTTGCCGCCGCACCGCAGCGGGGCGGCGCTGCGGCAACGTCAGCTATTGGATCGCTTGGTGTCGTTTGGTCAAACCGTGCGCGACTTTGATCCGTTGACCTCGAAATCGCTGCGTGACGCCCATGATCATGCGGCCACCGAGCCGGGACTGATGATCCTGAATATCGGCACACCCGGATGCCCCGGGCACGTATTGGGCGTTGGCGACGATGATGAGCGACGCGCCCATGCTGTGGCATCGCTGCCGATAAGACGATTGCTTTGTTTTGGTGATTATGCCGTCCCAGTCGGAGGGACTGTCGTAGACCTACCTTGAGGCGCAATCCTGTGAACGTACCGTGCCGACGAACGATATCTCGGCGGCACGCGAGCTGATCACCAACGGCCGGACCGGGCCGCTGTTTCCGGTCGGCGATATCGATCTCATAGAATTTGTGGGCACGAGTCGGTTATGCAGCAAGCAGCAGCCCGTCAGGCCGCATGGCGACAGTTCTTTTATGTGCCAAAAACTGCCATCTGCGGGAGATTATGGCGCAAATGGAATTGCTGTTCCTCCACCGCTACGCTCCGCCCTATAATTGAGGGAACTCAACATAGTCTGGCGGCAAGCCAGCATCGGCATCCTCAATTGTGCGCGGCACCGCTATCGGTGCATTGTGCTACTTACTCAGCGGCAATGGTCGGCATGGGACAGGACGGCATGAAGCTCGCGGACAGCGAAGCAACGGTACCGGGCGCGCCGACGCGAGGCGGCGGCGGTCTACGAACGGGTATCCTCTTTGTCCTGGCCTCGGGTTTCACCTTCGCCATGCTCGACACCACCGCGAAATATTTAAGCGGTGAATTGCACGTAATGCAGGTGGTGTGGGGCCGTTATGTCTTCTCACTGGCGATGCTGCCATGGATTGTTGGTCGACTCAATCCGATCCCGATCGCGCGTACGGGCAATCTGAAATTGCAGGTCGTGCGCTCGCTGCTGCTGCTGGCCGCGACCATTTTCTTTTTCACAGCGATCCGTTTCATGCCGCTCGCCGACGCCACCGCAATAGCCTTCGTCTCGCCACTGCTGCTGACCGTGCTGTCGATTCCCCTGCTCGGGGAAAGAGTGGGTTTACGGCGCTGGGCCGCGGTGGCGGTGGGCCTGGCCGGCGCCCTGATCATCATCCGCCCGGGCCTGGGCGTGGCCAGCTGGGCAACCCTCTTGCCGCTCGCTACCGCATTTGCCTATACGCTCTACCAAATCGGCACACGCAAGCTCACTCAGATCGACGCGCCCGCGACGATCTTCCTTTATACCGGCGTAGTCGGCGCTCTGGTGATGAGCGCCGTAGTACCCTTCTTCTGGAGCACGCCGAGCTCAAGCGCCTGGCTGCTGATGGCGACGACCGGCCTGCTTGGTGGCCTCGGGCATTATCTGATCATTCAGGCATTCGCCCGATCGCCGGCCTCGGCTCTGGCACCGTTCTCCTTCGTCTCCATCATCTGGACCACCTGCAGCGGTTATCTGGTGTTCGGCGATCTTCCCGACGCCGCCACGATCAGCGGCGCCGGGATCATTATCGCTAGCGGCATTTTCGTATTCTACCGCGAGAGCGTCGCCGGCCGCGCAGACAGCGGCGGCGGTCGTCACGCCTAAGTATGTAAAAAGGTGAAGACATATCCTGTTGCCAATCTTGCACGCGATCTTAAGCTGAGCCTTCTATCTCCATGCCCACGAAGTTGTCACCTAAGAGGCACCGAATTATGTCCGATAATGGGATGGACCGACTGTGCTCATAAGCGCACCGTATTGATTGGGGGCGCTTGCAACGCCGCCGTAGTTCAGAGCGCTCGAGGGTACCGGACCGCGATCAAAAATCGTACGGTCCGGCCTGCATGACATCGGCGGGCAGCCAGGTTTCGTGGACATGGCGCCAGCGGAACGGCCTTTCCCGGGCGCCGGTCGGAAGCAAAAGAGCTGACGACAGCCGGCCGTTTTCCGGCGGTGTCGAGTTGACCGCATGATGTTGCCATTCTTCATAGGTCACCAGCACCACACCAGGTGCTATGGCCGGCCGCACTTCGGTGTTGCGGATTTGGATGGCGAAACCGGGACTGCCGCCGTAGCCCGAGCGAAGGCCGTTCAGAATGTCGTCGCGGCTAAGATTCGCGCCGCCCGGCGGAATCAACCTGAATGCGTCGTCAAACCGGGTACCGAGCTCGCGTTCGAACAGGTCCAGGTCTTCGGCAACGCTGCCGCGGAACCAGTCGACGAAGAAAGCATGCATGCCTTCAATCTCCGTGCGAACCGTGGCGGTCAGGTCGGTTTCGTCGCTGGTGGGCATGGCATTCTCCATCAAGTGTGCCGGTTAAGCTTAACCGAATGTAAAGGGCGGGGCAGCAAGATCTTGGCCGACACAAGCCAAAGGGCGACATCCATGACACGCTTTGAAGTCGGTGTTTTCAATCAACAGGTTCGTGATCTCGTGTGCAACGGTAAAAGTCATCAAGACTTGACCGATGATTGGGCGGAACGGCACATCATCGAGGTGAAGGCGCACGATAAAGACGGCGCCATGGCCCGCATTCGCGCCCGCTATCCCGAACATAGCGGTTTCGTGATCAGCGATATCCTGCAACTCGACTGACGGTAATCGGGGCCTATCGAGCCGGGCAGCATTGGCCTTATAATCACCGGGTTGGCCATTCCTCGATGCGCGCTGCCCGATGTCATTTCGATTTATTCATACCGCAGACGTCCACCTCGACTCGCCGCTGCTGTCGCTGGCGTTGCGCGATGCCGACATCGCCGAGATGATCGGCAATGCGACACGCCAATCTTTCGAGAAAACCGTCGATCTCTGCCTTGAAGAGGCCGTAGATGCGTTGATGATCGCCGGCGATCTCTATGACGGCGAATTGCGGAGCATGAAGACGGCGGTGTTTTTCGGCGGCCAAATGCGCCGCCTGACCGAAGCCGGCATCGGCGTTTTCATCGTCCGTGGCAACCACGACGCCGAATCCGTCATTACCAAGCAGCTCTCGCTGCCGGACGAGGTTCACGTGTTCTCGGGCCGTGGTGAGGCCGTGTCGATTCCGGACAAAGACGTCGCCGTGCATGGTGTGAGCTTCGGCAAGCCGCACATGACCGACAGCCTGCTGCCGAAATACAAGCCGCCGGTCGAAGGCGCGGCCAACATCGGGCTCTTGCATACCAGCCTCGCCGGCTCGGCCGAACACGACGTCTATGCGCCTTGCAGCCTGGCCGATCTTGCCGGCCACGGCTTCGACTATTGGGGGCTCGGCCATATCCACAAACGCCAAGTCCATGCGAAAGGCCCTTGCACGGTGGTGATGCCGGGCATCCCCCAGGGCCGTCACGTCAACGAGGCCGGTCCGAAATCGGTCACCTTGGTTGAGATCGGCGCCCAAGGTGTCACGGTCGAGGAACGGTTTACCGCTGTCGCCCAATTCGAACGTGTCGGCGTGGCCGTCGACGGCGTCGAGGACTGGCGCGGCGTTGTCAGGGCCATTGACGACGCCGTTGGGGCGGCACGCGATGGCGTGCGCGCGGACGCGCTCGTGGCACGCCTCGAAGTACGCGGCAAGACCCCCCTCGCCCCGCGCCTGCGCCGGGATCGTGACCTCCTAGTCGGCGAAGCGCTACAATCGGCGGCGGCGATCGGCAAGGCCTTCATCGAGGCGGTCGCGATCGATGTCGGCTTGCCGGACATGCCGTCCGGCCACGATCCGATCAGCGAACTGCGGACCCTGATTGCGTCCGGCGCGGGATCGACGGATGCCGTTCGTGCCGGTGCCCTGGATCTGCTGACCGCGCTGCAGGAGCAATTGCCGGCGGAGCTGCGGGACGAATTCGGCGCGGACGACGCGGCACTCCGGCAAAAGGTCGACCACTATCTCAAGCTCGGCAGCGAAGACGTGTTGGCGCGTTTGGAAGCGGAACGGGCCGATGCCTGATGCGCCTTAAACGCTTCGATCTCACCCGATACGGACTGTTTACGGATTTTTCGATTTCGTTTGGCGAGCGGCCCGTCTCGAAGCCGGATTTCCACATTCTTTACGGCGCGAACGAAGCCGGTAAATCAACGCTGCGCTCGGCGTTCCTCGACCTGCTCTTCGGCATCGAAAGACAGAGCATCTACGATTTCAAGCACCCCTATCCGACCATGCGGATCGGCGGCGCGCTGGAGATCAATAGCTCGGCACGGGAGCTGATCCGGGTCAAGAAAGAGAAAAACAGTTTGCTGGGCCCGGACGATCAGCCTGTGTCCGACGCCGTCCTTTCTGCGGCGCTGGGATCGGTCACGCGCGACGGTTATGAGACGATGTTCTCGCTCGACGACGATACGCTGCAACAGGGCGGCGACAGCATTTTGCAGAGCAAGGGCGATCTTGGGCAGCTTCTCTTCTCCGCCGCGTCCGGGCTTTCCGACCTCGGCAGGCGCCTCGACGAGGTGCGGGCCGAAGCGCACGCGTTCTACCGGGCCGGTACCCGGCGGCATGATCTAGCCGACGCAAAGAAGCGGCTTCAAGAGCTGAAAGACGAGAAGTCGAAAACCGATTTGCAGGCGTCCCAGTATGCGGCGCTCATAAAGCTGGAAGCCGACGCGCGGACGCACCACGAAGCGGCAAAAGCGGCGCGCGATATCAGCCGTGCGCGACGCCAACATCTGAGCCGGGTCTTGGCGGCGCGGTCCGCTCGGTCGGCGTTGGCGGTGTTGCAAGCCAAGCTCGCTCCTATGGCCGCCATTCAGGATCTCCCCGAAGGCTGGCTCGCCGAGGCCCAAGCGCTGTCGACCCAGTCTGCCGCGGCCGAGAGCGAGGCCCGGCTGGCGAAGGAAGCCGTCGAGCGATTGACGGAAGAGCGCGGCGCGCTTGAGGTCGACGACACGATTCTCGGGCTGAAACAAGACGTCGAGAGGTTGAGCGATCTTGGTCTCGAGGCACGTTTCCGGACGGCGGTAGCCGACATACCAAGCCGCAAACAAGAGCACGACAGCGTCGTCACGGAACTTACTGAAATTATCCAGCGGCTTGGGCGGTCGTCCTCGGAAGATCCCGCTTCGCTCTTGCTGCCGACGGCGACGGAGGCGACGCTCAACGGCTTGGTCGGGCGAAAAGCGGCGGTGTTTGAGGCGGACGCCACAGCGCGTGAGGAACAGGACAAGGCAAAGGCCCGGCTCGCCCGCGCCGCGAAACAGGTAAAGGACTTTGGCGACCCTGCTGATGTCGCCGGGTTGGCGGCCCTGGTTAAACGCATGCGCGCGGCCGGCTACGACAAGGAAATGGCCCGTATCGAACGACAGGTCGCCACACTGAAGGCAGAATTGGATGCCGCCTTGAAGCGCTTGGTGCCCTGGTCCGGAAATATAGACACCTTGGCCGCTCTGGTGCCGCCCACGGCGAGCCAAATCAGTCAATGGCAAGAGACCCTTTCCGGTTTGGAAATCGAACTCCGGGACCGGCAGCGAAGCCTCGACGACCGCGCCGACGAACGGGATCGCCTGATCGCCGACATCCGGTCGATCGAGGCGACAACGGGGGTTCTCGATGATGCCACGGCGTCCGGTGCACGAGCGCGGCGGACCGCGGCGTGGCAGGCGCATCGCGCCGGCATCCAAGACGACGGTCCGGTGGACATCGATGCACTCCGCTCTACGGCCGACGCCTTTGAGAATTCCATGGATGAAGACGACCGCGTCACCGAGGCACGGCAGCGTCAATCGACCGACGTCGCCACTTTGCGCGAAGCCAATGCCGCACTCATTCGCGTCAATGCGGAGATCGAAAAACTCGGGACAAAGATAGCGGCGCAGCGCCGGCTTTTGGATGGCGAAGCCGCCGTGGTGGCATCGGCCATGGCCGAGTTGGGTTTGACGCGCGATACGCCGCCGACGGCCCTCGCTGGCTGGCTCGATCGCCGGGAACAGGCGCTGGCGAAGCATGCCGAAGTCAGGGATGCCTTGGCCGACCTCGATGCCGCTCGCGCCGGCCGGTCAAGTGCCGCTGCCCGGCTCGCGACGGCCATGACCGCGGCGGGGCTCGCCGTCGATGAAGACGCATCGATTGACGAAAACCTCGATCGGGCCGAGGCGGAGATCGAGCGCGGCAACCGTCTGCAGAGCGATATCCGGTCCGCGCTCACGACGCTTGAACAGGCTCAATCCGATGTCGAGGATCGTGACCGCGCTGCGAAGCGTATCGCCGCGGACAGACGATCCTGGGAAGCGGAATGGTGCGCGGCGTTGCAGGGCTGCTGGCTCGGCGAGCGGCGGTCGGCAGAGGAAGTTGCCGAGATTTTGCGTGTGCTCCGGGCGCTGCCGGGGGAAACTGAGAAACGCGACGACTTGAACCGTCGGATCGAACAAATGGTGGCGGACAGCGAACGGTATGTGGCTGCTGTCGTGGCGCTGGCCGATAAAGCCGGGATACCGTTTGAAAGCGCGCACCCGCTCTCTGTCGCAGACGGATTGCGTGCCCGATTGGACGATGCGTCGCGAAATGACAATCTTCGCGACATCAAACAAAAAGAAGGCGACAAGGCGAACGCGGAACTGCGCGGGGCGGCGGAAAAACTTCGCATCATAAAGGCCCGGTTCGATGATATGGCCGCCCGCTATCCGTCGGACGGCTTTACCGATTTGCTTGAGACCTTGCGAATGGCCGGAGAGAAAGCCGCCTACCGGGCACAGATCGACCGCCGAGAGAGAGAGCTGCTCGAAGCGTTGGAATGCACGTCACTGGATGACGCCGAAGCCTTCCTCGAAAAAGAGACGTCCGATAACCACGCGCTGAAGGCGGAGGCAGCGCAGCTCGACAGCGAATTGGCCGATCACGATGAGATGATTTCCGAGCATTTTCACGCCCACCAAACCGCCCGGAAGGCGTTGGAATCGGTGAGCGGCGATGCCGACGTCGCGCGCATCGAGGAATCCCGGCGCACGGAGCTTCTCGACATCAAAGAACAAGCCGACCGCTACCTGGCGCTTTCGATTGGTGCGTTGGCGGCGGACAATGCGCTCAGGGCGTTCCGCGACCGTCACCGCAGCACCATGATGAAACGGGCCGGCGCGGCATTCGCGACGATCACCAGGAATGGGTTCACCGATCTCACCACGACGCCCGGCAATGACGGCGAGCTTTTGGTCGGCCTCAAGGCCGGAAGCGGTTCCATGGTCGCGTCCGAAATGTCGAAGGGTACGCGCTTTCAGCTTTATCTGGCATTGCGCATCGCCGGTTATGGCGAATTCGTTCAAGATCGTGAAGCGCTGCCGTTTTTTGCCGACGATATCCTGGAAACCTTCGACGACGATCGCTCGGCCGAAACCTTTCAGCTGTTGTCCGAAATGGCGCACCAGGGCCAGGTTATCTACCTCACCCATCACCGCCACCTTTGTGACATCGCCGAACAGGTCTGCGGCGACGCCGTCACGATCCACGCATTGCCGGATCCGGCGGCTATTCCACAGCCCCTTTCGCGTAAGGCTTAAGGGCCGCGTAGGTCGTCCGGTGGATCGGCGTCGGTACGCCGAGCTCGGCGCCGAGGCGGGCGATGGTGCCGGAGAACCACTCGAGTTCCAGCGGTTTGCCGCGTTCGAGGTCCGTGAGCATCGACGATTGTGCCGTCGGCGGGAACTGGGCGATGGTCGCCATGACCTTGTCGACGGTATCGGGCGCCAATCCGATATTCTTGGCGCGCGCCACGGCCACCCCCTCCTCGACGGCGTCTCGGCAGAGTTGCCGGATATCGTCGTCGTCATGGATGGCCCGTGCCGGTTGCCGGGTCAGGCTGGTGACGGCGGCAAGGCTCGCCAGCATGACGAACTTGTCCCAGAGCGCCACCGCAATGTTGTCGCGAATACTGGTGTCGATGCCGGCGCCCTGGCAGACCTGTAGGAAGGCGTCGAGCCTCGGGCTCGCCCGGCCGTCCATCTCACCGAAGGCGAGTGAAGCGAACGGGGCGTTGTGGCTGATCACGCCGGGCTCGCGAATGTCGGCGGGGATGTAGGCGATGCCGCCGACGCTGTGCTCGGCCCCGAGCAGGCGGGCGATGATGGCTTCGCTGTCGATGCCGTTGAGGAAAGAGATCACCGCCGTGTCGGCTTTCAGGAACGTCCGGCAGAGTTCCGCGGCGCTTTCACAGTCATAGAGTTTGACCGCGAACATCACCACGTCGACCGGGCCGATCTCCGCCGGATCCGCGGTCACCCGAACCGGCGAGATATGGGCGTCGCCAAGCGGTGAGATGATGCGAATGCCGTCGGCCGCCATGGCGGCGCCATGGTCACCGCGCGCGATGAAAGCGATGTCGGCACCCGCCGCCGCCAGCCGCCCGCCGAAATATCCGCCAATACCGCCCGAACCCATAACCGCGATTTTCATAATGCCCGCCGCTCCATTTTCCGATTGTTTGTCGTTGCCGTACCAAAGATGGCAAGATCCAAGGCCGGTATCAAATGGAAATCCCGAAATCGGCCATGCTCACATTCAGCTACGCGACGGTTCGCACCACAGGCAATGCTTGGGTGCCGCATGAGGCAGCACTCCGCCAACACGGGCTGGCAGCGCTCGACCGCGTCGGCGGCCGGTCCTACGGCCTCTGGGCGCCGCAGTTCGGTTTGCCTTCCGACACCTGCGTCGTGATGACCTATTGGCCGGAAGCCGACGAGGCAATCGTCCGGGTTGAAGACACCTTGCGCGGCGTCGACGGGGTCGTCGCCGTCGATTGCCACTTGCTGGCACCGACCGTGCGACCCGAAACGGCTGATCCGCCAAAGAAGGCCGGTGTTTACGTCCATAGATGGTTTACGGTTGCGCAGGGCGACGTCGACGAAGTGGCGGCGCTTTCAGCGTCGGCCTGGCAGAGCTTCGAGGCGACGTTCGAGGCCGAGGTGATCGGCCTCTTCCGCAGGATCGATGATCAAACCGATGACGAGACGCTGATGTTGTTGAATTGGTATCCGTCGCTCGCCGCATGGGAAGCCTCGCGCGAGGTGCCGAGCGATCCGCGCGCCTGGGAGCTGTTTCGGCGCCGCCGCGCCTTGACCAAGAAGACTTGGGCAATCACCACGCTCATTCGGTTGGACGATATGCCTTGACGGTCGAAACTTGCTCTAAACCGTACCGGTACGGATGTTAAGCAGTGCCTGACGTTTTTCCTTGGTGACGACGGTAACGGCGCGGGCCAGGGCGGCTGGCAGGTCGGTGCCGTTTTCGACGTCTTCGCTCCAGCCGCGGCTGGCGCCGATGATGGCGCCGTAATCGGGGCTCGGGGTCAGTGCGGTGATCGGCATGGTGTTCATGCGCATGGCGTGGCCTTCCGGATACAGCATCCGCGCCGCCCGCTCGACCGCGTTCCAGACGCCGTTGTTCAGCACCAGGATCAAGACCGCCAAGTCACAAGCCTCGGCGATCTGATGACAGGCGACGGGATTGGCGAACATGTAGGAGCCGTCGCCGATACAGGCGACCACCAGGCGGTCGCGGTCGGCCAGCTTGGCGCCCATCGCCGCCGGCAGACCCCAGCCGAGGCCGCCGGAATACGGCGCCGAGAAGAATTGGTTCGGCCCGGGAATGGTCATGGCGGCGGCAACCGCACCCAATTCGTTGACCACGATGGCTTGGTCGTCGATGGCTTGCTCCAGGCAATGGCTGACATAGGCTGCGGTCATCGGCGCGCCCGGCAGTGGTGCGCCGCTGCCGGCGGCTGCTTTGGCGTGGACCTCGGCGCGGCGTTCTGCGCCGGCGGCGCGAATGCGCGTCGCACGTGCCGTGTCGCCGGCACCGTGGCCCTCGAGCGCCCGATGCAAGGCACCGACGATCGCCGCCGGGTCGCCGGTAATCGCCAAGTCGCTCTGGAAACTGCGCACGGGCAAGCGCTGGAACAACGGGTCCGGGCCGGTATGAATGACTTTGGCGCCGGCGGCCGGCTGATGATGGCGGGCGATCCACGGCACTTGCGCATCGATGACCAGGACAACATCGGCGTCGGCGATCAGCGGGCCGGAATCATAGCCGGCATGCATCGGGTGGTCGCCGGCCAGCACATTGCGCACCGGCCAATATTCGGCGATCGGCAAGGCAAAACGTTCGGCGAAGCCGGCCAAGGCCGCGCCCAGCCGTTTGGCCGGATCGCCGCGCTGGCAGACGATCACCGGGTTCTGCGCGGCGCTCAGCCATTCGGCTGCCTGTTCGATTTGCGTCGCGTCCGGCGGCGGCGGCATCGGCGTTGCCTGGCGCGGCGCCACCACGGCGCGCTTGGCCGGCCAAGGCTCGCTCAAAGGTTCGCGTGGCAGCGCCAGGTAGACGGGCCCTTTCGGCTCGGTATTGGCGATGGCGAGCGCCCGGTCGATCAGCAAATCAGCCTGTTCGCCGTAGCGCATCTCATAGTCCCACTTCACCGCCTCGCGCACCATCGCGGTCTGGTCGCGCATTTCCTGGCCGTATTGCACCGGCGTCATGCGCGAGCCGAAGCGTTCGTGTTCTGTGATCGGCGTGCGGCCGGCCATGATCAGCATGGGGATATTGTCGCTCGCCGCATTGATGATGCCCATGACGCAATTGGCGAGGCCGACATTGACGTGAACCATGACCGATTGCGCCCGGCCGGTCAGCAGATAATAGCCGTGCGCCATGCCAACGGCGGCGGTCTCGTGTGGCATGATCATCGCTTCGGGCAAATCGGCGCCGCGGGCGATGCCGTGGCTCAGCCCCTCGATCACCGGCGCGAAGTCGGTGCCGCCATTGGCGAACAGATAATCGACGCCATTGGCCTTGAGCCGGATCAGCAGGGCCTCGGCGGCGTTGATCGGATGGTTTTTCAGTTCCATGGGCTTCTGGTCCGTTTAAGCGGCGCCGCGGATGCGGTCGATCACAGCGAGTGGGTCCGTCGGTGGCGCATTGCCACGCCAGGCGACGTGTTGGTCCGGCCGCGACAACACCAGCTTATGGGCATAGAGCCCCGGCGCCGCGCTTGCCTCGGCGATATCCAATACAGCCAAAGGCACGCCACGATGGGCCGCCGCGTTGATCAGCGGCGCCACGTCGACGGACGGATCGGTCCGCAGTAGCGTATAGTCCGGTCCGAGCGCGTCATAGAGCGAACGGCCGTCGTCAAAGAAGAAATGTGGCGTGCGGCAGCCGGGCACGGTCGATGGCGTGAATGTCGACATGGTATAGGGCGGCGCCGCACCACCATCGGTGGCAAGGATCGAAGAGCCTTCGTAATAATAGCCGAAATTGAGGCCGGCACAGCAATATTGCTGGACGTTCAAGTCGTAAGCCGAGCGGCCGAGTTCCGCCCGGGCCGCGTCGCCGGCGGCGCCCGCCTCTTCGATGTTGGCCGGCACCGTGCGGCGCTGCTTCGACATGGCGTGGGCATGGTTCATGACAAAATGCGAAACCTGTTCGGTGATCGGCAGGCGCTCCTGTTCATGGGCATCGAGTATCGCCGCCGGCGCCCAGCCGTTGAGGTGGGCCGCCAACAGCCAGGACAGGTTCATGACGTCGGCGATGCCGGCATTCATGCCGTAACCCGCATAGGGCACCCAGATATGGGCGGCGTCGCCGGCAATGAAGACCCGGCGGTCGCGAAACTTGTCGGCGACGAAGCGGCGGCCGTACCAATCCTCGTTGGCCAATAATTCGTAGTCGAAGTCGGCGCCGACGCCAAGAACGGTGCGAATAGCCCAGTCCCGGTCGACTGCATCGAAACCCGCCTCTTCCTCGCGCAAATAATTGTGGATGATCCATCGCTCCTTGCCGTCGATCGCATAGACGTTGCCCGAGCGTCTGGGATTCAAGGAGAAAGTCGCCCAAGCCGGCGTCTCTTTTTGCATTTCGATCAGCCTAGGTGCCCGGATGAAGCTCGACTGCACCCGCTGGACCTCGGCATCGCCCTCGAAGCGGGCACCGATCGCCTTGCGTATGGCGGATCGGCTGCCGTCGCAGCCAACCATGTAGCGGCAAGCAACGGTCCGCGTCTCGCCGGTCTCCAGGTCGCGGAGCTCGGCCCGGACCTGGTCGTCGGTCTGAGTGAAGCCGGTGACCTCGGTTCGGCTATGAATAGTCAGCCGGGGCATTTGCGCCGCATGGTCGAACAGCACCGGTTCGAGGAATATCTGATTGATGCGATGCGGCGGCTCCGGTGTTGGCCAGCCGACGTCGGGCCCTTCGGTCGCGTCATAACGATCGCGGCGGCAGGGAATTGGAATCCTAGCGAGCTCCTGGCCAGTGAAGCTGGTGCGGTAGGACACGTCGTTGGCGTAGTCCGGCGGCAGGCCGGCGTTGCGCGCCTTGCCGGCGACGCCGAGGCGGCGGAAGATTTCCATGCTGCGGGCGGAGACGTGGTTGCACTTGGCCGACGGCGGCTCGCCCCGGCGGCGCTGCTCGGCCACAATGACGTCGATGCCGCGCCAGGCGAGATCCATGGCCAGGGTCAACCCGACCGGCCCGCCGCCGACGACCAACACATCGCATTCGACATCCTGCGACACCATGCCCTCCTTTAATTGCCCCAACGGTACGCTATGCGATGGGTCAGCAACGGGCAAGACGGCCCGCCATGGTGATAGGATGCAAGATGTCATGAGTGAAAAACCGATCAGCCGCTTTCCAATTCCCGCCGTTGCCGATCTGCCTGACGATATCCGAGCCCGGATCGCCGCGGTCCAGGAGAAATCCGGCTTTGTGCCGAACGTTTTTCTGGGGCTCGCACACCGGCCGGATGAACTCCGAGCATTCTTCGCCTATCATGATGCCCTGATGGAGCGCGAGGGCGGCCTGACCAAGGCCGAACGGGAAATGATCGTTGTCGCGACCTCGGCCGCCAATGGTTGCCTTTATTGTGTGATTGCCCATGGCGCCATCCTGAGGATCCGCGCGAAAGACCCGTTGATCGCCGATCAGCTCGCCATCAACTATCGCAAGGCCGACATCTCGCCGCGACAACGGGCGATGCTCGATTTTGCCATGAAAGTGTCGCAGGATTCCGCCAGCCTGGCGGATGCGGACTTCGAGCCCCTGCTTGCTCACGGCTTTTCACAGGACGATATTTGGGACATCGGCGCGATCGCCGGTCTGTTCGCGCTCAGCAACCGTCTTGCCAACCTGTCGGCCATGCGGCCGAATGATGAGTTCTATGGCATGGGGCGGTAGAGGGCGGCGGTGGAATCGATGAACGGTGTGCAAATTTTGGGATTGGACCACATCGATCTCAGTGTTCGCGACCTCGCCCGATCACGGGCGTTCTATGACAGCGTGCTAACAGTTCTCGGATTTCACAGAATAACGGACGACGGCACGATCGTTTGGCGCGGGCCTCATCTCGAAATCGGCATTCGCGCCGCCACCTCCGGCGATGAAGGCAAGCCCCACGACCGCTATGACGTCGGCCTCCATCATCTGGCCTTTCGCGCCCAAAGCCGCGCGGACGTTGATCGCTTTCACGGCTTCCTCGTGCAAGAGGGCATCGACGTCTTGGACCCGCCAACCGACTACCCCGAATATAGCGCCCCCTACTACGCTGTGTTCTTCGTCGACCCGGACGGCATCAAGCTTGAGTTGGCGTATCGCAGATCGGCTTGATGGAGGTGCGGGCACGTGTGCTGGCCGGCTCAGCCGGATATTCGTGAATCTTGCATCCTATTCCCTACTCGTTGCCAACCATTGCTCGATCAAGTAGAATTTCAGCACAGAAGTTAGCGCCAAGTTGTATTCGGAACCATCGTATCGTTCAAACGCATTTATCCAATTTGCAGGAGGCGGTAGTGGCAAACGGAAACGAGGCCAAACCAGATTGGAACGTTAAAAAAGTGCACGCGCCGGCGGCATGGAAGTTGCTCGACCCGAGCGGAGATCCTCGTGAGATCGAGTGGGAAGGCATCGACGTCGGACATCTGGATACCCTTTATACGGAACACAGAATATTCGGTGATTGGAAACAGTCGAAAAACTGGATCCGGGCCGACGAGGGCGAAAATTACATGGAGCCGGGCGACAAGCCCAAGGATCCGCTGAAAAAAGGAGCTTTTCTATTTCCCGGCCATGGTACCCGTACCGCCAGCGTGCTTTGCGGCGATGCGCACGAGGTCGGGAAGCCATATTATCTTGGCGTCGCACCTGGATTGCCGATCATACCCTATCGCGTAACCAACACGGTCTTCCTGCGTGAAAAAGACATTCGACGCAACGTGGCCACCGCGATTCACGAGGCAGTGCGCCTTCGATCGGATGTGCTTTCGTTCAGCATCGGTTGGCCGTGGCTTTCATTTTTTAGCAGTCGACCCATGGCAAAAGCCGTGGACGCGGCCTATGAGAAAGGCGTCATCATTGTCGCGGCCGGTGGCCAAGGTATCGACTGGGTCGTCTATCCGGCGAAATTCTGGCGCACGATCGGGGTCGGCGGCGTGACGTTTTCCGGACGCATCTACCAAGAATATTCGCGCGACGAGTTGTTCATTGATGTCTGGGCGCCGGCCGACCAGATCTATCGCGCAGACGCCACCCGCCCACAGCGGAAACTGATCTACAAAGTCGAAAAGTCGGACCAGGACACCGACGCCGATTATGGTGCGATCGGCGGTTCCGATAGCGCTGGTAGCTCGGCTGGCACGTCGGCGACCTCGGGCAACGGTGACGGCACGTCCTACGCGGCCGTGCATGTCACAGCGGCCGCGGCCATGTGGCTACGCCATCGCGGCCCTGAAATAGAACAGCTTTACGGCAATGAGCGTTGGCGCATTGTCGAGGCGTTTCGAACCCTGATAAAGGCAACAAGCACGCCGCTGCGGGACCCGGCGGCGCCGCGCAACGGATCCGGTTACCTTGATATCCGGAAACTTTTGACGGCCGACTTGCCGGCCCCTTCAGTACTTACCAAAAAGTCGATCGCGGCCGGGCAAATATTCTAACGTCCCTAATCAAATATTGAGCCGCCTCAAGGGCGTCTGATGTTTTCGCATTCAGTCGAGCAGTGACTGACCTGAGCATCTAGCATTTGCTCCGGCGTCGGCTACAATTCTTGCGAAGTTCCAGGGTTTTTTGCGGCGCATGTCGCCGTTCCCCAGTTCGAGACGAACACTTTGGACAACCAGGAGACGCGCTCGATGAACAAACCTGTTGCCGTGGTGGTCGGCGCCACCACCAAATGGCAGGCCGATGGCCGCATGACCAAGCTGGCCCACGGCCGAACTTTGGATGATAGCGACCTGCCGGTCGGCGTCCGCTTTGGTATCGGCGGCGCGGTCGCCCTGAAGTTCGCGGAGGAAGGCTTCTTCGTCGTGCTGACGACCCGCGCTGAGGCCAATGCAGCCGCGCTGTCGCGGGCAATTGGGGAGCAGGGCGGCGAATGCATGATCGTCGAGCTTGATCTGGTCTCCGAGAAATCGGTTTCCGCGGCGTTCGCCACGATCCGCCAGGAAGCCGGCGATCCAGAGGTTCTGATCTACAACGCCGGCTATCTCGAGGGCCGCGATCTGCCGCCTGAGAAGGAACTCCTTGAATACATCCCGGTTGAGATGTTCGATACCGCCCAGCACATTTCCAGCCGCGGTCCGTTTCTGGTTGCCAAGGAAGTCTTGCCGGCCATGCGCAAGAATGGCGAAGGCTCGTTTCTGATTTCCAACAACGCCTCGTCGCTGCGCGGGCGCAAGCGCATGACCGGACAGTCGCTTTATTACCCCCGCGTCATGATGCGGACCCTGGCACAGGTGCTCACCGAAGAATATTCCGAGCACGGCGTGCATGTCGCCAACGTGGTCATCGACGGCCTCATCGACTCGCCGGGCACCCGGGCGCTGCCCAAGGCTCAAGAGCAGCCCGATACCGTAATCAACCCGGTCAAAATCGCCGAGGCGTTCTACTACCTGCATACACAGGACCGCTCTTGCTGGACGCACGAACTCCAGCTCACGCCGTTCCCGACCAAGCCGAGTTATTGATACAGCGCTAGAACCGTAGGACGTCGCCCACCCGTTTGTGAAATCCGGCCGCTCACGGGTCCGGCGAGACCCGAACCATGCGCTTGCCCCGGTTCTCGCCCGCCAGCAACCCGATCAGGCCGGCCGGGGCGTTCTCCAGGCCGTCGACCACATCCTCGATCACCTTGAGTTGGCCGCTTTCCGCCCAGCCCAGCAGGTCGGCTTCCGCCTTGGCATCTTCGGCGGCGAAGTCCATGACGATGAAACCCTGCATCTTGAGCCGCTTGACGACGAGGAGGCCGGGCACGCCGCGCGGGCTTGCCTGATCGGTGGTGTCGTATTGGCTGACCGCGCCGCAACAGACGATGCGGCCATGCAGGTTCATTTGAAACAGCGCCGCCTCGGCGATGGCACCGCCGACATTGTCGAAATAGACGTCGATGCCGTCCGGGCAGGCCGCCCGGAGGTCGCGAAACAAATTGCCGGCCTTGTAGTCGACGGCGGCGTCGAAGCCCAATTCGCTGACCAGCCAATCGCCTTTCTCGGCGCCGCCGGCGATGCCGACCACGCGACAGCCTTTGAGCTTGGCGATTTGGCCCACGAAGATCCCGACGGAACCGGCGGCAGCGGAGACCACCACGGTCTCGCCGGTTTTGGGCTCGCCGATCCTGAGCAGGCCGTGATAGGCGGTCTTGCCGGCGATGCCGGCGACCGACAACAGATTGCTGAGCGGCCGGTGCGCCGGCGCCTTGACCGCGCGTTTGGCCGACATCACCACATAGTCGCTCCAGCCACCCTCGCCCATGACGATCTCGCCCTCGGCAATGTCGTCGGCCCGGCTCTCGACCACTTGGCCAAGCACATAGGCATGCATGACGTCGCCGGCCTTGACCGCTTCGCGATAGGTCGCGCCCTGCATCCAGGCGCGGTTGGCGGCGTCCAGGGAGATCAGGATGACCTGGACCAGGATCTCACCGGCCGCGATGGTTGGCATCGCCGCCTCTTCCAGGCGGAAATGATCCGGTTGCAATTGACCTTCCGGCAAGGAAGCCAAGAGTACTTGCCTGTTCGTCCCGTTGCCCATCGCTCTATCCTTCGTTGTTGCCGCGGCAGAATAGAGCCGATCGGGCGGCACCACAATTCAGGCGGCGGAGACTTCCGGGCCGACATAGTCGGCGCTCGGGCGGATCAGGCGGCCGGTCCGTTCCTGCTCCATGATATGAGCGCACCAGCCGACCACCCGACCCATGGCAAACAGCGCGGTGAAGGCGGCGCGCGGTATGCCGAGGGCCTGCAGCGCGAGTGCGGTATAAAACTCGACGTTGGTGTCGAGCCGGCGGCCCGGTTTCTTAGCCGCTAGGACGGCGAGCGCCGTGGCCTCGACCGCCTCGGCGAAGGCAATGCGGTTGTCGCCGTCCTTCAGGCTGACCACCACCTGTTTGAGCACGTCGGCGCGCGGGTCGCGCACCCGATAGACCCGGTGGCCAAAGCCCATCAGCCGCTCGCCACCATCGATTGCGGCCTCGAGCCAGGCCTTGGTGTCGCCGGACTCGGTGATGGCATCGAACATATCGAGTACCGGCCCCGGCGCGCCACCATGCAGCGGGCCTTTCAAGGCGCAAAGCGCGCCGGTCACCGCGGAGATCGTGCCGGCCTGGGTCGAGGCGATGACCCGTGCGGCAAAGGTCGAGGCGTTGAGGCCATGGTCTGCGACGGTGACCAAATAGGTTTCCAAGGCGGCGATTTCCGCCGCCGAGGCCGCCTTGCCGCCAAGCATCGCCAAGAAATCCGCCGCCTGGTTCAAGGCCGGGTCCGGCGCCACCGGTGCCTCTCCGGTCGCGTGGCGCAAAATGCCGGCCAAGAACACCGGGATTGCCGCGGTCACCCGTTCCTGGGCCGGCGCATCGTCGCAGGGATCTCCGTCGGGCAGGCTCGCCACCATGAACCGTAAGGCTTCCATTGGCTGCAAGGGGCCGACCCGCGCCAGCAGCCCCGGTAACCGGGCGAAGGCCGATTGGCGTTGGCGGCCAAAGCGCGCCCGCAGCGTTTGCGGGTTCGGATCGCCGGCGCCGAGGCCGTACCACAACAGCGCCGCGATGCCTTCCAAATCAGTCTGTCCGGCCAAATCCTCGAGCCGACGACCGCGCAGGATCAGGCGGCCGCGCTGGCCGTCGACATGGCTCAAAATCGTGCGGGCGGCGATCACCCCTTCCAATCCTTCCGACATCGTCCCTCCAGTTGTCGTGAGCGAAACAATGCCTTAGAAATGATTATGCAATAAATATTGTCAATCTTGATTTATTCAATCAATATAAACTTTCACCATGAGGACCTATCATGGCCGATCCGGTCTATCTCACCGCCCAGGAAGCCGCGGCCGAGCTCAATGTCAGCCCGGCGACGCTTTATGCCTATGTGAGCCGCGGCATGATCCGGTCGGAATCCGTCGGCCAACGCCGCCGAAAGCGCTATCACGCCGAGGACGTTCGCGCCTTGATGCATCGCCGCGCCCATCGCCAAGACAACCGCCAAGCGGTGGCAACGAGCCTGGATTTCGGTGCGCCGGTCTTGGATTCGGCGATCACCTTGATCGGTGACGGCGGGTTCTATTATCGCGGCCGGAATGCGGTGCAGCTCGCCTCGACCGCCGGGCTCGAACAGATCGCGACTTTGATCTGGGACTGTGCCGATCGGGATCCGTTCGCCGAGCCGCTACCGGCAGCAGTGACCGAACGCTTGTCGGAGATCCGGCCGATCTTGCGGGCGCTGACGCCGGCCTCGCGCATGGCCGCTGCCCTCGCCCTGGTCGCCGACTTCGATCGCCAAGTCGAATCGCGGAGCGGTCCGCTGGCCCCGGTGGTGGCGGCACGGATCGTGCGCTGCCTCGGTCTGGTCGGCGCCGACAGGGCGGATGCGGACGGCATGGCGATCCATACGTTGTTGGCCGAAGGCTTTGACTGCCCCGCGGCTGCCGATCTCGTGCGGATCGCGTTGGTGCTGATGGCGGACCACGAATTCAACGCCTCCACCTTTACCGTGCGCATCGCCGCCTCGACCCGGGCCAATCTCTACCAGGCGGTGATCGCCGGCTTGGCGGCACTGGCCGGCGCCCGGCACGGCGGGCTGGTCGATCGGGTGACGGCCATGTTGGACGAAATGCTGGGCGCGCCGGACCCGGCCGATCGCGTGATATCGCGGCTTCGGCGCGGCGACAGCCTGCCGGGCTTCGGTCATCCGCTTTACCCCAACGGCGACCCCCGCGCCGTGGCGCTGCTGGCCGCCCTCGAACGCGACCAGGGCGACAATCCGACGGTGCGCCAGGGGCTGGCGCTAACCGAGGCAGCGATGGAGGTCTCGGGGCTCGCGCCCAACATCGACTTCGCCAATGCCTTGATGACGACGGCACTCGGTTTGCCGCTCGGCGCCGCCTTCACAGTCTTCGCCGTCGGCCGCAGCGTCGGCTGGGTCGGCCACGCGCTCGAGCAATACGCCACCCGCCGCCTGATCCGGCCGCGCGCCCGCTATATCGGCGAGCCGCCGGACGGTGCGGTCCGGGGTGAATAATCCATGGTGTCCCGGTTTGATAGTCGATTTGTAGCCGACGACCGGCCGCCGTCACGCACAGACGTCAACCGGAAGCACTATTCGTGATTGCCATCGCGTCGGTAAAACGCTCACCATGTTGACAGTTTTGCCGATAATGACATTGACTCTGACGTTCTCGCCGACCTAACGGAAAGCCATCTGGAAAAGACGGGAGTCTCAATCGGCGACCGCTTGCGGTTGTTGAAATCCAAGCTAAGGGCCAACGATTTTCTCATTGACCGTTACCACCACCATTGCCGCCGCCGTTACCACCGCCGTTGCCGCCGCCATTACCGCCGCCGTTGCCGCCGCCATTACCACCGCCGTTACCGCCGCCATTACCACCGCCGTTACCGCCGCCGTTACCGCCGCCATTACCACCGCCATTGCCGGCGGAGCCACCAGCACCACCAGAACCGCCTCCATCAGAGCCGCCGGAGTCACCGGAACTGCCGCCACCGGAGTCACCGGAACTGCCGCCACCGGAGTCAACGGAACTGCCGCCACCAGAATCGCCGCCGCCTACCGCACCACTGTCAGCGACACGGTTCACTGTCGGCGGTGGGCTGACCGTCGCCACTGCTTCAAAATATTGACGTAAGGGGTCGGCGCATTGGCCGCCTTGGACAGCCGATGCAAGTTCTTGTGCATCCATCAACCAGCAGTCGACCACGCGCTGTTGGCGCAAAGACGTACAGCTAGAACCGAATAGGGCCGTTGCGCAGAGGAGAGAAACAGCCAATCGATTCGGATATGACCTAGGAGTATTCCGCGATCCGCCAGTCAGGTGACGCGTACCGGCTGCCTGAAATGCTCTAGTCCTAGGATACCGCTTTTTGACACCGCAACGGTCCGAAAAGTCATAAAACGTTTGACGTCCGCTCATGGGACAAAGACTACTGCTTTGAAACTATTGTTCGCACGATGATTCAATACCTGGCTTGGCAGACTGTCCAGCGTTCCCGCGCCGTGTCGCCTACGCCGTCATTGCCATTGCATCGACGGGTGCCTCTACTATTGCCAATGCTCCCTTCCCAGGCAACACTTATCTATTACTAACGGTAGTTTCAAAAGACATCCATATTCAGTGAGAACTAGATTTGAAGCTCACCATTGATATCCGCGGTTCGATAGGCGTTTTGATTAGCTTTTGGGTGATTTTTCTATTGGCCCCTGGCCCAGTAGCCGACGCCGACGAATATGCAAACGCGGCGTCGGTCGTCGAAAGCGATCTCAATCGTCTCTCCCAAAGTACCCTCGATATTGACGCCTTGGCTCACCTGCCCGTGCGCTCGAGCCAGGGAACGAACCATTCCGCCGAACCGGTCAATTCGTCTGGCAACCGTGATGTTTCGCAGCAGGCAACGGCTTCATCTTCGCAAATAGAGACCGATCAGCATGACTCACAACTGGCGCAGCACATCGAAAAAGAATTGAGCAAGGCCGAACTTCTCGAACTGGAACAAGCACTACTGGCAATCGGGTTCTTCCCGGGTCCAGTCGACGGACAGATAGATGAACAGAGTAAACAGGCGATCCGCCAGTACCAGGTTTTTGCCGTATTGTGGCCGGACGGCGAACCTCAGCGGCGATTACTGGTTGAGTTGCAAGCTCTGGTAAGACTTCTGGCCGAGCGGGATAAGCGCGGCGGCGAGGCGTCGTCAAATTGGCCGGGCGAGGCGCCCCGCGTTCGCAACCGAGCAGAGCAGGCGAGCGCGACCATCGAAGCGAAAAATAAGCTCTCTACGGCTTCTCTAGGCAGGCAGAAACAACCCCTCAACTATCTTGATAAACCTGAAGCGACCGGTCGACTTTCGCAGGCGATTCCGCAGCCAAGGCCTGAATCTCTAAAAAGCGTTGCAAGCCGCGTGGCGCCATCTGCTGCGGTCACATCGGCAGCCGCGCCTGGTCACCAATCGAACGACGCTGGAGAAATCTCAAGTCGATCGACTGCACCCTCCATTGCAGGAACGAAGACACCTCTTCCCAAATTCGTCAGAGATGCGATCAACGTGCGTTTGGCATCCGGTCACACGCCGTTGACAACGGCGAGCGCCAAAAGACGGCAGCACGCTCTCAAGGCTTTGTTGGAGTATGGCGCAAATCCCAACCTTGCCGCTGAGGATCAAGCAACCGCATTAATGTATGCGGCCTGGAACGGCGATACCGACAGCGCCCGTAGACTGCTTCGCGCAGGCGCCGATCCCAACAGAAGAAATGCCGACGGCAAGACGGCATTGATGGCCGCCGCAAGGATTGGCCATGGTGACGTTGTCACGCTGCTGTTGAGATATGGTGCTGCTCCTGACCAGCAAACGGCGAACGGTTGGACAGCGCTGATGTATGCAGTGTGGGCAAATCATGCGGACGCCGTCCAAACCTTAATGGAGTTCCGCGCAGACGTCAGGATCCGTAATGGTCGAGGCCAAACAGCCATGGACTTGGCGAGCGCGCGGAAGCGGATCAGGATTCACGCTCTGTTGGTTAAACCGCGAAGCGTTCCGGGTGGAGAATGAGTGTGTACTTGGCCGTTCGACCTCAGCGCCCGTGAGGCGTATCGAAGCAGTTTTCGATTAGGCCGGTGCTCGTATCCTGAACGCCTTCACTTCCGAGTTTGTTAAGGGTTGGCCGACACCTGCCGACCGAGACACGCCCCAACCACACCCACACGGCAGGTGTCCGCCAACCCTTAACATGAACCCCCTTCGGGCTGACGGTTAATGTTGGAGGGAAAGCTGCCGTGACGTTTGGGCATCGGCGAATTCCGTTGTAGGAGCAGACGCACGCATTCGCACTCGGCCCAAAGCTGGCCGCTGTCGTCAACATTGAATGTGAACGTTGCTTCCGCAAAGAGCAATCGGAGCGCACGGTTTGGATTTTCGCCGATCGGCGCCGGGTCGTTGTGGAAGCTGCGGTAGGTCCAAGTTCCTTCAACATCTGCAAGATCGTAGGACGCGGCCGTCTTGTCATCCTGGGAGAACGCCGGCGCAGCCGAGATTGAAAAAGCCACGAACGTCGCCACTGCAACGGCGCGCCTGTGGGGCGCACCGAACCGTCGGATGCTTAGAGATTTTCCGATCATGTCTGCAACTTCTGTTCGTCGTTGAAACGCCTATTGCCGCCAAGGGCTTTCGAAGAGGTTTTGAACGAAACCTTGTATCTCTCCGGTCTTTCTGTAAATGAGGACTGACTGGATCCACCTAGTCTCCTTAATGTGCTGCTCGCCTTTGTGCCGATCAGCGTAGTCACCAATAGTCATGATCAGCAATTCCTCAAATTTGACGCGGGGGAAGCGCTCAATAAGCTGAGCTCTGTCGTCTTCTTCGATCTTGTCGAAGTCCGATTCCGACTTGCCGATGACGTCGACCCTTATGCCCCGCTGAAAGGCGCGAGCTTCCGGCCTCTCCGGTGTAGTGTCGCGCCTCGGGATATGCTCTTCGATCACTTCGATCACAACCTTGGTATCGGCGTCGTTCTGGCCGTGCTGCTGCATAAATTGCTTCGCATAAAGCCCTCCGGCGCGCAGAAATGGGGTGTCCGGCCGATCGAATTTGTCCCCCACGTAGGGAAGGTCGTGCAGCAGAGCCCCGACCAGCATCAGGTCAGGACGCTCGAGCACGTGTCCGTCTTGCTCGGCAAGCATTCGCGCCAATACGTAGCTGCGAAGGCAGTGGTTCATTAACCACTCAGGGTAATGGGCATGCGCATGTTCATAGGCGATGCGCACCAATTCGGTTTGAGGAAACACCACACCCGCAACTTGCGTCGGCAGTGCGGCCGTCTGGGTGTTGCCGCTTTCTTGAGAGGCTGCCATCTGTATCACTTGGGCAGGGAGTTTCGCGATTGATCCAACCTGTACAGTCGGGGCGGCAGTTGCGCTCGACACGAAAAGGGCAAAAGCAACAAATGATGCAACACGAAAGACAAAAAGCCTCATTAAACTCTAGCCAAAATGAACCATCAATGGATCAACCTGATGGCGACAGCAAATTTGGAGGTGAAGGCAGCCGCCACTCCAAACTGGCATTAGCCTTGGCGATCAGCTGACAATGACCTTGGCGGTCATACCTGGGTGTACCTCGCAGAAGTAGTCGGCGACTTCACCCGACGATACTTTGTCGAACGTGACCGATGCATCTTCACCGGGATTGATAAGTCCAGTCTTGATTTCGAAATTAGCGCCGGGAGTTGACGTCGCCGTATGCACATCAGTGTCCTGGTTGGTCCAGGTCACTGAGTCGCCTGGCGCGATCGACACCTCATCCGGATCGAATTTGAAGTTTAGAATGTTGACTGTATGTGTCGCCATGGACTCACCTTTTCAACACCTTATCCGTTAGTGTGGGCACTGAAGCACATAATCAATCAGAAATAAACAAATAAAACCGAGAAGCAGTACAATTTCTAAGTCAGAAAAATGCAAATGCGGCAGCTCGATTCGCCTCTCGCATTTTTGATAAAATTTGGATACAATTTCTGTTTTGTGAATTGAGAGTTCGTGCTGTCGAGGCGCCAAGCAATCTTCACGGCGCGAGTTCTGGAGCGACCGAAAGGGCAGAACCAAATTCTCGTCAGAGCCGTTACAAAGGGAGCGGAAGAAAATGAGCAGTAAATTGATAGAAAACGACAGACTGTCGAACGGAATCGTCATCAACAGGCGGGTATTCATGGCAACCGCCGCTGCTGCTGGACTAACCACAGTGCTGCCACGTCCGGCCCGGGCGGCAGCCGGCAACACTCGAAAGAGCCTGCAGGGCGCAAATGTCACTACTGATTTGGACACCTATGCCAAGGCTGTCGAGGAGATGCTGAAACTGCCAGCTCATGACCCTCGCAACTGGTATCGCCATGCGCTGACGCACATGATGGACTGCCCGCACGGTAACTGGTGGTTTCTGGTCTGGCACCGTGGCTATTTGGGTTGGTTGGAACGAACATGCCGCCAGCTTACGGGTGTGTCCGACTTTGCCCTTCCGTTCTGGGATTGGACCAAGGAAACGAAGGTGCCCGATGCTTTTTGGAAAGGTGTGCTGAATCCCGCAGCGAGCGAGTACGAGGCCAACAAGGCCAGTTTCCGCAGCAAGTTCCGCACCCCGGCCAAGGCCCAGTGGGATGCCATGACGACGGCGCAGAAGCAGCAGCAGTTGACGCGCGGGGCAACGGTGCCACCAGTGGTCAGGTATTCCAATTTCGACGAGTTCTGGACAGCGGCCGAATTCCACTTCTACGGCCGTTCGGCGTCGCGCAACCTGACGGCCGCTAATCCGGACCTGAGTTCCGCGGCGGAGGCCGCCGTCAGCATGAGCAAGATCCAGGACCTGCTTGCCCCCAGTCAGTTCGTCACGGCAGCGGGCAATTCGGGTTTCGAAAGTGCACGCTCTCTCAATCATCACGGCGGCGCGCCGCAGTCGATCATCGAGAGCGAGCCCCACGACAACGTACACGACTCGATCGGCGGCCAGATGGCACGCTGGCTGTCGCCGGCTGACCCGATCTTCTTTATGCATCACTGCAATATCGATCGACTGTGGAACGTCTGGGAGCGCAAGCAGAAGGCCAATAGCTTACCTGTCGGACCTCCGGCGGCGTTGAAGACGGATTATGAAGGCGAACAATTCCTGTTCTTCCACGATCACATGGGCGCGCCGGTTACAATGACCTCGGCGGGAGATTATACGGAGATCACCGTGTTCAACTACGACTACGAGCCAGGCACCGGTGATGAGACCGGCCCGCTTGTGGCGGCACTGGGTGCGCCCGTCAGCAATGCCGCGGCGCCCGGCAGCGCCGACTTCGCCATCGCGGCGCCGGCCAGCACCTCGCTGACCCTGGGCAATGAACTGGCAGCGCGGATCAATTCGGCTAAGCAGCAACGCTTCTTCGCAACAGTCAGCATCAAACCACCCAAGGACGTAAACGATCTGAACTTCTTGGTTTTCGTTGGCAAGGAAGGCAAGACCATCGACACCAGCAAGGGTGGCGATCATTTCGCCGGGACGGTCACGTTCTTTGGTGATGTCGCTCACGGTCACGGCGACGACGGGACGGCTGACTTCAAGATCGGGATCACCGACACTATGCGCAAGCTGCGCGCCTCGGCCGAGTTGGCAGCAGGCGATAAATTGCAGGTCGCTGTCGTGCCCGAGGTTCAGGAAGGCGTGCTCGCGCTATCCAACGATGCCGACAATGGCAAGGGAGCCCTGGTCGCGGCGTCGATCGGAACGCTCTGAAGTGATGGCCCCAGAGCGGCGCATGGTGTTGAGGACGGCCGGTGCAATGGTGCTGGCCGTTCTGGGCAATTTGCGCCCGACCCAGGCGAAATGCGGAACCGATGATTGTGGCAGGATGCGCGAACTGACGATCAAGCCGCCCAGAAGCCTGGTGGACAAGGAAGCCTTTGGCGTTCTGCTGGAGGTTGGTGATCTGGCTGAAGGGGACATTCTGACAGTCTATGATGTGCATTGCCAGATCATCGGCAGTGCCATCGGTGGCTCGCTTGCGCCCGGACCGCGCAGCCTGACGATCGGGCTTGTCCGCCAGGTCGAGCCGGACGGTCTTGTCGTACGCCTGGCCGTCCAGTCTCGCGGCGAAGAAAAACAGCGGGCGCCACGCCCTGGCGAATTCCGCTCTCTCAAATTGGTGCCAACCCCGGTGTCAGAATGACGCCGCCATCGGATATTTGCAACTCCCCATAGAACCGGAGCCGACACATGACAACGAGTCAATTTTCCCGCCGCCGCCTTTTGCAGCTGTCCAGCACGGCCGCCGTCGGACTGGCGATGAGCGGCGGCGCCACCTTGATGGAGCCACGTACGGCGCGCGCCGCGCCGCGCAGTTGGACCCTGAACGTCACGAGCGACGATGCAGCCTTTCCGGACGAGAAATTCTTCTACAATGGCAAATCCCCAGGACCGCTTATCGAGGGCCATGCGGGCGATGCCCTCAAAGTAGAGGTCGTCAATTCAATGACACGCCGTGACGACGATTGTCGCGCGAACATGAACCAGCGGCATGGCGTACACACCACCAATCTGCACACCCACGGACTGCATGTTTCGCCCGACAAGGATAAAACTGAAAAGATCGACGCGGACAATGTCTTCCTGAAGATCGTACCTAAAGGACAGCGTGACGTCGCTTGCTGGGACGATGCCACCTTCCGCGATGGCGAGAACGAGTTTCTCTTCGAGTTGCCGGATGACCATCCGCCAGGCACCCATTGGTATCACGCCCACAAACACGGCTCGACCGAAGAACAGGTGGTCGGCGGGCTCGCCGGCCCCTTGATTGTGCGCGACCCGGATAGTTGGATGCCGGACTACATCGCCAAGGCTCCAGAGCGGATCATCATGATTTCCGGCGGCAAGGCCATCGAAGTCGACCCAGACGGCGGAGGTCAGTCTGATCATACTATCGAGCTGGCACCGGGCGCTGTCGAACGCTGGAGAATCATCAACGCCGACGCGGGGACAAACTCTTTCATTAAGATCAATGTCGACTCACCTGATATCGAGCTTTACCAGATTGCCTATGACGGACTGACGCTGGAGCAGCGGGTGCAGATCGACATTGACGACGACAATGACCCGTGGGAATCGCCAGCGGCCCTGGCGCCGGGCAACCGCACCGACCTGATGGTCCGTGTCCTGGACAAGGCTTCCGCGGGCTCGCGCGCCCTTACCGCCCAACGCATCCCTGAAAAGTTCATGCATCTCGATCATGATTTGGGATTGGCGCTCTCGTCAGGCCCGATCGGTGTCAACATCCGCATTGGCGGCACTCCCGTTAAGGTCGATTGGTCGGAAAATCCAAGATTGCCGGGCCCCGGCCTGGCGGAGCTCAAAGGCGGTGTCGCTGAAAAGCGCGAAGCCGTGTTCGATATCGTGGGCCCGCCACTTCGCTTCACAATCAATGGTGCCGTTTTCGGTGAGACGCCCGCTGATCCATTCAAGATGAAACTGGACACGATCGAGGAATGGGAACTGATAAATAACTCTCGCGGCGTTCACCCCTTCCACATCCACGTCAACCCGTTCTTTGTAACCCATATCAATGGTGTCGAGCTGAAGCCCGATAGCCCACTGCGCCGCTGGCAGGACACAATTGCAATCCCTCCTGCGGTAGACGGTACACCCGGCACGATCACCATGCGCTCACGCTTCATCGACTTCACAGGTAAGTTCGTAATTCACTGCCACATCCTCGCCCACGAGGATCGCGGCATGATGCAGGTCGTCGAGGTCGTCGACAATTGATCCGCGGCTAAGTCAAAAGGCACCGCCACAGGTTATGTGATCGCATCTGCTCGATTGGCAATCGACCAGGGGAAGATACCGGTTATGGCACGGTATATTGCAATTCCCAGAAAACGGCCGGCGAAACCGGATCCTGATAGTTCGGCTGTCGGCTATTCGGTGAAGAAGCGAGCAAATCGGATCGCCTCGCTGCGTAGTTCCCGCTTGCGGAATAGAGAATTGCAACTATCGGAAAGCCTAGTTGCGAAATACGAGCTTTCCAGTACGCGCAAGCTTCTGGCCACGCCCCAGCGGCAGACGCCGCTGACCGGAGTGACCATCATCGAAGGTGATGCCCAGGATGCGGAGGAACTTCAGAACGAGTTGCCGGATCACGAGGTGATCGAGGATTTCGACCTGTTTCTGGTTGAACCGACACCCGAAGCCGGACCGCCGCCGCAAGAGGACAACCTCGATCTCTGGCATCTGGGCGCGATCGCACTGGACAAAGCGCGCAATAGCGGATTTCAGGGCGTTGGTCAGGGAATTGGCGTCGCGGTTCTGGATACGGGGATCGCCCAAGTGGATGAACTTGATGGGCGCATCAAGGACGCATTCGAGTTGGACGTGAACATGAAGCCCGTAAAGATCGATACGCATGACACTCATGGTCATGGCACCGGCGTCGCCGCACTGATTGCCGGCAAGACCGTGGGCGTGGCACCAGGCGTCGATCTCTACAACTTCATCACTATTCCGAACAGGCGTGGCTCCTACTCGAACTTTGTACTGGCGACGGAGTTTATTGCCGGACAGTCAGGCGTCGCGATCGCCAACATCTCGGCTGGCGTCCGCGGATGGGATCCCCGCATAATGCCGGGGATCGAAGCGCTTCTGGAAGCATATATCCTGCCGGTCGTTGCGGTGGGAAACGAGGGCTCGGAAACATCGCGCAGCCCCGGAAACTATTCAAACGTGCTGTCGGTAGGAGCAACCAACAAACGAGGCCGCATCTGGTCGGGCAGCGGATCGGAGGAGATCCATAAAGTGCCGCCTCCTTATCAGGTCCCGAATCTGGTTGGGCCAGGTGCGCGGGTTACGACTTGCAATGGGGACGGAGTGTTCCGGGTTTACAATGGTTCATCGCTCGCCACGCCCATCGTTTCGGGCATCGCCGCGCTGATCCTAGAACAATATGAGGACATCACCGATACTGAGTTGCGGGAAGCGATTTTCGGCGCCTGCCTAAAGCTGGAACATGCAGAGGCTGAGCGACAAGGCAATGGCCAAGTGCAATTACCTTCCGACATGTGGTTTACAGGCGTATGATCACTATGGGGACACAGGCGTGGACGCGAAAAAGAAGCGCAAGATTATCCGGGAACTGCAAGGGCGGGTCGATGACGGTCGATCTCGGCTGATCCTGCGCCCCGCCCGCACCAAACAACGGGGGGACAAAGAGGTATTATCTCCCAAGAGCTACGACTCGCGCGTGGAATTCCGAAAGGCGCTCATCGAGCATCGCCGCCGGGCAGGAGACAAAGCGTTGCGCGAGTTAACAGTGGGGATGGAGATGCTGGATCTCAAGGTCGCGCCTGCGCCGCTAATGCAGGCGGTCGTGGTTGAGGGATCGGTTGAGGCGTTGGTAAAGGCGCTTGATCACCCCGAGGTCGACGATGCCGTCGCTGATTTCACCATCGAATTGACACTAGCCGACGAGGACCCTTCTCCATAGTCTGCGTTATTCGAATCTGAATACGCCCCCGTCGCTTCAGCGCGGGTCGCTGCGCTGGCCGTCGGAAAACAAGGATGAAAATTCCAGTCTTTCAAGGTGATTGAGGAAATTCTGATCTAATGATTCTAGATCGGTGCTTTTCAGATTCATCATAACGTCCGAAGTTGGCAACCAAGCGGTTTGTCACTTCACGATCCGACGGTTCGTTTACCTCCGAAACTTGCCATTCAGCCGATGGCAGTAAATAGCAAAGTCGCCGTTCGTTGGCCCTTAAGGGAACTGCCGCCACGCGGCTTGACGGACTTGAGCCGGAGGCATAGCCGACTTTGACCTACAAGCCCCACGAGTATCGCGCTACTTAGGGCGCCGCAATTCATAGTTCCCGGCCACGACACTGCCGAATAATCCCTTGCTGGTAGGCCACTCGGCGACGACAATCGTTGGTTCTAATGCGGAGAGCGGCGGCTATGAAAACCACCACCATCGGCGCCTACCCGAAACCGGACTTTCTGCCCGTACCGGACTGGTTCCGTGTTGCCGGCGGGCCGGATTCCAATGATCCGACGACCGAATATAGCCGTGTCGTTGCGGCCGGCAGCGGCGCGTTGGAGGCGCTGTTCGAAAAAGCCATCCATCAGGTGGTGCGCGATCAGGTCGCGGCCGGCATTGACATTCCGACGGACGGCGAAGTGCGCCGCGAGAACTATATCCACTACCATTGCCGCCATCTCGCCGGCATCGATTTCGATACGCTGACCGAAAAGACTGTGCGCGGCGTCTATCAGGCCAAACTGCCGACGGTCACCGGGGCGATCCGCGCCGGCGACGGTTTCCTGGTTCGCGATTGGCAACAGGCGCAAGCGGCGACCGACCGACCGGTCAAAATGACCGTGCCGGGGCCGATGACCATCGGCGATACCCTGGTCGACAAGCACTATGGCGATGCCAAGCATCTCGGCGCCGACCTCGCCCGTGCGGTCAACGTCGAAATCCGTCGCTTGGCTGCGGCCGGGTGCCGCCATATCCAGGTCGACGAACCGGTCTTCGCCCGACGCGCCAAGGATGCCCTCGATTACGGCTTCGAGAATTTGAATGCTTGCTTCGACGGCGTGCCCGACGATGTGACCCGCATCGTTCATATGTGTTGCGGATACCCGGATCGGATCGACAATCCGGATTATCCAAAGGCGCCGAAGACCGCCTACGTCGAACTGGCCGACGCCATCGATCAGGCGCCTTTCCACCAGGTCAGCTTGGAAGACGCCCACCGCTACAGCGATCTCGACCAACTGCTGCCGCGCTTCAAATCCACGACGGTGATATTCGGCGCCGTCGCCATCGCCCAGAGCCGGGTCGAGCCGGTCGAGGAAATCACCGCCCGGCTGACCGCGGCGATGGCGCATATCGAACCTGAGCGCCTAATTGCTGCGCCGGATTGCGGTCTCGGTATCCTGGGCCGGGATCTGGCGCTTATCAAACTCCGCAATCTTTGTGAGGCCGCGCATAGCCTGCCGGGGTGAGCTAACTGAACCGCTCCGGCCGGTAGGCGGTCAGGTCGATGTTCGGCCGGCGGCCAACGATACCGTCGGCGATCAGCTGCCCGGTTCTGGGTCCGCCGGTCAGGCCGACATGGGCGTGGCCGAAGGCGAGATGGATGTTGTCGTGTTTCTTGGTCGGGCCGATGACCGGCAGGCTGTCGCTGGTCGCCGGCCGGTGGCCGAGCCATTCCGACTGCTCGGTGAATTCTAGGGCCGGCAAGAGGGCCTTGGCGCGGGCCCGCAAGACTTCACCGGGCCGCGTCGATGGGCCGGCTTCCAGGCCACCGAATTCGACCAGGCCGGCGATCCGCAAGGCATGATCCATCGGGGTTGCGACGCATTTGCCGTCGGATATCTGAATCGAATGGCGCGGCCGGACGGAGGGATCTTTGAATTCGACGTGATAGCCGCGCTCCGCCTCGAGCGGGATCTTAATACCGAGCTTGGCCGTGAGCCGAGCCGACCAGGCGCCGGCGGCAATCACCGCGGTTTGGAAAGGCAACCGGCCCTGGTCGGTGATCGCCGCGACCGGGCGGCCAGCGACGAAGTCGAAGTCCTGGACACTGGCGCGGATCAGCCGGCCGCCGCGCTCGACGAAGGCGTCGGCCAGCTCACCCACATAGGCGCCCGGCTCGGAAATGAAGCCGTGCTGGTTTTCGAACACCGCCAGGCAGTCATAACGCGGCGCCAGTTCCGGCTCGAGGTCGCGTACCGCGGCGCCGGTTACCATGGTCCATTGCCAGCCGGCGGCGCGCCGGAGCGACCAGGTGAAGCCATCAGCCTCATAAGCCGCGTGCCCGGGATAGGCGAACAGATAAGGCATGGAGCGGATCCGTTGCGCCGCCTTGGTGCCCTTGGCGAGCGCCCGGTGGCGGTCCAGGCAATCATGGATGAGAAGATCGATGTGCGCCGCCGTCATCGTCGCCGTGGCGGCATCACAGCGCCTGAGGTAGGCCAAGAGCCAGGGTGCCATGCGCGGCAGATACGACCAACGGAGATGCAACGCCGGCAATGGATCGGCCAGCATCTTCATGGCGCGGCGGATCAGGCCCGGCGTGTTGACCGGCACGTTGGAGCTGGCGGCGAGCAGGCCGGCATTGCCGAAGGAGGCGCCCTCGCCCGGCGCGCCGCGATCGACCAGCGCCACGGCGAGGCCTTCCTGTTGCAGGGCAAGGGCCGCCGATACGCCGACCATGCCGGCGCCGATTACCAGGACGCCGTCCGAGGTTGGTTCGTCTTGTCGCGTCGCACTCACGTCAGGCCACCCATTCCGACACCGGCGCCTTGGCGTCCTGCAGAGGCTGGGCGATGACGTCGACCAATGTCGGCTCGCCCGATTCCGTCGCCTTGGCCAACACGCCGGCCAGATCAGCCGGGTCTTCGACCTTCCAAGCCTTGACGCCATAGGCTTCGGCAACGGCGGCGTGGTCGGTGCGCGAGAAATCGACGGAGAAATACCGTTCGTCGAAGCCATGTTTCTGGCCGGCCTTGATCCAGCCGAAGACCGCGTTGGAAAACACCACCATGGTGATCGGCAGTTTGTTGCGGACGATGGTTTCAAGCTCGCCGGAGGTGAAGCCGAACGAACCGTCGCCCATCAGCGCCACGACCTTGGCATCGGGTCGGGCGTAATGGGCGCCGACCGCGGCCGCCATGGAGTAGCCGAGCGCGCCATGGGCGCGGTTGGAGATGAATAGCCGGCCTGGGCGGCGGAACTCGTAGTAGCCGGAGACGTAGGGGCAAGGCGTTCCCGGATCGGCGACGACGATGGCGTCGTCCGGCAGGATCCGGTTGAGTTCGGCGATCACCCGCTCCGGCCGGATCGGCCGCTCGTCGCTCGCGGCCAGTTTCGCGAATTCATCGAATTTTTTAGCCTTGGCGATGGCAACACGGCCGCGACCGCCGAATTGCGGCGGCTCGGCCGCACGTTGGTCGAGCTCGGCATTGATCTGGGCGAGTGCCAGCCGGGCATCGCCGACGACGCCGACTTCGGTCCGGTAGGCGGCGGAAATCACCATCGGGTCGATATCGATATGCAGCACACGTACCGCCGCGGTCGGGAAGCGCCAGCGCTCGGTAGTGACCGAGCCGGCACGGCAGCCAATAAACATCACCAGGTCGGCGGCTTCCACCACCTGGCGGGTCGCCATGGTGCCGCCGTTGGAGCCGACCACGCCGAGCATGTTCGGGTGACTGTCGGCGAGGCTGCCCTGGCCGCTGATGGTGGTGGCGATTGTCAGGTCGAGCCGGCGCGCCAGGCGGTCGAGTTCGGCTTCGGCGCCGGCAATGACCACGCCGCCGCCGCAGATGACGATCGGGTTCTTGGCCGACAACAGCGCGTCGGTGGCGTCTTTGACGGCTGCCGCATCGGCGGCCACGGGCCAGGCCGGATACTGGCCGAGTTCGGGCTGCGCCCAGATTTCCGCTTCCGGCGTCGGCGCCTGCTGCACATCGTAGGGCAGCCCGAGATGGGCGGCGCCGGGGCGGCCGGTGGTCATCGCCCGAAACGCGGTGCGAACCATCTGCGGCAACCGGCCGGCGCTGTCGATCACCCCGTTCCATTTTGTGAGCGGCCGGAACAAGGCGGTCTGGTCGAGTTCGGTCAGCGGATAGCGGCCGTGGGACGTGGTCGAAACATCGGAGGTGATGCTCAGGATCGGCACCGAAGATTCGTTGGCCTCGACGACGCCGGGCAAGATATAGGTGGCACCGCCGCCGCTCGGCCCCTCGCAGACGCCGACTTTGCCGGAGATTCGCGCATAACCGTCGGCCATATAGGCGGCGCAGCGCTCGTCGCGGGTCAGGATATGCCGCATGCCGTGGTTCAACCGGTGCAGCGCGTCATAGAACGGCAGGGAAGTGTCGCCGCACAGCCCAAAAATATGCGTCACGCCATGCAGCTCGAGCATGCGCACCATGGCCTCGGCGCCATTCGGCTGATTGCTGCCGGAATCGGTCATCGGTCGGTCCTTATTCAGATTTAGGTGGTCGAAAGAATTGTATACAGCATGATATACAGTTATAATTGCCCTGGTCAACAACGTGTGCATCAGTGAGACGATGATTGTGAAACAGGCTAGCCTGGTGGCGGAAAGCCATGTCGACCGCCTCTACCGCGAAGTCAAAGCGATGCTGGTTGCCTACCGCTTCAAGCCCGGCGAACGGATCAACGAAAGCGTATTGGTCAACCACCTGGGTGGCAGCCGCACGCCGCTTCGTGAGGCCCTGAACCGGTTGGTCGCCGAGTCATTCCTGACCTTTCAGCCGGGCCGTGGGTTTTTCTGCCGTGCTTTGGATTCGAAAGAGATCCATGAGCTCTACCAGCTGCGAGCGGTGTTGGAAGAAGCTGCCGTCCATCTCGTCGCGGCGCGGATCAGCGACCAAGAGATCGCCGAAATCGAGGCCTTTCTCAACGCCACCGGCACAGAGACAACCAACGCGGATGAGTTGGTCGGCATGGACGAGCATTTCCATACCCGGCTCATGGCGGCAAGTGGCAACGGCGAAATGATCCGGCTGCTGGAGAATGTCAATGCCCGCATCCGCTTCATCCGCTGGGTCGACATGGACCGGCGCCGGCCGGAGACCCAGCGGGAACACCGTGCCATATTGCAGGCTTTGAAGGCCGGCGACGGTGCCGGCGCCGCCCGCCGCATGCGGGTGCATATCGAACGACGCGACGATCAAATTACCCAGGCGGTGCGGGAGGGCTATTCCCGGCTCTATGTTCCCGGTACCGCCTCCGAACAAATCGGAGATGGATCATGAGCCTTTCGGGCGGCAAGAACGTCTACGGCGCCTCGGTCGGCATTCTGATGCTGGAATCGCGTTTTCCCCGGGCGCCCGGGGACATGGGCAACGCTGGGACCTGGCCGTTTCCGGTGCAGTATCGGGTGATCCGAGACGCCACGCCCGACCGCGTGGTCCGCCAACGCGCTGCCGGCCTGGTTGAGGCCTTCATCGATGGCGCGCGGGATTTGGTTGCCCACGGCGCTGACGGCATCACCACGACCTGCGGATTCCTGTCTTTGTTCCAAAAAGACATGGCCGCCGCGGTCGGCGTACCGGTGGCGACGTCGTCATTGATGCAATATCCGATGATCCAGGCGGTCCTGCCGCCCGGCAAACGGGTCGGCATTTTGACCATCTCTAAAGCATCCCTGGTGGCCGAGCACCTGAGCGCCGCCGGCGTGCCGGCCGACGCGCCGGTTGCCGGTACCGACGGCGGCCGGGAATTCACCCGCGTCGTGTTGGACGATGAACCGGCGCTGGATTTCGATTTGGCCCGCGAGGATCTGCTGCAAGCCGCCGACGACCTGGTCGCCGGCCACGCCGACATCGGCGCGATCTTGCTGGAATGCACCAACATGGTGCCCTTCGCCGCCGCCATCCGAAGCCGTACCGGCTTACCGGTTTATTCAATATATAGTTTTATCACCTGGTTTCAGGCCGGCCTGTTGCCACGACGGTTTGCCGAAGTGATCGACGACCCCCGGCTTTGATGTCGGTACAAAAGCAGTGATATAGTGCCACCGCCTCACTCAACCCATGGATCCTCGCGACATGACAGACCCCGCACCCGCGTTCTCCTCAGATAATCGCATCACCTCGATCGAGCAGTTGGAGGAGATCTATGGCACGCCGTCGCCGGGCGCGCTGGCCAAGGAGATCGACCACATTTCCGATCACTATCGCGCCTTTATCGAAAAGGCGCCGTTCGTCACTATCGCGACCTCGGGCCCGGAGGGTCTGGATTGTTCGCCGCGCGGCGATCCGCCGGGCTCCGTGCGTGTGGTCGATCGCAAGACGGTGATGCTGCCCGACCGTCGCGGCAACAACCGCGCCGATACTTTGCGCAACCTGGTGCTCGATCCGCGCATATCGTTGCTGTTCTTGATCCCTGGTGTGCGCGAGACCATGCGGATCAATGGCCGTGCTGAAATCGTTACCGACCCGGATCTCTGTGCCTCGTTCACTATGCAAGGCAAGCTGCCGCGATCGGTTATCGTGGTGACCGCAGATCGCGTCTATTTCCAGTGCTCGAAAGCCCTGGTGCGGTCCCGGCTATGGGATCCGGCGGCACAGATCGAGCGCTCCGAACTGCCGAGCACCGGCGAGATGCTCGCAGCCTTGCTCGAGGGGCCCTTCGACCCTGAAGCCTATGACCGCGGCTATCCGGACCACATGAAGAAGACCATTTACTGAGGGTCGGCTTGGAGCAATGAACGGATGCTGTGTCGGTTTGGCCGTTTCCAGTTGGATGCCGCGAATGCCCAGTTGTGGCAGGACGATGAGCCCCTCAAGCTGCGGCCAAAAAGTTTTGACGTGTTGGTTCACTTGGTTGCCCGCGCCGGCGAACTTGTCAGTACGAAAGAACTGTTAGATTCGGTCTGGGCCGACATTACGGTCGGCGACGCAGTGGTCAAAGTCAGCGTCCGAGAGCTGCGCAAGCTGTTGGGTGAAACCGGTCGAGAGCCTCAGTATATCGCGACTGTGCACCGCCGCGGTTATCGCTTCATCGCCCCCGTCACCGAGCCTTTTCAGTCCGAAGCAGCGCCGCTGCCAATGGCGAGCCCGCATTCGTCGCTTGTCGTACTGCCTTTCCTCAACCTGTCTGACGACCGTGCCAATGCCTTTATGGCCGACGGCCTGACGGAAGACATAACCACCCAACTGGCCCGGGTTCCCGGGTTCTTCGTCATCGCCCGCTCCACCGCATTTGCTTTCAAAGGCCTGAGTCCGGATGTGCGGCACGTCGCAGAGGAATTGGGCGTACGCTATGTTGTTGAAGGCAGTGTCCGACCGTTAGGGAATCGGGTGCGTGTAACGGCACAGCTGATCGAGGCCGCGTCTGGCAACCATCTGTGGGCGGACCACTTTGATGGCCAGACAGATGACGATTTCGACATTCAGGATCAGTTGCTGCGCGCGCTGATCGGACAATTGGAGCCTGAGTTGGCCCGGGCGGAAATCATTCGCCTGAACCGTCGCCCCCCGGCCCAGTGGGAAGCGTGGGACTGGTATCGCCAGGCAGACGGTCTACCGATTGTCAAAGGTTGGCACGAAGAGACGTTTAGCGAAGGCGCGACCCTGCTGCGCCAGGCCATAGCGCGCGATCCCGATTTTGCTTTGGCCCATGCCCGCTTAGCTTTGCTGCTTGCATTCGGGCGGCGCGTGGGTCTGGTGAAAAACCGTGAGGCAGCGACCGAGGAAGCCCTCAACGCCGGCAACCGAGCCCTGGAACTAGATGGAACGCGAAGTGAGGTACAGAGCTATGTCGGCTGTGCATTCACCGACTTGGGCCAGTCGCGTCAGGGATTGGAGTTGACGGAACAAGCCGTCATCACCAATCCCAGCAATTCGCAAGCCTGGGCGACCCTGGGAGCGGCTTTGATTGCGAGCGGGGAATCTGACCGGGGCGTTGAATTGATCCGGCATGGCATTCGGCTAAGCCCGAAGGATCATCGTTTGGCTGTGTGGCGCTGTCCCTTGGCCTTCGGTCTGCTTCAGCTCGGGCGCGGCGAAGAGGCAGTGGAAGAAGGACGCTTGGCGTGTCGGAATGATAGCCGGTTTTATCCGGCTCTGGTTACCCTTGCCACGATTTTGTCCTACCTCCGGCAGATGGATCAGGCGGCGGAAACGCTGGCCGAGGCCCGCCGCTTGCGTCCCGCTTTATCGGTGGCGGAGATCGAGCTCTTGATTGGACGACGGGCGACCAAGGGACTCGTGAAGTCTGGCTTGCTGGACGACATGCCGCAAACTACTCTTTAGGGATAGACTCGTTCCAGAGCAGTACGTTCGCAGTTACGGCGTGCCCGGCCAACCGTTCAGGACAGTTGGCTTCGACATAAGCCATATCATCAGGGTAGCGGGTGCGCGCAATGCCGTGGGCGCCGTCCGGTGCCCAAGCGGCTTCGAAATGAAGATCGTCGCGCCGATCGGAGGTCTGGACGCCCAGTTCGTCCCACATATTGATGAGCGTGCCATCGCGGGTATGCGGCACGCCGTCGCCGCAGTAATCCGCGCGGGCCATCCGCGCGCAAGCCTGATGATAGTCGCGCAGAGAAACCTCGCCGACGTGCCTCCAGGGGGCGTAACCCCAGCGCACGCATTTGGCGAGCACGCCGTTAAAGCAGGCCAATGTCAGGCCATGGGGTTGCCAGCGGCCTTGTTCGTCCCAGTTGCCATCGAGCGGGACGGCGGAAAGCGCCTGGCCCTCGGCATCGCTGCACAGCGGCTTTTCCACGCCGGCTTCGCTTGCGGTTAGCCAGTAGAGCTGGCCGTCGCTGTTTGGATCTTCGGCGACTCTATCGACGCGTAGACCGCGGATCGCGCCGCCTTCGATCTGCGTGCGGATCTCAACACCCTCGACGGCGACCACGTCCGCGGCGACAGGCGACGACGGCGTCGCGAAGATGCCGAACAGCGCCGGCACAAGTGCAAGAGAAAAACGGTGAAACTTCATGAGTCGCGATCCTATGGAATATCGCGTGATGACGAGGAGCCCGGCCGCCTGCGGGCCCCTCGGACGGGTTTTGACAGGCACCCTTAGTCCAGTTCGATAACCAGCCGGCCGTTCTCGGCACGCAACCCGCGCAACGACGTTCCAGCCTTGGTGTCTGGCATTTTCAAGAGGGCTTTTTCCTCGACACCGCGAAACTTCCTGCCGTTGACCTTTCGTCCCTGAACGAAGCGGCCGTTGAATTTCTGTCCCTGGACAAAGCGACCATTCACGGCTTCGCCGTTGAGCACGATGCGCGCCGAAGCCTGATGGGCGGCCACTGTCGTCGCGGCTAGGATGACGGCGGCGGCGGCGGTGATCTTGCTGATGCTCATGGTGATCTCCTTCGGTGAGCGTGGGGCGGCTACGCCGCGGGGTTTACGTGGCCGCCGGTGCCCCCGTGTAGCCCGGGGTGCCTGCGGTGGCCGTTTCTGTTGATTAAGAAAATAGGCAGGCCGAACTGCGAAGTCCTGAAGGTGCGGTAAAAGTTCGGTAAAATTTCAAAAACAGGAAGACGGCCGTCCATATCGGCAATGGGCCGCGACTATTTTCCGGTCATACGGGACCGTTTTGGTCGCGTGGCGTGGCCGATAGGATTAGTGTCAGCAGCCGGTTCAAGTCCGAGGCCGACAAGCTGTCAAAAGCAGCACCAAGGCTTTGAATTTCACCGGCGCGCTCGGCGCCGAGGACGAGTACGGCAAGGCTGTCATACTTTGCCGATAATTCGGCATCGCTGAGCGGATCGTCGGGATCGCCTTTGGCGAACCGCGGTTCCGATCGCAGGGCGCGTCCGTCGCTAAGATGCAAGGTGACATCGGCCCAACGCTTGCGCGTGCTGATCTTCGTATAGTGATCGGAATCGACCAACTTCGTCGCCCGGCTGACGCGCAGGATCTCCGGGTCTCGCAATGTTTCTGGCTGCAATTCCTCGACACCAATTTGGCCGCGAACGATCATTATGGCGACCGGGAACGCGATGGCGTAGGTCAGCTCGTCCAAGGTTTTCGGTTCCTGGCCGGCGAGCCGGGTCGCATAGTGGAACGTTTGGATTACCACTCGCTCGACGTCGCCGCTGTCGAGGCCATGGCCGTCCATCAACGCCCGCACGGCGTCGATCGCCGGATGTGCCCAGCGACAGACCGGATAGGGTTTGTAATGGGTCTCTAAGATTTCCCACCGCTGGCCCAAATCCGCCCACCACGGCGCCGCCGCATCACCCTCGGCCGTGATCGCCGGCGCTCCAGTGAAGCCGAGTGCCGCCATATGCGCGGCGGTGACGCCGGTCGGCGCGCCCCAGCCGACGCCGTCGCGGACCATGGTCGGATGGTCGATACAGCGCATCATTTGGCTGCGCGGCCCATGATATTCGGCGATGCCGGCGGCATGGCGGATCTGGTCGGGCGCGAGGCCCAGCAACCGCGCCGCCGCCGTGGCGACGCCGATCGCTGTCCAAGCGCCGGAGGTGTGATAGTCGCTGGTCGTGCCATGCAAGGTCAGGCCGGCCCGGTAAGAGACTTCGTAGGCGATGGCGAGCGCCACCATCAGATCACGGCCGTCAACAGCGCCGCCACCGGCGCGTTGGGCGTCGAAGGTCGCCAGGACGCCGGGAAAGACCGCTGAACCCGCATGGCCTTTGCAGGCGGAGTAGCCGTCATGGGCGTCAATTGAATCGATTGTGAAGGCGCCGGCGAAGGCGGCACCGGCCGGGCTGACCGGGCGGCCATCAAACAACATGCGCGCGGCACCGATGTTCGGCGCCGTGCGCCACATGCCGTTGGCGTATCGTCTGGTTATTGCCGATATTTCGGTGGTCGAGCCGATCGCCGCGACGCCCATCGTATCGACGAAAGAACGACGAAGCGTCGCGCGCACGCCAGCGGGCAAATCCTCATAGGTCAGGTCATTGGCGAAGTCGGCGAAACCAAGAGCCATGGCGAACATCCTTCTCCGTATTATTGAGCGCGACTTTCGTCGATTTGCCGTTTGAATGTGCCAGCATCATAATCTGTTTCGCGCTCACAGCGCATGGGGAGACACACAGATGGCAGAAGCTGTCACGTTTTATAGCGAAGGTGAAAAAATTGTCGGTGATTGGTACACCGCGGACGGTGGCCCTCGCCCGGTAATCGTCCTTTGCCATGGTTTCACCGGCGTTAAAGGCATGGTCATGCCCGACGTGGCGCGGCGATTGGCCGACGCCGGCTTTCACGCGCTCGCCTTCGACTACCGCTACTTTGGTGAAAGCGGCGGGACACCCAGGGGCCGGATCATCCCGCTCGAGCAGATCCGCGACATCCGCGCCGCCATCACCTATGTCCAAAGCCGGGCCGAGGTCGATGCAGAACGCGTCGGCCTATGGGGCACCAGCTTCGGCGGCGGCAATGCAGTTGCCACGGCGGCCCTGGATGAACGGGTTCGATGTGTCGTGGCCAATATCGGTGTCATGCGCGGCGAACGCTGGCTGCGCAGCCTGCGCGGACCGGAGCAATGGCATCAGCTGCTCGACCGTGTCGAGGAAGGTCGCACAAATAGGGTCCTGACCGGAGAGACAATTGACGTCAATCCGTTCGAAATCATGCCGGTCGATTCCGAGACGGTGCCGTTCATTCGAAAGCACTGGGCCGATGTTCCCAATCTGCCGCGGACGATCACCTTCGATTCCGTCGAGGCCGTGCTGGAATACGATCCCCAGGCGATGATCCACAGGATCAGCCCGCGGCCGCTGTTGATGCTGGCGGTCGAGCGCGATCAGATCGTGCCCAACGAAGAGACGAACGCGGCCTATGCGGCGGCCGGAGAACCGAAAAAGCTGGTCTGGCTGCCGCGCCGGCTCAGCCATTGGGGCGCCTATGTCGACGAAGGTTTGGACATCGTGATGGCCGAAACGCTGTCTTGGTTCGAAGGATGGCTGCTTGAAGCGGACTGACCGCCGGCGGCAAACAGGGCTGTGTGGCGGATCCGAAAGCAAAAGTGGTCGAAATCTAACGTTTAGTCCCCATTAGCTTGGTTCAGCGCAGCTGGCCTTTACTGTCGGCTTTGTGCCAATCGAGAAACCTGCACATTAACGGAAGTCGAGACAGGCCGCCGCTCTTCCGTCTCACGGTCATTTGTCGTCATCTTGAGCAAGTTCTCCGCAGAGATCGCCAGCCACTCAAATCCATCTTTCCGTAACGGGGGCCGTTCAGACATGACAAGGCTGATCAGGCGTCTTTACGGGCCAGCCTCCTCAAATACACGGCTAAAGGGACCGGCAATCCGCGCCAGATCGTCAGCGCGTCGGAATGGCAAACCATCGACATCACCGACAGAGAAACTCGGTAATTGTGCCCTCAGGGCCGCAACAGCGCGGCGGGCGGCTTCGGACTGCCCCAAGCCATCGAGGGCAACGATCAGTATCACGTGTGACATGTACCAATCGGGGTTCGTCTGCATGATCCGGCGTGCGTAGGCGAGCGCCTCGTCGTACTCGCCGAGCAGAACGTGGGAGATAGCCAGACCGCAATAGCGAAACGCATTGCCCGGGTCGATCGGATTGGAGCGCAGAGCGATCTGGTTCATCTCAATGGATCGTCGCGGTTCGCCTGCAAAGTTCAGGACGGTGGCCAGACTGCCATAACCGCGGGAATAGTTTGGGTTGATTTCGATCGCCCGCTCCATCGCCGCGATTGCGCTGTCATGCTCGTGGACGAACAGCCGCACCATGCCGAGGATCCAGTGGGCCGATTCATCACGGCTGTTCAGCCGCACCGCCCGTTCGGCATGCCGACGGGCGTCATCCAAATCTTTTGCCGGATCGTCCGAGAAACCCAGCCATAAATTGTGAAACCGCAGGAACGCCATTATCTGATGGGCACGGCCGCTCGACGGGTCGAGCGCAAGGGCCTGATCGGCAAGTCGTGTCGATTCGATGAACGACTCCCTGGTCATCTCTGCCGCCGCTTGGCGTTGAGCCCGACAGATCAGCCCCCATACCGGCAGCGACGGCTCCTCTATGTCCTCGAACAGCGAAGCCTCGGCGAACATGATCTCAGTCTGCGTACAGGCGACCACGTTGCGGGTAATCTCGTCCTGCACCTTGAAGATATCGTCGATGCTGCGGTCGTACTTGTCGGCCCAGACGTGCCGGCCAGTAAGCGCATCGATCAACTGGGCAGTCACCCGTATCCGGCTTCCGGCTGTTCGGACACTGCCCTCGACTACATAGCGAACACCCAACTCGTGCCCGATCTGTTGCACATCGACGGCGCGGCCCTTATAGGTGAAGCTCGAATTTCGTGCGGCGACGAAAAACGAATCGATCCGCGACAGTGCAGTGATGATGTCCTCGGCGATGCCGTCGGCAAAGAACTCCTGCTCGGGGTCATGTGACATGTTGTCGAAGGAAAGAACTGCAATCGACGGTTTGTCAGGTAGCGTAAAGTCCGTTTCTGCACGCGCCGGCGCCGGAGCGCTTGCCGCAGTCCACTGCCAAACACGAACCGGTCGGGCGATGTTCTTGACTTCGACCTCGCCCAGGTCCTCGAAGCCTACCTCCAGACGGTCCCGCACTTGGTCCCGCGCCGCGCTGCTAAGGCAGATGCCGCCCGGCGGCGCTAGGGCCTCGAGGCGGGCCGCAATGTTGACGCCATCGCCTAGCAGGTCTTCGCCCTCGGCCATGACGTCGCCGATGTTGATGCCGATGCGTAGTTCGATCCGCCGGCCCGCCTCAACGTCAGCATTGCGCGCCGCGAGGCCTTCCTGGATCCGCATTGCCGCACGCAAGGACTCGACCACGCTGGCGAACTCGATCAGCAGGCTGTCGCCCGCGGTGTTGGCGATGCGGCCACCATGCTCGGCTACGAGCGGTTCGATCAGCTCCTGGCGGTGACGGCGATAGTCGGTGAGCGTGGCCTCTTCGTCGGCGCCTATCAGGCAGCTGTAGCCGGCGATGTCGGCGGCGACGATCACCGCCAGCTTGCGCCTGACCTCTGACTCCCTCATGCACCACCGCCTGTTGTGTGCTTCCCGTGCGAAGTTTAGCGCGGCAAAATGATTGTGGCCAGGACCAGGCCCAGATCCGGGCCGGCTCAGCGAACGCCTTCAGCCACGGCTCCTAGCGCGGCCAGTGGTCTTGCTGCACGGTTTGCTATCTCGCCGAGCGGTCGTGATATCCAACGTAGTCGCTCTCGAAACGGAATTCGAGCACCGAACTATATTTCGATGCGATGTCAAACCTGGTGCTGATCTGAAATTAGCATTTTTGGCTCGATAAGCGATTTCCAACTATGCTGCAGGATGGCGTTTAAAACCCCGCAAGGAAGGAAGCGCAGGTTTCGGGTTCGTCGATCATCCGGTGGTGGCCGCATTCAATACGATGGACCTGCCAGCCGGGGGTCTCAGCCAACTGATCGTGAATGGCGCCAAAAGGGCTCGGTCCCCATCCCGAACAATGCACATAGGCCTTTGTTGGAATATTTTCCAATGCACCTGATAGATCGATCTGCTCCATAAAACAGGCAATCGACATCGGTACAACTTTCGACTTTACCCAATCCAGATCCTCGGGATTTATGCCGAACTCCTCCGACGGGATCGGCTCCGTCCGTCCGCCATTTTTTCCGGCCCCGTCCACGAAATAAGGGTGCTTAGGTTTTGTGTAATCCCACACAGCCTCGCCATCCCGTGGCATAAAACCGTCAATACATACCAGCGCCCGCATCTGCGCCGCATCGCGGTCGGCGACCGCAGATACGACGGCGCATCCGTAAGAGTGGCCCACGAGGACATAGTCTTCCAAATCTTCCCACCGGATCGCGTTTTGTACATCGGTTACATGCAATGATAGATTCACATGATTGCCAGCCAAATGCACGCGTTCGCCGCAGCCGGTAAGCGTCGGAGTAATGACGTCGTGCCCGGCATCCCGAAGTATTCGAGCGACGCGGCGCCAAACCCAGCCGCCATGCCAGGCTCCGTGGACTAAGGCGAATGCGGTCATTTCTATTCCTTTCGATCAAGTTACCTTGGATTGGTAGATCTTGAAGGGCAATCGTGACCACAAATTATGGGAATTTCAAGTAGATCGCCCGCGCCTTATTTGCTTTGTCAGTGAATTCATTGCGGCTTTGCCCTACCCGTCTATTTAACGGCTAGGGGTCAACTTGCGTCGATCATGGCCCTGACAAGCACGGCAGTTCCACGCCAGATTCCTGCCGGCTCTGACAGCATGCCCCATCTACAGTCGCTCTCGGAGGTATTGCTGTCGCGGTAACTCGGTACGTTTCCGGCGGTAGCGTGCCACTAACGGAAGTGCCGCTGGAGTCAAGTGCGGACTTGGATTCCCTGACTGGGGGCCGCTACACTCCGCTCCATGGCAGAAGGAACCCAACGTAGGCTAGCGGCGATAGTGTCTGCCGATGTGGTCGGCTATTCGCGCCTTATGGGCCGCGACGAAGCCGGCACCCTTGCGGCGTTGCGGGCGCATCGGGCTGAACTAATCGACGCCAAAATTGCCGGACACGGCGGCCGTATCGTCAAAACCATGGGTGATGGTCTGTTGCTGGAATTCCCATCTGTTGTTGATGCCACCCAGTGCATGGTTGAAATCCAGTCGCGCATGGCCGAGCGCAACCAGGGTGTCGATGAAGACCGACGCATCGCATTCCGCATTGGTGTCAACCTGGGCGATATCATCATCGAGGGCGAGGACATACTGGGCGACGGGGTCAACATTGCTGCCCGCCTGCAAGAGATCGCCCAACCTGGCGGCGTAGCCATTTCTAGCCGGGTGCATGACGACGTGCGGGACCGCCTTGACACAGGCTTCACCGATACCGGCGAACAAAGCCTGAAAAACATCGCCCGCCCGGTTCGGATTTGGCAATGGTTGCCCGGTGCATCTGCCACCGCAGTCTCGAAGACCAGCGACGGTCCACTACCGTTGCCCGACAAGCCCTCGATTGCAGTGCTGCCGTTCGACAACATGTCCGGTGATCCGGAGCAGGAGTACTTTTCCGACGGAATTACCGAAGACATCATTACCGCCCTGTCGCGTGTCGGCTGGTTGTTCGTGATCGCCCGCAACTCGACTTTTACCTACAAGGGGCAGGCTCTGGACGTGACGCGGATCGCGGGGGAACTCGGTGTGCGTTACATCGTCGAAGGCAGCGTCCGTAAGGCAGGCAATAAGGTACGCATTACCGCGCAACTTGTTGACGGCATTAACGGCAACCACGTCTGGGCTGAGCGTTACGACCGCGAACTCGATGACATCTTCGCGCTGCAGGACGAAATCACAGAGAATATCGTCGGCCGCATCGATACCGAATTGCGGGCTAAGGAAATCGACCTCGCCCGGAGCAAGCCACCGGCCAGCCTGGACGCTTGGGATCTTTACCAACGCGGCTTATGGCATCTTTACAAAATTACTAAGGAAGACAACGAGGAAGCGCACGCTTCTTTTCGCAAGGCGACCGAACGGGATCCAAGATTTTCGCTCGCATACGCAGGTATTGCGATGTCCTGCTATGTCGAAATATTTCATGGCTTCAGCGATGATACGGATGAATGGGTAAACCAAGGACTGGTGGCCGGCGAACGCGCGGTTTCCCTTGATGGTGCGGAGTATTGCAACCACGCGGCATTGGGGCGGGTGTTAATGCTATCGGGTGAAAGCGAACGCGCCATTGCCGAACTTGAGAGATCGGTGGCGCTTAATCCAAGTTATGCCCACGGTTACCTCGGCCTCGGAATCGGCTTGACCTGGCAGGGTAGAGCGGCGGAAGCCATCCGCAACGTTGATATGGCCATGCGATTGAGCCCGAACGATCCGGTATTATGGGGCATGCAAGTCAGCAGGGCGGTAGCTTGCAACAAACTTGGACATTATGAAGAGGGAGAAGAGTGGGCGCGCAAGGCCGTGAACGCGCGCCCGGATCATTTCGGCGGCTACAGCGCCCTCGTGGTCGCCCTTGTGGAACAGGACCGAACGGAAGAGGCTCAAGCAACTATCGCAACGTTAATGCGTGTGAAGCCCGACTTTACTGTGTCGGTGTATCGTCGAGTGCGGTGGTTCGCCAATTCTGAATACCTGGAACTGAACATCGTCGCCCTCCGCAAAGCTGGATTGCCAGAAAAATGACGGCGGCGGGTCAACTGCGGATCAATGGCAACATCGAACGCTGTCTTGCGCCATGGGTACCGATCGTCAGGTTCTATCCGCTAGACTGGGCCAAACCGACAGATCAGACGCGAAAAGGAGCCGAGCGCCATGGAGGCTTACGTCTATGGTGAAAAGCGTGCGCTGCCCGAGCGCTTTCGAGAGTTCACGGAACGGTCCCGCGCCGTTGTGGTGTCCATCGATATGCACCGCGGCCACCTGGACGACGGGCCCGAATGCCCCTGCCCGGCGCCGCGGGCGCGCGATATCGTCGCGCCCATAGACGCCTTTCACGCGGCGGCCCGCGGCCTATCGGTGCCGATTATCCATGTGCGCTCGGTCTTGCGTCCGGATGGGTCCGACGACGTCAAAGGCCAGTCTTCGGCCTGGCGTCTCACCTTCCCGCTGTTCGTCGGCGAGATCCCTAATTCCGATGAACATGCCTTGGCAGGCTCGCGTTGGACAGAGTTCGTCACCCAAGTCGAGCAGCAGGATTTGATTGTCGAGACCAAGAAGCGCCTCACCGCCTTTTACCCGAGCGACCTTGACTTCCTGTTGCGTAACCTCGACGTCCGAAGGATCGTTTTCACCGGTATCATGACCGACTGCTGTGTCATCAATTCCGCCTTCGACGCCAGCAATCTCGGCTACCGCGTCGTGGTGCCGCAGGATCTGGTCCGCGGCACCAATGACGAGATGGAGGCCGCGGCGCTGAAGATGATTTCGCTGCATCTGGGACTGGTGATGGACTCCGCCGACCTGCTGTCCGAATGGCAGGCCGAGGCGACCATGGAGAAAGCAGCACAATAGGCGGCGTTGCGAAGAGGAGCGATTCATGAGCCAATTCCAACAAGGCGTAACGGTCGGCGACCTGGTGTTGCGGACATTGCAACGCTGGGGCGACCGGGTCGCCTTCAGCGGCCACGGCGGTGTCGTGACCTACGTTCAGGCTTACGACCAGATCGGCCGCATGCAGGCGGCGCTGACGGCGTCCGGTGCCCGCCGCGGTCAGCGCATTGCGCTGTTGACCGCCAACCGGGCCGCCGGCTGGCTCGCGGCAAACGCTGCACAGGCGATCGGTTTGGCGACCACGGCCCTGCACCCGCTTGGCTCCGTCGACGACCAGCTCGACATTCTCGACGACGCGGACTGCGATTTTCTGATTGTCGATGTCGATGCCTTTGCCGAGCGTGGCGGCGCATTGAGCGGCCGGGCCGGCAGCGCGCTCAAGCAGGTTTTCACCCTTGGTCGCGCGTCCTATGGCATCGATCTGGAAGCAGCAGCGGCGGCGGCCGGCGCGGTATCCCCGGTCTTGGACTGCGGCCCGGAAGACGAAGCACTTCTCGCCTATACCGGTGGCACCACGGGTAAATCCAAGGGCGTCCTGCGCCGGCAACCCTCGGCCATTGCTGTTACGGCGGCGATATTGTCGGACTTCGAATGGCCGACGGACGTCACCTATCTGGCGGTCGCGCCGAACAGTCACGTCGGCGGCACCAAGGTTCTGCCGACCTTGATCCGCGGCGGACGGGTCCATTGCCTGCATGGCTTCGATCCGGAACGCGTGCTGGACGCCATTCAACACGAGCGCATCACGGCGGCATTGCTGGTGCCGACCATGATCTATTTGTTGCTCGACCATCCCAAGCTCGAGGCCACCGACTTGTCGAGCCTGGAATTGCTGATGTACGGCGCTTCGCCGATGTCGCCGACCCGGCTGATGGAAGGGTTGGAGCGGATCGGGCCGGTGTTTTCGCAGCTCTATGGGCAGACAGAAGGCTACCCGATCTCCGTTTTGCGCCGCGGCGATCATGATGCCGCCAATCCGTCGTTGTTCGCGTCCTGTGGCCACCCTTGCAGCTCGGTGCGCGTGGCCTTGCTGGACGAGGATGACCAGCCGGTTGGCGCTGGCGAGACCGGCGAAATCTGCGTGCGTGCGCCGCAAGTCATGGACGGGTACTGGAAACGGCCCGAGCAAACCGCCGAGGCCTTGGCCAGCAATTGGCTGCATACCGGCGACATGGCGGCGGCCGACGAGCGCGGCTATCTCTACATCGTCGACCGCAAGAAGGACATGATCGTTTCCGGCGGCTTCAACGTGTTTCCGCGCGAGGTCGAGGACGTATTGAGCAGTCATCCCGACGTCGCCATGGCGGCGGTCATCGGCGTGCCCGATGAAAAATGGGGCGAAGCCGTAAAAGCCGTGGTGGTAGCGCGGCCCGGCGGCACCGTCGACGCGGCAGCGCTGATCGCCTTGGTGCGCGACAAAAAAGGCGCCATCCATGCACCGAAATCCGTCGACATCGCCGAGGCTATTCCGCTGACGGCGATCGGCAAGCCGGACAAAAAATTGCTGCGGGAACGGTACTGGCAGGGTCACGACCGCCTGGTCGGCTAGCGCTTTTCTTTAGAAAAAGTATAAATTCAAGGGGGTATGGGATTAGTCTGACATAGTATTGCACCATTCGGTGGTCGAATGCCGCACCGCAAAAAAGCATCTTGACATGTAATATATCGAACCGATATATAGTGTTAAGAACAGAAACTGGAGCGCGGTATCCATGGACATTAGGACCTTATGTTTAGGCATCCTCACCTGGGGGGATGCGTCGGGTTATGAAATCAAGAAAATCTTCGAAGAGCGGCTGAGCTACTTCTATGAAGCGAGCTATGGCTCGATCTATCCGGCGCTGACGAAGCTCACCGACGACGGGCTGGTGACATGCCGTGCCGAGGCCCAGGACAAACGCCCGGACAAAAAAGTTTACGCCATTTCGCCGACCGGGCGCATGGCTTTCATGGACGCGCTAACGAAGATGCCGGCCCGGGATCGCATTCGCAGCGAATTTCTGGCCGTCATGATGTATGCCGACCTACTGCCGCCTCGGCACCTGTCCAACGTCATCGACGATCGGGCTCGGCAGTATCGGGCGATGATTGACGATTTGCAAAGTTGCGCCCAAGACGACGGGCCACCGAGCCGCCAGTTCGTGCTCGGCTATGGGTTGGCGCTTTATGAAGCCGCCCTGAACTACCTGGAAAACAACCGTCATTTGGTCGAAGGCGAAGCCTTGCTGGCCAAGGCCGCTGCTGAGCGTGCAGCCGAGTAATCCGGGCATGGATGTGAAGGAAGGAATGTCGTTGTGAAACGGTCGCTTATACTCGCACTCTTCATCGCCGTCGGTGCCACCGCTTGGGTGCTGTCCGGAAACTATGACCTGTTGGCCAATGGCCGCGGCGACGCGGCGGATCAGGCCGATCCGTCGGCAAAACAGGCTTCGCCGGCCGAGGCGCCGAAGACACACGCCGTAAAGACAGTCCGCACGAAAGTGTTGATCGCAAAGCCGCGCGTCATCGATATCATCGTGCGCGGGCGCACCCGCGCCTTCCGTACCGTCGACATCAAAGCCGAAGTGCATGGTCGCGTGGTCGCCATTAAGGCCGTCGAAGGCCAGCGTGTTAAAAAGGGCGATGTGCTGGTCAAGCTCGGTACCGAGGACCGCGAGGCGCGGATCGTCGAGACCCGGGCCATGCTGGTGCAACGCGAGCTCGAATATGAAGCCGCCAAGGTGCTGCGTAAAAAAGGCTACAGGGCCGCGACCCAACTCGCCGCGTCAGCGGCCCAACTGGACGCCGCGCGGGCGCAACTGAAGCGCATGCAAGTCGAATTCGCCAATCTCACGCTGCGCGCGCCGTTCGACGGCATCGTCGAGATGCAACACGCCGAACTCGGCGCTTTTTTGAAAATCGGCGGCGAGATCGTGCGCATCGTCGATGAGGACCCGTTCCTGGTGACCGGACAAGTGTCGGAGCGCGACGTCGCCAAACTGCGCGTCGGTGGCGCCGGTGCTGCCCGGCTGGTCGACGGCCGTGTGATCGATGGCAAGATCCGCTTCATTGCCACCACCGCCGACCAAGCGACGCGGACGTTTTTGGTCGAGCTCGAGGTTCCGAATAAGGATCGCAACCTGCGCGACGGCATGACCGCAGAGATTAAATTCGAAGGCGAGACCGTCATCGCCCATTTTGTCAGTCCTGCGGCATTGACCTTAAACGATGATGGCGATGTCGGCGTGCGCTCGGTTTCCGCCGACGGCGTTGTGCAGTTCTGGCCGGCCAGGATCATCGGCGACGCCGAAGACGGCATCTGGTTGGCCGGTTTGCCGAACAAACTGACCCTGATCACCGTCGGCCATGAATTCGTGCGTGAAGGCGACAAGGTCGAGGTGATGATCGACAATCCGGGCCCGACGTCATGAATGCGATCATCGACGCGGCAATTTCGCATGGCCGCACGGTCATTGCATCGCTCATTCTAATTATGGTGGCGGGCTCGGTCGCGTATGTCGACATCCCGAAGGAATCCGATCCGGATATCGATATACCGATCATTTATGTTTCGATGAAACATGACGGCATTTCTCCGGAAGATGCGGTGCGTCTGCTGGTTCGACCGATGGAGCAGGAGCTACGCTCCATCGAAGGCGTCAAAGAGATGCGCTCGACGGCCAACGAGGGCCAGGCCTCGGTTCTGCTTGAGTTCGAAGCCGGCTTCGATGCCGACCAGGCCTTGCAGGACGTCCGCGAAAAAGCCGATATCGCGAAAAATGAACTGCCCGAGGAGACCGAGGATCCGATTGTCAACGAAGTCAATGTCGGGCTGTTCCCGGTATTGGTTGTGACCGTCGCCGGCGAAATTCCCGAACGCGCTTTGGTGCGCATTGCGCGCCGGCTGCGCGACGACATCGAAGGCCTGCCCGGTGTCTTGGAAGCCGATTTGGCCGGCGACCGCGAGGAAGTGCTCGAAGTCATTCTCGATCCGGTCAAGCTGGAAAGCTACAACATCTCGCCGACGGAATTGGTGCGCGTCGTCACCCAGAACAACCAACTGATCGCCGCCGGCGCTATGGATACCGGCAGCGGCCGTTTTTCTATCAAGGTTCCCGGCCTGTTCAAGACGGCGAAAGACGTGCTGGAGCTGCCGATCAAAGTGAACGGCGACGGTGTTGTCACCTTGTCGGATGTGACAACGGTTCGCCGCGGCTTCAAGGATGCGTCGAGTTTCGCGCGCCTGAACGGTCAGCCGGCGATCGCCCTGGAAGTCAAGAAACGGCTTGGCGAGAACGTCATTTCAACCATCGATGACGTTCGTGCCGTGGTCGCCGAGGCCCAAAAATATTGGCCGGCCGGGGTCACGGCGAGCTTCAGCCAAGACAAATCCGACGATATCCGCAACATGCTGGGCGATCTGCAGAACAACGTCATCAGCGCGATTTTGTTGGTCATGATCGTCGTCGTCGCCGCCCTTGGGCTGCGGTCGGCGCTACTGGTTGGGATTGCCATTCCCGGATCGTTCCTGATCGGCATTCTCTATCTCTATCTGTTTGGCATGACGATCAACATCGTGGTGCTGTTCAGCCTGATCCTGGCGGTCGGCATGCTAGTCGATGGCGCCATCGTCGTCACCGAGTTCGCCGACCGCAAAATGGCCGAGGGTGAGCGCAAGGCCCAGGCCTACGGTTTGGCCGCGAAGCGCATGGCTTGGCCGATCATCGCCTCGACCGCGACCACCCTCGCCGCCTTCATGCCGCTGATCTTTTGGCCCGGGATTGTCGGCGAATTCATGAAATTCCTGCCGATCACCTTGGTCGTGACGTTGTCCGGGTCGTTGTTGATGGCCTTGGTGTTCGTGCCGACGCTCGGCGCCCAAATCGGCAAGCCGGCAAGCACGGATTCGGCGACGATGAAAGCGCTGGCGGCGGCAGAAACCGGCGACATCCGCGCGATCGGCGGCTTTACCGGCCGTTATGTGCGGCTGTTGGGGGGCGTGCTGCGCCATCCGTTCATCGCCGCGTTGGTCGCCGCCTCCATGCTGATCGGTGTTCAGGTCTATTACGGTAAGTATGGCAACGGCGTCGAATTCTTCCCCGATGTCGAGCCGGATCAGGCGATCATCTATATCCACGCCCGCGGTAACATGTCGACCATGGAGAAGGACGCGCTGGTCAAGGAGGTCGAGCAACGCATTGTCGGTCTCGATGACTTCAGCACCGTCTACACGCGTACCGGCAACATCGCCGGCGGTGGCAGCGACGTTTCCGCTGACGTCATCGGCGTCATGCAGCTGGAATACAAGGATTGGCAGGAACGACGCTCGTCGGATGTGGCCCTGGCCGACATTCGCGCGCGTACCGCCGATCTTGCCGGTATCCATATCGAGGCAAGGGAACCGGAGGCTGGCCCGCCGACCGGCAAGGACATTCAAATCCAACTAACTTCGCGCGATCCCGCCTTGCTGCCGCCCGCGGTGGACCGCATTCGCGACTATGTCGAAACGTCGATTTCCAGCTTGCTGGATGTCGAGGACAGCCGTTCCATTCCCGGCATCGAGTGGGAAATCAAAGTCGACCGCGCCCAGGCCGGGCGCTTCGGCGCCGATGTCGCGACCATCGGCAAGACCGTGCAACTGGTCACCAACGGCATTAAGGTCGACGAATACAGGCCCGATGATTCCGAAGACGAAGTCGACATCCGCGTGCGTTTTCCGGTTGGTGAACGCAATATCGAACAGCTCGATCAACTGCGCGTCCTGACCGCCGACGGGCTGGTGCCGATTTCAAATTTCGTCAGCCGAAACGCGCGGCCGAAAGTCGGCAAGATCGAACGCGTCGACGCCGATTTCAAGCTGACCATCAAAGCCAATGTGGTCGGCGGCGATGGTGTCTTGATCAATCAGCGTGTGAAGGAAATCGCCGCCTGGATCGAGGCCCAAGACTTCGATCCGCGTATTGCCGTCACGTTCAAGGGTGAAAACGAGGAACAGGAAAAAGCCCAACAGTTCCTGCTCAAGGCGTTCGGTGTTGCGCTATTCGTCATGGCGATCATTTTGGTCACGCAGTTCAACAGTTTCTACAAAGCGTTCCTGATCCTGTCTGCCGTCATCATGTCGACGATCGGTGTCATGATTGGGCTGATCGTGACCGGCCAGCCGTTCGGCATCGTCATGACCGGCGTCGGCGTCATCGCCCTGGCGGGCATCGTCGTCAACAACAACATCGTGCTGATCGATACCTTTGCCCACCTCAAGCGCCAGGGCTTTGGCACCTACGAAGCGATCATGCGGACCGGTGCCCAGCGCCTGCGCCCGGTCATGCTGACCACCGTGACCACCATCTGCGGCCTGTTGCCGATGATGTTCCAGGTCAACATCGATTTCTTCGAGCGCACGGTCACCCAAGGCGCGCCGTCGACGCAATGGTGGGTGCAATTGGCCACGGCCGTCGTCTTCGGCCTCGGCTTCGCGACCATACTGACCCTGGTAGTGACGCCAGCAATGCTGGCGCTCGGCTTCAAGGTCGGCTGGCGCTACCGTCGTCTGTTGGCGCGCATTCGCCGAATCGGCAAACGCCGGGCGCGGCGCCAGGCAGCGGGCCAGCCGGCGGCGTCAGGCGCGCACTGAACAAGGTCGTGACCCGGAATTTCCGCGCCTTGCCATCATATCGATGGGTTCACCCGCCGACGCGACGGCAGAATAGAACCGAAATCGGAACAAGCGATACGCAAATCGCAATAAGCGAAAGTGACCCCAAGGAGACGTAAAGACGGCTTGGCTTGGCGTGGCTTGGCTAGTCCTCACTCCGGCACACCAGCAACTCGAAAAGCCTCTACTAGTTCAGTGTCGTCTAAAGGTTCCTCTTTATTAAAGCCCCCAATTCTGCGGCTTTTAAAGAAACTTAAGGAAAAATGAGGGGCTCGTCGCAAAAGATCAGCGACGGCATCAAGCGCTTCCGATTTACGATCGAGCTTAAATAACGCTGCGGCAAGTGTGACGAAGGCCCAATAATGTGCATTCGGACTGCGCGTCGCTCGACGCTCCCACTCGATGCATTCGTCATAGCGCTGAAGCGCAAACAAAGCCCTTGCTCGCATATGCTGGAAGCCACTTAGGAAGGCGTCGTGCGGGCTTAAACGAATGGCATTGTCCAGCCGAGGTATCGCCTCTACGTATTGCGCCGCCGCGAACAGGGCCCAGCCCAGGACGTATTCGGCCATCGCATAATGGGGATTCAGAGCAATCGCCTCGTTGATCTGCAATAGGGCAAGGTCGATGTGACCCAAAAGCACATTGACGCGCCCCTCGGCCAATAAGCAGATCGGATCTCCCGGTACCAACGATATACCCCGTTGCGCCTTCTCCCTGGCCTGCGCGAGTAGGGCTGTACGATCATCCAGGCTATAGAACATGACGTAACGAACGCGGGCTTCCGCGGCCATGGCAAAGGCCGCCTGGAATTGTGGCTCAAGTTCGTTCACCTGATCGAAAATCTCGATCGCCGTGGCTAGGCCGTCTTTAGTCGTCGCGTAGTAGGCAGCGAGACCACGCTGATATTGTCCCCAAGTGTCCAAGCTATTCGGCGGTATACGCTGAGCGCGTTCACGCTCCTGACGGCTAATGTTAGGCTCTATGGCTGCAACAATCGCCGCCGTGATTTCATCTTGAACGGCGAAAATATCGTCCAACTCGCGGTCGTAACGTTCGGCCCAAATGTGGTGGTCACCTACCGCATCGATCAACTGGGCAGTAATCCGCGCGCGGTTACCAACCGTTCGCACGCTGCCTTCAATAACGTACTGAACACCCAGTTCTCCCGCCGCCTGCTTAACGTCAAACGCTTTGCCTTTGTAGTTGAACGAGGAATTTCGCGCGGTGACGAAGAACTGGTGAAAGCGGGACAGCGCTGTGATGATGTCTTCAGTCATGCCGTCGGAGAAATATTCCTGTTCCGGATCACCCGACATGTTGTCGAATGGCAGTACGGCAATGGAGGGTTTGTCGGGCAACGGCAATGCACTTGCTCCGACAGTTACCGATGTCATGCCCCAACCGTACGCGGTGACCGGTTCGGAAATATTTTTAAGTGTGTGCGCTCCCAGGTCGACGAAGGCGGTGGCCAGCTTGCCGTCAATGCTGCGCCGCGCGATGTCGGAAATGATGATCGCACCAGGCTCTGTTATTTCCTGCAGGCGTGCCGCGATGTTGACACCATCACCATAGATGTCGTCGTCCTCGTGTGTGATGTCACCAAGGTGCACGCCTATCCGGAGTTTGATGACATCGTTCGCTGCCAACCCTTCCTGCAGTTCAATAGCGCAGGTTATGGCATCGGCGACGGAGACAAACTCCACCAGCCAGCCATCTCCCATACTCTTGACGACCTTGCCGCGATGGCCGCTTACCTTGGGTGCAAGTAATTCGGAGCGCAATTGTCGGAGCGCGCTCAGCGTCCCGGCCTCGTCCTCGCCCATCAGGCGCGAATAACCTGCCACGTCGGCGGAAAGGACGGCCGCCAATCTGCGTTGAGTGCCCTCGGACATGGATGGAGTTTAGCTGACGGGGTGGGGATCAGGAATAGCACTGGTGACGACGCGCTCGCACGTCAGTTCCTGGCAATACCCAGTCGAAGACAGAGCGAGCGCCCACGGCTGCAGTATCCCCGAGAGCGACCCTAGATGCGGCTGGCGGTTGGAACCGGCGGAAATCAAGGCGGAACAGCCGTGCTCGTCCACCTCGCGTTCGGTTCACTTTGACCCGCAGCGGTCCTTCAGAGTGTTAGCGCATGCGGGAGATAACGGCATCTGCGAACTCGTGACACATTTCATACTGGCGATCAACGGGAGCGATGAAGTTAATGCCGGTCAACCCGTGGGCTTCTAACGCGGTCAGACGCTCAACGATTTCATCCGGCTGACCGGCGATGCAGAAAGTGCGGATGATGTCAGGGGTAACGAATTTGGCTTCGGCGTCGTCGAGGTGACCATAATGACTGTGGTGAGCTTCGGTGGGTGACCGACTTGCATCACGGTCCTCGCGAAAAGCAACATACTCCTCCCAGATCGACGCCGCATAGGCGGGCGGGTGTTCGCCGGTTTCGCGGTAACGATCATAGACGGAATGGATGTTGACCATGATCGATGAGCCGACTTCTTCCAGCACGCGTTCAGACCGCAGTGTTTCACCAGGGCGCAAAAGCACGAGATTCACCAGGGCATAGGTCTCGAACGCATCCATCGGGCGACCAGAACGGTCGGCACCGACCTTAACATTTGCCAGAGCATCCGGGATGGCGCCGCCGCGCGGTATGCCAGTGATCAATGCTTCGCCGTATTCTCCCGCCAGGGCTTGGGCCTTTGGACCAAACCCGCTCACGTGGATCGGAATCGGGTCGTCGAGATTGATGTATCCAAGCTCAAGGCTCTGAAAGCCGATTTCTTCGCTGATGCCGTTCGCCTCGTAAACGACAGTTTCGCCGGCGAGCAGCCCGCGGATTACCTTGAGTTGAGCTTCCAGCGCAGCGATGGTCATGGGCACCTGCCCCATCGCGCGGAGCGCGGTGTTTCCGGTGCCGACGCCTAGAAAAGTCCGCCCAGGCGCAATTGCATTTATCGTGGCGATGGCATTCGCCGTCGCTGGTGCCATTGCCAATGCAGGTACGGCCACGCCGGGCCCGATCGCAATGCGGTTCGTCCGATCCGCCACGAGCGCGAGAAGCGCCCATAAGTTTGAGCGGATCATCGGACTGTCCCACACCCAGCAAAAATCGTATTCTGCGCTCTCGGCTTGGACGACAAGATCGACCTCGTCGATCTGGCTCACGGTGATTCCAAACTTCATTCGGCTGTTCCTTATTGGTGCACCCTAAGAATAGCGGGGAAATATGCGCGTAGATATGACAATACGCATTGGGGAATTAGAACTTAGGAACCCAGTTATTTGCGGCTCGGGAGAACAGGTTATGACTCCCGCCGGCATTCGCGCGGCCATTGCAGCCGGTGCCGGCGCGGTTATTGCTAAATCGACGAATGAATCCGACGCGGCACGGGAACAATTGGATGGCACGGATTACGCTAAGCTTAGTCATGAGTTAGATATCCTGTCATGGGATCAGGAACATCAAAGCAGTGACCATCTGTTTTGCCGCTCGGGCCTGGCGCCCGTGGATCCAAAAGCCTGGCTTGCCGAAATTGGCCAGCTGGATCGAGAAGCGGCGACGGCAGGCGCCTATGTTGCGGCAAGTATCATCCCGGCCGATTTCGATCAAGCTCTTAAGTTAGCAGCGTTCGCTAGCAAGCAAGGCGTTCGAATCACTGAAATAAACATTGGCGCGCCGCATGGCACAGAGGCGGCCAAAGGCGCAATTATGGTCGAAAAGGACAGCGACCGTGTCAGATCGGTCGTGCAAAGAATGCGCGCCGTCGTTTCAGGTGCCTTATGGATCAAGTTGACCGGCAATAGCGACAATATTGCGGACCTCGGCTTGGCGGCGAAAGAAGGCGGTGCGGACGCCGTGGTCATGATGGGCCGCGCCATCGCCTTTTTGCCGAACTTGGACACCATGGAACCGTTGTTGGGGACCAATGCCGGCTACGGCGGTAACTGGTCGTTGCCGTTGACATGCCGATGGCTGGCGGCAAGTCGTCGGCTGTTGGGCAGCGAAACACCGCTAATTGGTACCAATGGCGTGCGCACCGGATTGGATGCCGCACGGATGATGCTGTCAGGCGCGAGCGCCATTGAAATGACCTCTGCGATCATCACCGGTGGTTTCGGCGTCATCACCGATACCATAAACGAATTGGAAGAGTATCTCTCATCGAAGGAATGCGCTGCGGTCGATATTGTCGGGGTCGCAGCTGATAAATTAGCGCGTTATGGCGATCAGAAATCACGGCCGGGCTATTGGAAGAAATTTGTGCCACCTGAAACAAATTCAGACGACAAGTATTAGGAATAAAATAGGACTATCGCCGCCATCGACCGCCTTGATCCCGTCCGATAAAAAGTACACTGAGGCGAAGCCGAAGGACTTTTTATCGATGAACGAGAACGGGGTTAGTGAAATGTGTGCTCGTCGTCTTCGTCGGCGGGCTGGTCGGCAGGCGCGTCACTTTCGACCGACGATGGCGCATCCGTCGCGGCGGTGTCGGCATGTTGCAATCGCCATTGGCGCGTGAGAAGCATGTGGCTGCGGATCGCCCATGGAAACGTCGCAAGGTAAATTACCGCAAGGCCGGTCAAGGCGAGCCAGGGATAGCTGATGGTAACAGCGGCGCCGACACCGACGGCAACCAGGGTCGGCAAAATGTAATCCCGCCGGACATGCAGGCGCTTGAAAGAAAAGGTCGGGATTTTCGACACCATGAGGAAGGCGACGACCGATAACCAGGCACCGTTCACGTACGGCGACCGGAATATCTCGCCCCAGCCTTGAAAATGCTGGACCATGAAAAACATCGACAGGCCCGCCCCTGCCGGCGCGGCGACGCCGGCGAAGAAGTTCGACGCCCAGGCCGGCTGATCCGGGTCCTCGAGCGCGGTATTGAATCGCGCGAGACGAAGCGCGCAGCACACGGAATAGGCCAACACCAAGGTCCAGCCGATGCCGCCCAGGGATATCAGGGTCCATTGATAAAGCAAGAAAGCCGGCGCCACGCCGAAACAGACGAAGTCGGAAAGCGAATCAAGCTCGGCGCCGAATTTGCTGGCGCCTTTGAGCAGGCGGGCCAACCGTCCGTCCAGGCCGTCGAGGACCGCCGCCACCAGGATCGCCGCGACCGCCGGTTCCCAACGTTCCTGTAACGCGAAGCGCATCGATGTTAAGCCGGCGCAAAGCGCCAGCAGGGTCAATATGTTCGGCGCCAACGAGTTAAGCGACAGATTACGCAGTCGTTTCGGGCCTTTGACCTTCATGTCGCAGCCGCCTCTTCAACTAAGCTCAGCCAGCACGGTTTCGCCGGCGATCATGGTTTGTCCCGCATCGACCAGGAATTCCGTACCGGCCGGCAGATAGACGTCGACGCGGCTGCCGAAACGGATCAAACCAAAGCGTTCACCGGCTTCAACATGCTGGCTGTCGATTAAATCGTTCTTAATGCGGCGCGCGACCAAGCCGGCGATTTGCACGACCACGAGCTCCTGGCCTTCGGCGGTCTTGAGCCGCACCGCATGGCGCTCGTTTTCCTCGCTCGCCTTGTCGAGCGCCGCATTGAGGAAACGGCCCGGCCGATAGGCTTGGCGCACGACTTGGCCGGCGACGGGGATGCGGTTTACGTGCACGTTGAAAACATTCATGAAAATACTGACCCGCGGCAGCGCATCGCTGCCGAGGCCGAGTTCCGACGGCGGCACCGCCCGTTCGATCATCTGTACCACACCGTCCGCCGGGCTGATCACCAGACCGGACCGGTTCGGCGTATGACGATCCGGATCGCGGAAAAAATAGGCGCACCAGGCAGTCAGAATAACCCCGATCCAGCCGAGCGGCGTCGCAATCCAGAACAACACCAATGTCACGACGGCAAAAATCGCGATGAAACGATAGCCTTCCCGATGTATTGGAACCAATATCGAGGTAATCGTGTCCATGCCCTAGCTCTAACTCTGATCAGAGACGCCGCGTACCGGTATGGAGGTTCCAGCCGGCAGCAATGCGTCACCTGTGCCCGACGCGCCGGGTACTATGGCACCAATCACGGGTTCGGTGCCATCCCTTTCTGTGTCAGAGGATGGGTGATCGTCGGTGGCCTGCTGGCGCGCCCACATTGCCGCATATTCGCCTTGCTTGGCGAGCAACGCGCTATGGCGTCCGCGTTCGATGATCCGTCCGCTTGACATGACCAGTATCTCGTCGGCATCGACCACGGTCGACAGCCGATGCGCGATGATAAGCGTTGTATGGTCGGCGGAGACTTGCGCCAGGCTTTCTTGGATTTCTTTCTCCGTGCGGCTATCGAGCGCCGAGGTGGCTTCGTCGAACAACATGACATGGGGTTTTTTCAGTATCGCCCGGGCAATGGCAACCCGCTGCTTTTCGCCGCCGGAAAGCTTCAGGCCGCGTTCGCCGACCATGGCGTCATAGCCGTCGGGCAAGGACCGGATGAAATCGTCGATGCGCGCCATTTTCGCGGCCTGTTCGACCTCATCATCGCCGGCGCCCGGGCGGCCGTAGCGGATGTTGTAGCGGATCGTGTCGTTGAACAGCACGGTGTCTTGCGGGACCACGCCGATGGCGGCGCGAATGGAATCCTGCGTGACGTCGCGGAGATCTTGGCCATCGATGCGAATGGCGCCGCCGGAGACGTCGTAGAAGCGAAACAGCAGCCGAGACAGGGTCGATTTTCCGGCGCCCGACGGGCCGACGATGGCCACTTTCTTGCCGGCCGGCACGGTAAAACTTAAACCCCGAAGGATCGGCCGGCGTTCATCGTAATTGAACAGCACATTGTCGAAAGTGACCGAGCCGCCACTGACCTGAAGTGCCGGCGCGCCGGGCTTGTCCTCGATTTCCGGCGTCACGTCGATCAGCTCGAACATCTTTTCCATGTCAACCAAACTTTGGCGGATCTCCCGGTAGACGGTACCGAGGAAGCTGAGCGGCATGTAAAGCTGTATGAGAAACGCGTTGACCAGCACGAAGTCGCCAACCGACAAACGGCCCGCCTCGACGCCGAAGGCCGCCATGGCCATGACCAGGACCAGACCGAAGGCGACGATCACGCCTTGGCCGATATTCAATGCCGCAAGCGACGTCTGGCTCTTGACCGCAGCTTTCTGATAGCCCGCCAGCGACCGGTCGAAGCGTCGCGCTTCGTGCGCTTCGTTGCCGAAATACTTGACGGTCTCGAAGTTCAGCAGGCTGTCGACGGCTTTGGTGTTGGCTTCGGTGTCGCGGGTGTTCATGTCACGGCGATAGCCGAGCCGCCAGTCAGTTATTCGAAATGTATAATAGACATAGCCGACAATGGTGCAAAACGTTACCAGGGCGTACCAAATGTCGTAACGGACCAGCAAGATGCCGCAGAAGATCAAGATCTGCAGCAGGGTTGGCACGATGTTAAAAAGGGTGAAGCGCAGCAGGAAGTCGATGCCTTTGGTGCCACGATCGATGATGCGGCTGAGTCCGCCGGTGCGGCGTTCGAGATGAAAGCGCAGCGACAGGCGATGCATATGGGCAAAGGTCCGCCGGGCGACCTGGCGGATGGCGTTCTGGCCGACCCGGGCGAACACCCCGTCTCTAAGCTCGCCGAACGCCTGCATTGTCACCCGGGCGGCGCCATAGGCCACGACCAGGGCGATCGGCGCAACGACGGCCGCGTTCGCATTTGGCGTCAGCTCGTCGACCGCCCACTTCAGCAGGAACGGCACTAGGGCGCTGACCCCGATGGCGGCGGCGAGCAGCGCCAGCGCCAGCAACACCCTGAGCTTCAGCCCGACCCGGCCGGCCGGCCAAAGATAGGGCAACAAACGCACCAAGGTTTTCGGGCCATTGCCGAGCGGCGGGTCGGTCGCGGGATCAAATGTCGTCGGTCTCATGGGCCGCCATGGTGGGATTATCGGCGCTTGGGCACCGCTTTGTCTTACTTAAACCGGCAATCAGCAAAAACAAGCCGAGCGCATGCTCGGCGATGCGATGACCCGATGATTGCATTAAATCCGCGAATTCTCGAGTCCGTGGTCGGCTTAACGCGTCGGCAGGATGAAGATTTGTCCGGGATAGATTAGATCGGCGTCGGCGATCTGGTCCTGATTGGCTTGATAGATCACAGAATAGTGGACGCCCTGCCCGTACGTATGACGAGCGATACGCCAAAGGCTGTTGCCCGGTTGAACGATGACGCGGTCTTCCAGCATTGCTAATTTGGCCGGCGCCGCGCGGCTGAACGGCAATTCGATGCGGGCCAGGACCGTGCCGGCGCGATCGACTTGGTCGACACGCAATCGATGCACGCCTGGATCAACCTGGCGCTCCGGCACCACGCGCCAGCTGCCATGGGCATCGGTGTTGGCACGACCGACATAGCGGTTGTTGACATAGGCCTGGACACTGCCGCCCGGCTTGCCGGTTCCGGAAAGCGCCATGTTGCCTTTTTCATCGTAATCGACGCTGCCGACACTGAGCCCGCCCGGCTTCGCCGCAGCGCCTTTCCCGTCGGCGCCGCCCTTGGTCGGTTCCTGCAGAACAGTCGTTGTACCGCCTTGTTTCGGACCCTTGTTCGGGGTCAGCACCGCCATGCGGGTGCCGCGTTCCGGCTGCGGCAGTCGACAGTCGGGCACGACCATTACAACATTGCGGGTACCATCCACGGCCGGGCCATCGGCAACCCGCGCACTGACGCTCAGTTCCAACGTGCCGCTAGGCAATGGATCGTCCATTACCAGCACCCATTCGCCGCGGCGATCGGCGTGCGCTTCGGCGATCTTGTCGCCGCCAAGAAAAATGTAGATGACCGAGTCGCTCATCGCCCGGCCGGCGATTACCGCGGTGCAGTCGCTGCTCACCCGAACCAAATCGAAGCTCGGCGGTGTCGCGATGGCCGTGCGCATCGGCGTGTCGTCGGAGGCCTTCGGCGTTTTGGCCGGATCCGGCGGCGACGCGACCGCAACGGTGGTGGATTTCAGCTTGGCCGATTCCTTCGACGATGGCTCCGACGCGGCTTTCGGCGGCGGCGCAACGGCAACCGTCACTTTTGTGCCCGTCTGCTGGGTCGGTGGCGTGACCGCGGCGGTGGTTTGAGGCGGTCGTGGCGTCGGCGCCTTCGGTCCGGCGGCTATTTGCATGCCGCTGTCAGGCTTGGCGGGCGACGCTGGCGCTTCGGCCTTCATCGTTTTCGTGGCCGGGCGGGTTCCAGTATCATCCGATTCGACGACAGCGCCCGCCGACGGTGTGGCTTGCGGTTTTGTCGCCGGTGACGGCGTTTGTGCCGGTTGGTTCTCGGTCGATTGTGCGGGCGCCTTGGCTGCCTGTTCGGTTGGCGCCTTTGCTGCCGGTTCAGCGGGCTTCTCAGGCGCTCGCGGCTTGATGGCTGTTGAATCCTCGTTGCCGGCAAGACCGGCAGTCGAGTTACCGGTCCCGTTGCCCACCGGGCTATTGTAGTAGAAGTAAAGAGATCCTGCCGCCGCTGCTGAAACAACGGCGACAACTGCTATCATGGATTGGCGCACGCGACCTCGCTCATCGAAATCGTAAAATTCGATCACACACTACTCGCGCAGCGCCCGTCTCGCAACGCCGGATCATCATAGAGCAAAGGAGTAGATGGTCAAGAACTTGCCGTTACGTGCTATCTATTTTTTCTCTATTTTATGGTTAACAGCGGGTACTGTTTTTAAATAAAGAGCAATAGCATCAAGGTCTGCGTCTATAAGATGCGATAGGCCGTCAGTAATGGCTTCTTCCATGCTTCCCTGAACATCGTCAAAATCGGGTTTGAGGCCCGATTTCATCAGCTCGACGATGTCGGCCCGCGACCAATCATTGATGCCAGTGGCGTCGTCAGGCGTGATGTTGGGCGCGATTTCGCCCTCCGGGCCAAGCCGTGTTCCCGCCAACCATTTGTCTTGCTCCACAGCGCCGAACAGATTGCGCGGTGTATGGCATTCGCCGCAATGCGCCAGTGCTTTGACCAAATAGGCGCCACGGTTCCAAGCCGGACCCCGTTTCGGTTGTTCGCGATACGGACCAACGTCGAAGAACAGCCATTTCCAAACGACCTGAAGCGAGCGCCAGGAAAACGGGAACGGCACATTGTGCGGTTTGTTCGAGCGTTTGATCGGCGGTCGGGTCATCAAGTACGCGTAGATCGCCGCCGCGTCGGCATCGGTCATCAAGCTGTAGCTGGGATAGGGGAACACCGGATAATAGTGGCTGCCATCCGGGGCAACGCCGTGGCGGAGCGCGCGCTGGAAGTCGGCCGCGCTCCAGCGACCGATGCCGGTCTCATCATCCGGCGTGATATTGGGACTGTAGAAAGCACCGAATGGTGTCTCGAAAGCCAATCCGCCGGCCAGTTCGACTCCTTTGTTCTTGCGATCGGTATGGCAACTGACGCACCCGCCGGCCCGGATCAGGTAGGCTCCCCTTTCAACCTCGTCGGCGAGCGCCCGGGCGGAGACAAGCGCCAGTCCAAAGACCATCGCGGAGAAAACCGCGGGCCAGGCCCGTTGAAACATTTGGCCCATTATTGCGGAATGGCGAGGCGCAGTTCCGGACCACCGAGGCCGTGTTTCAAATCATGGCCGCGAACGACCACTTCACGGACCGATGCCGGTATTTTGATTATCCCCGAACGCGTGAAGGGCTGTTCGTTTTCATGGGGATGAGCGAGGACGCGTTCTCCCAGTTTGTTGCCGTCCAGATCGAGCACGTCCCAGCGGTTGGCATAGTGATCCCAACCGGCATCAGCATGTTTCAACGTGACGTCGAAACGGTAGACACCGTCGCTGGATTTGGTCACTTTGGCGCCGACCACGTCGACCTCCCCGGCCGCGGCCGATCCTGCTGCCAAGACACAAAACGCGACTGTTGCGATGCTTGCCGTGAGTGGTCGAAATGAAGGAAATACTGCCATGGCTGATCTCTCCGCTGTTTGCGTTTATTGTGGATCCCGCGACCAAGTCGATCAAGCCTATCGCGATGCCGCCGGCGACTTGGGACGGCGGTTGGCTGAAAACGCCGTCGCCTTGGTCTATGGCGGCGGACGGGTCGGCCTGATGGGACGCTGCGCCGATGCCGCCTTGTCGGCCGGCGGACAGGTGATCGGCATCATCCCCGAAGCGCTAATGAAAATCGAGGTCGATCACCGAGACTTGACCGAGTTGATCGTCACCCCGGACATGCACAGCCGCAAGCGCTGCATGTTCGACCGCGCCGACGCCTTCGTGCTGCTGCCCGGCGGCCTCGGCAGTCTGGACGAGATCATCGAAGTGATCACCTGGCGCCAACTCGGCTTCCACGACAAGCCGATCATTCTGGTGAACGTCGCCGGCTATTGGGATCCGTTACTGGCGTTGATCGAGCATACGATCACCGCCGGTTTCGCCAATAGCGCGGCGCGCGGTCTCTATTCCGTGGTCACGTCGATCGCCGACGTGATCCCGGCCATTGAAGCGGCGCCGCGGCAAAAGATCACCGCCGACAGCAAATTGCTGTAATCGGCGAATTGTCGCCGTCGGGCGTCTTTGCAGGGCGTGAGGCGGGTGGTATGGTCCGCCGCGAATTTCCCCGGGGCCCTTGAGAGCCCGTCCGATTGATTTCCTTCCGAGAGGCAAGAATGAGCAAGATCAAAGTTGACAATCCGGTCGTCGAACTCGACGGCGACGAGATGACCCGCATCATATGGGACTTCATCAAGCAGAAGCTGATCCTGCCCTATCTCGACATCGATCTGAAATACTATGACCTCGGCATCGAGGCCCGCGACGACACCGATGACCAGATCACCGTCGATTCCGCGGAAGCCATCAAGAAATACGGCGTCGGGGTGAAATGCGCGACCATCACGCCCGACGAGGAGAGGGTCGAGGAATTCAACCTGAAGCGCATGTACCGGTCGCCGAACGGCACCATCCGCAACATCTTGGGCGGCACCGTGTTCCGCGAGCCGATCATCATGCAGAACGTGCCGCGCCTGGTGCCGGGCTGGACCCATCCGATCGTGATCGGCCGTCACGCCTATGGCGACCAATATCGCGCCACGGATTTCAAGGTCCAGGGCGCCGGCAAACTGACGATCAAGTTCGAGCCGGCCGACGGCAGCGCGGCGATCGAGCATGAAGTCTTCGATTTTCCCGATGGCGGCGTCGCCATGGCCATGTATAACCTCGACGAGTCGATCCGCGGCTTTGCCCGGGCCTGCTTGAACTACGGCCTGGGCCGCAATTGGCCGGTCTATATGTCGACCAAGAACACCATCCTCAAGGCCTATGACGGCCGCTTCAAGGACCTGTTTCAGGAAATATTCGAAACCGAGTTCGCCGACAAATTCGCCGCCGCCGGCATCACCTATGAGCATCGCTTGATCGACGACATGGTGGCCTGCGCGCTCAAATGGTCCGGCGAATTCGTCTGGGCCTGCAAGAACTACGACGGCGACGTGCAGTCCGACACCGTGGCCCAAGGCTTCGGCAGCCTCGGCCTGATGACGTCGGTGCTGATGACCCCGGACGGCGATACCGTCGAGGCCGAGGCAGCTCACGGCACGGTGACCCGCCATTACCGATTGCACCAACAGGGCCAGGAGACCTCGACCAACCCGATCGCCTCGATCTTTGCCTGGACCGGCGGCCTCAAGCACCGCGCCAAACTCGACGACAACAGCGCCCTCGCCGGTTTCGCCGAGAGCCTGGAACGGGTCTGCGTCGATACCGTTGAATCGGGGGCGATGACCAAGGACTTGGCGATCCTGATCGGGCCGGATCAGCCGTGGCTCACCACCAACCAGTTCCTCGACACGCTCGACCAGAACCTGCAGTCGGCGTTGAGCTAAACAAGTATCTGGCTTAAGCGCCGGCCAAGGCGCTTTCGATGGCCTGCAAGGCGGCGTCGGCTTGCGCGCCGTCGGGGCCGCCGCCTTGGGCCATGTCGGCGCGGCCGCCGCCACCTTTGCCACCCAACTCGACGACGCCGGCCCGGACCAGATCGATGGCGTTGAAGCGATCGGTCAGTTCGTCGGACACGCCGACCACGATCGATGCCTTGCCGTCGTTGATGGAGATCAGGGCATAGACGCCGGCACCGGTCTGTTTCAGATCGTCGACCATGCCTTTCAAGGCCTTGGCCGGAATGTTGTCGAGCCGGCGCCCGTCAAAGCGCACGCCGGCAACGTCACGAGCGGTCTGGGCGGCGCCGTTGCCGCCGTCGGTGCTGCCGCCCAAGGCGATCTTACGTTGCAAGTCGGCGACATCCCGTTCCAGCCGGCGCCGGTCTTCCAGCAATTGTGCGACCCGGTCGGGCAGATCCGCAGGCGCCGCCTTCAACGCGCCGGCGGCGGTCTTTAGCAGCGTCTCTTGAGCGTTCAGGTGGTCAAGGGCAGCCGCCCCGGTGACCGCCTCGATGCGGCGGACGCCGGCGGCGACAGCGGATTCGGAGATGACTTTCAGCAGGCCGATATCGCCGGCCCGGCGCACATGGGTGCCGCCGCAAAGCTCAGTCGAATAAAAGTGCTCACTGTCATCGCCGCCGCTGCCCCGGCCCATGGATACGACGCGAACTTCATCGCCGTATTTTTCGCCGAACAACGCCAAGGCACCGGCCTCCACGGCGTCGTCCGGGGTCATCAGGCGGGTCGCGACGGCGCTGTTTTCACGGATCATTGCATTGACATCCGTCTCGACGGCCGCCATTTCCGCCGCCGAGATCGGCTTGGGGTGGCTGATGTCAAAGCGCAGGCGATCCGGCGCTACAAGGGAGCCCTTTTGCGTGACGTGCTCGCCCAGATGGTCGCGCAAGGCCTGATGCAGCAGATGGGTCGCCGAGTGGTTGGCGCGCAGACAGTCGCGGCGCGCGGCGTCGACGCGAAGTTCGGCGACGTCGCCAACCGCCAACCGACCACCGACCACGGTGCCGGCATGGACATGCAGGCAGTCCAGGCGTTTTTGTGTATCCCGGACCCGGAACTCGATGCCGTCGGCGGTAAACATCACGCCGCTGTCGCCCATTTGGCCGCCGGATTCGCCATAGAACGGCGTCTGGTTGACGATGATTTCGGCGTCGGTGCCGTCGTCGGCGCCGTCTACCATTTTGCCGTCGACGATGACGGCGTCGACGCGGGCTTCGGCCACAACCGTGTCATAGCCCAGGAACTCGCTGGCGCCGACCTGGTCATGGATTTCGAACCATAGTTTGTCGGTTGCCGTAGAGCCGGAGCCGGCCCAACTTTTCCGGGCCTCGCTGCGCTGGCGTTCCATGCCGGCGTTGAAGCCGGCGATATCGACGCCGCGCCCTTGGCCGCGCAGGATGTCTTGGGTGAGGTCAAGCGGGAAGCCGTAAGTGTCATAGAGCTGGAACGCGACGTCGCCGGCCAAGGTCTCGCCCTCGCCCAGTTTCGATAAGGCGGTTTCCAACAGCCTGAGGCCGCGTGCCAGGGTCCGTTTGAATCGGACTTCCTCGAGTTTTAGGGTTTCGGTGATCAACGCCTCCGCGCGCGGCAGTTCGGTAAACGCCGTGCCCATTTCGCCGACCAGGGCGGGCACCAGGCGGTGCATCAGTGGTTCTTCGCAGCCGATCATGTGGGCATGACGCATGCCCCGGCGCATGATCCGGCGTAACACGTAGCCGCGGCCTTCGTTCGATGGCAATACGCCGTCGGCGATCAGGAACGCACTGGCACGGAGGTGATCGGCGATGACCCGATGCGACACCGCCTGTGGGCCGTCCGCGGCGACGGCGGAGGCGGCCGCGGACGCATCGATCAATACCCTGAGCAGGTCGGTATCGTAATTGTCGTGTTTGCCCTGTAGGACCGCGGTGATGCGTTCCAGGCCCATGCCCGTGTCGATGGACGGTTTGGGCAAGTCGACGCGCCGGTCCGCCGTGACTTGCTCATATTGCATGAACACCAGGTTCCAAATCTCGACGAAGCGGTCGCCGTCCTCATCCGGGCTGCCCGGCGGGCCGCCGGAGATATGTTCGCCGTGATCGTAGAAGATTTCAGAACACGGCCCGCACGGGCCGGTCTCGCCCATCGACCAGAAATTGTCGCTGGTGGCGATGCGAATGATGCGGTCGTCGCCAAGGCCGGCAATCTTTTGCCAGAGCCCGAACGCTTCGTCGTCCTCGGCGAAGACCGTGACCAACAGCCGCTTCGCGTCGAGGCCGTATTCCCGGGTGATCAGGTTCCACGCCAATTCGATCGCGTGATCCTTGAAATAGTCGCCAAACGAGAAGTTTCCGAGCATTTCGAAAAAAGTATGGTGGCGCGAAGTGTAGCCGACATTGTCCAGATCGTTGTGCTTGCCGCCGGCACGGACACATTTCTGCGAGGTCGCGGCGCGGTTGTAGGGCCGCGTTTCGGCGCCGGTGAAAACGTTCTTGAATTGCACCATGCCGGCGTTGGTGAACAGCAACGTCGGATCGTTGTGGGGGACCAGCGGTGCCGACGCGACGGCCTCGTGGCCATCGGCAACAAAGTAATCCAGGAATGTTTGCCGGATTTGATTTCCCGTCGACACTGAGCAATTCCCTATAATGCTTTGATTTTGAACGTATATATCACAAAACTGGCAGCCGCATAATGTGACCGTATCATCATGCCAAGTCAAGCGCCGTGACGGCGTGCGCCGACGTCGGGAGCACGGCAGACGTTAACCTATCCTTAGGCTCGCGGCAGCACACTTCGCCGGTCACAATCGGCCGCCGCGACCCATCGGTGACGGCGCCGCAGGGGTGTCAGCAAACACAAGCAATGTACGCGGTCGCCAAACCAAGTTTCAAGCAGCGCTTCATGGCGTGGTGGGAAGGCCATGACCTGCCGGATTCGTCCGTGTATCCGGCACCGAAGATCGCCGTTGACGAACAGGATACGGCCGTCGAACCGAAGCAGAGCCGGTTTACGCCTCGGGTCGAATGTCTCAACCTGATTTGGGGAGACGGCTATAGCGGTCCCGGCAATGACCGCTTCTATTGCGACATGGTCCGGCCGATGGGCCTCAATTCCGAACTCAGCATGCTGGAGCTCGGCGCCGGCCTCGGCGGTGGCGCCCGGGCTATCGCCAAAGAGTTCGGCGTGTGGGTGCTGGGATTCGAGCAGGATCGGGAACTGCAAGCCGCCGGCCGCGAATTGTCGGAATTTGCCGGCCTTGGCCGCAAGGCGGAAATTTGCCAGTTCCAGCCGAAAACGCTGGAACTGCCGCATCGTAAGTATGACTGCGTGTTGGCCAAGGAGTTTATGTCGACGATCGCAGACAAACGGCCGATGATTCAACAGATCGAAAAGAGCCTGAAATATGGCGGCCATTTCATGATCGCCGATTTTGCCATCGAGGATGACGACCGGCGCGCACCGGAAATTCAAAAATGGCTAAAGTCTGGAAATGCACCGCGCAATATCCTGTCGCCGAAATCCATGGCGGCGACGATCGTTGAGTCCGGGCTGGAAAATCGAGTGGCCCGAGACATCACCGAGCACTATATGCAGATGATCACCGACGCATGGCGCTCGTGGCAGGATGTTGTCCAAGAGATCGAACTTTACGTGGAACGGGAAGCTATTTTCAACGAATTACAGGGTCAGGTCCTGATCTGGACCGAACTGATCGATATCCTGCGTGCCGGCAATTTGCGGTTTTTTTCCTACCACGCCACCAAACGCTCGAGTGGCGGTATCCGATAAGTTGCACCGAGTCCGGCCTTCGGCCGCCGGGGCGGGAAGCCAAAGACCGAACCCGGTGCGGGGTGTTGGGTCGATGGAGGTATCAGCCTTCGCCGAGCACTTCGTCTTCGAGATCGTCTTCCGGTTCGCCTTCCAAAATTCGCTCTGCGACCAGGCCGGCATTCTCACGAATGCGGCGTTCGATCTCCTCGGCAATATCGGAATTTTCCTTCAAGAAGGTCTTAGCTTGTTCCCGGCCCTGTCCGATCCGCTGATCGCCAAAGGAAAACCAGGAGCCGGCCTTGTCGACGACGTCGGCCTTGACGCCGAGATCTAGCAATTCACCGTTTTTGGAAATGCCTTCGCCATACATGATGTCGAATTCGACGACCTTGAATGGCGGCGCCACTTTATTTTTGACCACTTTGACCCGGGTCTGGTTGCCGACCACCTCGTCGCGGTTTTTGATGGCGCCGATGCGACGAATGTCGAGGCGGACAGACGCATAGAACTTCAGCGCATTGCCGCCCGAGGTGGTTTCCGGGCTGCCGAACATCACGCCGATCTTGTGGCGGAGTTGGTTGATAAATATCACCATGCAGTTGGAACGCGAGATCGAGGCCGTCAGTTTGCGCATCGCCTGGCTCATGAGCCGGGCCTGCAGACCGGGCTGCACGTCGCCCATTTCGCCTTCCAGCTCTGCCCGCGGCACCAAAGCGGCAACGGAATCGATGACCACCACATCGACGGCGCCGGAGCGCACCAGCGTATCGCAGATTTCCAGGGCTTGTTCGCCGGTGTCCGGCTGCGCCACCAAGAGCTCGCCAATATCGACGCCGAGCTTGCGGGCATAGACCGGATCCATGGCGTGTTCGGCATCGATGAACGCGCAAACGCCCTCTCGGCGTTGCGCCTCGGCCACCAAATGCAGCGCCAACGTCGTCTTGCCCGAGCTTTCCGGGCCGTAGATTTCGACCACCCGGCCCTTCGGCAAGCCGCCGATGCCAAGCGCGATATCGAGGCCCAACGACCCGGTCGGGATCGACTCGATCTCATCGGCGACGCCGGCTTGCCCCAGGCGCATGACCGAGCCTTTGCCGAACGCACGCTCGATCTGGGTGAGGGCGCTCTCTAATGCCTTGGTTTTATCCATCCCTGCCTTCTCGACCAGCTTCAGGTTAGTTGTGACCATCTCGCCCTCCTTATTTCACAGCGCCGGGGCCGACGCAATGAGGCTTAATGTACATGGTTTGTTCTCATGTGCAATAGAAATTTTCATGCTTTTGAAAATAATACCAAATCGACGCTATGTTCGCATGGTGTTCCGGCCGGATCGGTGGCCGCGCGGAGAGGCTTCCGCCGCGGCCGGGAGGTTTGGTCGAATCGCCCCGATTTTGCCACGCACTGTATGCACTTTGCTAAGACTAATTCATCAAAATGGCACAGTGCCGGCGTGCTTTTGCCATCATCTGCCGGCACGCTTTAGCGCGCGTTGGCTCGGTTGAAGAATAGGATAGAGCATGCCTGACATCCTGTTGATTGGCGCCGGAAAGATCGGCGAAACGATTGCCGATATGTTGACGGCCTGTGGCGACTACCGGGTCACGGTCTGTGATCGCTCGACGGCGCAGCTGGCGCATGTGACACGGCGCCGGGATCTGCTGCCCCGGGTGCTCGACGTCACCGACCCGGCAGAACTGGACGCGGCCATGGCGGGCAAGTTCGCGGTGTTGAGCGCGGCACCGTTTCATTTGACCACGGCGATCGCCGAAGCCGCGGCCCGCGCCGGCATTCATTATTTCGATCTGACAGAGGATGTGGCGAGCACCCAGGCGGTGCGCGCCCTGGCCGCCGACGCGAGCAGTGTATTCTTACCGCAATGCGGCCTGGCGCCCGGCTTCATTTCGATCGTCGGCCACGATCTGGCCCAGCACTTCGAACGGCTCGATAGCCTGCGCATGCGCGTCGGCGCGCTGCCGAAATATCCGTCCAACGCGCTCAATTACAATCTGACTTGGAGCACTGACGGCATCATCAACGAATACATCAACCCCTGCGAAGCCGTGGTCGACGGCGAAATTCTCCAGGTCCCGGCCATGGAGGAATTGGAAGAGTTCTCGTTGGACGGGGTGCGCTACGAGGCTTTCAATACCTCGGGCGGCCTCGGCACGCTCTGCGAAACCTTGGCCGGCCGGGTCCGGACCATGAACTACCGCACCATCCGCTATCCCGGTCACCGCGACATCATGAAGCTGCTGCTGCAGGACTTGAAGCTGCGCGACCGGCGGCCGGTCTTGAAGGATATCCTGGAGTTTGCCTTGCCGACGACCTTACAAGACGTGGTCGTCATTTTCGTCACCGCGAGCGGCCATCGTCACGGCGGCTTCGTGCAAGAATCCTATGCGCGCAAGGTCTATGGGCGTATGCTGCACGGCACCGAACGCAGCGCCATACAGATCACCACCGCGTCCGCGATCTGTGCCGCCTTGGACTTGGTTCGGGAACGCCATCTGCCGAACCAAGGCTTTGTTAAGCAGGAACAGATCGCGCTCGACGTCTTTCTCGCCAATCGCTTCGGCGCAGCGTTCGCCGATCCGGGCGATCGCCGGGAACTGTCGATCGCCGTATAGTTCGTATTCAGAAAGGACCCGCGCCATGACCCGAGATCCGAGCCTGAACAATCTCGGGTTAACGGACGCTGTCCTAAGCGATGGCGATCTGGCCGTCCATTCGCCGATCGACGGCGCCGAAATCGGTCGCGTCGCGACCCTGCCCGTCCAATCAATGCCTGGTGCCATCGCCAAGGCCGGTGCCGCCTTCAAGGCCTGGCGTGGTGTGCCGGCGCCGCGGCGTGGTGAACTGGTGCGCCTACTCGGCGAGGAGTTGCGTGCCCACAAGGACGACCTTGGCCGCCTGGTGACCCTGGAGAACGGCAAGATCCTGCAGGAAGGCCTCGGCGAAGTGCAGGAAATGATCGACATTTGCGATTTCGCCGTCGGCCTGTCGCGGCAACTCTATGGCCTGACCATCGCTTCGGAACGGCCCGAGCATGTCATGCGCGAAACCTGGCATCCGCTGGGTGTCGCCGGCATCATCACGGCGTTTAATTTTCCGGTCGCCGTCTGGTCGTGGAACACGGCGCTGGCCCTGGTCGCCGGCAACGCGGTGATCTGGAAGCCGTCGGAGAAAACCCCGCTCACCGCCCTCGCCTGCCAGAATTTATTGGACCGCGCCATCGAGCGCTTGGGCGACGTGCCCGCCGACCTGCATCAGGTGGTCATCGGCGGCGCCGATATCGGCGAGGCCCTGGTTACCAGCCCGAACGTCGCCTTGATCAGCGCCACCGGCTCGACCCGGATGGGGGCCGCGGTGGCGCCCAAGGTCGCCGGCCGCTTCGGCCGGCTGATCCTGGAGCTCGGCGGCAACAACGCCATGATCGTGGCGCCGAGCGCCGATCTCGACATGGCCGTCCGAGCCATCCTGTTCTCCGCCGTCGGCACCGCCGGCCAACGTTGCACCACGCTCCGGCGGTTGTTCGTGCACCGCTCGGTCTACGACGATTTGGTGCCGCGGCTGGTCAAGACCTACGAGAACGTCACCATTGGCTCGCCGCTCGACGACGGCGTGCTGATCGGGCCGTTGATCGACGGTGCGGCGCACGACGCCATGCAGGCGGCGTTGACCGAAGCGGCCGCGTCTGGCGCGACAGTGCATGGCGGCCAACGCCATCAAGCCGGGCGCCATCCGGATGCCTATTACGTGGCACCGGCGATCGTCGAGATGGCTGAACAGTCCGCGTTAATGAAACGCGAGACCTTCGCGCCGATCCTCTATGTCATGGCCTATGACGATCTCGTCGAAGCGATCGCCTTGCAAAACGACGTGCCGCAAGGGCTGTCGTCGTGCATCTTTTCCAACGACATTCGCGAGGCCGAGACCTTCCTCTCGGCCGTCGGCAGCGATTGCGGCCTCGCCAACGTCAATATCGGCCCGAGCGGCGCCGAAATCGGCGGCGCTTTCGGCGGCGAAAAGGAAACCGGCGGCGGCCGGGAATCCGGCTCCGACGCCTGGAAAGGCTATATGCGCCGCGCCACCAACACCATCAACTACGCCCGCGACCTGCCGCTGGCGCAAGGCGTGAAGTTCGATATCGACTAGGGCCGCCGCCGATCGCTTGCAGACACTCTTGCAGGCGCCAGGCAATCAGGTGAAATTTCTTCACTGGGAATGCGCAACAACGGTGCGGCGTGGTTCCAAGATGGTAGACGGTTATTCTTCGTTCTTAAACCAATTGCGACTTTCTTCGATGAAAAGAAAGTAAATGCCTACACACTGCGCCAATACCTGGATCGCATTCAGCGTTCGGTTCGCGAATGCCGCCTGTGAGGATGGATCTGTTAAATCAAGACGAGAGATCGGGAAGATTGAATTCCTTGACAATTTGACTAGCTGGCTCGCCATCGACGCAGCGCTTTACAACCCGAAATCCCACTGGGGAAAGCCCATGATACGATGAGCCTCGACCTTTTGCTTTTATTAACCAAACCCCATGACCCGACTCTTTCAGCTCGTCGTAATAGGATACTTGTGTTGAAAACGGCACATTCGTATCGCGAGGGTCGCCGACGATAAATATCCTTCGTTCGTCAATCCTTGGAATTTGGTGAACATGGTCGATTGGATCGAAATAATTGTTGAGTCCGGTGGCGTCTGTTAGCCACCCTTTGATCTGAACCCGCTCCCTTACAGCAACGGCCCCCGAAGTTATCACGGCGCAAATAATGTCTGTTCGCCGTGGCAGAATAGAAGCGACTATGTGGCCGCCGCCAGACTGTCCCGACAGTGCAAACCGCCTAATACCATACCTCTTTTTTAATGCTTCTAGTCCGGCTTGAACTATGTCAACTTCTCTTATCAACCGGCGTCTCTTATGATCGCCGGAAGAACCATAAACCCCTGGCCTAGAAAATCTAACGTAAGGTATCTTGAACGTTTGGAATTCACGATCAGCGTAGCCTTGCAAAGTATTTGGCGAGTTATTGTTATACCAGCCCTTTGGAACCCAAGCAGTGCCGTTTTGTGGATTGTGTACTAATCGGTCGCCGTGGAAAAAGACGTGCACGATTTCATTCTGGCGTTCCATTCCCGCCTGAAAATATCGGATGCACTCGCCCTTGTCTCCGACAACCACCCATACGCTGGTATCCGGCCACTTGCAGGCGCTCTGGCTCATGTCGCTGCCCGATACCACGCCGGACTCAGAGAACGTATCTGCGTCCTTGGGGGTCGAAGCGCAGCCAAAAAGCAAACCCAGTGCGATGAACCCTACCAATCTCATGACAGTCATTCCTTGATGAGCGCTTGACTATCCTAGTCTTCTAAAAAAATTACCGTCAAGAATCTCCTCGTGCACTATGGTTAGATCAGATCGGCGCCTGGTATCCATCTTGATCAAGCCCAACGAAAGGTTCTTTGGAACTCTGCCACAATTATGACTACGGTCGCCTCAGAAAATACGGCTTCCTTGCCGAAGCGGAATACAAGGCTGCAAATTATTATGGTGGTGCCCCTCACCCTTTGAGTAGCCCAATGCTGGGTTAGGGTATCAGCACGATCTTGCCGTAGGCGCCGGGCCGCAGCACCGCGTGGTGGGCCTCGACCGCCTCGGCCAGGGCCAGTTCCTTGCCGATCACCGGGTTCAGACTGCCATCCGCCAGGCCGCGGCCCAAGGCGGCGTGCAGGTCCGCCGTTTCGTCCGCCGTTGCGTTGAACAGGGCGATGCCGAGGATGTCGAGTTCCTTCATCATCGCCACGCGGGCGTTGATCTCGACCGGGCCGCGGTTGCCGATCACCACGATGCGGCCGTACTTGGCGGCCGCTTCCATATCCTGAGGCAGGTTCACGTTGGCCAGCATCTCGAGGATCAATTCCGGACCCTTACCCCCGGTCAGGTCACCGATCGCCTCCAGATAGCCGTCCTGGCTGTGGTCCAATGCGTGGGAGACGCCTTGCTGGCGCACCAGCTCAAGGCCCCGTTCGCTACCGGCCGTGCCGATGGCTTTGATGCCCATGGCGTTGGCGATCTGCAGCGCGGCCGTGCCGACGGCGCCGCTGGCGCCATGGACCAACACAGTTTCCCCGGCCTTGCCGCGGCCGCGATTGACCAAGGCCCAGTAGGCTGTGCCGTAGGGTGTGCCGATGGCCGCACCCTGGGCGAAACCGACAGTGTCGGGCAGTGCGAAGACATGAGCCGCGCCTCGGGCCACCTGCTCTGCGTAACAGCCGCCCCAGCCGCCCGCGATATAAACCCGATCGCCAGCCTTGAACTGGCTGACGCCGTCGCCCAGCGCCAGCACCGTGCCGGCGGCATCGGCGCCGGGGATGAACGGCAGCGCCGGCTTGATCAGATGCACGCCGGCCCGAACATACGTGTCGACCGGGTTGACGCCGATGGCCTCGACCCGGAGCACCACCTCACCCGCCGCCGCGGTCGGTTCCGGTACGTCCTCGTATCGCATCACCTCGGCGTCGCCGAATTCGTGTACCTGAATGGCCTTCATCGTTGTCTTCCCCCTCTAGCCGGCACCATTGACATTAAACACGCCGCCACCGGAAGCAGCTTGTCGCAGATCGACTATGACCTGATATTCCACGGATTTGTACCCTGCCAGCACACGCCATGTAGGTTGACTGGCCGGCGCGCATCGCAAAGGCGCCGTCAGCTTTCGCTCCGCTGACTTCCGCTGGCACCCCGATTTCAGACCTGGATCGATCGAGACTGAAATGACGTGAATGACCCGGAGCGGGCATGGTGGTTTTGCCCTTGTTTGGTGGACACCTAAACTGAAGCGCTTAGAGCGCTGGGAGGTGTCCACCAAACAAGGGCAAAACCAGCCGATGATTGGCCTTCGGATGGTTACCTCTAGACGAACGGCAGCAGCACGGTGGAACCGGTGGTGCGGCGTTCCTCGATTGCGCGGTGGGCGGCGGCGGCCTCGCTGAGCGGATAGAGGTGGTTGACCGCGATCCGGACGGCGCCGTTCTCGACGACTTCGAACAGATCTTTGGCCGCTGCAAGACGGTCCGCGCGGTGCGCCATGTAGTGCATGATCGCCGGCCGGGTCAGGAACAACGAGCCCTTGGCGCCAAGCTCGATTACGTCCACCGGGTCCGGCGGCCCGGAGGCATGGCCGTAGCTCGCGAGCATGCCGAGCGGGCGCAGGCAGGCCATCGACTTGGCGAACGTATCCTTGCCGATCGACTCGTAGACGACATGGCAGCCCTCGCCGCCGCTCACTTCCATCACCAGGGCCTGAAAATCCTCTTGGGCCGGAATCGCGACGTGATGGGCGCCGGCGGCGCGCGCCACCTCGACCTTGTCCTCGCTGCCGACGGTGCCGACAACGGTGGCGCCGAGATGACGGCCCCATTGGCACAGGATCTGTCCCATGCCGCCCGCCGCCGCGTGTACCAGAATGATGTCTCCTGGGCGGACCGCGTACGTGCGACGCAGCAAGTATTGCGCGGTCAGGCCCTTTAGCAGCATCGCCGCGATGGTGTTGTCGTCGATACCGGGGGGCGCGGGAATAAGCTTCTCGGCGGGATAGACCCGCGCCTGAGCGTAGGCGCCATGGGGCGGCAAGGCATAACAGACCCGATCGCCTTCACGGTAATCATCGACTTCCGTGCCCACCGCCTCGACCACGCCCACGCCTTCGAAACCCAGCACCAGCGGCAGCGCCGGCACTGGCCAGGGATGCGGCATGCCGCGTCGGTGGTAGGTGTCGACATAGTTGACGCCGATCGCGCTGTTGCACAGGCGCACCTCGCCCGGCCCCGGCGCCGGCACGTCGATCTCCTCCCAGTGAAAGACCTCGGGCGGCCCCTTCTCGTGGATCACCGCGGCCATCACCATCGCCGCATCCTCCCATTACCGTCTCGACTATGACTGCTGTTGGGACAGGGTATAGACACACCATGTAACGGTCCAGTTTCACTCCGGACAAAGACGGTTTCGGTGCGGGATCAAAATTTAGGATCTTGGAAAAAATCGTTCTACTGTTCGGTCAAGAGCATATGAATCAAGGAAGGATGATTATGGGAGACGGCCCCACGACCCTGACCGGCGGCTGCATGTGCGGCGCGGTGCGTTACGAGACCACGGGCGAGCCAAGCAGAGTGCTCCACTGCCATTGCCAAAGCTGCCGCTCTCATACCGGCGCGCCAGCGGCAACGTTGGCGGTGCTCAAGGCCGATCAGGTCGGATTCAGCGGCGACGACCGCAAGATCTATGAGTCAGCGCCGGGCGTCGGCCGGGCGTTTTGCGCCAATTGCGGAACATCGCTTACCTGGGAAACCATCCTTGGCGACGAGGGGTCGATCTGCGCGATCCACATAAGTACGTTCGACAACCCGGATACCTTGACGCCAACCGGCCACTCTTTTTACCCGGAACGCATTTCCTGGTTCGACGTGGCCGACGGCCTGCCGAGATACGAGGGCTTCGTGGTTGGCGGATCCCTGCTCCAGCACGGTCCGGCGAAAGACGGATAGTCGGGGTAATTCAATACCGCGCCATCACCTGTGCTTAACAAAATTTGATATCAGACGAACGACTTCTGTCGTACGGCTATGGTGCAATGCATGGCCAGCGCCTTGCAATTCCACGATCTTTGCCTTCGACAAGCGCTTTGCCAACAAGTCGGCATGATTCCACGCTGGGACTATCGTGTCACTTTCGCCAGTGACCAAGAGTATTGGGCCTTCGATTTCACCGTAACGGGAGCTCTGATTTTCAAGATATTTGCTGAGCATCCGAACATCTTCAGCGCTCGCCTGGAAAGCACCAGGTCGCAGCGCCAGGATGGCACCAGTCTTTGTCTTGTAATCTGGCGTTGGCGTATCGGGATAGAACACGCCGCTAATCAATGAGTCCAATAGAAACTGTCCGAGCGGGAATACAATTGTTGCGCTGAAGAATTCACCAACCACGGGTACACCCGCTGCGATTACAGGCCAGCTGACACCACTTTTCCAAGGGTTTACGGCGCCAGCCAACAATACACCACCCTGAACATCTTCAGGGTGGTTTAGAATATAGGCCAGGACTACGGAGCCGGCCCACGAGTGTCCAACAATAGTCGGTTTCTCGGCGCCGATTATCCGCAAAGCTTCGTGAATGAGGTTGGCTTGTCTGCCCGGATCTGGCCAACCGTCACTAGGACGCTCGCTATAGCCGTAGCCAGGGCGATCGAAAGCAATGACGCGGTAATTGATAGCAAGGTCATCCAATATGCTGGTACTAAAGTCGCGCAGGGAAGCGTTGGCGCCATGCAAGAGAACAATAGTCGGCCCTTTGCCGACATCAACGTAGTGGAGACGGATTCCCTGCACTTCGATGTGCTGTCCGATTGGTGGGTAGGCCCGCTGTACCCGCCAGGTTGCGATCGCCGTGTAGGACGCTAACAGCGTGAAAATCGCTCCGACTACAATCAGGCTCTTAGCGGTTCGGGACATGGACAGGCGGTTCCGCTCGTTTTTGACAACACGGATATACTAGATATACGGAAACGGCTCGCTTTTGGATTTGCGTTCTGCTCCGTGGCGAGAAGAAAACTCTTTTGAACGATCAGAATCCACTTTCGGTTTTCAAACAAGAATGTCTGGAGATGTGCAGGTTTCTCGGACGCTGGCGCCGCCGCAGCTCGCGTGCACCATCCTGGCCGGCGTCCGAGAAACCTGCACAGGAGCCGACAATCTGTTGATCCTAGCGGGCTGGCCCGGGAGGATTTTTAGTAAACCACTCAACGATACTCGGCATATCATCTTCAAATCCGGCGGGTACACCAACATTCAATGCCCCGGCCCGAGCGGCGCTTCGATTCTCGAAGGTGTGCGGAACTTCACCGGGAATCAAAATAAAGGAACCTCTTGGTGCCTCGATCCATTCGTCATCCATCATGAAATGCATTGTTCCTTCGATAACAAAAAACACGTCGTCTTCTGGATGGGAGTGAATTGGGGGACCCTTCGTATTCGGCTCAAGCCACCATTCGGAGATATTGTAGCTGCCAGCGGATTCGTCTCGGTCGGCTTTGAACACGGCCGTCATGCCGCCCATCGAATAGTGCCGTCCTTGGCCTGGAAATAAAACGATGCCTTCTCTGCCGCCTTTGCTGTCTGACATGTGAGGTTCCTTGTCAATTGGGTCGACTGTACTTGTCACCGCTCGGCGACATACCCAAGTTCCTTTGTCGAAGCTTATACCACCAAGCTGAACAGTGTTAGTCGCATGTCTCAAGTGGGTCACGAACTGTAGGTCTTGGCCTGAACAAGCATGGCGGCTGCACCCAAGATTTCCGCCGTTCAATACCGCGCCATCACCTGCTCAGAAAAATCCTTGAAGTTCTGGCGCGCCGCGGCGATCGGAGGCAGCAGCACGATTTGGCCGAGGCCGGCGGCTTCCAGAGTTCGGATGCGGTCGATGATTTGGTCCGCCTCGCCGACCAGGCCGCCTGACGCTTCGATCAGGTCGGGGGTGACGAAGCGGCGCTCCGCCGGCGGCAGGAAGGCGCAGTGGCCGGTGTGGATCATTTGGTGGCGGCGCTCCAGCGGCATTTCGGTTTCCACGTAAGCTTTGTAGTCCTCCCAGAGGCCGCGCACCGAGTCTTGGACGAAGGCGTCGCTACCGCGCTGCAGGTAGAGTTCGTACCAGAAATGCAGGGTCGAGATCACTTCGGCGCCGGTTTCCTCGATCACTCGGTCCGAGTCGAGTGTTTCGCCGGGTTTGAGGACGCATGCGTAGGTCATCACCGACGTAAAGAAGTCGTCGGGCAGGGTTCGATCCGCCTTGGCGGCACCTTGCTGAATGCGTTCCATATTGCGGGAAAACACTTTGGTCGGTTCATTGCCGGCGCCGATCCGGCCGTCACCATAGGCACCGGTCGCCTCGAGCGCGCGCGGGCCGTTGGCGGCAACATAAATCGGCACCCGATCGGCCAGGTTCAGGCAGCCAAGCTGCCGGTCAAGGAAGCGGATCGGCCGGGTTTCACCGTTCAGGCTGTAGTCGACCTCCTCGCCGTCGAGCAGGCCACGCACGGTCTGCAGATAGCTGCGGAAGGCCGTGGGCGAGACCGGCTGCTGGCCCATGACCCGCATGGCGGTGTGGCCGGTGCCGATGCCGAGGAAGGTGCGGTCCGGCGCGATGCGGTTGATCGAGGCGATGGAGTGCGCAGTCACCGGCGCCAGGCGCGTGCCGGCAATGGCGACCCCGGTGCCGAGCTTAATCGTCGAGGTGTGCCAGGCCGCCAAGCTGAGCGTCGCATAGCAGTCCGACCAGATCATCTGGGAATCCGGCGCCCAGCCGCTGTCGTAGCCCAGGCTTTCCAGGTAGGGAAAAATCTGCCAGTCGTCGATTTTCGTGGCCACCATGCCGCCGAATTTCATGGGTCTTCTCCTACAGTGTTGTTTGGTCGAATGTCCGATGCGAAACCTGCCACTGGGCCATGGCCGCAACGTCGATTTCAAGGCCGATACCCGGCGCCGAGGGCAGGACGGCATGGCCGTCGTCGACACCTAAGCCGCCGTCGAGCATGGCATCGCGTAGTGGGTTCTCGTTGACGTCCATTTCGAGCAGGCCGGCACCGCCGACGGCGGCCAGGAGCTCGGCCGAATGCATCAGGCCGACGCCGGATCCGAGCCAGTGGGGACAGTAAGTCCGGCCGCCGGCAACGGCGTCGCTTGCGACCGCAAAGCAGCCGCTGACGCCGCCCCATTTGCCGACGTCGGGTTGGATCACGTCGAGCCATTCCCGAGCCTCGTCGAAGGCCGGCAGGCCGCGCAGATTCTCGCCGCCGGCGATCGGCATGGCCGCCATGGTCTTGAGCGCCCTCCATTCCTCGGCCGGCCGGTCGGCCGCGACCGGTTCCTCGAGCCAACCGAGCCCAAATGGCGCGAGCTCGGCCACTTTCGACATCGCTTCATCCAGGCGCCAGCGCTGATTGGCATCAACGAATAGGCGCTCACTGGCGCCGAGGACGTCGCTGATGGCTTGCAGGTTGCGGAAATCGATTTCGTCTCCGAAGCCAATTTTTTGTTTGAAGGCGCGATGGCCGGCCGCCCGCGCCGCGGCCGCCATCTCGACACCGTCGTCCGGGTTGAGGCCGCTCGCGTAGGCCGGCACGCGGTCGGCCGCGGCCGGATTGAGCAGCCGGCGGAGCGGCCGCCCGGCGCGCCGGGCGATGAGGTCCCAAAGTGCCTGATCCAAGCCGGCGATGACCGCCGCAACCGGGCCAGGCTCGCCGGCCTGGATGGCGAGGACGGCGAGTGCGGTCGTCACGTCGGCGTTGAAAACCAATGGGTCGTCGACCCTTCGGCCGATCACCTGGGCCGGCAACAGCATGGCCGCCAGTTCGCCGCGATATTCCGTGGTCAGGGTCGGAAAGTTGCTCCAGACCTCACCCCAGCCCTGACCGCCTTCCGAGTCTTCCAAACGCAGCAACACGGCGCCGCGGCTCGGGATCGTGCCGAACGAAGCGACCACTGGCTTGGCGATCTCGGCGCGGAAGACATGGACGTCCAGCCGGGCGAGCGTGATCGGGGCGTCGAGCGGGTTGTTGGGTGGCGGCATAGCGTAACTTCCTCTGAGGGCATCGCGACGGTACCCTTCTCCCAGTTCTAGCAGACGATCGGCGCCGGCTCCATGGCTTGCGCCGGGCCGCCCGGCTCGGCCAAGATGCATTAATTGAGGAGGCCCTATGAGCGAAATCACGGTATTCACGGCGCGGAAAATCCGAACCATGAACCCGCCCCTGCCGGAGGCGACCGCGGTCGCGGTGCGCGGCGACCGCATCCTCGAGGTCGGCAGCCTGGAGACCATGGCGCCGTGGCTGGAAGCTCATCCCCACCGCATTGACGACCGCTTCGCCGATCTGGTGTTGATGCCGGGCTTTATCGATCCGCATTTGCATCCGTCGATGGCGGCGGTGCTGCTGCCCATGCATTTCACCACGGCGATGGAGTGGCGCCTGCCGTGGCAAACCGTGCCGCCGTTGCGCGGCCATAACGCCTTTCTCGATCGCCTGAAAGAAATTGATCTCGAAATCGCCGACCCGGACGAACCAATGTTCACCTGGGGGCATCATCCGATCTGGCACGGCGCGGTGGATCGCACCACGTTGAACGGCATTTCCAAGGACCGCCCGATCATCGTTTGGCACCGCGGCTTTCATTCCTTGGTGGTCAACGATGCGACGCTTGCCTGGATGGGGCTTACGAAAGAGGAGGCCGATCGCCATCCGCAGATCGACTATGAAACCGGTTCTTTCTTCGAGACCGGCCTCGCCGTCGCCTTCCGCTGTTTCAACCCTTTTACCTTGGCTCCGGAACGGTTCGCCGGCGGCCTGGAGCGCTTGCGCCAAGTCGTCCACCACGGCGGCCACACCACGATCGGCGACATGGCGGTCGGCATGTTCGATCTCGACATGGAATGGGACGCCTTGGTCTCGGCGCTGGACCGCGACGACACGCCGTTTCGGGTCATGATGGTGCCCCCTGCCCTGTCGCTGAATGGTGCCGGCGATACCGGCGCTGAAGCCGTCGAGCGGCTCGGCCGGCTGGCAGAGCGCAACACCCATCGGCTGCGCTTTACTGACCACGTCAAGCTGTTCGCCGACGGCGGCTTCTTTTCCGGCTTGATGCAGCTGCAAGAACCGGGCCGCATCGCCGGTGGCCACGGCGAATGGATGACACCGCCCGAGACCTTCGAAGCGGCGGCCCGCGCCTACTGGAACGCCGGATACAAGATCCACGTCCATTGTTCCGCCGACCTCGGCGTCGAGCTGGCGCTCGACGTGCTGGAGAAACTGCAATGGGAGCGGCCGCGCTTCAATCACCGCTTTACCATCGAGCATTTCGGCATATCGACACCGGAACAGGTGCGCCGCATGGCCGATCTCGGCGCCTTGGCCTCGGTCAATATCTACTACGTCTATGAATTGAGCGATGCCTATTGGAAGAACGTCGTCGGCTATGAGCGGGCCAGCCAGATGTCGCGGCTCGGCAGCCTCGCCGCCCACGGCATTCCGACGGCGCTGCATTCCGATTTCACCATGGCGCCGGCCCTGCCGCTCAACAGTGCCTGGGTTGCCGCTAACCGGATTGCCGAATCGGGCCAGGTGATGGGCGCGGAAGAGCGCCTCAGCCTGGAACAGGCGCTGCGCGCCATCACCATCGATGCCGCCTACATCCTCGGCATGGATGACGAGATCGGCAGCATTCGCGCCGGTAAAAAAGCCGATTTCACGGTGCTGGAACAAGACCCGTACGCGGTCCCAATCGACGCCTTGAAGGACATCCCGATCTGGGGCACCGTCTTCGAAGGCACGCCCTATCCGATTGGCTGATTCAATTATCTTCGTGATCGAATTTGAACGGTATTTGGAGAATGTCGGATTAAAGTCTCTGGCGAAGCAAAGAAGATCATGTACTGTGATCGTCACAAAAGTCCGAATGGGCTAAGCAATTTTCTGAATCACGGTCAAACGGGAGACTTCTCACAATGCGCCGCCTTACAATGGTTTTTCTCCCAATGCTGCTTGCCGTGGCCGTGCACCTAACGCCGACATATGCGGAAAATCGGATCGACGGGCAGCGTCCGGACGCGCCGGAATTAGCGGCCTATGGTCCGCACGCGATCGGCGTCCGAACCCTTCAGATGGTGAACCGGGATCAGGTCGACATTCTGAAAATCGACCCGAAAGCAGCCAAGCCGGAGACCCTGCCGCGCTATGATCGGGCGCTCACGGTGGAATTTTGGTACCCGGCCGAAAAAGCCGCGGGCGGTGAGACGGCGTTGAATGCTTTTATTCGGGACGGCAAGACCGAGGTCATACTGCAGGGCAAGGCGGTTCGTGACGCGCCGCCGGCCAAGGATGTGTCGGGTCTTCCTTTGGTTATCATTTCTCACGGCTATCCGGGTAACCGATATTTGCTGTCGCATCTCGCGGAAAACATCGCATCGAAAGGCTATGTCGTGGCGTCGATCGACCATAGCGAGTCGACCTATCGGAACAAAGCCGCGTTCGGCTCGACATTGGTCAACCGCTCGTTCGATCAGCTCTTCGTCCTGAGCCAAATCGCGAGCCTATCGAAGGACCCGAAATCGTTTCTGAACGGCAAGGTCGACGCTGATAACGCCGCGATCGTCGGCTATTCGATGGGCGGGTATGGCGCCGTCATCACGGCCGGCGGCGGGGTCACCCAAAAATCCGTCGACTATGCCTGGGGCGGCCCGCACGGGACGTTGGCGGTCCACAAGAGCGGTAGCAAGACCCACGATACCCTGCCCGATCCGCGCGTGAAGACCGTGATCGCCATCGGGCCCTGGGGCATGGGCTACGGTTTCTGGGACGCGGAAACTCTGAAAGGCATCAAAATTCCCATGATGTTCGTGGCCGGGTCGGTCGACGATGTGTCTGGATACGAGAACGGGACCCGGGCAATTTGGCAGCTCGCGACCGGCGTCGACCGTTCCTTACTCACCTTCGACAACGCCAATCACAATGCCGGCGCGCCCATGCCGGCGCCCAAAGAGGCCGACAAGGTGGATAAGGATTTGGGTTTCAATCTTGCCGATCATTATAGCGACGCGGTTTGGGACACTGTGCGCATGAACAATGTCGCTCAACACTTCGTCACCGCGTGGCTTGGTAAGTACCTGAATTCCGATGCAAAGATGGATGCCTTCTTGACGCTGGTCCCGGCGGCCAACAAGGGCGTATGGGCCACCGAAAAAGACGGCACGCCCAAGGCCGAGCACACCCACTGGAATGGTTTCGCCAAACGTACCGCGAAGGGGCTACGATTTGAGGCGCTGAAGGTCGGAGAGTAGTAGGGCTAATGCGTCGGCGGGAATAACCGCCTGCGCATCTGCCAAATGGCCGTCTTGACGACGCGGCGGACAGAATTCTCCAAGCCGGAGCGGTGCCGGCGAGACGGGATATAATCGCGCGGCACGATGGGTTCCACGGGCTGCCGGTTTTTGGCTTCTCTCAACAATTCATCCGGCAAGCTCAATGTGGATATTTGTGGTCCATTCACTGTTTCCACGCAGAGTCCAGCCAGGCCAAACGTGCCCTGGGGGCGCCGATCCACCTTTTTCCAATCGTATTGAACACGCCGCTTCGTTTCTTCTTCCCTGGCGTGTTTGAGATGATAGGTCGTACCGATTTTTCGAACCTTTTTGGTCACATCGAAGAACGCCTGGCACAGTATCGAGTCTTTATGCGTATTGGTGAATGTCAGGTCCTCCCGAAAACCGCCAACTCTCTCGAACAAGGGTTTGGCGCAAAAGAAAAAGTCTCCCGAAGCGCGGCAATACGGGCGCCCGTCGGTTGCATGGACATCGATCAAGTCGGTTCGGTCAACGTCCGATTCGTCATCGATTTCGATCCATCCCGCTCTGTAAAACGTATCCGGGTTAAACGCGCCCGCTTGCAAAAAATCCAAAACGTCACTGCCAAAAAAGTTGTCAGGATTGGTCAGCAGCAACCAGTCGCCCCGCGCCCGTTTTGCGCCGACGTTCTTTGCATGATATTCGAAAACCTTGATGTAGCGGTTCTGGCTAATCAGGCGATGCACCGACCTGTCTACCACGAAGCACCGCGCCTGCGGGAATGCCGCCGCGACTTTATCGGATAGCAATGTCCGATCGGTCAGCGGATTCCACTCGACGAAAATCAATTCCGCCTGAATTCCGCGTCTTTCGAATTCTCTGAAGTTGTGGTGCGCCGTCGTGAACAGTCGGCTTTCAAAATCACCGCCATAGTTATCGTTGCGACCGACAATGATGACCGAAATCATGCATTCACCCGCCGCAAATATTCATCATAGGCCAGCCGGGCCTTCTCCGGCCAAAAGTCGGCGATTTCATACGCTCCGTTGTTGATCGCGTGCACCAGTTCCGCGTTCCGCCGATAGCCTAGGAATTCGTCGGTAAGGTTTTGCGTCAAGTCATGCGGGTTGCGGCATTGTCGGACCGATGGCGGTCCGTAGGCTACTTTGAACCCCAAAGACTGCAGGTGGAATGCGGCCCATATGTCATCCATTCGGCCGACGCCGGGTACCACGAAGTATCGCGTAAGAGCGTTGCGGCCGATAAACGTGTTTTGGGAGTTGAAGGGGCTGATCGCGCTGGAGGTAAATGGGAATGTTTGCGGGTCGAACCGCACCGAAGGCGCATGTTCAAGACGGCAAATGGCATCCACGTCCGGATCACCGTCCCAAAAATCCGCCTGGACGTCGACATGGATCGGTTTGGCCGCACAGGCCGAATGGCTGCGCGTCCGCAGCAATTGCAAGGGGTAACCGCGATGCCAAAGGTGATCATGTTCCGTGACACCGATCGGATCGAAGCAGCCGTTGCTTGCTTCGTAGGTCTTCAGCGTTGTTGTTTGGCCGACCAAGAGATGGCGACCCCAGCATTCATAAGGAATGTTGTCGTCATCGATGGTCGCAACGATGTCCGCGCCCATATCCAGTGCCATTACAAAGCCAAGATTGCGGCGTTGTATGCAATTCCAGCCGATCAACTTCGACAGCTTGGGCGCCAGTTTTTCCTGGTCGGATGGAGAAAGGTAAATGCCGTGCGTCAATCGGTAGTCGGTCGGTGTCTGAAGGTCGCCGACAACGATCAGCGTCCAATCCGACAGTGCGTCGAACCGTTCGATCGCCTCCGTCGGCTGATTGACGGTTGTCGTAACGATAAACTTTTTGCTGCTACTCATTTCACGCATACTTTTGACTACGCTGAAGACTATTCTTGTGAATTTCACAGGGAAAGCAACGGTCTTTGCGGCGGAACGCGCCAGAGCGCGATGTTTACCGATTTCCGCCATCGGCAAGCTGTGCTACAAACAACCATCGTCAGAACGGTAATATTCAATGTGTTGGAAGGTGCGTCTCGGTTCGCCGAATGGAGACTAATCGATGGCAGAGCAAGGCTATGTGGTCATCGCCGACATCACCGGCTATACCCGCTTTCTCACCGGCTCCGAGTTCGAGCATGCGCAAGGCATTTTGGAGGATCTGTTCGCGGTCATTCTGGAACGGATGAAGTCGCCGTTGGTGCTCTCAAATATCGAAGGCGATGCTTTTCTGGCTCACGCGCCAGCGGACGCGGTTCCCAACGGCACGGTCATCGTCGAAGGCCTTGAGGCGCTCTATTGGGGATTTCGCGGGCGCGTCCAGCACATGCTGCGCAATACGACATGTGAATGCATGGCCTGCCGCAACATCGTCGATCTCGATCTGAAGCTCATCGTGCATTATGGCGAGTACATCGAACACGAACTGGCGGGCCGCAAGGAATTGAGCGGACCTGATATCATTCTGGCGCACCGGCTGCTGAAAAACGAAATAGCGGCGAAGACCGGTATCCCTTCTTACGCCGCGTTCACAGCGGCCGCCGTCTCCGCACTCGACCTAGCGGGGTATTTTACTGAGGCCGCTGACCATACGGAATTGTTGGAAGAATTCGGCACCATTGACACACGGATCGTCGATATGGCCGCGAGTTGGGAGCGCTATGACACATCCCATGAGATCGTGCTGGGCGACGATACCGACCGCTGGATCGATGATATCAGCCGCGATTATTCCTATGGTCCGGAACTGCTATGGCACTACATAACCACGCCCGAACATCGGTCGCGTTATACGGTGGGTACCGAAAGCCTGACGCGCCATGATTCCAAAGACGGGCGCATAAGCGCCGGCACGATCGACCATTGTGCCCACGGCAAGCAGACTCTTGTCTTTACCATCGTCGACGTCCGGCCGTTTCGGCACATTACTGCCGACCTCGCGCTGCCAATGAATGCAAAGGTTCGATACAGCATTCTCCTGCAGCCGCAGGACAACGGCACGCGTTTGACGGTCAGATACGCCAAGGCGACGGCGGGCAACGCCGTTTCACAAGCGATCTGCAGACTGATGGGCAAGTTCTATGCCGGTCAGGCGTCAAAGGAATGGGCCCAATCGTTGGAAAACCTGGACACCCTCATCGCCGACGATCTCACCGCCGGCAGGGTTCAGTCGATCGCGTCGGGCGAGGTTACCGTCGATCAAGTGCAAAGCAACATTCGCGACGCCATCGGCACAGCCGCCGAATAAGTCATGGTCGCCGCCTTCCGCTGTCGGCCCCCTTGATCCCGGCGCAAATCCAGCCTAGGTTTTTGCCATGAGAAACCGCGTCGCATAATCGCAGCGAACACTCGGCTGCACTTCTCCCACGGCCTTCGGTCGGGGGCGGCGCCTGTTTATTCACCGTCATCTTGAAACACTTGGCGCGCTTTGCCCGGGCAGGTCGTGTCTTGTAGATAAGCGACGAAGGAGATTTTCAAATGACCGTTCCCTTATGGCGGCAAAGCGCCGCAAGTTTGGCCAAGGCAATTCGCGACAAGGACGTCTCAAGCCACGACGTAATTCGAGCACATTTGGATCGCATCGAAGACGTCAATCCCAAGGTGAACGCCGTCACAGCTGTCCTGGAAGAGGAAGCGTTGCGCAGCGCCAGGCTAGCCGACGAACGACTTGCGTCAGGCGACGAGGTCGGCCCGCTACACGGCGTTCCCATTACCATTAAAGAAAATATCGATCTTGTCGGCACCGCGACAACGCATGGTGTGGTTGACCAAAAAGACTCGATGCCGGAAGCCGACGCGCCCCTCGTCGCCCATCTCAAGCGCGCCGGCGCCATTCCGATCGGACGGACCAACCTGCCGGACTTCGGCATGCGTTGGCACACGGACAACGATCTGCATGGTGCCACCATCAATCCGTGGGACCCGGGCCGTACGCCCGGCGGATCGAGCGGCGGCGAAGCAGCGGCTATCGCGACCGGCATGTCGCCGCTCGGCGTTGGCAATGACATGGGCGGGTCGCTCCGTTACCCGGCGCAATGCTGCGGTATCGCCGCCATCAAACCGAGCCTCGGTCGGGTATCTCGGGTCACGTCGACGATTTGGCCAAAGCCGCCGACCTATTATTCGCAGATCGCCTGCGTCAACGGGCCGCTGGCGCGCCGCGTCGAGGATCTCCGCCTGGCCTTGGACGTGATGTCCCAGCCCGATCCGTCCGATCCGGTTTGGGTGCCGGTGCCACGGCTCGGCGGCACCGTGCCCTCGCCTGTCCGTGTCGCCGTTATCACCAATTACAGCGGTATCGGTACCGCCCCGGCCGTGGCCGCGGCGGTGTTGCGGGCGGCAGTGATCTTGGCGGACGCCGGCTACGCTGTCGAAGAAGTCGAACCGCCCGGCCTTGCGGACGCCGATCGGGCGATCGATGGGATTGGCAATTCGGAATCCCTGGATGACCTCGCCGAGATGCTCGCGATGATGTCCGACGATGGCGCGCGCTTTTTGAAAACAGTGGTCACAGATGCGGCGCCGACGCTCGCAGCTTACAAGGACGCCATTGCCGCGCGTCACAGGATCCTGCAAACCTGGAATCGGTTCTTCGAACACTATTCGCTGATCCTCGGGCCAATTTCGACATTGCCGGCTTTCGAGGTCGGCTATGACATTGCCGGCCCGGAAGAAGGTCGGCGGTTGATGCGCTCGCTGCTGCTCACGGAAACCTGCAACCTCCTCGGCTTGCCGAGCGTTGCCGTCCCTATCCATGTGACCGGTGGACTGCCGCAAGGTGTCCAAGTGATCGGACCGCGCTTTCACGAAGACCTTTGTTTCGACGCGGCGGAGATTATTGAGCGGCAACAGGGCGTGTTCACGCCGATCGAGCCGGTTGAAAAGCGCCTTGGATGACCGAAGGTTCGTCGATGCCGGCCCGTGGCAGACACTCCAGCCGCCCCTGTGGTATCGTCGTTGGGCGGAGGAGCGGCTGAGTGACCATCGACATTCACCAATGGTTGGACGGGCTTGGCCTCAGCAAATACGCCAACGTGTTTGCCGAGAACGAGATTGACCTCGATGCCGCGCGCTACCTTTCCGACAGCGATCTGACGGAACTCGGTTTGCCCATGGGGCCGCGCCGGAAGGTATTGGCGGCGATCGAGCAACTGCCCGCGCCGGCGGTGAATCGTGCCTTGGCTGATAAAGCTTCCAGCTCTATCGACACGCGACAAACCAGCGCGCAACGCCGCCAACTGACGGTGATGTTCTGCGATCTGGTGGGATCGACGGAATTATCGCGGAAACTTGATCCGGAAGATCTGCGTGACGTGATGCGGCGGTATCAAGACGCCGTGGCTGGCGCCGTTACGCGATATGGTGGGCATGTCGCAAAATATCTCGGCGACGGCGTCCTCGCCTATTTCGGATGGCCGCGTGCCTATGAAGATCAAGCGGAAAGAGCGGTGCGTGCCGGTCTGAGTGCCGTCGCCGCGGTTGCTGAGATGAAGGGCCATGACGGCACGGCGTTGTCAGCCCGTGTCGGGATTGCCACCGGCCAGGTCGTGGTCGGTGACCTTGTCGGCAATGTAACGGAGGATACGCAAGCGGTAACCGGCGAGACACCTAACCTGGCGGCAAGGTTGCAGAACATCGCCGCACCGGGACAAATCGTGATTGGTGCCACTACGCTGCGCCTGCTAGGGACGGCTTTCGAAGTGCACGAGCTTGGCAACCAATCGCTTAAAGGATTTGATGAGCCCGTTCCAGCCTGGCGCATCATCGGTGAAAGCGCCGCTGAAAGTAGATTCGACGCCTCTCACGATGGGGCCTTTGGCGGCATCGTCGGGCGCAACTACGAACTGGACTTTATCCGAGAGCGTTGGAACCGGAGCGTCGACGGACATGGCCAGGTCGTCCTGCTTTCCGGCGAAGCCGGCTTCGGTAAATCTCGACTGGTTCGCGCCTTGAGTGACGGCGTCGCGGGTCAACGCCATTTCCGCTTGAGTTATCAATGTTCGCCCCATCATACCAATAGCGCGCTTTTTCCTGTTGTTCATCAGGTCGTTCGGGCCGCCGGATTCGAGGACACCGATAACGCCGAAGCGAAGTTGGATAAGCTTGAGAATCTGCTCAGTCTGGCGCATGACGATGGTGCGAAAGTCGCGCCGATCTTCGCAGCGCTGCTGGCATTACCCTACGCGCATCGATACGGCGAGCTTGATTTGGACCCGCAACAGCTTCGCGCCAAAACCATTGAAGCGCTGATCGCCCAGATTGTGGCGCTGAGTCGGCAACGTCCGGTGCTGTTGATATTGGAAGATGCCCATTGGCTGGACCCGACGACCGAAGCCTTGGTTGGCGACTTGATCGCCGGTATTGCCAATGCCGCGGTCTTGGTCCTGATAACGCTCCGGCCGGAATATCAAGCTCCTTGGCTTGGGCATGCGCATCTGACGATGGTCGTTTTGAACAGGCTCGACCAATCCCATGGCGCCGAGATCGTCCGCGCCGTAGCCCGTGATGCGTTGGCGGGCGGAATGGTCGACAGCATTGTTGCCCGATCTGGCGGGGTGCCGCTGTTCCTCGAGGAATTGACCAAATCGGTGGTCGAGTCGGGATCAACCGGGATCGCGCCTGACACCGTCGCCATTCCAGAGACGTTGCAGGCGTCGCTGTTGGCCCGTCTCGATCGATTGGGTGACGCACGGGAAATTACCCAAATCGGCGCCGTCATCGGCCACGAATTTTCCTACAGGCTGATCGCCGCCGTGGCTGACAAAACAGCCGCGGTGATTGATGCCGCCCTGGCCACTTTGGTGCATTCGGAACTCGCCTTCCAACGCGGCGAGCCGCCGGAGGCCGATTATACGTTCAAGCATGCGCTGATACAGGATGCGGCCTACGACAGCTTGCTCATTAGCCGTCGGAAGGAACTGCACGGACGCGTGGTTGGTGCGGTTGAGCGGATGCATCAGGCGCATCTGGATGATCACGTCGAATATTTGGCCTATCACACGCAGCAGGGAGAACTTTGGGACAAGGCGCTGACCTATTGCCGATTGGCCGGATTGCGGGCCAATGAACGATCTTCCTATCGCGAAGCGCTGCGCTTTATGGATGCGGGCCTGGACGCTGCAAAACAGCTTGGCGAAGACCGGGAGACAATTAAGCAGGTCATTGACATATACATGAACCTGCGGCCGTCGCTTGGCTCATTTGGCCAGTATGAACGCTTGTTGGCTGCGCTGTCCGACGCGCATCGATTGGCGCGGTCGATCGGTGACGAAGCGACCGCCACGTTTGCGAATATCGTCAAGACACACGTGCTCTATCAGTCTGGTCAGGTCAAACAGGGTTTGGAAGTCGGCGAGAGCGCGGTCGCGTTGGCCCGTTCGTTCGGCGATCAGCGAATTCTCGTCGCCGCCACGGCTAACCTGGCCATGGGCTATTGCTTTCACGGTGATTTTCGATCGGCCGTGGACAGTGCATCCGAATGTGTCGAAGACCTCAAAACAACGTACCGCCACGAAAATCTCGGCACGACGGGAACCAGTTCAGTTAATTGGCTGTCCAATCTCTCCGGCATGCACAGCAATATTGGAGAATTCGATTACGCAAAGGCGTGGTGTGCCGAGGCACGGACTATTGCCGAGGAAACCGGAAAACCCTTTGATCGGGTCATGGCGGCGCAATGGTACGGACATTATCTGCTGACCACCGGTCGGGTCATGGAAGCGATTGAAGTGTTGGAAGCGACAAAGGACGACATTGAAGAAAACAGTATCGATTTCCTCCGGGTCTGGCTCGATAGTTTCCGCGGTGATGCTTACACCCTATCGGGCGAACTCGACCGTGCCCAAGCCGTTCTGTTATCGGCAAGCGAACTTGCCGATCGTATTGGCCTGCGGCTGAGCAATTTATGGAGTCTCGTCAGGTTGTCGACGGTATATTTGGACAAAGGCGATCTAAGGACAGGTACCGACTATGCCGAGCGGGCTTTCGACTTTTCGAAAAAAAGCAACAGCCAATGGTTTGAACAGCTATCGCTGCAGCGCCTCGCCCGCGCCGAAGGTTTGGCGGGTGCAGAAAGCGTTGCAAACGCAAAGGGCACATGGCGACGGGCGATTGCGTTGGCGGAAAAATTACAGATGCTTCCCGACCTGGCTCACAGCAGGCGGGGACTGGGTGAATTGTACGGCCTGGATGATCGGCCCGAAGACGCTGCCCGCGAGCTGAGCGCGGCGGCCGAGCTCTATCGATCGATGGGTATGGCGTTTTGGTTGCCCCAAACCGAGGCTTTATTGGATGAGGTCGGTGGCGTTCGCACGTGACCTCTGGGTAACCTTGGCTATGCGATAGGCCGATCTGCTGCATTCTCGATTTTTTGGCAAGGATATTTCATGGCGGACGACGATACGGAACGGCTGTTGCACGATGTTGCCGAGCGTGCGTCGCTTTATCTCGCGAGCCTGGACCAGCGCCCGGTGGCACCGACACCGGCGGCCGTCGAGGCGCTTGCCGAACTCGCCGGGCCGGTGCCGCCAATTGGCATGGGTTCCGCCGACGTTATCGCGCAACTCGATCGCATCGGAGGGCCGGCGACGATGGCGAGCGCCGGGCCGCGCTATTTCGGTTTCGTTACCGGCGGCAGCCTGCCGGCGGCTCTGGCCGCGAACTGGCTGGCCGGGGCCTGGGATCAGAACAGTTTCTCATCGGTCAGCTCGCCGCTTGGCGCCGCCCTGACGCGCATCGCCGTCGAGTGGTTGGTCGATCTGCTCGGGCTGCCGGCCGGTACCGGCGGCGCCTTGGTCACCGGCGCCACCATGGCCAACTTTACCGCACTGGCCGCGGCGCGGCGTGCGGTGTTGAAGACCGCGGGCTGGGATGTCGACGCCGACGGGCTGGCCGGCGCGCCGCGCCTGACCGTGGTGGTCGGCGCCGAGGCGCATGCGGCGTTGTTCAAGGCGCTCGGCATGCTTGGTCTGGGACGCAACAACGTGACGACCGTACCCGCCGACGACGAAGGTCGCATGCGGGCCGACCGGCTGCCGGAATTCGACGGCCCGACGATCCTTTGCTTGCAAGCCGGCAATGTGAACAGCGGTGCGTTCGATCCCGCCGCGGAATTGATTCCGGCGGCCCGGCGCCAAGGCGTCTGGGTCCACGTCGACGGCGCGTTCGGGCTTTGGGCTGCCGTGGCGCCAGGGCGGCGGTCATTGACAGCCGGTTTCGAGCAGGCCGATTCCTGGGCGCTCGATGCCCACAAGTGGCTCAACGTGCCCTATGACAGCGGTGCCGCACTGGTGCGGAATCCGCAAGGCTTGGCGGACGCACTATCGATCAACGCGGCTTATATAATGCCAGGCGCTGACGCCGATCCGATCGATTTTTCACCGGAATCGAGCCAGCGCATGCGCGGCGTCGAGATCTGGGCGGCGATTAAGGCGCTCGGCCGCGCCGGCATCGCGGACCTGGTCGTCCGTAATTGCCACCAAGCCAGTCGATTGGCCGCCGGTCTGGAGGCTGCCGGAATCGAAGTCCTGAACGAGGTCGTGCTTAACCAGGTGCTGGCCTCGTTCGGCCCTGGCGATGCCACCGAACGGGCCATCGCCGCCTTGCAGGCATCGGGCGTTTGTTGGTGCGGCGGCACGTCCTGGCGCGGTCGACCGGCCATGCGGATCAGTGTCTCCTCATGGGCAACGCAAGACAAAGACATCGACGTCAGTTTGGCCGAAATGATTCGCGTCAAATCGATGGTGTAAAATTAACCTTGGAGGAAACCGCATGAGCGAATTGTTGAACTGCGATTACGCGGTTGTCGGCGCCGGCTCGGCGGGCTGTGTGCTGGCCGATCGGCTCAGCCGGGACGGTGCCCGGGTCGTGCTGCTCGAAGCCGGGCCGAAGGACTACCACCCGATGATCCATGTGCCCGCCGGCGTCCTCAAACTGCTCTATAATTCCAGCGTCAATTGGATGTATGCCACCGATCCCGAACCGGGCGCGGCCAACCGGTCAATCCATTGGCCGCGCGGCCGGGTGTTGGGTGGCTCGAGCTCGATCAACGGCATGCTGTTCGTGCGCGGCAACGCCGCCGACTACGACAGTTGGGCGCAAATGGGCTGCCGCGGCTGGTCCTATGACGAATGCCTGCCCCACTTCAAAGAAATCGAACGCTATGCGCCGGGCGATGCCGATTTGCGCGGCAAGGGCGGTCCGCTGTTGATCGAGGATTACCGGACCATCCTGCCGCTCACCCACCGCTTCGTGGAGGCGGCGCAGCAGGCCGGCTTTCCGTTCACCCAGGATTTGAGCGGCGAAGATCAGGAGGGTGTCGGCTATTCGCAGATGACGCGCAACGGCCGCTTCCGGGGCTCAACGGCGCGCACATTTCTGGCCCAAGCCAAAAATCGCGCCAACTTGGCGATCGAGACCAATGCTTTGGCCAGCAAACTGGTGTTCGAAGGCAAACGCTGTGTTGGTGTGACTTTCCGCCAAGGAGGCGCCGAGCGTACGTTGCGGGTGAACCGCGAGGTCATCGTCTCCGGCGGCACCATCAACTCGCCGCAACTGCTGCAGATTTCCGGCGTCGGGCCGGCCGAGCATCTGCGCGCCATCGGCGTCGACGTGGTGCATGATTTGCCCGGTGTCGGCGCCAACCTCTCCGACCATTACGCAACCCGCATCTCCCACCGTGTCACGGGCGCGGTCTCGATCAACGAACTGTCTCGGGGATTGCGGCTGGTCGGCGAGATCGCCCGCTGGCTGACCGTCGGCAACGGTGCGTTGACTTTTGGCGTCTCGAGCGCGCAGGTGTTCTGCCGCAGCCGAGCCGGCTTGGCGTCTCCGGATATCCAACTGCTGTTCTCGCCGGCGACCTACAACGAGCAGAAGTTCGGTGAACTCGAAGACCAGCCGGGCATGACGGTGGCCGTCAGCATCGCCCGGCCGGAAAGCCGCGGCACGATCATGGCCAAGTCGCCCGACCCTGCCGAGCCGCCGTCGATCAAGCCGAACTACCTGTCGGCACCGGCCGACTTGACGGTCGCACTGGCCGGCATCGCCCATGCGCGCCGCGTCTTCACCACCGCGCCTTTGGCGAAGCACTCCGTCGTCGAGACCGTGCCGGGGCCGGACGTGCAGACGGAGGACGAATTGGTCGATTTCATCCGCCAAACCGGCACCACCATCTATCACGTGGTCGGCACCTGCAAGATGGGTATCGATCCGATGGCGGTCGTTGATCCGCAGCTCGCGGTCCATGGCATGGAGGGTTTGCGGGTGGTCGATGCCTCGGTCATGCCGACGGTCACGACGGGCAACACCAACGCGCCGACCATCATGATCGCCGAGAAAGCGGCTGCCATGATCCGGCAGGATGCCAAAGAACACTAGCCGCGCCGCGTCGGAGCAGGCATCGACCTTATGGTAGAGTGATCATCGCCTGTATCTCCGCGGCCATGTTCTTGTTGCCCGCTACGTTCCAATGCCAGTCGTGGGGCCCGAAGCGTTCGGCGCCGCTTCTCGACGCGATGCCATAGACTGCGATGCCTTCCGCACGACAGAATTGCTTCAGCGCCTTCATCAGGCTTTCGTTCAGATTGGCGATGATCGAAAGCTTCTGGTTACGGCTCTCCGCCGTCGTTTTGGCTTTTCGCAGAACCCTTCTTTCCAGTTGTCCAAACTCAACGCCCAACGACCTCTTGGCGTTCGGACCCGGTTTCCGCATGTCGGCGGAAGATCGAAGCTGCGACAGTTTTCTCTGCAGGAAATACGGCAAATACAAGGGACTGATTGTACGGTATATGGCGCTCAACGCAGCGTTTCTTCCTTCCGGTATCGGCAGGATTTCCAATGTGCCTTCGGACCCTATGTAAAACTGTGGCTTATACTTGGCATAGAGAAAGCTCTTTCGCATACGCCAAAGGGTTTTAGCCGATACAAATAACAGGACTTCGTCCGCATCGAAAGAACCACCGTCCAGGTGATAGGATACGATCTGCTGGTCGAGGCCGTAGCCGGGAACGGCAAGATTCCATACTTCCAGGTTTTCGATGTCTTGTTCCAGCAAATCGGACATACGCTTGCCTAGTTCGACACCCCAGCCGAATATCTGTGAATCGCCGTAAAGCAATATGCGGTATGTGCCCGGCGTCCGCTCCCGCCCACGCGGCTTGTCGCGGTAGCCGAACCGGTTCGTCTCATAGGCCGTTTCGAAGTACCGGGTTCGATGAACGCGCATTGCGTTGCTGGTCAAACTCCAGCCAAGGTCGGTGTTCAGCCTGAACAGACCGGCGGGGACGACGTGATCTCTGGTATAAGGATAGAAGAAGCGAACGCAGACTTCGGCCACGATCACGGCGACCACCACACTCGCCAAGACGAGACAGACGTTCAGCGCGTATGTCTTGGCCGACTTCGACCTTTTGGCCGTCCTTTCCGGCATTGCCGGGGCCCCTCCAACGCGTGGCATTCTAACCGCGGCAATGATACCGGAAAACTCTTTAACGAACCTACGCTTTGCGGAACTTTGCCGGCGCCCGACGGTTCGAAAACCCCCGGACGCCGAACCAAAGTCAGGTAAGGATGAAGTCATTGACGTCGAGCGATAAGCCTTGGTTCAAGCTGACGGTGATCTGCATGTCGGCCATAGCATCACCATCGACATCAGCAAAGACGTCATAGACATCGAGAAACGTTTGCTCCTCTTTAAGCTCGGTCCAAATCTTGAACGATTGTCGCCCTGAAGGGCTGAAACCGAAGCTTTGTCGTCCACCCATTACCGCGTTGGCGTCAATCTTCGAAACATCAATCTTATCGGCGTCATTCCAGGAATTGAACAGATCAATATTGTCGCCGGCGCCGATCGGGGAATCCCCGACAGTGTAGTACACAAACGTGTCGTTACCCACAGATCCGCTCATGCGATCAACGCCAGCGCCACCGATGAGTATGTCATGGCCACTTTGGCCAACAATCACATCATCTCCCAGGCCCCCGTCGATTTTATCGTTGCCTTTGTTGCCTAACAGGTAATCATCACCGGCGCCGCCGAAGAGGAAGTCATCGCCCTCACCGCCATCAACCTTGTCGTTGTCGCCCTCACCGTTGAGATAGTCCGTGTTTGCACCGCCGAGGATCAGATCCATCCCTTCGCCTCCATAGATCACGTCCCCGCCCTCACCGCCGCGCAGCGTATCGTGGCCGTCGCGACCTTCAAGGTAATCTGAGCCGGAGCCACCGTCGACGACGTCGTCGCCGGCGCCGCCGTCGATCTCGTCGATTCCATCGTAGCCATCCAATGTGTCGTTGCCGTCCTCACCAAAAAGTTTGTCGTCGCCATGACTGCCGAAGAGCACGTCGTCGCCGCCACCGGCATATAGATAGTCGTTGTGGTTGCCACCGTGCATGCTGTCGTTGCCACCACCGCCGTGCAGGGTGTCGTTGCCATGGTCGCCACGAATGATGTCGTGGCCTTCTGAGCCGACGACAATGTCATTGCCGGCACCGCCGTAGACGGTGTCGTTGCCGTCGTCGCCGCTGATCATGTCATTACCATTGCCGCCGAGGATGATGTCATTGCCCCATTCGCCGGACAGTACGTCGTCGTGGTTTCCGCCATAAATCTTGTCGGCACCGAAGCCGCCGGAGATGGTATCCTTGCCATCGTTGCCGTGCACCTCGTCGGCACCGTCGTCGCCGAATAGCTTGTCGTCGCCGGTGTTGCCGTTGAGCTTGTCGTCACCGGTGCCGCCTCGGATTTGGTCGTTGCCGGAGCCACCGTTGACCGTGTCGTTGCCTTGACCGCCGATAGCGACGTCATTGCCGCTGCCGGCAAAGATCACGTCATGATCGTCGTCCCCGTACAACCAGTCACCGTCGCTGCCGCCGTAAATCAGATCGTTGCCTTGATCGCCATGAATGGCGTCACGACCCGTCCAACCGACTATGGTGTCATTGCCGGTGCCGCCGTAGACGACGTCATGGCCGGATCCGACATTGATCGAATCTATGCCTTGACCGCCGTAAACGGCGTCGTTGCCGCTGCCGCCGAGCAAGGTGTCGTTGCCGTTACCGCCGTAAATCCTGTCATTGCCGTTGCCACCGTAGATTTTGTCCTGGCCGTCGTCGCCATAGAGACGATCGTGTCCTTCGCCGCCATAGACCAAATCGTTACCGGCGCCACCACGAACGTTGTCGTCGCCGTCGTTGCCTTGCAGCGTATCATTGCCAGCGTCGCCGTAAACATAGTCGTTGCCGCCACCGCCTACGACATAGTCGTTGCCGGCGCCGGCAAATACCACATCGTTGCCGTCGTAGGCATAGACGGTATCGTTGCCGCCATAGCCATAGATGACGTCCCACAAGGCCGTGCCATAGAGGACGTTGCTGCTGTTGTTTCCATATACAAATGCCATTAACTCGCTCCAGTTTTCTAGGATGCTCCTGCGACACCGATAGGTGCTTGAGGCGCCAACGGCGTGGATATAGGAGCTCGGTGTCAAAGCGCCGTTTCAGGAACCGTTAAAAATGCGGTTTCGATCTGTGGTTCGGCGTTAAAAAATCATCAAATCAATGCGCCAACGGATCACGAGGGCCGCATGAGAGGTTTTAGCTCAAGCCTCGCCTTGGCTCATGTAATCGGCTAGCATCGCCAGTGCGCTGTCGCGCTTACCACGCAACCTGTTGCTAGGTTCCGAGGCTGGAATGGCGAGGCTGAAAATACGAGTACTGGGCGGATTCGAGGCAAGCCTGGACGGTCGGGAGTTGAAATTTCCGACGCGCCATAGCCGGCTGCTTCTGGCCTATCTCGCCCTCGCCGCGGACAAGAACCATAGCCGAGAAAAACTCGCGACGCTGTTTTGGGGCGATCGGGCCGAAGAACAAGCCCGGGCTTCGTTGCGCCAAACCCTCTACCGACTCAGACGGCTGTTGGAGGGGCTCGAGCCTCTACCGCTGGACATAGATACCCAGACCGTGCGGCTTGCCGGGGATTCGCATTGGTGTGATGCCATAGCCTTAGAGAATGCAATTTCCGGCGGCCCGGAGGCAATAGAGCAAGCCTTCGGCCTCTACAAAGGCGAATTACTGGCCAATTGCGGCGCGGTCGACCCGGCCTTCGAGACCTGGCTCATGGGTGAGCAGTTGCGGTTGAAAAATTTGGCCAGCGAAGGCTTTCACCGCTTGGCCGAATTCCAGCACGACCAGCGTCGCTTCGGCGAGATGGAGGCGACTGCGCGCAAGTTGGTCCAGCTCAACCGTTTTGACGAAGCCGCCCATCGCGGCTTGATGGCCGCCTGTGCATTGCTGGATCGGCGCCATGCAGCCTTGACTGCCTATCAAGACCTTGGAGCGATGTTGAAGAACGAACTCGGACTCCAGCCTGAGCAGCAAACCACGATGCTTTTCACGGCGATCCATCATGGCAAACAATTGCGGTGGGAAAAGTCGAAGCACGCCGCCGCCGATGTACGTTGGGGCGTTTCTGAATCAATCAAATCAGGGTCAGCGGCCGGGTCCAGCGGGCCGTTGGCGGAAGAAGATGTGGATATTGCTCAGCCGGTGAGCGCCGATCAAGTCGTGTCTTCCGACTTTGCCACAACAGAAACCCCCTCTCTCGACAATCTATATCCGGAACCGCCGGATAAACCGTCCATTGCCGTGTTGCCATTCAGGAACCTGAGCGCGAATTCAGATTACGATGATTTTCCCGATGGTATTACCGAGGACATTATTACGGCGCTCTCTCGATCACCTTGGCTGTTCGTCATCGGTCGAAGTTCGAGCTTCACTTACCGGGACAAGGCGGTCGATATCAAGCAGGCGGCCCGGGAACTAGGTGTGCGCTATATCCTGGCGGGCAGCGTCCGAATTGCCGGCAACCGACTTCGGGTCAACGCTCAGCTTATTGACGGTACTGAGGGTGCACATGCTTGGGCCGAGAAATATGATGGCACGATAGACGACGTTTTTGACTTGCAGGATGAAATCACACGAAAGGTTGTGTCATCCTTGCACACTCAAATTCGCCTCAGCGATAGTTTGAAGCCATTGGTGGGTGAACGACCCAGCATTCGAACTTGGAGCCATTTGCGGCGGGCATGGGGATTGCTCCTTGAGCTGCGACCCGAAAGTTTTGTTGAAGCGCAAAGGCTCATGGAACAAGCAATCGATCTGGACCCAAAGTTCAATGAAGGCTACTACCTGCTGGCCGTCTTGATTTTTCATGAAATACACATGGGAATTCGGAGAGACCGCGACGGGTCACTCATCAATAAGGCATTGGCGCTTGCCCGGCATAGTGTGGCCCTCGAGGACACAAACGAATATGCGCATTGGGTTCTCGGATTAGTCCTTTTATACAAGGGCAATTTGGAACAGTCGATTGTCGAGCAAGAACGCGCGATCGAACTCAATCCAAACTGTTCGCTGGCCTACGGTAGCTTGGGTACCGTATTGGCTTTGGCCGGCGAGGCCGATCGATCGATCCAATGCAACGAAATAGCAATCAGATCAAATCCATTGGATCCCAGCCTGTTTTTTCGTTACGGCGGGGTCTCGTTGGCTCACTTTGTTGTGAAGCGATACGAGGAGGCGATTAATTGGTCTCACAAGGCGATTATTCGGCGATCCAATTACGACGTCGGACACGCGGTGCTGGCGGCGAGCTTTTGGCATCTCGGCCAAAAAGATAAAGCAGAAGCGGCCGTTTCAGAATATTGCTCAATGATTCCTGACGCTCGGGTTTCCGATCTTCAACGGTTGCCTTTTCGAAACGCAGCGGATCTGGATCGGTTGATCAACGCCTTAAGGAATGCCGGCATGCCCGAGTGACCGGTTCGCACTCCGTCACGCCGCCGCCTGGGCCCGCTCCCATTCGCCGCGCATCCATTTAACACAGGCGATCGCCTGTTCGAACAGAGAATAGCGGCAGCCCTCGCCGTAATCGAAGTTGGGAATGAATTCGGTGGAAACCTGGCCGAGCGGGCTTTCTTCGGTGCGCGCGTGGTGGCGCAGCAGGCAGCGCACCACTTCCTTCCAGGGTTCCAACGCCTCGGCCTGCCAGGGCGTATGATAGGTCCCCGGCGCCGGCTGCGCGAACGGATATTGAATGCCGCGGCCCGGATTGCCGTTGTCGTCGCGGGCATCCAGGTTCAGCGGATTGTTCGGGATCGCCGATCGGGCATGACAATGACCGATCCAATTGTTGCCGATCCATTCGCTGCAGACGTCACCATCGGTAGACGGATCGAGCACCAGTCGGCCGGCCTCGACGTCGCCACGGATGTCGAACACTGCTTGTTCCGTGGGATTGTCGATCTTGAAGATGACGTGGCTATGATCCAGGGTCATCCGAAACGGCAAGCCGCGTGCCTCCGCCAACCGCCCGACCGGCGTGACCCGGCGAAAATCCTCCGACCACATCAACACATGAACTTCCAGACAAGGCATGACCCGATATTTGTCGCCAAGTTCCAGCGCCCGTTCATAGAAATCGACGATATCTTCATCACTGGCCAGCCGGCCGTCGGCTCGGTCGGCCCGGATCTGCACGTTATGAACGGCGGAGCCCAGACTGCCGGCGATCTCCAGGTTGCGGGCCAACAAGTCCTCGTCCCGGCCAATGCTGTAGAACCAGCCGCTGCCATGCACCGGCAAGCCGTATTTTTCCGACGCGGCGCGGAACGCTTCGATCTCATGGGGATCCGGAGTTTTGTCCACATAATCGAACACCCCGGCATCTCGTACCATGGCAAATCGGGTATCGATATCCGGCATGCCATCGGCTTCGGTATGACGGATACCATTGGTTTGAATACCGAACAAAAGCTGCTTCGCCATGACTATCTTCCTCTAACAAACCCGGTGCCGAAACTGCACTAGTTCCCTGCTTCCGCGACTTTTCCCTTTTCACGCAGAATCTGAGCCATGACCTCGACCTTTGGGGACTTCGTTCCTCGGCGCCATATAAGAAAGGTCCGCAATCGACTACGGCCACGCGGCAAATCGTGGATACGGAGACGTTTGCCTTCCGGAAAGGTACTGAGCACGCTTTTCGGGACCAGTGCGGCTCCCATACCGGCAACGACACAGCCGAGCATCGCGTGGTAGGATGCAAGTTCAATCGTCCGTTCGGGCAACTCACCGCGACTGGCGTACCATTCCTCCAAGCGCCTGCGATGGGGGCAACCGTGTTCAAACACGATGATTGTTTTCGGCAATTCTGTTGCCTTGCCTATTGGCGGATGATCGGCGCCCGTGACGATCACGATCTCCTCGTCGAAGGCCACGACTCTGTCGAACTTGGCCTCGGCGATGGGCTCAGCCACGAAAGCGGCATCGAGGTCGCCGGCTAGAATCGCTGTCGCCAGTTGCGTGGGGTTGCCGGTACGAAGTTCAAGACTTACTTCCGGGTAGCGCTGATTGTAGACCGTAAGCGGCTCGGGAAGCCGCACCGCGGCGGTGCTTTCCATAGAACCCAGCCGGAATTGTCCGCGCGGCGTGTCGGCCTGAACGGCGGCTTGAGCCTCCTCCGCCAAGCTCAGCAATCGGTCGGCGTAATCGAGCAAGACGCGGCCCGCCGGCGCCAAATGCAGACGTTTGCCTTCTCTAAGGAACAGGGGAACGCCGAGCTCGTCTTCGAGCTGACGAATGCGTGTGGTGACATTCGACTGGACCCGATGCAGCCGTTCCGCGGCACGGGTCACACCCCCTTCCCGCACGACGGCTGAGAAGATACGTAAATCTGAAAGATCCATCCATCTCTCTGTGAGATCAAAATGATCTTAATTATTCATTTTTAATCGCGCAAGGCAAGCCTTATGTCATTGCCTGAAGGGGTGCAGTGCTTGCCGGCATCATCCTCCAAACCGTTACAACGGTACACTAGGAGTGGAACAATGTTGCCAAATCAGATTATCATCGTTCAGGACACCTGGCGCCAAGTCGTGCCGATCGCAGACCATGCCGCGTCGCTGTTCTACGATCGCCTATTTGAGATCGATCCGAATAGTCGCGGGCTGTTCGCGGGCGTCGACATGGAGAGCCAGGGAAAGAAGTTGGCCCAAGCCCTCGCCGCGGTTGTCGATGCCCTGGAACAGATCGAAACACTGGTTCCGAAACTCCGGTCCCTTGGCCGACGCCACGTGGGCTATGGCGTGACGGACGCGGATTACGACACCGTCGGCGCCGCCTTGCTCTGGACGCTTGAAAAGGGGCTTGGCGATGCGTGGACGGACGAAGCCAAGGCGGCATGGACGGCCGCCTATGCGCTCGTCGCCGATGTCATGCGGACCGGAGCCTCTGAAGTCAACCGCCAGCCGGCCGGTCCACTTTCTATTTCGGCGTAATTCGTTCCATCGTTTTGCAAGTAATTTGGAGGAAAACCCAATGACGAAAGCATACTGGATTGTCCGCGTCTCCGTGTGGAACGAAGAGCAATATCCGGCGTACCTGGAGGCCGCACGGCCGGCGTTCGAGAAATTTGGAGCCCGGTTTCTTGTGCGTGGAGGGCGTTACGAATCTATGGAGGGCACGTCGCGTGCCCGCAACGTGGTCGTCGAGTTTACCGACTACGCGACCGCGGTCGCCTGCTATCGGAGTCCTGAGTACGAGGCCGCGAAGAGTATTCGAAACGCAAACGCCGACACGGACTTCATCATCGTGGAAGGCGCCGCCGTATAGTTGCCCGGGACCAAGCCATATGACCCTCAGCCGTCACCGACGACTACCCATCTGAATGGCACTGATGTGGACTGCGTCGCTCCGTTCGGAAGCGAGCTTCCCATTCGCGGCTCACACTATCCGCCAATTTCGCAGTTCTCGGTTCAACAGTTCCCGCGATAGTAGGGTCCAGACCGAGGGCAGACAAAACGACCGCCAACGCCGCCTGAGGTTCAGTAGAAAGCGCTTCATATGTGATGCGCACAGGTTGGATTTGCTGGCGAGCAAACCAGCTCGCCCAGGCAGCGTCGTGCCCCTCCAACTCTGCCACTTGTTCGGCAAGACCTTGGGCATCATAGACCGGAGCCTGTCCCGGCTTAAGTCGCTCACGCTCAGTTCCGTCGGCAGCGACATGCCACAAGCCAGTCTGCTCCGCTTTGAGGAGAGAGATAGCTTGGGCAACCTTGTCTTCGCGTGAAAGATGCACATAGAAAGATGGCCCAAATGCTGATCGGAAACGGGCGCTATCACTAGGCAGATCCGGATAATGTGACTCGAGCCTCTTCACCAGATCGCCGACGCTCTCCCACATCAGACGCATACCGAATACCTGAGTCCCGCCAGCCCCCTGCCGCTGCACGGCTGTCAAATACGATCGATCAAATTCGTGCTCGTCACCCCATTCTGCGGCCGACACATCTAAATGGTGCGCCCACCACGGCATTGATTGACGCCGGAAGAAAGAGTCGGGACGTCCCGCGACCCCCGTGTCGGCGAGAAGGTCGCACAATAGCGTGCTTCCACTTCGAGGGGTCGCACAAATGATGTATGATTTTGCATGTTTCATCGTTTGTCCTTACAGTCCCGCGACCGATCATTCTTTAAGTGCGGGGACGGCACGACTGTTAGCCACTAAATTAACGAATAAGGGCGCGGTGAGGAATTGGCATTTCCTATTATAGCGCGCTCCGCTAACTTAGCTGCCCAGTCTGGTAACCGGGAGCTCAAGATGACCGCCTATTTGATCGTTCGGGCAGAGGTTGACCCCTCCGTCAAAAGTCCGTTCGACACCTGGTACCAAAATGAGCATCTACCTGATGCCTTCAAAGCCTTCGAGGTCATAAGCGCGAAGAGAGGCTGGAGTAGCGTGGACCCCCATGTTCATATCGCGTTTTATGAATTTCCGGATTTGGCGGCCGCCGAAGCGCTGATGAGTTCTGACATCATCAGAGAGTTTATTGCCGAGTTTGATCGGCATTGGGCTGGAAAGGTGGTGAGGACCAGAGAAGTGGTGGCGTTCTCTCAGAAAATTTGAAGGTCAATCTTTCATATGCTGTCGGCTTTGCGTTGTTGGTACTGGCGGACAAAATTTTAACTTGAATGGCGTTACCATTATGCACACACTCAATCGTCGCCGTTTCCTTGAGGTCTCCGGGTGCGTGGCCGCGGCGGCGGCGGCTCCAGCTCTCGCGCCGAGGCGTGCCATCGCGGGTCGGGAGAAAGAGCTCAATATCCTTTGCTGGGAGGGCTACAACGCCGACGAGGTGCTCGATCCCTTCCGCAAAATGAGCGGCGCCAAGGTGCAAGCCGAGAGCGGCACCTCGGATCCCGACATGATCAACAAGCTGCGTGCCGACGAGATCAACGTGTGGGACGTGATCAACGTCAACCAGCCTTGGGCGCGCGAACAGATGTATCCGGAGAATCTGATCAAGCCGATCCCGAGGGATATTTTCGAGCCTTATATGGAGAACATGATGGAGGCGTTCCGTCCGCCCTACAAATGGGCGTTGTCCCTAGACGGCAAAGACCTCCTTGGCATGACGCAGCGCTTCGGCCCGTTCAACTTCGTGGTGAACACCGACAAGGTTTCCCGCACTACCGCCGAGGACGAGGGCTTCGATCTCTTCAACGAGCCGAGCAACGCGGGCAAATACGGCATCCTCACCTACGACAACTGGAACATCTTTCACATGTGCCTCGGCGCAGACGTCAACCCGTTCAAGAGGCACACCCAGGCCGAGATTGATGCCTTTGAGAAAACCGCGCGCAAGTGGTTCAAGGGCGCCAAGCTATTGACCGACGATCTGGTGCAGATGAATCTGGCCCTCATCAACGGCGAGATCGATCTCTACTGCACTGGCGGCACCTACACCGCTTCGTCGGCGCGCCTGGTCGGCGCGACCAACGTGCGCGGCATCACACCGAGGCGCGGCGCCATGGACGGCAAGGGTGGTATCGTCTGGGTGGAGATCACCTCGGTGGTCAATAACCCGCAGGTCTCGCCACTCGCCGAGCAGTTTCTGCACTACGTGCAGCGTCCGGACGTGTGCCACAACGTGGCCTTTGCCAAGGGTACATACAATCCCGTCGCCCAAATGGCGGATCCGAAAGTGTTCAATCAGTTCACCAAGCAAGAGCTCGACGCTATCCAATGGGACACCCTCGAGCAGGATCTATCAAACTGCTCGGACTACCACATCAATCCGGATTACGAAGCCATGCATACGCTCTACAACGCGGCCAAGCGCGATGCCTGAGGCCTCGCGTATCGGGGACAGGTCCGGCAGCCCTGGTGATGGCCATCCAGGCCTATGGCTTTGACCCGGCCCTAGGCCTCGAACACGGCGCCGTCTTCGTCTACCATCGAGCCCGGATCAAGAGATAAACCAGGGACGGCCAAGTCAAGCAAATGGTCAAGCCGGATCATACGAAATGACTGACATCAATGCCTGGCTCGCATCGCTCGGCCTGGAACGCTATGCCGAGGCCTTTGCTGACAACGACATCGACTTGGAAGTCTTGTCCGAGCTCGACGAAAAGGACCTCGAATCCTTGGGCCTGTCGCTTGGTCACCGGAAGAAGCTGCTCAAGGCCATGAAGTCGCTCGCGACGGAGACTGTGGCGGCGGCTGAGGCTGAGGCCACGCCGAGCGGCGAACGGCGACAGGTCACGGTTGTCTTCGTCGACCTATCCGGGTTCACGAAGCTGTCGAACACCGCCGATCCGGAGGAAATCCACACCATCCTCAATGGATTCTTCGAAACCACCGACGCCATCATCGAGGATTTTGGCGGCACCATAGACAAGCATATCGGCGACAACGTGATGGCGGTCTTCGGCGCGCCGGTGGCCCATGACGACGACCCGATGCGGGCGGTCCGCGCGGCGCTCGCGGTCCATGCCGCCATGCCGGCCATGAGCGAGGCGGCCGGTCATGAGCTCGCCGTGCATATCGGCATCGCCAGCGGCGAAGTGGTGGCGAGCCGGACCGGCAGCGACGCCCATGCCGAATACACGGTAACCGGAAATTCGGTCAATCTGGCGGCGCGTCTCGATGACATGGCCGGTGCCGGTGAGACCTTTATTTCGGACGCGGTCTACCGCGCCGTCGGCCGCCTGGCGGATTGCGATGCGGTTGGCGATACCGCAATCAAGGGCATCGAGGCGCCGGTCAAAGTGTGGCGCGTCCGCGCCCTCAAAACCCAGAATGCCGAGGGTTCGGGCCTGCCGTTCGTTGGCCGTGCCGCCGAGCGCCGCCAGTTTGCCAGCGCCCTCGATGCGTGTCGCGAGACCGGTTGCGGCCAAGTCATCCACGTCCGCGGCGAAGCCGGTATCGGCAAAAGCCGTCTGGTCGGCGAATTTCGGGCGGCCGCCGACGCTGCCGGTTTCTCCTGCCATTCGGGACTGATCCTCGATTTCGGCGTTGGTATGGGGCAGGACGCTATCGGTGCGATCGTACGCGGGTTGCTTGGCATGACCCAGGCAAACAGCGTCGAAGCGCGCCAAGCGGGCGCGCAACAGGCGCTCGACGATGGCCTGCTAACGGTGAATGACGCGGTCTTTCTCAACGACTTGCTCGAACTGCCACAGCCTACCGAGGCGCGCGGTTTATATGACGCCATGGACCATGATGCGCGCGACCACGGCAAACGCACGTGCCTAGGCCGCCTCGTGACGCACGTGGCGGCCGATACCCGCTTGCTGCTGACGGTCGAAGACATTCATTGGGCCAATGCCGCAACGATGGCCCAAGCGGCAGCCCTGGCCAAGGCTTCGGCGGCATGCCCCGCCTTGCTGGTGATGACATCGCGGATCGAAGGCGACCCGATCGACCAAGCCTGGCGCGTGGCGACCGGCGGGGCGCCGATTATTACCATGGACCTCGCTCCCTTGCGCCAGGTGGAAGCGATGGAACTGGCTGGCGGCATCGTCGCCGCCGGCCACCGGCTGCAAAGTTCGGTGATCGACCGGGCCGAAGGCAACCCGCTGTTCCTGGAGCAGTTGCTCTACAATGCCGAGGCCGAACAGGACACAAGCATACCAGGGTCTATTCAAAGCCTAATGCTTGCTCGGATGGATAGGTTGGGCGCGGCCGACCGCCGCGCCTTGCAAGCCGCGTCGATCATTGGTCAGCGTTTTGCTGTCGAGACACTGCGCCATCTCATCGAAGACCCCACCTTTGAATGCGATGAGCTCGTCAGTCACAACCTAATCAGACCGGTGGCGGAAGACATGCTTTTCGCCCATGCCCTCATCCGCGACGTCGCCTATTCCACCATGTTGTCGGCAAGCAGAAACGCCTTGCACCGCCGCGCAGCCGATTGGTTCCAGGACCGCGATCCGGTTTTGCATGCCGAGCATCTCGACCGGGCAGTGGACCCGGGCGCGGCCGAGGCGTATTTGGCCGCGTCGCGCCTGGAGGCCGAGGCCTTCCGGCACGAACGCGCGCTTGGTCTGGTGGAACGCGGCCTCGCGTTGGCCGGCAACAATGGTTTTGCACTCGCCGCGCAACGCGGCGAATTGCTTGTTCGGCTTGGCCGTTCCAAGGAGTCAATTGCCGCCTACCATGACGCGCGAGCGCTCGCGCGAACCGAGACGGAGCAGTGCCAGGCTTTGATCGGCGTTGCCGCCGGCATCCGCCTACTCGGCGGTTCCGCAGATGGCATCGAAGCGCTCGACCAAGCCGAACCGTTGGCACGCAAACTAAACCTCGATCTCGAGCGCGCACAGATCCACTTCTATCGCGGTACCTTTGCGTTTGCCGAGAGCGATATGGCGGGCTGCCTTGAACAACAGCAACAAGCGCTCGATTACGCCGGCCGTGCCGGGGATCATGAATGGCAGGCACGGGCGCTCGGCGGATTGGGAGACGCGAATTACGCCGCCGGCCGCATGGGCACGGCGATGGAATATTTCCGGGATTGCATTGCGCTTGCCCGGACGCATGGTCTGGGACGTATTGAAATCGCCAACCGTTTCGTCTTTGGCGTCACCCGCAGATACGTAAACGAGATTGATGAGGCGTTGCTTGATATTCGTGCAGCCCTCGACATGGCCGAGAAGGTCGGTGACAAGCGCATCCTGCTCTATGCGCTCGTGTTACAAGGCGAATTCCTGACCGATCGGTGCGATCCAGAACCGGCGGAGGCGTCGCTCGCCAAGGCGATGGAAATTGCTGACTCTTTGGGGAATCGGCGATTTTCGGCTTATGTCATGAACCACCAGGCACGGCAGCTATGGCACGCCGGCCGGCGTGCCGAGGCGCATAAACGCATCGCCCAGGCCTATGAAGTGAGCCGCGAGACCGGCCCGACATTCATTGGCCCGCGCATTCTTGGGACGACCGCGTTGATTGCCAGCGAAGCAGCAGTGCGCACGGCCGCGCTCGTAGAGGGCGAGGCGCTGCTGGCGCAAGGCTGCATCGCTCATAATCACCTGTGGTTCTACCGCGACGCGATCGACGCATCGCTGGACATGGCCGCGTGGGACGAAGCGACGCGTTACGCCGATGCTCTTGAAGCATTTACGCGGGACGAGCCGCTGCCATGGTCGGACCTGTTTATCGCCCGCGGCCGTGCCCTCGTGGCCTGGGGCCGCGGCATCCGCGACGACGCGACGCGCAGCACGATTGAAAACATCCGCGACGAAGCCAGGCGCATCGGGCTCATCGCCCCCGTGGCCGCACTTGAAGCTGCTCTCAATTCAGACGGCTAGCCGGCCGGCAGCGTGATCGTCGCGCGGAGCCCCGGTTGGTTGTCGCTTAAGTTGATCGATCCACCATGGGCTTCGGCGATGGCGCGGACCAGGCTGAGGCCCAGTCCCGCGCCGGGACTGGCGCGTTGGCGATCGAGCCGGGCGAAGCGTTCGAGCACGGCGGTCCTTTTGTCCTCCGGCACACCGGGCCCGTGATCGGCAATGGTGATGGCGACGTGTTCACCATCGCGGCGCAACGACAGGCGGATTGTATCACCGCCGTGGCGCAGGGCGTTTTCGATCAGGTTGACGACCGCTTGCGCCAAAAGGTCTCGGTCGGCGGCGATCGCGACATCGGATTCGATTTCGCTGTCGAAAGCGATCGCCGCTTCCGTGGCAACGGGGTCATAGAGGTCTGCCAAATCGTTCAGCAGCGCTGACAAATCGATGTCGGGTAAGCGGTCGCGCAGCGACCCGGCGTCGAGGTGGGCGATCGAAAGCAAGGCGGCAAAGGTTTTAAGCAGGCGATCGGTTTCGTCGATGATTGACGCGAGCGCCGCCTTGGCCTCCGTCATCGTCGCCGCGTCGCGCACGGCATTTTCTGCCTCGGCGCGAATGCGGGCAAGCGGCGTGCGCAGGTCGTGGGCAATGTTGTCGGAAACCTCACGCAGGCCCGTCATCAGCCGTTCGATCCGGTCGAGCATGGTGTTGAAGGTTTCGGATAAGCGGTCGAGTTCGTCGCCGGAACCCGATAGCGGCAGGCGCCCGGTCAAGTCTCCGGCCACGATCTCGCGTGCCACGCTGCCCGTCCGATCGACCCGGCGCAGCATACGGTGGCCGGCCAACAGGCCGCCGGCGATGCCGAGGGCCAGGGTCGCCATTAGGCCCCAGATTAAGGCCTGTTCCAGGATTTGTTCGATGTCCTTGCGGGCTTGAATGTTGCGGCCGACCAGCAGGACGGCACCTTCGGTCAGCTGAAACAAGCGGGCACGGGCGGCGTGCCGGCGGTCGCCGTCATCGGGTGCGGCGGAACGGGTGACCGAGAAATCGAGCCAGCCGTCGGCGCCGGGCCGGACGTCCGGCAGACTGTCCAGGTTGCCGACCAGGTAGCGGCCGCCGGCATCGCCGACGAAATACAAGCCGTCACCCGGCCGCCGGCTGCGTCCGCGCACGGTCTCGGCCAGCCGGGCAATGCCGCCGCTCGCATATTGTTCCGACAGGCCTTGGATTTCCGCTTCGATGGTCTCGTCGGTTTGGCGGATCAATTGGTTGGTGCTGTTCACATAGATGAAGCCGAACAGGATCAGCACGGCGATCATGAACAACGTCGTGTAGCCGAACGCCAGGCGGACAATCGACGTGCGAAACAGTCTGAAGCCCGGCTTCATAAACTGCTCTAGTCGCTGTCGCGCAGCATGTACCCGGCGCCGCGCATGGTGTGCAGGAGCGGCTGGTCGAAGTCTTTGTCTATTTTTGCCCTGAGCCTGGAGATATGGACGTCGATGACGTTGGTCTGCGGGTCGAAATGATAGTCCCAGACATGTTCCAGCAACATGGTTCGGGTCACGACCTGGCCGGAATGGCGCATCAGGAATTCCAGCAGCTTGAACTCGCGTGGCTGAAGCGCGATGCGCTGGCCGTCGCGGGTCACTTCCCGGCTCAAGAGATCCATGCTCAGATCTCCAACCGCGAGGTTGGTCGCCGCCCGCTCCGGCGCGTGCCGGCGGACCAAGCCTTCGACCCGCGCCAGCAGTTCGGACAAGGCATAGGGCTTGACCAAGTAATCGTCGCCGCCGGCGCGCAGGCCTTCGACCCGTTGATCGACTTGGCCGAGGGCGGTCAGAAACAACACCGGCGTCATCACTTCCAATGCCCGCAGCCGCCGCACCAGGGACAAGCCGTCCAGGCCCGGCAGCATGCGATCGACGATCAAGGCGTCGTAAGATGCCGACAAGGCCATGCCGAGGCCGGTTTCGCCATCCGCCGCGCGGTCGGCAATGTGGCCGCTTTCCGATAAGCCCTTCACCAGATAGCGGGCGGCTGCATCGTCGTCTTCTATGGTCAAAATTCGCATTGTCGTCGCACACTAGTCAGTAACGAACACGGGAACAAACGAATTTCGGGGACGGCATTGCCGTCCCCGAAACCGCCGATATCGAACCGAATGCTTACGCGGCCTCGAAATCGAACGCTACAAATCGTTTGCCTCGTTCCGTCTCCAACCACATCAACAGAGTTTTGTCGCCCTGTTCGCGGGCGGCGGCGACGGCGGCGATGACGTCCGCTGACGACGCGGTCTTCTTGCCTTCGACCGCTATGATCGCGGTGCCGGGGCGAATGCCCTTAGCCGCGGCCTTGGAGCCCGGCGCCACGGCACTGATTATCGCTTTGCCGTTGTGGTCGGCCAACGAAAGACCGAGTTTCGGGCCGGTGTCGACCGCTGAGGCCGGCGCCGCCGCAACCGGCGAGCCCGGCATCTTAGCCAAGGCGATGGATTTTTCGATCTCGGCGCCGTCGCGGACCAACTTGAGCGTGACCTGCTCGGCCGGGCCGGCATCGGCGACCGCCCGGGTCAAGTCGCGCAGGGTTTTGACCGCTTTGCCGTCAATGGCGGTGATCAAGTCACCGGCGGCGAGGCCGGCCTTGTCGGCCGGGGCGTCTTTAACCACGGCAGACACCAGGGCGCCGTCGCGGTCCGTGCGATCCAGGGCCTGCGCCAGGGATTTCGATAACGGCTGAATGCTGACCCCGAGCCAGCCGCGTTCGACCGTGCCGTCATCTTTCAAATCGGCAATCACGTCCGCGGCGATGTTGGCGGGAATGGCGAAGCCGATGCCCACATTACCGCCGCTCGGCGAGACAATCGCCGTATTGACGCCGATAACCTCGCCGGCAAGGTTGAACGCCGGCCCGCCGGAATTGCCACTGTTGATCGGTGCGTCGATTTGCAGGAAATCGTCATAGGGCCCGGCACCGATGTCGCGCCCGCGCGCCGACACGATGCCGGCAGTGGCGCTGCCGCCCAGGCCAAAGGGCGTGCCGACCGTCACCACCCATTGCCCGACTTCCGCCTGATCGCTATCGCCGAAGGCGACATGGGCGAAGCCGGTGCCCTCGACTTTCAATAAGGCGAGATCGGTCTTGGCATCGCTGCCGAGCAAAGTGGCCGTCAGCGTCGTGCCATCGCTCTGTTTCACGGTGATCTTGTCGGCGCCGTCGATGACGTGGTTGTTGGTGACGATGTAACCGTCGCCCGAAATGAAAAAGCCCGAGCCCTGGCCCTTGCGTTGATCCGGGACGCGCGGCTGGCCGTTATGGCCGAACGGCTTGAAAAAATGCCGGAAAGGATGGTCGTTGCCAAATTCCGGCATGCGCGGCATCGCCTCTGCGGAAACCGGCAGCGCCGTTTTTTCGACGAGAATGCTGACCACGGCGGGACGCACCGCCTTTATAACAGTCGAGAAATCCGCCGGCACGGCGGCCTGTTCGACCCGAACCGGGGTATCGGCGGCACGCTTGGCCGCGGCGACGGCAAACGGGGCCGCCAGCATGGTCGACGCCAACAAGCCGGCGACGATGATCCGTCCCGATGTGCTTTGCGCTTGTTTGATCATGGTGAAATCTCCTTGTAAGTCGGTGTCTGACTAGGAGATAGGGGTTGGCGCCTTTCCAATGCCTGTCCCGATCATTAAGACTTTGTAATGTCGGATCGCGCTAGCTGGCTGCTGAAAATGTCCTCGTATTGTCGACTGTGTCGATGCGTCATTCACCAAAGCCGTTAGCTGCCTATAATTTGATCCAGTTGCGGAAGCTTCCCACGGAAACAGAACCATGAACTACAGCCGGATTCCGTCCAATTGCGGCCGAAACCCCCAAAACATTCCGCCAAATACGCCTAAAACAAAAAAAGGCCGAAAACCGCGCACCTGGGGCTAAAATCCGTTTATCATACTAAACTCAATGCGATATTTCAGTAACCTGCTAGGTCAGACTTAAGGCCGTGAAAGGCGCTGGTTTGCAATCGGACCGAATGCTGGTATGCATCAGATCCGCAGCGGGCGCGCAACAACGGCATAGAGTGTCGAGGAAATCGGAGAACGAGGATGGTTGCTGAACCCGATCCTTACGATGTGCGCATCGCCGCGAGAATAGCACTGGCGCGGAACCTGCGCGGCGAAACACAGCAAAGACTCGCAGGTTTTCTCGGGCTCACCTATCAACAAGTCCAAAAATATGAACGTGGCGAAAACCGCGTCAGCGGCGGCCGGCTGTTTCGCATTGCCAAACATTATGACCTGCCAGTCGCTTTTTTCTTCGAAGGCATCGAAGAGGACGAGCACGTGGATCAAGACATTGGATCGACCCGTTCGGGGCTCGATCTGATGCGATCCTTTCACGAAATATCGGATCCGACAGTGCGGACCCGAATATCTGGACTGATCAAATCCTTGGCACGATTCGCCGAGCAAGATCCCTCACGCTAAACCAAAATTGACTAGTGCCTTTGTTGACTGACACGGCATGTTGCGCTGCAAAAGCGGATACTTTTAGACACCATCTATTGATTTATTTGGCCGGCTTGGAAATCCACAAAACAACGATTGCACTAGCAGCGCACTGAATTTCTAAGCGCAAACTCGCAATATCGTGTGCTTATTTTCATTGCATCTACCTTATACTTTCGTTGCTATATCTTTTGCCTAACGTAAACCTTAGAATTCGACGTCGAATTCGACAATCTATATTGTCGGTTCCATGGAACCAGACACCACAGACACAGCATTAAACAAGACACGCAGAGGGGGAGACAGAATGCCGCGTGGAAGCAGTGCAAAAGCCGTCGATACAAACGAAGACCAGTCGGAGTCACCGACGTTGGACTTCGCCCGATTTACATCAGAGATAGTGTCCGCCTATGTCGGCCGAAATTCCGTACCGATGGAAGAATTGCCGAACCTTATTGGCAATGTCGCCACGGCGCTTCAAGGTCTGAGCGACGCCGCCCAACCGAGAGCAGAACCTGCGGTGTCGACCCGTCGGTCCGTGCGTCCGGAAGCCATCATTTGCCTGGAATGCGGCAGTTCGCAAAAAATGATGAAACGCCATTTGTCCACAGCGCACGGTCAAACGGTCGACGAATATCGGGAAAAATGGCGGTTGCCGGCAAGTTATCCCATGGTGGCGCCGGAATATTCCAAAGCGCGCGCGGCCATGGCCAGAAAAATTGGCCTCGGCACCAAATCATTGAGCAAGCGTCGGCGCAAACGTCGCTAGATCAACCTGCATAAAATGCAATCATTTTGATGCAGATGATTTGATCTATTTGAAAGCGTTAGAGCAACCTGCGTCCGAATGAACGCAGGTTGCTCCAGTCGACGGCCGAGCCGGCGAACGCGATCGCCTGCTCGACAATCATGCCTTAGTCAAAAAGAAGGCCCGCGCGAAGCGGGCCTGAGTCAACAGGGAGGCATCACGAAATAGGGAGGATCGTGATGTTTCGATTGGTAAACAAACTTGCTGAATAATTCGTGAACAGGCTCGCCTTCCAAAGGTGTTTTTTGCCGCCAAAAGTCATCGACGCCTCGGTTCAATTGAACGGTTTCACACCATCATCGGCGCCTGCGCTTGTCAGGGCGCGGGTTAAAGCTATTGTCACGGTCTGTTGAGACAAGCCCCAGGCAGAGGATGAAATGGCGAAAAACAAAGTTGATAGTGTTCGATTGCAAAACTACGCTCAGGCCTACGGTCAATCCGCCGCCTTGATGGCGGCCGTCGAACTCGGCCTGTTTACGGCGGTTTCCGGCGGCGCGACCACCATTGACGGCATTGCCGACAAGATTGACATCCATCCCGTCAATGCCGAACGCCTGGCGACCATGCTCACCGCCATGGGGCTGCTCACACTTAGCAACGGTCACTATGCCAATGCCGCCGACGCCGACCGATTTCTCGTGGCCGACAGTCCGGCCTATGCCGGGCCTTGGATGTTGTTTACCAAGCCTGCCTGGACCGAATGGGGCCGCTTGACTGAGCACCTGCGCAATCGCGACTTAAGCGTTCGCTCAGCCATCGAGACTTTTACGGTCGAAGAGGCAAGGCGCTACCACAAGGCGACCTATTCGATCGGCCTCGGTGCCGGCCGCCGGTTCAGCCGCCAAGTCGATCTCAGCGGCCGTTGCAAGATCCTAGATTTGGGTGGCGGTTCCGGCGCCTATTGCATCGCCGCCGCCAAGGCCTATCCGGATATCACGGCAACAGTATTCGACCTGGCACCGGTGGTCGAAGTCGCGCGCGAGTTCATTGCCGAAAACGGTGTAGCGGATCGGGTCGATGCCATGGCCGGCGATTTCACGGCGGACGCATTTCCGACCGACGCCGACGTCGTCATCATGGCCAGCAACCTACCGATGTACGGACCCGATATTATCAAGTCGGTTATCGGCAAGGCCCATGACGCGCTGTTGCCGCGTGGCGAAATGCATTTGATCGGCGAGACTTTGAACGATGATCGCGCTGGCCCAATTGGCCCGGCCTATTGGGGTTTGGGCCAGGCCGTGCAGGATTCTTTTGGCGTCGCTCATTCCGAAGCCGATTGCATAGGCTATTTCGAGGCCGCCGGATTTGTGGGCATCGCGGTCGACGCCTTTGTCGAAGGCAGCCTCAGCCGCGTGCATGGCATGAAGGCCGGATGAGGGAACCGATGTTTCGCACCGTAAATTGTGAATTTCTGGGTATTAGAGCAGTTTCAAGCGACGGATAGGACAGCCGCCAGGACGCCGACCTCAACCAGTTGTTGTCCGGCGCCCAGCACGTCGCCGGTTTGCCCACCGAGCTTGCGGTTGGCAACCCAACCGAGCCAAACCGTGATCACGCCGGCGACAAGAAAGGCGACGATTCCGGCCCAGAATCCAACGGCCAGCCAGCCGATTGCCGCCGCAAGCGCGGTTGCCAGCCAAGTTAGCTGATCATCGGGACGGCCGCTCGCATGACTGAGCCCGTCGTCGCGCGCCGCCGGCAACCGGTTCATCAGCCAAACGGCGGCAACACGCGACACCGCCCCGGCGCCCACCAGCGCCGCCAGCACCGCGCCGGCATCGCCGAGCCCGGCAACCGTACCGACGCGCATCGCCAAGACCAGAACCAGCGCGACGATCGCATAATTTCCGGCACGGCTGTCATGCATGATGGCGAGCTGCGCCGAGCGTGAAGCACCGCCGCCGAGGCCGTCGCAGAAATCACCGAGCCCGTCTTCATGCAGGGCGCCGGTCGCCAGGACCTGGCTTGCCACGGCGAGGACCGCGGCCGGCAGTGGCGGCAGGCCGATCCAGAGGGCCAAGAAAAAAACCAAGCCGCCGACCAGCCCGACCAGAACACCGACCAAGGGGAACCCCAGGACTGCCGTCGCCAGCGGGCGATCGTCCGGTTGCCAGCCCGCCGGCAGACGCAGCCGGGTTAAAAACCGGGTGGCAATGCCGAGATCGGAGAGCCACTGCCACGGCCCGTTCTGAATCATGGTCTCATTTCCCCGCTTTGGGCTCGCCTTTTCCGATGACTTTGGTTATAGGCGACAGGCTTCAAGGAAGCGAACGATAAGGGAGTGTCTGGCCGTGCAAATGTCCGATTTGAACCGTCTTTTCCGAGACTTGCCCAAGGCGGACGCCCAGGCCGAAGCCAGCGCGCGCGAGCGGGAGGCACAATTGACCAAACCGGCCGGCGCGCTCGGCCGGTTGGAAGACATCGCCTGCTGGCTCTCCGCCTGGCAAGGCCGGCATCCACCGCGGGCCGAGCGCCTACACACCGTCGTTTTCGCCGCCAACCATGGTGTCACCGCCCAAGGCATTTCCGCCTTTCCATCCGATGTGACCCACCAAATGGTCGCCAACTTCCAGGCTGGCGGCGCCGCCATCAATCAACTTTGCACGGTCGCGGGCAGCACGCTCAGCGTCCACGCCTTCGATCTCGATCACTCGAGCGACGACTTCACCGAAGGACCCGCCTTGTCCGAACAAGCCCTGGTCGACGCGGTTATGCTGGGTATGGAAGCAGTACCGGCCGGCGCTGACTTGCTGGCGATCGGTGAAATGGGGATCGGCAACACCACTGTCGCCGCGGCCATCGCCCATGCCCTGTTCGGGGGCGCCGCCGCGGATTGGGTCGGTCCCGGCACCGGCGTCGACGACGCGGGCCTCGCCCGTAAAGCCGCGGCGGTCAGCGCCGGCGTCGCCCGCCACAAGGCCAAGCTTGACGATCCATGGCAGGTGCTGCGCCGCCTTGGCGGACAGGATGTGGCGGCGATGGTTGGCGCCATCATCGGCGCCCGGCAAAACCGCGTGCCGGTCCTGCTCGACGGCTATGTCTGCGGCGCCGCGGCAGCTGTATTGCACGCGCTCGATGCCAGCTTGCTCGATCATTGCCTGGCCGCCCATCGCTCGGCCGAACCGGCCCACACCGCCATGCTGGCACGGCTCCGCAAGACGCCGCTGTTGGATTTCGGCATGCGCCTCGGTGAGGCCTCGGGCGCGGCGCTGGCGGCCGGCATCGTCAAAGCCGCAGTTGCCACCCACACCGGCATGGCGACGTTCGCCGAAGCCAGTGTCGCCAACAAGATCGAGCCATGAAAAAGGATTTGACTTAAACTTGGGTTTAAGTCGTACGCTTGGCCTCATCGCAAAGGATTACGCATCGAGGCGAGTGATGGCACACCCGAATATTTCCAAATATTGCACCCTGCCCGCCGCGGACCAGCCGCAACGGTTGAAGGACTGGCAGACGCTCAATGATCAGGCACTTTTACGTAGGGAGCGCACCGCCCGTGGGGTCACGTTGTGTTATGCGCCTTCGACCGCCGTTGAGAAAAAATTGCAGAGCCTGGCCGAGGCCGAGACCCAATGCTGCGGCGTCAGCGGCTTTACCTTTGAAATTGATGCCTCCGGCGACGGCGAAATCGTTTTGATAGTAGAAGCGCCGGCAGCGGTGTTGGCAACGCCGGAAGCGGAAGTGATCCTGTCTGTGCTGCAACGGCTCGCGCCGCCAGACGACGGACAATCGGCATGATGATCGGCGACGTCGCCAGCCAATTCGGCATCACCGCCTCGGCGCTCCGCTACTACGAACGGGTCGGCCTGATGCCGGGCATTCGACGGGTCGCCGGCCGCCGGGATTATGGCCGCGACGACCTCAAACGGCTGGGGCTTATCCGATTGGCCCAGAAGGCGGGCTTTACCATCGGCGAAATTCTAACGCTGTTGCACGGCTTCTCCGGCAACACACCGCCCTCCTCCCGATGGCGCCATGCGGCGGAAGACAAACGACAGGAACTGAACCGGCAAATCGAACAGGCGACAGCGATGATCCGGGTACTCGACAATCTGCTGGGCTGCGCGTGCCCGACCCTGGACCATTGCGGTGACACCTATATGCAGGCCGGCAATAGGAACTGATAGCAGCGCGTTCGAGATGCGCCTGTGAAAAGTCGGCTCAAGCCGGTACCATTCGCTCGTGCGACAACAATGGCAGTCAGGCTGGTCCGCTCGTCATGAACTTCGTCGACCAAATTACGCGCTTTGCCATGTTCAAACCCGATGCGCCGGCCTTGGTCGATCGTCGCCGCACGCTGACTTATCGCGGCTTCTACGCGGCGATGGCGACGGCGGAAGAGATATTGCTGCAGCACGGCCTGAAACAAGGCGATCGCATCGGCTTGTCCTTCCGCAACGACATGAGCCACCTGGTTCTTATCCTTGCCGCGGGACGAATCGGTGTCGCGACCCTGACCTTGGATTCACGCTCTTCCGTCCATGAAATCGCACTTTACCAGGAAATTGCCGGACTGACGGCCATCGCCGGCGATCATGCGGTCAAGACCGAGGACTCGATACCGGTCATCGGGTTCGATTTGGACCTGTTGGATCGTCCAGACCGCACGGCCGACTTTGGCCCGGCCCGAGCGCAAGGCGGCGATTTGATGTTTGTGATCAACCTGTCGTCCGGCACCACCGGCCGTCCGAACCCGGCGTTTGCTACGCATCGTGTCTATTCCCATTCAATGTGTTCGACAATTGCCGCATTCAGCCAGCCGGTCGGTAGACGGTATCTCTGCATGACATCCTTCACGTTCTCCGCAACACGGAACGTCTGCATGTTTGAATTGCTCGCCGGTAGCGCCTTGCATCTCTATCCGCCGCTGTTCAACCCGCAGGAACTGGTGGATGAAATCCGCCGGCTCGGTATCGATTCCGCTTTCATGGTGCCGACGGTCATCCGCTGGCTTTTGACATTGGACGCTCCGGCTGACCAGCCACTTTTTCCCAACTTCAAATTGTTGGTAATTGGCGGCTCGATGATGTCCGGGCGAGAGAAACGCCAGGCCGCGAAACAGCTTACACCAAACATTTTCGAATTTTACGGCACCTCGGTGGTGTCGAACCTTTCGATATTGCTGCCCCATGAAATCAACGAAAAGGCAGACAGCGTCGGCCGGCCCGGGCTATTGGCCGAGACCGAAGTCGTCGACGATAGCGGCCGACCATTGCCTGCCGGACAAGTCGGGCGTGTCCGCTGTGCAGCACCGCGCTGGCCGGCCAATCCCGGCATCGAATTGGATACACCCGCCGAACAGCCGCAGCCGCCTCGGGGCATGGCCTGGTACTACTCCGGCGAAATTGGCTCCTTCGACGATGACGGCTATCTGTATCTAAAAAGCCGCGATTCCGAGCTGATTATCCGCGCCGGCGCCAACGTTTATCCCGGCGAAATCGAAGAAGTGCTCATGAGCCACGACGCGGTCGTCGAGGCCGCGGTGGTCGGCCGGCCTGATGCCGTGCTCGGCGAAAGCGTGGTTGCGTTTGTGACCGCGGCGTCGTCGATCTCAACGGAGGTGCTGCGGCGGCTCTGCCGCGAGCGGTTGGTTGCTTACAAACGACCGGAAGAAATCATCATTGTCGACAGGTTGCCCAAAACCGCCGGCGGCAAGGTCCGTAAACATGTCCTGAAGGAGCGCTGGGAATAGAGAAAATTCCTTGTTGAAACACCGTCAGCGAACAGACAACATGCAGCCATAATTCCTATCGGGCGCCAAGTTCTGTCGCCCAGCAACGGAGACCGCTCATGCCGAGACCAAAACGCGGCGGTGCCGCGGCCAAGCGCCGCGGCCGGCCGACGGCGACGATCGCGCAATTGCCGGCTGGTCAACGCCAGAACCCCTACCCGCCGGTCGAGATCATTTCGGCCGATCAGGTCGAGGCTATCCACCATGCCTCGCTCGACGTGCTGCAGCGGATCGGCGTCAATTTCCTGTTGGACGAGGCGCGCGAAATGTTGGCCGCCGCCGGCGCCGAGATCGACGGTCAGCGGGTGCGTTTCGACCGTGCCATGGTGGCGCAGCACATTAAATCGGTACCGCCGATCTTTACCCTGCACGGCCGCAATCCCGCATGGCAGCGGCGCTTCGGGAAGAACTATATCAACTTCGGCACAGTCGCCAGTCCGCCCCATGTGACCGATCTCGACCGCGGACGCCGTACCGGCAATTTCGAGGATTATTGTCAACTCCTGCGCCTCGGCCAGGCGCTCAATATCTGCGACATCGTCTCCGGCTATCCGGTGGAAGCGGTCGATATCGCGCCGGCGGTGCGCCATCTCGAGACCTTGCGTGCCGCCGCCAAGCTGACCGACAAGAATCTGTTCGGCTATTCGTTGGGCCGTCAGCGCATCCGCGACGCCATCGAAATCGCGCGCTTGGCGCGCGGCATTGATCACGACACCTTGCGGCGCGAACCCAGCATGTTCACCGTGGTAAACGCCAACTCGCCGCTACAATATGACGGGCCGATGTTGATCGGCGTGATCGAATGCGCCCGCATGAACCAACCGGTGGTCTTCACGCCGTTCACCTTGGCCGGCGCCATGGCCCCGATCACCGTCGCCGGCGCCCTGGTCCAGCAGAACGCCGAAGCCCTGGCCGGTATCACCTTCGCGCAGATCGTCAATCCCGGTGCCCCCGTGGTCTACGGCTCCTTCACCTCCAATGTCGACATGAAATCCGGTGCCCCGGCCTTCGGTACGCCGGAATACGTCAAAGCCACCTTGATCAGCGGCCAATTGGCGCGGCGCTACAACTTTCCGTTTCGGGCCTCCAACGCCAACGCTTCCAATGCGCCGGACGTGCAATCGGCCTATGAATCGATGATGTCGATCTGGCCCTGCGTGCAGGCCCACTGCAACGTCGTTATGCACGGCCTCGGCTGGCTCGAAGGCGGCCTTACCGCGTCCTACGAAAAGATGGTGATCGATGCAGAGCTGCTGCAGATGATGGCGGCGTTCCTTGAGCCCATCGATATTAGCCCCGAGGCCTTCGGCATCGATGCCATGGAGGAAGTCGGGCCCGGCGGTCACTTCTTCGGTAGCGCCCACACCCTCGCCCGCTACGAAACCGCGTTCTACGCGCCGCTGATTTCCGATTGGCGGAACTTCGAGACCTGGGCGGAAGCGGGTGCCGTCGACGCCACGGCGCGCGCCCAACAAACCTACAAGCAGCTGCTCGCCGAATACCAACAGCCGGCCATGGACCCGGCCGCCGAAGAAGCCCTCGACGATTTCGTCGATCGTCGCATTGCCGAAGGCGGCGCTGTCGGCGAGTAGGCCCCGCTTATTTGAGAACTTGGGCCAGGCCGGCGACCACGAAGACCACGTGATCGGCGATTGCCGCCAGGCGTTGGTGCAGCAGGCCGGCATGGTCGCGATAACGCCGGGCCAGGGCATTGATCGGCACGATGCCCTGTCCGACCTCGTTGGAAACCAAGATCACCGGCCCCGGCAGACCTTCTAGCGCCGAGACCAGCGCCTGGATCTCCGCTTCTACGTCATTGTCTGCCGCCATGACGTTCGACAGCCAGAGCGTCAGACAATCGACCAGCACCACGTGATCTGAGGCTGCTTCGCGCCGCAGACACTGCACGAGCCCCAAAGGCTCCTGAATGGTGCGCCAGCCGCCGCCCCGCCGCGACTGGTGCTGGGCAATACGTGCTGCCATTTCGGCGTCGCCGGCAACGGCCGTCGCCACATAGACACCGAGCCTTTCGTAACGTGCGGCCAGCGCCTCGGCGTGGCGGCTTTTGCCGGAGCGGGCGCCGCCAAGGATCAGGCTTAGGCGCGGCAAGTCGTTCATCCGCCGTCTCCACTGTCGATCAAATGCAAGAACGAGCCCATGACCCGGCCGACCCGGTGACCGGTTGGGCCGAGCGCGGTACTGACCGCATCGCGCGCCTGAAACAGCGCCGGCACCCCGGCATCCGCCGCCGTCAGCTTGGCATAATGGAACTCGTGGCCGCGATAGCACGACCCGGCATTGCCGAGCGGTCCGTCGGCCTCGACTTGAATTCGGCGATAACCGAGGGTCAATGAAGGCGCCGAAAAAGAGGTTTCGACCGGCAACAGACCCGCCATCTCATGGGCGATGCCGTCGCCGTCAATGAGTCGGTGACCCAACACCATGTAACCGCCGCATTCGCCGTAGATCACCGTATCGGGTCGCGCCGCCGCATCGCGCAGCCCGGACAGGAAAATCTGATTGGAAGCCAGCCGACCGGCATGCAGTTCCGGATAACCGCCGGGCAGATAGACCGCGTCCGCGCCCACGGCCGGCGCCTCGTCGGCCAGCGGCGAAAACGGCAGGATCGTCGCGCCGGCGGCGCGCCAGTCGTCGAGAACATGCGGATAGGCGAAGGCGAAGGCCTGATCGGACGCGAGCGCCACACATTGGCCCAACGGCGCGATCGACGGCGCGGTGTCGCAATCGGACACAAGGCTCGACGGCCGTGCTAGGGCCCGAAGGTCCTCCAGATCAACCGCGTCGGCCAATAACCGGCCGGCAGTTTCGGCGAAGCCCGCTAAATCACCTTGTTCTTGCGCCTGCACCAGGCCGAGATGCCGGGACGGCAGGTCGAGGCCTTCTGAGCGCGGCAAACATCCGAGCACCGGCATATCCAACGGCGCGATGGCTTGGCGCAGCATCTCTTCGTGTCGTGGACTGCCGACGCGGTTGAGGATCACGCCGGCCACGTCGACGTCGGCGCGATAGCCGGCGAAACCCTGGATCAGGGCGGCAGCGCTGGCCGCCTGGGCCCGCACATCGACCACCAGGATCACCGGCAAGCGATAACGCGCGGCGATGTCGGCGGTCGAGCCAGCACCGTCGCCGGCACCATCGAACAGTCCCATCACGCCTTCGCCGATGATCATGTCGGCACCGCGGCCGGCGTTGGCCATGGCTTGATCGAGGCGGTCCGCCGTCATCGCCCAACCATCCAGGTTATGGCAGCGGCCTGCGCCGGCGGCGACATGAAACGCCGGATCGATATAGTCGGGCCCGACCTTGAACGACGCCACCTGGTGGCCTGCTTTGGCGAAGGCGCTAATCAAACCGAGGGTCACGGTGGTCTTGCCACTGCCCGAGGCCGGTGCCGCGATCAACAGGCTGGGTACCGAACCGGCTTGCGGTAAATCAGTCATCGCCAACGGAATCGTCGAGCGGCGACGGCGAAAGTTTTCGGCCGTCGAGTGCGCCCAGCCAATCCAACCCGGCCCGCAGCCGCACCACGTCACCCAGCACGACAATGGCCGGCGGCTCTACAGGCGATGCCTCAAGGTCTATGACGCAACGGCCCAGAGTGGTTTCCAACACCACTTGCTCAGGCAAGGTGGCGCTGCCGACCACGGCAACGGGTTCATCCGGCCGGCGGCCGGCGCCGAGCAGCAAATCGCGGATGCCCGGCAAATGCTTCAACGCCATATACATGACGATGACCGGAGAGCCGCGGCCCAGCGCGGCCCAATCCACCGTGCTCGGCACGGCACCGGCGGCGTCATGGCCGGTGACGAAAGTCACCGCGGCGTTGACCGAGCGGTGGGTCACCGGAATGCCGGCCCAGCCGAGGCCGCCGATGCCGGCCGAAATTCCGGGAATGACCCGAAACGGCACTTCGGCCTGGACCAGAGCCAAGGCCTCCTCGCCGCCGCGGCCGAATACGAACGGATCGCCGCCTTTGAGCCGCAAGACCCGCTTGCCAGCTTTGGCCAGGCTGACCAGCCGTCGCGATATGTCCGGCTGCTTCGGCGACGGTTTGCCGCCGCGCTTGCCGGCGTATTCGAGCGCCGCCACGGCCGGTGCCAAACTCAGGATCTCCTTGCCAACCAAGGCGTCATAGACCACCACGTCGGCCTGGCGGAGCGCGTTGGCCGTGTGCAAGGTGATCAGGCCGGGATCGCCGGGCCCGGCCCCGGCGAGCCATACCCAGCCCGGCTCGAAGACCGGCATGTCGAAAGGCAGATCGTTGACGTCCATGACGGTTAAATAGCGCATGCGGCGCAGGCTGGCCACATCGCATTGGGCGGGCTACTTTGACCCGATGATCGACAAACCCGCCGGCCCGTTGCGCCGCGGCTGGACCACGGGCGCCTGTGCCACGGCGGCGACCCGTGCCGCCTATACCGCGCTGTTGACCGGACGGTTTCCCGATCCGGTGACGATCACCTTGCCGCGCGGCCAGGTGCCGGCCTTCGCTCTCACCCATGCCGAGCTCAAGGGTGATTACGCCATGGCCGCGATCATCAAGGATGCCGGCGATGACCCCGACGTCACCCATCTGGCAACGATCCAAGTAACGGTCCGCCACGGCGCGCCGGAAAGCGGCGTGCGCTTCCGGGCCGGGCCTGGTGTCGGCACCGTGACCAAGGCCGGCCTGCCGCTTGGCGTCGGCGAGCCCGCCATCAATCCGGTGCCGCGGCGCATGATGATGGAGACCATCGCCGAGATCGCCGAGGCGGAGAACGCCGCCAGCGATGTGGAGATCGAAATTTCCGTGCCCGGCGGCGAAGCCTTGGCGGAGAAAACCTGGAACCCACGCCTCGGCATCCTCGGCGGCCTCTCTATCCTTGGCACCACGGGCATTGTGGTACCGTTTTCCTGCGCCGCTTGGATCCACGCGATCTACCAGGGCGTCGACGTCGCTCGGGCGGCTGGTCTGACCCACGTCGCCGGTTGCACGGGGTCGACGTCTGAAGCCACGGTTCGTCGTCTGTTAGGCCTACCGGAACTCGCCATGCTCGACATGGGCGACTTCGCCGGCGGCCTGCTCAAATATCTGCGCCGCCATCCGGTCGAACGGCTCACCATCGGCGGCGGCTTCGCCAAGATCAGCAAACTGGCCGACGGCCACCTCGATCTCCATTCCGGGCGCAGCCAAGTCGATATGGCAGCTTTGAGCCAGCGGCTCCAGGTGCTCGGTGCCGGTGCGGCTTTGGTCCGCCAAGCCGCTGCCGCCAACACGGCCAAGGAAGTGCTGGACCTTGGCCTGGCCGACGGTTTCGACCTGGCCACACCCGTCGCGACAGACGCGTTGGCGACTATCGCCGCGACCTTGGGCGTCGAAACTATAATCGACGTGGTCATAACCGATCGCGCCGGCGGCGTGTTGGCCCATGTCCAAGGCTAAACAGCGCATCCTGTTACTCGGCGGTACCGGCGATGCGCGCCGGCTTGCCGCTCGCCTGGTCGATTGGCCGGATCTTACGGTCATTTCCTCCCTCGCCGGTCGTACCCGGGACGCCAACCGTCCCGCTGGCGACGTCCGCATCGGTGGCTTCGGCGGCGCGGTCGGCCTCACGCGCTATCTGGAAGAGGCAGCGATCGATGCCGTGATCGACGCGACCCATCCCTATGCGGCGGAAATCTCGGCCAATGCCGCCCAAGCTTGCACGGCAAGTGGCCGACCTTTGCTGACACTCCTTCGCCTGCCCTGGAACCAACAGCCGGGCGACCGCTGGATCGACGTCGCCGATGCAGCCCAGGCCGCCGAGCGGTTGTCGGCATTGGGTCCCCGCGTCTTTCTAACCCTTGGGCAAAAGGATCTGGCGCCATTCGCCGCCTGCACTGGCTGTCGCTTTCTTGTCCGCACGATCGAGCAACCGACGTCTTTACCGCTCACCAACGCCGACGTCATTGTCGGGCGGGGGCCGTTCGACGGCGCGGCTGAGCTTGAATTGATGGAACGCCACGCCATTACCGGCCTGGTATCCAAAAATAGCGGCGGCGATGCCACCTACGGCAAGATCGAAGCTGCCCGGCACTTGCTTCTGCCGGTGGTGATGATTGCCCGGCCGCCGCGCACCGAAGGCGCCGTGGCAGAGACCGAAGAAGAGGTCTTCACCTGGCTCCGCGCTTGGCCCGATCGCCCGGCCTGAGCAGATGTACATGTGCCGGATCGTATAAGGCGCTTTCGCGAAACTGCCCGGGATCCAGGACCCGGCCAACCAGGATAAGCGCGGTCCGGGTAATCTTCGCCGCCCGGACTTTCTCCCGAATGTCGCCGAGCGTGCCACATACGACCACCTCATCGGGCCAGGAGGCGCGATAGACCACTGCCGCCGGACAATCGGCGCCATAGTGGGGGATGAGCGCAGCTGTTACGGCTTTCAGATTGCGGACCGACAAGTGGATGGCGAGGGTCGCGCCCGATCGCCCAAGTTCGGCGAGGCTTTCGCCGTCCGGCATGGCCGAAGATTTCATCGCGGTTCGAGTCAGAATAACCGTCTGACTGATCTCGGGCAGCGTCAGTTCGCGGCCGAGCGCCGCCGCGGCGGCGGCGAAGGCCGGCACGCCGGGCGTGATATCGTAGGGAATGCCCAATTCATCGAGACGGCGCATCTGCTCGGCGATGGCACCATAGAGGCTCGGGTCGCCGGAATGGACGCGGGCGACATCCTGGCCAGCCGCATCGGCGGTCTGCATTTCGGCCACGATGGCATCCAGCGTCATCGGTGCGGTGTCGACCATCCGGGCGCCGTCGGGCGCCCAAGCGATGACCTCTTTCGGTACTAAAGAACCGGCATAGAGGCAAACCGGACAAGCGGCGATCAAGTCGCGGCCGCGGACCGTGATCAAATCCGGTGCGCCCGGCCCGGCGCCGATGAAATGAACGGTCATACCTTGCCCTCCGGTTCGTCCGCGATGCGGCCGCCGGCGCCATAACCGCGCGGCGTGTAGACCCAGCCGGTGCCGGCGATATCGAGCGCCCGCGTCGTCGACGCGCCGACCAGCACAACGGTCAGCATGTCGACGTCTTCAGGCGCCAGATCGGCCAATGTCAATTGGCGGACACATTCACCTTCGCGGCCAAGGTTCCGCGCGACGATGACCGGCGTCTCCGGGCCACGCTCCCGCAGCAAGATCTCGCGTGCCCGCGCCAACTGCCAATGCCGTCGCTTGGACACCGGATTGTAGAACGCAACAACGAAATCGGCCGCCGCAGCGGCCTCAATCCGACGCTCGATCTGTTCCCACGGCGTCAACAAGTCGGATAAGGAAATGGCGCAAAAATCATGGCCGAGCGGCGCTCCGGCTCGTGCCGCCGCGGCTTGCAAGGCGGAAATGCCGGGTTCGACACGGATCTGAACCCGCCGCCAGTCCGGCCGCTCCCGGCGATCGATCTGTTCGAACACCAACGCCGCCATGGCGTAAATGCCGGGATCGCCCGACGACACCAGGACCACGCGGTGGCCCTGGGCGGCCAAGTCCAGGGCATGCGCGACCCGGTCGGCTTCCGCGCCGATCGGAAAATCGTGGCGGCGCTCGTCCGCGGACGCTGTCACCAAATCAAGATAAAGGCCGTAGCCGACAAGATCGTCGGCCTCTTCGATCAAGCGCCTAACCGCGCCGGTCATCCAGTCGACGGCTCCAGGGCCGGTGCCGACAACGGCAAGGCGGCCTTGGCGCCGGCCGGTGGCGGTCAGCGGCATGTGGTTTGCCGACCGGGCTATGCCACAGGTCGCCCGTGCCGATTTCCGCTTGGCCATGATAAGGTCGCCTTCCGAGCCCACGGCAGCCAGCGCCGCACCTTCCGCCACGCCATGGCAGCCGACCTCGCGAAACACCACCTCCGACGGCGTCGCCAATCGCGGCGCCTCCTGTTCCAGCTGCTCAGCAGCAAAGGTTCTGACCTCAACACCGAGGTTGTCCGCCAGTGCATGCAGCGCCGGTTCGTCGGCTTTCAGGTCAAGCGAATAGAGGCCGCCGACAGCGTCCGCCGACAACCCCTCGGACGACAGGCATTCGCGCACCAGATCGATGACCTCGCCCGGCTCGGTGCCGCGCTCGCAGCCGACGCCGATGGCGAGACATGTCGGATGATAGACCAAGCAATCTTTGGCCCCAGCTACCACTTGGTCGGTCGCGACGATAGTCAATGAGCCGTCGCGGTCAAATGGCAACGCGCAGTCTTCGAGCCAGTCGACCTTTCCTTCCAGGCGGATCCGGTCGCCCGCCATCGCCGCGGCGACGAAGTCTTTGTGGTGCTCGGGATTGGCGAGCCGCCAGCCCGGCGGCGGTTCGTCCAGCGCCACCCCGAACACCGCGTCGCTGGCCGTGGTCGCGGCGACGAACGCGCCGAGCGCCTGGCCGACGGCCCGCGCCAAACGATTGCCGTCATGGTGGCCGCCCAACAGCGGCACCACGGCTGAGCCGTCGGCGGCGACGGCGATGACCGGCGGCGCGGTCCGTTTGTCGGCCAAATTCGGCGCCAAAGCCCGGATCAGAATGCCGCTGGAGCAGACCCCGATGATTGCCGTGCCGTCGGCGTAGAGCGCCCGGATATGAGCGCCCGGATCGTCAAAGGTGTGCTCGGCAGACGGCAGGCGTCGGCGAAGCCCGTGCAACTCGGCGCCGGGCAAGGCTGCGACCAAGGCCTCGGCGGTCGGCCGCCCAGCCTCGCTCAGCGCGATGACCGCGACCGACCGGGTCATCGCCAGGCCTCACCGCGCCGGTGCACCAAAATCATGGAAAAATACGGCACGCGATCGGCCTCCACGTCGGCCAACGGCAACACCGCCTGATCCGCCATCGTTGCATGTTCGACGTACCGGCAGTGATCCAATAGCCCGAGCCGATCCAAAACACCGCGGACCTTTGGGAAATGCCGGCCAATCTTGAGGATCGCAGCGGCGTCAGTGTCGCCGAGCCGGCGTTCCAACTCGGCTTCGGGCAGCGGCGCCGGTATCAATGTCAACACATCGTTGCGCGCTACTAACGGCGCACCCAGGACGGCGGCGCAGGCATTGAGCGAGGAAACCCCCGGCACCACTTCGACCGTAAACCGCTCCAGCATGCGGCCGAACAGATACATGAAGGAGCCATAAAGGAACGGATCGCCCTCGCAGAGCACCACCACGTCGCGGCCCGCATTCAAATGGCCGGCCAGCTCCTCGGCGGCGCGATCATAGACCTCCTGTGCCGGAAACCGCTCGGCCGTGATCGGCATGCGGATGGCGATTTCGATCTGCGAGCCGTCGATGTGCGGCGCCACGATCCGCCGCGCCAGGCTGTCGCCCTGTTCCGGCGCCGGATAGGCAATGACCGGCGCGCTGGTCAACAGCCGCCAGGCCTTGAGCGTGATCAAATCCGGATCGCCGGGTCCGACACCAATGCCATAAAGCCGGCCGGTCATGGTTTTACGGCCACCAGCTGCGTGACGCTCATCATCGGCCGCCAGCCGAGCCTCTCCCCGATCGGTTCGGCGCGGCTGACCGCCAGCCGTTTCATGTCGCCACCGATTTGGGCGTGCCAGTCATACAGTACGCCCTCACCTTCGACGGTAACGGCGTTGGCGACCAAGCGGCCGCCTGAACCCAAACGCGGCCAGCTGGCATCCAACATGCCCGGCGCGGTCAAACCGCCGCCGACAAAAATCGCGTCGGGCTGGGCCAGGTCGGCGAGTGCCGCCGGGGCGCTGCCGTCGCGGATGACCAGGCCCGGGGTGCCGAGGGCGCTGGCATTGGCGGCGATCTTGCGCCGCCGCTCCCCATCACGCTCTACGGCAATCGCCCGATTGCGCCGGTCCGCCCGTAGCCATTCGATGGCAATGGAACCGGCACCGGCGCCGACGTCCCACAGCAACTGCCCCGGTGCCGGCGCCAGCGCCGCCAAGGTGATTGCCCGGACTTCCTGTTTGGTAATTTGGCCGTCATGCTCGAAGGCAGTGTCGGGCAGGCCGGGCACCCGCGACGGTGCTCGCAGTCCCGGTGCCAACCGGCAGTCGACGGCGATGGTGTTGAAATCGGCGACGGCGGTAATTTGCTGCCACTCCGCCGCCGGACAATCCATACGCGCCTCGTCCGGCCCACCCATATGCGCCAGCACTGTCATCGGGCTGGGCCCAAAGCCGTGCCGCTCCAGCAGGGCGGCGACGGCGGCCGGGGTCGTTCGATCATGGCTCAACAGAAGCAGCCGAGCACCCGGTTGCAGGCATGGGATGAGGCTTTCCAACGGCCGGCCGTGCAAGGTCAGCATCTCGGTCTCGGCCTGGGCCCAGCCGAGCCGGGCGCAGGCCAAGGAAAATGCCGATGGTGCTGGAATGATGGTCATTTCCTCGGCCGGAACCCGACGCCCGAGGGTCACGCCGACGCCATAGAACTGCGGATTGCCGGTGGCGAGAACACAGACCGCCTGGCCGCGCCGGGCAACAATCTCATCGACCAGTTTGGCCAGGGGCGACGGCCAGGTCAGACGCTCGCGGCCATCGTCGGGCAGCATCGCCAGATGCCGATCGCCGCCAATCAAGACCGTGGCGTCATCGACCAAGGTGCGGGCGACGGCGCCGAGACCGGCCAAGCCGTTCTCACCGATACCGACGATGCTAAGCCATTTGCTCATGACCGTTCCGCCGTTGCCATGGCGTTCACCGCGGCCGCAGCCATGGCGCTGCCGCCGATGCGGCCGCGCAAGGTAAGATAGGGTACGTCCAGGTCGGCGGCGATCAACGCCTCCTTGGATTCCGCAGCGCCGACGAAGCCAACGGGAAATCCAAAAATGGCTGCCGGCCACGGTGCACCGGCTTGCATCCGTTCCAACAGACGGAAAAGCGCTGTCGGCGCATTGCCGATGGCGACGACCGAGCCGCCCAAGTCCCAACAATCTACCGCCGCCGCCGACCGAGTGGTGCCTGCCGCCTTGGCCCGATCGGCAAGCCCGGGCGCATCCAAACGGCAAATCACTGAATTGTCCGCCGGCAACCGCGACCGAATTATCCCTGAACCGACCATTGTTGCGTCGACGAATATGGTACAGCCCGCCGCGAACGCCGTTTGCGCCGCGCCGACCACGTCGCCTTGCCAAGCCAGATCCGCCACAATCTCCGGCATGCCGCAGGCATGGACCAAGCGTACGGCCACTGGCTCCAAGTCCGCCGGAAACCGTGCCAGGTCGCTTTCGGCGCGGACCGTTGCAAAGGACCGGCGATAGATCTCCGCCGGGTCTTTGAGGTAGTCGATCATCCGCGCTCCCGCGGCGGCCGTTCGGAGTTGTCCATGCTGGCGGGTCCCAAGGGATGGTCGGCATGGGCATAGGGCGGATGGTGATGATGAGGTTCGCCGTCACCGTGATCATGGTGGTGATGGTGGCCGTCGCCGTTTTCGCTGTCGACGCCGGCGCCTTCGACATGGTGGTGGTGGCTTTCCTGGGCGCGGCCGACGTCGGCCTCGAAGCCCAGGACCTGTTCGCGGTATTTGCACAATTGGCAGTTCATGTTGTTGGTGCCGTCGAGGATCTCCGCGACCCGGCTTTCGACGGTTTCCAGCACCAGCGGATGATCGTTCAAATACGGCGCCTTGATGAATTCAATTTCGGGATGACGCGCCGCGACCTGGTCGGTGTAGTGGTAGATTCGCTCCACCAAGATGCCGGTGAACAGGAAATACGGGAACACGACGATGCGCCGATAGCCGAGCCGAGCGGCATGGTCGAGTGCCGGCTCAACCAACGGAAACGTCACCCCGGAATAGGCGGTTTCCGCCCAGCCAAGCCCCAAGCCTTCCCACAACATCCGCGTAACCTTGGCGACGTTTGAGTTGGCGTCCGGGTCGGAAGCACCGCGGCCGACCACGACCAGCAGGGTTTCATGCAAAGGGACGTCGCCACCAGCAACGTCGATGGCTTCGCGCACCCGGTCGCCGGCCGCCCGGATCATTTTCAAGTCGATGGCGAGTTCCCGGCCATAGTCAATTTGCAAGCCGTCATGACGCGCTTGATAGGCATTCAACACCGAGGGGATGTCGTTTTTCGCGTGGCCGGCGGCAAACAACATGCCGGGGATCGCCAAGACGCGTCGGCAGCCCGCGGCACGCAGTTTATCGAGCCCTTCGCGAATGATTGGACGGGCGAACTCAAGATAGCCGTATTCGACTTCGAAATCGGTCAGCCGGCCTTTGAGATACTGCGCCAGATCGCCGAATTCCTGCACCGCACCGGCATCCCGGCTGCCGTGCCCGCACAGCATCACGCCGACTTTTTCTGTCATTCTTTTCGCCTCCTCAAACGTTCGGCGAACATGGCCCAGCGCCGCCGCTATCTCAAGCGGCAAATTCGCTGATCGACCGGTCGATCTTGACCATTGGTGAAGCCGGACGGAAGGTGTCGCCATGTTGATTTCAGCACCTGCAGAGCTTGGTGGATGGAGCCTCGCGGTCCTGGTCGCGGCCGCCCTCCTGCTCGATCGTTTGATCGGCGACCCGCCGTGGCTATATCGGCTCCTGCCGCATCCCGTGGCGGCGATCGGCCAGTTCATCGATTTCTTGGACCAACGGCTGAACCGGGCTACCGACCCGCCGGCCAGGCGCCGGCATGCCGGTGTTGCGACGACGGTATTGGTCGTCGCCATGGCCGGCGCGGCCGGCATATTTCTCCACGGCCTGATTAGCCTTCTGCCCGGGCCATGGGCAATGGCAATTGAGGCGCTGCTGGCATCGACCCTAATCGCCCATCGTGGCCTGCGCGATCACGTCCGCGCCGTCGGCCGTGCCCTTGGCCAAAATCTCGGCGAAGCGCGGATCGCGGTCGCCCGCATCGTTGGGCGCGACCCGGCCAGCCTTGACCGCGCCGGCATCGCCCGCGCCGCCATCGAAAGCCTGGCCGAAAACTTTTCCGACGGCGTCGTGGCGCCGGTCTTTTGGTATGTGCTGCTCGGCCTGCCCGGCCTTTGCGCCTACAAGGCGATCAACACCCTGGACAGCATGATCGGCCACCGCAATCGGCGTCACCAGGATTTCGGCCGCGCCGCCGCCCGTCTCGACGACCTCATAAACTGGCTGCCGGCACGCCTCAGCGGCCTGATATTCGTGGTCGCAACGGCCTTGACCGACCGCCAGGCGGCGGCGCGGGCCTGGTACGTTATGCGCCGCGATGCGCCGAAACACCGCTCCCCCAACGCCGGCTGGCAGGAGGCCGCAGTGGCCGGCGCCCTCGGTCTCGCCTTGGCCGGCCCGCGCCGCTATGCCGACCGCACCATCCAAGACCATTGGATGGGTGATGGCCGCCGCGACGCCAACGCCGACGATATCGCCGCGGCGTTGGCATTGCTCGACCGGGGTTGGTGGCTGCTGTTTGGCACCGTTGTGTTGATCGCCGTTATTCTTCGCGCCAGCCTTTGAAGGCGCTGTCGCGGAGCGGCTGGATCAAATAGTCCAGTGGTGTCCGCCGGCCGGTCTTGATCGCGACATCGGCGGGCATGCCGGGCATCAGGTGATCGTCGCCCAACCGCGCGACTTCTTGCTCCGGGACCTCGATCCGGACCTCGAAGTAATCGATGCCGCTGACCGGATCCCGGGCGACATCCGCCGCCAGATAGGTGACGCGGCCGTTCAACACCGGTGCCGTGCGCTGGGGCAAGCCCGTCAATCGAATGTCGGCGATTTGGCCGATCGACAAATTGTCGATGTCGCGCGGCTGAACCCGGGCTTCGATCACCAGACTGTCTTGTGTCGGTACCACCTCCAGCACCGTTTCACCGGGCCGCAGCACGGCGCCAACCGCATGGACCTGCCGGCCGACAATGACACCGTCTTCCGGCGCACGGATGGCCGATTGCCGGAGCACAAACGTGGCGGCCCGCAAACGGGAAGATAATTGATATTTCCGCGCCTGCGCGTCCCGGAGTTCAGTTTCCACTTTTTCCCGGAAGTCGTTGCGGATCTGAATCGCCTGCATTTCCGCATCACCCATGATTTTGCGCGCCCGGGCAATTTGCGCCGCCAAGGTGCCAAATCGCGCTTCCAAAGCGGCGTCTTGACGGCGTAGCCGCAGGACTTGGCTGAGCACCGTCAATTTTTTGTCGAACAGCCGGCCTTTGACCGCTAGCTCTTCGCGAATGACCGCCTGCTCCTGTCGCCGCGCACGGACCTCGGCTTGGAAACCGGCAATTTCCTGGCTGGTATGCGCCGCCCGCTGGTTGGCGATGGCGATTGCCCCGTCGCGATTCTGCCGCCGGGCGTCGAACAATCCCGACTGACTGGCGAGGATCTGCGCGATCGTCGCAGACCCACGACGGCTCAGCAGATCTTGCGGAAACAGGACCCGAGCGGCGCCGCTTTGCTCGGCCAGCAAACGGGCCTCCAGCGCTCGGCCGAGGTCCAGTTCTTGTTGCAGAATTTCAACCTCGGCCTTGGCTTCCGTGGTATCGAGCCGGACCAGAACCTGCCCGGCCTGAACCTTGTCGCCGTCACCGACCAGAATTTCTCGAACGACGCCGCCGTGTCGGTGCTGGATCGCTTTGACGTTGCTGTCGACCACGACGCGGCCGGAACTGATGACCGCGGTGGCGAGTTCCGCCAAAGCGGCCCAGGCACCGAACCCTGTCAACAGGATGGCCACGGTGATTACTCCGGCGAACACGATCGGTCCGATGTCGACCAACAACTTCGGTGATTGGACCAGCGCTCCGAGCGGGTCGTCGTTGTCGCCAATCGGCCAGGATTGTGTTGTATTCTTAGGTATTTCAAGAGATTTTTTCATCTTACCGCTGAGCCTCCTTCACAGGCGCGTGCCCGGTCGCGGGCACTGGGGGACGGATGGGTGTTGTCGACGGCGTCACCGGGCGCGTCAGTCGCGGCAGGACGTCGTCACGAGAACCGAACAGATCGACTTCGCCGCCGCGCAAAACCAACAGCTTGTCGACCGAGCGCAGGATGCTGGGCCGGTGGGCGATAACGATTGTGGTGGTGCCCCTGGCCTTGAGGTCGGCCAAGGCATCGGACAGGGCGTGCTCGCCCTGGGGGTCGAGATTGGCATTCGGCTCGTCCAGGACGACCAGCGCCGGATCGCCATACAGCGCCCGTGCCAGCCCGATCCGTTGACGCTCGCCGCCGGAAAGCGCGCTGCCGCCGATACCGACCGGTGTGTCATAGCCGTCGGCCAAACCGAGGATCATGTCATGGGCGCCGGCGCGTTCAGCGGCGGTCAGGATCTCTTCGGATGAGGCATCCTGAAAGCGGCTGATATTTTCCGCTACCGTGCCGTCAAACAGTTCCACATCCTGCGGCAAGTAACCGAGATAGCGTCCCAACGTCGCGCCATCCCATTGCCGGATGTCGGCGCCATCCAACCGCATGATGCCGGCCATCGGTTGATAGACGCCGATCAACAGGCGCGCCAAGGTCGATTTGCCGGCGCCGCTCGGGCCGATGATGCCGAGGCTGTCGCCGGGCGCAAGGTCGAAGCCCACGTTCTTGATGATTGGACGGCTGTGTCCGGGCGGCGCCGCGAAGACGGATTCGGCCGTCAGCCGGCCCTCCGGCCGCGGAAAGATCAGATCCCGCGCCCGATCCGCTTTGCCGGTCCGCGCGTCCGACACCAAACGGCGGTAAGCGGCCCGTGCCAGTACCACGTTTCGCCAGTTGGCGATCGCCATTTCGACTGGTGCCAAGGAACGCACCATCAAGATCGAAGCGGCAATCATGACGCCGGGCGAAATGATCTGCTGGATCGCCAAATAGGCGCCCCAGGCCAGCATCGCCACTTGCAGGGCCGGGCGCACGAACTTTGCGACGGCCAGGAAACCGGCCGTCAGGTCCGCTGCCCGGGCTTGGGCCGCCAGGCTCTGATGGTGGTGGGCTTGCCACCGGGCGGTCAGCGCCGGCGCCATCCCGAGCGCGTCGATGACGTCCGAATTGCGCAGCGCCCCTTCGCAGAATCCGGTTGCGGCCGCGGCGTGGCCGCCGGCCCCGCGCAGCCGATTGCGGGTCGCCAATTCACCGATCAATGCCACGGTGAACAAGATGGCGGCGCCAATCAGGGCAATCAAGCCGAGCGTCGGATGCACGACGAACACGATGCCGAGGAAGATCGGTGCCCAGGGCATATCGATCAGCGCGATCAGGCCGTTGCCGGCGATGAAGGCGCGTAAGGTTTCCAAGTCTGTGAGCGGCTGCATGCGCGCCCCGCCGCTGTCGGACGCGCTGATGACGCGGCCGAACAAAGCGCCGCCCAAACCGACGTCGAGGCGGGTGCCGAGCCGGACTAACAGGCGTTGGCGAACGAACTCCAGAAACGCCGCGATCGACAACAAGCCAACGGCGAGTGCGGTGAGCAGGACCAATGTATGGCTGCTGGCCGAGGTCAGCACGCGGTCGTAGACCTGCATCATGTAAAGCGGGCTGGTCAGCACCAGGACGTTAATGACGAAACTGAAAAACATCACGGTCGCCAGGGCGCGGCGCACCGGTTCTTTTATTGTCCGGGCCATATCGGGGTTCGATGATCGGTTGCGCATGACTGGATCTCCTTGTCGGCCCGCCGGTCCGACGACCGGCGGGCGCGATGACTTCGGTTCAAGCCGCGTTCTGCAGCCGATAGAACCGAAACAGGTCGTTCTCGATAGACAGGACTTCGAACTGGTCGAAACCGGCCCGTTCGCTGCAGTCTTGGACCGTGCTGATCCGGATCGCCGTGCCGATGCCTTCGGAAGGCTGGTCGACCATGGCGACCGGCAGGCAATGGCTGACGCTCCAGCCATACATCATGCGTTCCACATCATCGCCGGGTGAGGTGAATTCCTCGGCCACGCGTTCGTCGACCACCAACACCATACCGCCGGGGCTCAGCGCCTTGCGCATGGCGGCGAGCGCCCGCGTCGGCTGCGACATGTCGTGCAAGGATTCCAGCACCATGATCAGGTCGAACGGCCCTTCTTCGGCCATATCGTTGGCGTCGCAGTGGCGGAACCGGGCGCGGCTGTCGCGGCCCAAGGCATGATCCCGGGCGGCGGCGATCGACGGCGCGTCGAGGTCGAAGCCGGTCACCTGCATGTCGGGATAGGCATCCGCCATCGCCATGGTCGACCAGCCCTCGCCGCAACCGACATCGGCGACTTTCGCCGTGTTGGTCGAGGTCAAGCGGGCATGGAGATCGGGGATCGCCGGCAGCCATTCGGTGACCAAATCGCTGGTGAAAGCCGGCCGGTTGATGCCGCCTTGGCCACGGCGGAAATCCGCGCCGTAGCGTTCGTAAGCCACGCCTTCACCGGTCTGGTAAGCGGTGACCACCTCCGGCAGAGCGCCGGCGATGCCGACCAGCATTTCCGCGAACGGCGCGATATGGGCGCCATGATCTTCTTCGACCAGAACACCGACATGGGCGGCCGGCAGCTGAAACGCCCGCGTCGCCGCCGTCCCATCGTGATCGACGGCGACCAGAAAGCCGGCCACAGCCTGCTGCTCCAGCCATTCGCGGGCGTAGCGCTTGGCGATGCCGGCGCAATCGGCCAGGCCCGCATCGGTCAACGGTCCGTGATCGGCCAGGGCCTGATAAAGACCCAAGCGCTTGCCGAGATAGACGCTGAACATTTCCAGCGATTGGATGGTGGAATGAAAGAGCCGCTCGGTGAGGGCGTCTTCGATATCGATTGCCGCGTGGCACATGGTCATTCTCCGGTTGGTTCGGTGTTTCGATGGGAACGACCTTACAAACCGGGCGTCTCAGCGCCGTCGCGACAGGCGTTACAGGACCGGCCCAAGGCGCCCGCGGGCGTGAAAAATGCGTTACAAATGCCGTTTTCGACAAAAAAAGGCCGCCCGCCGCATGTGCGGCGAACGGCCTGCTAAATCCGTGCCGGGCTATAGAACGAAGTCACCGGCGTCCATTTGATAGCCAAGATTGACCGTGACTTCGATGGTCATGTCGGCCACGGCATCACCGGTATTGTCGACGTTGACCCGGTATTTGTCGGTCGTCGCGTTGCCGGGAATTGCGTCAACCCAAACCGCGTTTGCCTGCGCTCCGTTTGTACTGAAGACAAAACTTTGATCGTCGGATTGAACCAAATTCGCATCGATTTCGGCCAACTCGATCTTGTCCTCGTCGCCATCATGGCGATTAAAATCGAGGATGTGGTCCGCATCGAAGCCGAATCCGGAGTCATTGATGGAGCCGTACGTGAACCGGTCGTCGCCCACATCTCCCATCAATATATCGGCACCTCGGCCACCAATCAGTCGGTCGCCGCCGGCGCCGCCATTCAACGCGTCATTACCGTTCTCCCCAAGCATGTAGTCGCGATTAAGGCCGCCATAGAGTGTGTCGGCACCTTCTCCGCCGAACATGTGGTCCGCGCCGCCTTCGCCCCATAGCGCATCGCTACCGTCGTCGCCGAACATGTAGTCCCTGTCGGCGCCGCCGAAAATTAGGTCGTCGCCGTCTTCGCCATAGAGCCGATCGGTACCGTCGTCACCAAACAGTCGATCGCGTTCGGCACCACCGCGTAACGTATCAACTCCGTCGCCGCCGCGCAGATGGTCTTCGCCACCTTCGCCCAGCAACACATCGTCGCCAGACCCGCCGGATCCGGTATCGTTGCCATCGCCGCCTTCGATGCGGTCATTGCCGGAGCCTGCCACCATGTAGTCGTTGCCGGTATGGCCCGTCAGGGTATCGTCGCCGGCACCGGCGAACAGACGATCATAGCCATCGCCACCGTGAACGCGGTCATTACCTTCGCCGCCGACCAAATAGTCGTTACCGGCGTCGCCAGTGAGGAGGTCGTCTCCCAGGCCGCCGACTACGACGTCGGCACCGTCGCCGCCTGTAACAACGTCATTGCCGGCGTCGCCGTACAATTTGTCGTTGCCCAGGCCACCCAATATGGTGTCAACGCCATCGCCGCCGTGAACTTCGTCGGCTCCATCCTCACCGAGCAGTTGATCGTTGCCGCTGCCGCCGTCGATGGTGTCATCGCCGATGCCGCCGTAGACGGTGTCGTAGCCGCTGCCGCCGTTGGCGACGTCGTTGCCTTCGCCGCCAGTGATGACATCGTTTCCGCTGCCGCCATCAATCACATCATCACCGTCGTCGCCGTACAGCCAGTCGCCGTAGCTGCCGCCGTTGATCCGGTCATTGCCGTGATCGCCATGGATGGAATCCCGACCCGACATGCCGTAGATGGTGTCGTTGCCGGTGCCGCCACGGACGATGTCATGGCCGGAACCGGCATTGACCCAGTCGCGGCCCTGATCGCCATAGATCCGATCGTTACCGCTGCCGCCCTGCAGCGTGTCGTTGCCGTCGCCGCCTTCGAGCTTGTCGTTGCCGGCGCCGCCAGAGAGATAGTCCTGGCCCATGCCGCCACTGACCCGGTCATGGCCATCGTCGCCATAGACCAGGTCGTTGCCGATGCCACCAACGACGTTGTCGTCGCCGTCGTTGCCGTGCAGCGTATCGTTGCCGGCCCCGCCAACGACATAATCGTTACCGGCGCCGGCTTCGACAAAGTCGGTTCCATCGCCGGCGAAAACCGCATCGTTACCGCCACCGGCGTAAATGCTGTCGTTGCCGCCAAAGCCGAAGATCACGTCCCGAAAGGCCGTACCATAGAGGACATTGCTGTTGTTGTTGCCATATACATAAGCCATTGTCTCGCTCCTTTTTCCAAGACCCTTGCGACACCGATTGGCGCACTTCGAGGTCATCGATGCGGATATAAGCGAGCAGCGTGACAAAGCAGTCCCCGGGTTCGTCACGGAACTGTCTCAAACCGATGATGGGCGTGAAAAAGGCATTAAAAAAACTGCCCCGGCGGGTCGCCGGGGCAGTTGGAAGAGCTGGACGTCAGAGAATGAAGTCGCCGGCGTCCATTTGATAGCCAAGATTGACCGTGACTTCGATGGTCATGTCGGCCACGGCATCACCGGTATTGTCGACGCTGACCCGCAGCTTATCCGTGGTCTCGTTGCCGGAAACGTTTTCGACCCAGACCGCGTTTGCCTGCGCGCCGTTTGTGCTGAATTCAAAGTTTTGGTCGCCGGCTTGGCCCAAATTCGCGTCCATCAGTTCCAAGCCGATCCGGTCGTGTTCCCCGTCATTACGGTTGAAATCAAGGATTTGGTCGGCGTCGGCGCCGAAGCCCGATTGCTCTGTGGCGTCGTAAAGGAACCGGTCGTGGCCGACGCCGCCGGATAGTTGATCGGCACCCAGGCCACCGGTCAAGTAATCGTCTCCGTTGCCGCCGTCCAACGTGTCGTCGCCGTCATCTCCATTCATGAAATCGGCCCAAATTCCGCCGTAAAGAAGATCGGCACCGTCACCGCCAGACATGATGTCGAAACCGTCCTCTCCCCATAAAATATCGTTACCGTCGCCGCCTTCTAGCCAATCGTTACCGTCGCCGCCACGGAGACGGTCGTCACCGGTTTCGCCCAGCACCCTGTCATCGCCGGAACCGCCGGAGCCGGTATCGTTGCCGGCGCCGCCTTCGATGCGGTCATGACCGGACCCCGCCACCATGTAATCATCGCCGGCATTGCCTTTCAGGGTGTCGTTACCGGAACCGGCGAACAGCCGATCTGCTCCCTCACCACCGTGCACCTGGTCGTTGCCCTCGCCGCCGACCAGATAGTCGTTGCCGGCTTCGCCGTTAAGGAGATCATCGTCAGCGCCGCCGACTATGACGTCGGCGCCGTCGCCGCCCCTGACGATGTCGTTGCCGGCATCGCCATAGATTTTGTCGTTGCCCTGGCCACCCAGCAGGGTGTCGACACCGGCGCCGCCATGCATTCGGTCGGCACCATCCTCGCCGATCAGCCAATCGTCGCCGCTACCGCCGTCGAGCTTGTCGTCACCGACACCACCGTAGACATAGTCGTTGCCGCTGCCTCCGTCGGCGACGTCGTCGCCTTGGCCACCCTTGATGACGTCATTGCCGCTGCCGCCGTCAATCACATCATGGCCGTCGTCGCCGTGTAGCCAGTCGCCGTAGCTGCCGCCGTCGATCCGGTCATTGCCTTGATTGCCATGGATGGAATCCCGACCCGACATGCCGTAGATGGTGTCGTTGCCGGTGCCGCCATGGACGATGTCGTGCCCGGAACCGGCATTGATCCAGTCCCGGCCCTGATCGCCGTAGATCCGATCGTTACCGCTGCCGCCCTGCAGTGTGTCGTTGCCGTCACCGCCTTCGAGCTTGTCATTGCCGGCGCCGCCGGAGAGATAATCCTGGCCGCTGCCGCCCAGAAGCCAATCATGGCCGTCGTCGCCATAAACGAAGTCGTTACCGGCGCCGCCGCTGACCGTGTCGTCACCATCGTTACCATGCAGCCTGTCGTTGCCGGCGCCGCCATTGACGTAATCGTTGCCGGTGCCGCCGTAGGCGGTGTCATTACCATCGCCGGCGAACACCATGTCGTTGCCGCCCGAGGCATAGATGTTGTCAACGCCGCCAAAGCCATAGATCACGTCCCGGAAGGCCGTGCCATAGAGGACGTTGCTGCTGTTGTTTCCGTATACATAAGCCATTGTTTCGCTCCGCTATCCAAAGAGTTTGTCGATGAACGTCAAATTCATCGATGTAGATGTAAGGAGGCCGTGTCACAGCCGCGTATGCGGATCCGTTACAAGAACGCTGCTTACCGTCGAATACCGTGAAAACCGCGTTACAAATGAAAAAACTGCCCCGGCGGATCGCCGGGACAGTCGGAGACTCCAGCCGCTAGAGAATGAAGTCGCCGGCGTCAAACTGAAAGCCGAGATTGGTCACGACATTGATTGCCATGTCAGCCACGGCATCGCCGGTATTGTCGACTTTTACGCTGTAATGCTCGTAGCTGCCGGTGCTGGAAGTATTCTCAACCCAAACCGCGTTGGCCAAGGCGCCATTGCCGCCAAACAAGAAGGATTGAGCACCGAGTTGGGTTGTGTCGGCGTCGATGGAAGATAGGTCGATCCTGTCGCGTTCGCCGTTCTGCCAATTGAAATCCATGATGAGGTCTTCATTGCCGGCAAATTCGGATTCCGAGATATCAAAATAGCGGAAGAGATCGTCACCCCCACCACCGGACATTTCGTCTCCGCCCTGCCCGCCAGTTAGGTAGTCCGCCCCTTCGCCGCCGTACATTCCATCGCCAGCGCTTCCGCCATCCAAGATGTCGGTGTCATTTTCACCGAAAAGTAAGTCGTTTCCGTCGCCGCCGAACAGAAAATCGACGTTGTCACCACCGTACAAGCGGTCATTGCCATCATCACCATAGAGACGATCGACCCCGGCGTCCCCATATAGGCGATCGTCGCCAACATCGCCATGAACAACGTCGCCGCCGTCGCCGCCACGGAGGTAGTCTTCACCAGCGCCACCACTGACCGTGTCACTACCGGATCCACCGTAGGCCGAATCGTTGCCGGTTCCGCCCCAGATGTCATCGGCTCCCGAGCCGCCGTAGATGGCGTCGTCGCCGTTGCCACCATCAAGAAAATCGGCTTCGGCGCCACCGTACAATCGGTCGTTCTGGTTGCCGCCATGCAGCCGGTCGCGGCCGTCGGCGCCCCACAGATAATCATTGTCATCGTCGCCATTGAGGATGTCGTCGCCGGCCCCCCCGCTCAGGATGTCGTTACCTGAGTCGCCATAGAGGACGTCATTGGCGTCGTCGCCATAGAGTTTGTCGTTGCCTATGCCCCCGTTCAAAGTGTCGGCGTCGGAACCGCCCTTGATGACGTCATCACCTTGATCGCCGTATAGCCGATCGTTTCCGGTGCCGCCGTCGATGGTGTCGTTGTGGAAGCCGCCTCTGACATGATCGTTGCCGGAGCCGGCACTGATGGCGTCGTCGCCAGCGCCTCCGGTGATGACATCATTGCCGCTTTCCCCGCGAATAATGTCTTGGCCGCCAGCGCCATGCAACCAGTCACCGTCAGCACCGCCGAATATCCGGTCATTGCCGTTATCGCCGTGAATCGAGTCCCGACCCGACTTCCCGTAAATGGTGTCGTTACCGTTACCGCCATGGACGATGTCGTGGCCGGAACCGGCATTGATCCAATCCTGGCCATCATCGCCATAGATCCGATCGTTACCGCTGCCGCCATGGAGCGTGTCGTTACCGTCCCCGCCTTCGAGCTTGTCATTGCCGGCGCCGCCGGAGAGATAGTCATGGCCGGTACCGCCCAGAAGCCAATCATGGCCGTTGTCGCCATAGAGGTAGTCGTTGCCGGCGCCGCCGCTGACCGTGTCGTCACCATCGTTGCCGCGTAGGGTATCGTTGCCGGTCCCGCCATTGACGTAATCGTTGCCTGTGCCGGCGTCGACGGTGTCGTTGTCATCACCGGCGAACACCACATCGTTGCCGCCCGAGGCATAGATACGGTCGAGGCCGCCAAAACCATAGATTACGTCCCGAAAGTTGGTGCCATACAGGACGTTGTGGTGATTGTTGCCATATACATAAGCCATTGTTTCGCTCCGATAACTAAAAACTTAGGTTGGGTCGGGTCGTTGGACCCGCGCCGATGTCCTGTAAATGGAGACTGTCAGTTACACAGCCGTCGCAGCGAGCGTCACAAAAGCCCGGTCCTTGTCGCCGCCCTGTGAAAAATGCGTTACAAATAGATTTGTGCGGAAAAAACGGACGGGATTGTCTCCGGCGATGGCGCAGTTCGAGTTGAGATTGTTGGGCGGCATTGACGCTACCCTAAACGGGCAAAGTGTGACGTTTCCGACCCGTCATTGCGCCTTCCTGCTTGCTTATCTGGTCTTGGCCAACGGTAAGCCCGTGCCCCGCGATCGGCTGGCCTCGCTGTTGTGGGCCGATCGCGCCGAGCGCGAGGCGCGGGGATCGCTCCGGCAGACGATTTATCGATTGCGCACCATGCTGGCGCCGATGGATCCGTCACCGATCGTCAGCGACCAGCGAACCGTGTCCTTTGATCTGCAGAACAGCTGGTGCGATGCCGTCGAGTTGGAGGCGGCCGTCAGCGGCGACGCAGCGTCGCTCGCTGAGGCCTTCGCGCTCTACAAAGGCGACCTCTGCCAGGGCGCCGCGGCGGCGGGACCGGAATTCGAAGCCTGGTTGGCCGAAGAACAAGCGCGATTACGCGGTCTCGCGCTACAGGGGTTCCACCGGCTCGGTGCTGCGCAGGCCGAAACCCGGCAGTTTAACGACATGGCCGTCACCGCCCGGAAACTGATCGAGATGGATCCGTTCGATGAGCGCTCCTGCCGGCTCATGATGACGGCGTGCCTGCGCCGCGATCAACGAAAAGCCGCATTGGTGGCCTACAAGGAGCTGGAGACGCGTCTGCAAAATGACCTCGGCATCGCCCCTGAAGCTGAAACGACGGCGTTGTTTGACGCGATCCGCGACGGCGACAGCGCGACACCGCAGCCTCGGCCGACGGAAGCGCCCCGACAGACCCCGGACACCGAAGACGCGCCGTTGGAGCAGGAAATCCGGTTCTGCATATCGCGTGACAATATCCGCATTGCCTATGGCACGTCGGGTGCCGGCCCGGCCATTGTCGAAACCGCGACCTGGATGAGCCATCTGGAATTCACCTGGAACTCACCGATCTGGAAGCCGTTAATCGCCGAATTTTCCAAGGACCACTATGTCGTTCGCCACGACCAACGTGCCAACGGCCTGTCCGATTGGGATGTCGAAGATATCTCTTTCGAAGCCTGGGTCCGGGATTTGGAAACCGTGGTTGCCGCGGCCAACCTGGACCGCTTCGCGTTGTTCGGTTCCAGCCAAGGCTGCGCCGTTGCCATGGCCTATGCCGCACGCAACCCCGATCGGGTGACCCATTTGGTCTTGCAGGGCGGTTTTGCGCGCGGCTGGCGAAAAGACTCGCCCGATGAACTGGTCCAGCAACAGGAAGCGATGATCACGCTGATCCGGCAGGGCTGGGGTCAGGCGACGCCGGCATTTCGGGACATGTTCGCGCCGCTGTTCTTTCCCGGCGCCGACGCCGATCAGGTCGAATCCTTCAATACGCTTACGCGCATTTCGACATCGCCGGAAAATGCCGCCCGCATCTATAACGTCTTTGGCGATATCGATGTCGTCGACCTGTTGCCGCAAATCACCACGCCGACCCTGGTGTTTCACTCACGCGACGATGCGACCGTCCCGTTGGAAGGCGGCAGAGAGATCGCCAGCCTCATTCCCAATGCCCGTTTCATCTTGTTGGAAGGCAGCAATCACATCATCCTGAAACAAGATCCGGACTGGCCGCGTTTCCTAGAGGAAATAAAGAAGTTCCTTCGAACCTGAACACTCTTAACTTACATGTCACAGATAAGTCATAAATACCGACAGTACAATCTGCACAACTAACACGAATGCGGAACTTACCTGTCCGGCCACCTCCTAATCCGAGCCCAACAAATGCAACAACGTCCGACCGAACTGACCGACATGGGGCTCTCGGATCATGGAACGGTGATCGCCCGGTACTTTCATCGTGACCAGTCCGTCCGGTACCAAACGCCGCCACGCCGCCACTAGGTTCGTATTGTCTAATCGCTCTGCAGCCGTTACCAGGATGGCCTCACCGCCGTAGGGTCTTGGCCGATACCGGAAATGCGCACCGACGCGGGCCGCCTTGGCGGTATCCGGGTCGGCGGCGGCGTTTAGGCCAAGAGATTGACTAACCAGTGATCTCGCATAGCGTGCTGCCTTGACCGGCTGCCGAGCCACGCGGCCCGCCATGTTAGCTATGGACGCCGGCAGGTCGCTGTCCAGCAGCAACAGTTTCGACACGTCATCGTTTTCCGCCCGCAGGCGACAGGCGATTTCAAAAGCAACCAGCCCGGCCGCCGAATGGCCCATGAGCCGATAAGGACCGTCTGGCTGCACCCGGCGCATCATGCTGATGCAATGTTCCGCCATGTCTTCGATCCGTCGATCTGGCAGCGGGTCGTCGCCAACGCCCAGGGCCGGCAGCCCGAAGACCGGCTGATCGGCACCGAGATGCGGGATCAACGACAAACAATAAACCGGTGCCAACGCCATGGAGACGACGAACAAAATCGGCTTGTCGCCGTTAGTCTGCATTGGCAAGGCTTGGTCCCAATCGGTGATCGTCGGTTCGTCATTGATGGTCGTGGCCAGCGCCCGGATCGTCGATCCTCGCAACCACAGACTCTCGAAAGGCAATCTCCGCCCGAGCCGCTGTTCCGCAAGCTGAAACATCTGCAACGCCATCAGTGAATCACCGCCGACCAGAAAAAAGTCATCCTCGACCGAGATACCCCCCTCGTCCAGTAGCCCTTCCCAAATCTCTTTCAAGACCGCCTCAACTTCGTCCCGCGGCAAGACGATGGCGCCCGCACGGCCGTGGATATTGATCATTGCCGGCGGCAGCGCTTGGCGGTCGACCTTACCGGACGTCGTCAATTTAAAACCCGGCACGGGCATGAACACCGACGGCACCATGTGATCCGGTAGACGGCGCCCGAGAAAGGCGCGGAGTTCCGAGGTTGTCGGCACCGGCAGGGTTTCTCCCACGACATAACCAATCAGCCGATCGCCAGCGACATCGGCCCGATCCAAGACCACCGCGGCAGCCTTGATCGCAGGATGTTCTATCAGCGTGTTTTCGATTTCGCCGGGCAAGACGCGGTGTCCGCGAATCTTGATTTGCTGATCGACACGGCCGTGCAAATGCAGGAGGCCGTCCTCGTCAATCACACCCAAGTCGCCGGTATGATAGGTCCGCCAACCGGGACGCCTTTCGTTTGGAGGAAACACCTTGGCCGTAAGGTTCGAATTGTCCCAATAACCGAGCGACAGTATCGGGCCGCTGACGGTGATCTCGCCGATCGTGCCCGGCGGCACCGGATTTGCACACTTGTCCACGACACGAACTTGCAATCCTGGTGCCGGAACACCGATCGGCACCATGTCGCTGTTGGACGGGATGGAGGAACGATCGATGATGAGATACGACATCAACGTTTGCTCGGTCGCCGAATACTTGTTGATCAAAGAACATTGACGCGGAAAGGCTCGGTCAAAGCGCTCCACATCCTCGCGCTGCAGTGGCTCGCCGGTCACCATGACCACCCGCATGTCCGGGAATCGATCTTCGGGCCGCAAGGCGGCCAAGAACTGCCGGAATCCCGTCAACATGCCGTCATAACCGCTGATGCGGTGTCGCAAAAGCCAGGTACGCATGACGCTTAAGCCTTCGCGCCGAAAGTCAAACGGGTAAACTGTAGCACCCGCAATCAGCGCCCCAAACAAAAACGCTGGCCAAAAATTCTGCGTGAACATCACGCGATCACCCGACGCGAACTTGGTCACTTCTGACGTCCGGATCGTAATGTCGCGTTCGTAGCCATGGGTGTGCATGACACCTTTCGGTTGGCCGGTCGAGCCGGATGTAAATTCTAAAGCCGACAGCGTATCGGAGGTAATCGCCCGTTCTGGGTTTCGGGCAATCGGATCCGCCAGCAGGGTCGAAATTTCAAGGACTGTGATGTCGCCGTCGACCAAGCGGCGAACGCGGTCTTTATTGGCCCTGTCGACGATTACTATTGCCGCTCTGGAATGACCGAATAGTTCCTTGACGCCGCGATCCCTGTGAATCGGATCGACGCAGACGTAAGCCGCACCAGCCTTCCATATGCCAATCAAGGCTGCGATCTTTCCGGCATCATGCGCCATGAACAGTACGATCGGCACGTCAGGCGCGTGTATTTCGTCCAATAGCCTTTGGGCGACCGCATTGGCGCGACCATTGAGGTCGGCCAACGTTAAGGCATCTGTATTTGTGATCACCGCCATTCGGGCCGGCGAAGCCGCGACCGTGCGCTCGAACCAATTGATCAGGAATCCGTCATCCGGATTGTCTGCAAGCGATGCGTAGCCTTCCGGATCGGCAACGTTGGTGGCGCGCCAACGATTCTCCGATCTACCGTCCTGCCGACTTAGGTGGGAAGCCTCGTGATCCATGCTACATACGCCTTGCTACGATGTCTTTTACTTTTGCCCGTTTCGTCGATCCATTGCCTTGCTTTCATGCAGAATGAATCTATCGTCTTTGCTGGAGCGAGTCTATTGACAGCATACCGACGCGATTTCCGCAAAAAAACACCGGCAACTGCGCATTTTTGTCGATGTCTGTACTAGCTGGCGAGACCAAATAGCCGGTCGAGATCGAGATGGGTTTCCAGATGCGCGGCCAGACGATCGAGGACGTCATCGATCGTGCGGTCATAGCCGAAGGCAGCATCGGTGTCGCCGCCGAACCGCGCAAGCCAGGCGCCCCGAAAACCGTCGGCGGCGAACAGCCCATGCAGGTAACAGCCGGCGACCCGGCCGTCGCTACTGACTGCGCCGTCGGGGCGGCCGGCCAAGGTCAACATCGGGCGCGCGCAATCCGGCCCCTCGCTCCGGCCGATGTGCATTTCGTAACCGTGGACCGGCTGGCCGGTGGCGCTTTCGCTGCCTGCCGCCGAGGTCAGGGTCTTGTCACCGCCGAGCCGCGTCGTGATGTCGAGCAGGCCGAGGCCGCCGGCTGTGCCCGGCGCGCCTTCGATGCCGTTCGGATCCTCGACCCGCCGGCCGAGCATCTGATAGCCGCCGCAGATGCCGAGGATGGCGCCGCCGCGCCGATGATGTGCGAAAATGTCGGTATCCCAGCCCTGGTCACGCAAAAAGGCCAAGTCGCCGAGCGTTGACTTGCTGCCCGGCAGAATGATCACGTCTGCGTCCCCGGGCAGCGCTTGGCCGGCCGGCACCATCACAAGCCGGACCGAGGGCTCCGCCGCCAACGGGTCGAAGTCGTCGAAATTGGCGATGCGCGATAGCACCGGCACGGCGATCTTGATGGCTCGGGCAGGTGCCTGGTCGGCAACCGACGGTTCCGACAATGCCAACGCGTCCTCGGCGGGCAGCAGCCGGGCCGCCGGAAACAGCGGCACCAGGCCGAGCCCCGGCAAGCCGGTGCGCTGTTCGATCATGGTCATGCCTTCGGCGAACAACGTCGGGTCGCCGCGGAACTTGTTGACGATAAAGCCCGCTAGTCGGGCGCTATCGTTGTCATCTAGGACGGCTTGAGTTCCGACGATCTGGGCGATGACGCCGCCGCGCTCGATATCGCCGATCAAGACGACCGGCAGATCGGCCGCCTCGGCGAAACCCATATTGGCAATATCGCCGGCCCGCAGATTGATCTCGGCCGGGCTGCCGGCGCCTTCGATGAGGATCAGGTCGGCGCGCTCAACAAGGCGGCGGTAACTGGCCACGGCGGTTTCGAGAAACCGCGGCTTCAAAGCGTGGTAGTCGCGCGCCGCCGCATTGCCCCAGAGCCGGCCGGCCAAGACGATTTGCGCGCCTTTATCCGTCTGCGGCTTCAACAGGACCGGGTTCATGTCGACCGACGGTTCGACGCCGGCGGCGCGCGCCTGCAGCGCCTGCGCCCGGCCGATCTCGCCGCCGTCGGGGGTGACCGCCGCGTTGTTGGACATGTTCTGGGACTTAAACGGCAACACATCAACGCCGCGCCTTCGATAGGCGCGGCAGAGGCCGGCGACCAGCAAGGACTTGCCGACGTCGGATCCGGTGCCTTGAATCATCAACCCCCGTGCCGGCATGGCGGCCTCAGAACTCGATACCTTTTTGCGCTTTCACGCCCTGGCTGCGAAACGGATGCTTGATCTCGGTCATTTCCGTGACCAGGTCGGCGGCCTCGATCAATTCGGGCTTGGCGTTGCGGCCGGTGGCCACGACGTGCAGCCGCTCAGGCTTGTCGGTCAGCTCGGCGATGACTTCGGCCAACGGCAGATAGTCGTAGCGCAGCACGATATTGAGCTCGTCCAGGATCACCATGTCATAGGCCGGCGGATCCGTGCGCGCGGCAGCAATCATCTCTTTGGATACTTCCCAGGCGGCTTCTGCCGCGCGGATATCCCGAGCCCGATCCTGGGTCTCCCAAGTGAAGCCCTCGCCCATGGTGCGAATGGTGACCTGGTCGGGAAAAGCTTCCAGCACGACGCGCTCGCCGGTTTCCCATTTGCCCTTTACATATTGCACCACGCCGATTTTCAAGCCGTTGCCGATGGCCCGCGCCGCCAGGCCGAAGGCAGCGGTCGATTTGCCTTTGCCTTTGCCCGTGTGGACGATCAGCAAGCCTTTTTCCACGGTCTTGGTGGCCAGCATTTTGTCGCGCGCCGCCTTGCGTTTGGCGGATTTCTCGTTGGCGCGTTGATTGACCGCGTCCTCGCTCAAGCCTTCGGTGTTCTTGACCTTCATGACGTCCCGCTCCCGCTCGTCAACTCCGTCAAATGATCATAGGCCTTGTTCGACCGAGGCCGCCAGAGCTCCCGGCTCTGGGCCTCCAACAGCCGCTCGGCCATTTCCTTCAACGCAGCGGGGTTCTTCGCTGCGAGAAAATCCCGAACCGCTAGATCGTCGAGATAGGCCTCATAGACCAAATCAAAATGGTGGTCGCGCACGGCGCCGGTGGTGGCCGCGAAGGCAAACAAATAATCGACGGTCGCCGCCATTTCGAAGGCACCTTTGTAGCCGTGGCGCATGACGCCGGCGATCCATTTCGGATTGACCACACGGGCGCGAACCGTGCGCGCGATCTCTTCTTCCAGCGCCAGGATACGCGGCCGCTCGGGGCGCGAATGATCGTTGTGGTAGACATCCGGCCGGCGCCCGCGAGCCAGGTTCACGGCGGCGGTCATGCCGCCTTCGAACTGATAATAATCATCGGAATCGAGCAAATCGTGCTCGCGGTTGTCCTGGTTGTGGACGACCGCTTCGACCGATGCCAATTGCCGCTCGAACAGCCGGTGCTCCGCGTGGCCGGCGGTGCCGGCACCGTAGGCATAGCCACCCCAAGCGATGTAGGCGCGGGCGAGATCGGCTTCCGTCTCCCAACCACGTTCGTCGATCAAGGCCTGCAGTCCGGCGCCATAGGCACCCGGCTTCGATCCGAAGACGCGGTAACCGGCGCGGTTTTCCGCCGCCGCCGGATCGATGCCTTCGGCGGCAAATCGCGCCGCTTGATCGCGAACTGACGCGGCGATCGGATTGATGTCGTCCGGTTCGTCGAGGGCGGCGACCGCCTTGACCGCGGAATCGAAGAGATCGATTTGCGCCGGAAAGGCGTCGCGGAAGAATCCGGAAATCCGCAGCACCACGTCGACCCGCGGCCGATCCAAAATGTCCGCCGGCAAGATCTCGAAGCCGGTAACCCGGCCCGAGGCCGTATCCCAGACCGGCCGCACGCCGATCAACGCTAACGCTTGGGCGATGTCATCGCCGCCGGTCCGCATGTTCGACGTGCCCCACGCCGACAGCGCCATGCGCCGCGGCCAGGCGCCGTGGTCTTGGCGGTAACGATCGATCAACAGGCCCGCCGATTTCCAGCCAAGCAGCCAGGCCGCCGCGGTCGGCACCGTTCGGCTATCGACCGAGTAGAAATTCCGGCCCGTCGGCAAGACGTCGAGGCGGCCGCGGGTCGGCGCACCGGACGCGCCGGGATCGACGAAATCGCCGTCGAAGGCGGTGAAAATGCCGGCTAATTCGGCAACACCACTGCCGATCACCGCCGGGCGCACCCGGGCCTCCAACTCAGCCAATACGGCACGGGTCGCCGTCCAATCGGCGCCTGGTGCCGCCGATTTGCCGACCAGCGCCGCGGCCAGGAGTTCGAGCCGCTCGAGCGTATCCCCTTGGCTGCGCCAGGACTCCGCCGACAAAGCCGCCAGCACCGACGGTCTCGGTCCTGCCCAGGGCGTTCCGGGCACGCAATCCAGCGGATCGAACGACGGCCCGCTGAGCCCGAGATCGACGGCCAACGCGCGAATGAGGGAGGCATCACCCGCGCTGCCGCCGGCCCGCGGCACCCGCAGCAACGCCACCAGCAAGTCGGTCAACTGCCGGCCTTCCGGTGGTGTGCCGAAAATGTGCAGCCCATCGCGGATCTGCAGTTCCTTCAACTCGCACAGATAATTGTCGAGCTTGCCGAGCGCCGCCCCGGCGTCGTCGCCGCCGACGATGCCGCAATCGGCATTCAGGCCGATATCCGCCGATAGCGTCAGGATGTCATCGCGCAAGACCGCCATGCGGCGGGGATCGACGCCGGCCGCCTGGTAATATTCGTCGACCAACATTTCGAGGCGGGCCAGCGGCCCGTAGGTTTCGGCCCGGGTCAACGGCGGCGTCAAATGGTCGATGATCACCGCCTGGGCGCGGCGCTTGGCCTGGGTGCCCTCGCCCGGATCGTTGACGATGAAGGGGTAAATATGCGGCACGGGGCCGAGAATCGCTTCCGGATAACACGCGGTGGTCAAGGCAACCGACTTACCCGGCAACCATTCCAAATTGCCGTGCTTGCCCATATGGGCAACGGCATTGGCGTCATAGTCTTGGCGGAGCCAGGCATAGAACGCGATGTAGCCGTGCGGTGGCACCAGGTCCGGGTCATGATAGCTGGCCGACGGATCGATGTTGTAGCCACGTGCCGGCTGCAGGCCAACCACCACCTCACCGACCCGAAACAGCGACAAGCGAAACACGTCATCAATGCAGAACGGATCGTCTTCCGGCTGTCCCCAGCGTTCGGTCACCTGGGTTCGCAGATCTGCCGGCAGACGGGCAAAGAAGGCCCGATACTGGCTGAGCGGGTAATCGACGCCGCCGGCTTTGTTGGCGCGGGCGGTCAAATCATTGGTCGGCCCCGCCAAAATGCGGTCGATGACCGCCTCACCGGTCCGCGGTTGATCGGCAATCCCATAGCCCGCCTCGGCCATGGCGGTCAGCAGCCGCGCCAGGGACTCCGGCGTGTCGAGGCCGACGCCGTTGCCGAGGCGGCCGTCGCGGTTCGGATAATTCGCCAGAATCAACGCTATCCGCCGCTTGGCCACGGGCGTGCGCCGGAGCCTTGCCCAGCGCGCCGCCATCTCTGCCACGAATTCGACGCGATCGGCGACCGGTTGATGACCGACGACCGAACATTCCGCCCGCGCCGAATAGCGGCTTTCCGCCTTGAACGAAATCGCCCGCGAGCCGAGCCGGCCGTCGACTTCCGGCAAGGCGACGTTCATGGCAATGTCGCGCGCGGTCAAGCCGGTCGGGCTGGCGCGCCAGGCCGCTTCGTTGTTGCCGGCCAAGATCAATTGAATGACCGGCACGCCGGACGGCCCGAACGGCGTTTCGCGCATGGCCTGGCCCGGCACCGAGACGGCGAAGGCGGTGGTATTGAGAATGACATCTGGCATGGTCTCGACAAACAACTGCCCTATCAGGTCGGCGGAAACCGGGTCTTTCAAACTGCTGACAAATATTGGCAGGGGATTGAGGCCCTGAGCTGACGCCGCTTCGATCACCGCGTCGATGGCCAACAGATCGCCGCCTTGAACCAAGGCCCGGTAGAAGACAATGGCCGCGACCGGCTCTGCCGCCACCCAGTGGCGAGAAACATCTTCCAGACCCGGCTGCGCCACGCCCGGCCAATACAGGCCGGCACGCAAGATCGGTGACGGCTCCCGCCAGGCTGGTGCCGTCCGGCCGATGAGTTCGGCGGCATAACTCAGGAACTGCTTAGCGTTGTCGCTGCCGCCTTGGACGCAATATTGCCAGAGCCGATGGCAAGCCGATTGCGGCAAGACGCACAGGCCGGCGAGTTCCGGGTCGGGCTGGTCATCACCCGGCAACACGGCAAGTTGAATGCCCCGTTGCCGGCAGACCGCCGTCACCTGCTCGATACCATAGCTCCAATAGCGAACGCCGCCGAGCAACCGCACGACAACCAAACGCGCCTCGGCGATGACCCCCTCGACATAGAGATCGACCGACATCGGATGGCCGAGATGCAACAGGTTGGCCAGGCGGACGTAAGGAAAACTGTCGTCAAAGCCGTCCAGCGCGCCGGCCAAACAGGCCAACTCGCTGTCCGCGGCCGACAGGACCACGATGTCGCCGGGGCTTTGGCCGAGATCGACCGCCTCGGATCCATCCGAGATGGCGCCGGGCTGCGCGGCCAGGAGATGCATGGCTCAGGCGGCCCGGGGGCCGCCGGCCAACGCCTCGCGGATCGCCGCCTGGTTGAGGCCCTGCTGGCCGATAACGACCAGTCGGCTCCGCCGGTCTTCGGTGCCCAGCCAGTCGCGATCGAAATAGTGGTGCACCCGGTCACCGACGGCTTGAACGATCAACCGCATATCGCGGCCGACGACGCCGACAAAACCCTTGATGCGCAAGATGTCATGGGCGCGAATGACCGGCAAAAGCCGCGCACCCAGTTCCTCCGGCGAGGTCACGGCATCGAACTCGACGACAAAACTTTCAAAGTCGTCATGCTCATGATCGGCATCGTCAAGCCCATCGTGGTGCGACGGCCGGGTATCGAGATCCGCTTCGGCGGCGGCGGACAGGCCGAGTAAGATATCGGCATCAATGCGGCCTTCGACGGCGGCGACTATTTTAACGCCGGGACGCAACTCCGGCATCAAATCCGCATGCAGCTTTGCCGACCGCGCCGGATCCAGCAGATCGGTCTTGTTCAGGATCACCAGGTCGGCGGCGCCAAGTTGTTCCTCGAACAATTCTTCGAGCGGGCTTTCGTGATCCAGATTGTCGTCCGCCAAGCGTTGCTGGCTCAGTGCTTCTTCGTCCGTGGCAAATCGGCCGGCCGCCAAGGCATCGCCATCGATGACCGCGATGACGCCGTCGACCGTCGCCCGGGTCCGCACCGCCGGCCAATTGAACGCCTTGATCAACGGCTTCGGCAAGGCCAATCCGGAGGTTTCGATGATGACGTGATCCGGCGGGTCCGGGCGGTCGAGGATGCGTTCCATGGTCGGCACGAAATCATCCGCCACGGTGCAACAAATGCAGCCGTTGGCCAGCTCGAAGATATCGTCTTCGTCGCAATTGGGATCGCCGCAGGCGCGGATGACTTCGCCGTCGACGCCAAGATCGCCGAATTCGTTGATAATGAAGGCCAGTTTGCGGCCATTGGCGCTGGCGATCAGGTGCCGCAGCATCGTTGTCTTGCCGGCTCCAAGGAAACCGGTAATCACCGTAACGGGCAGCTTGGCCATTCAATGGCTCCCTCGATCATCCGACGCGCGAGCTCTGAGCAGTATTCGAAATTCTCAAGCGCGGCAAGCATCCGGCGTTGGCGTAGTCGCAATTGCAGTCTCGTAGGGAATTTAGGCGTCCGAGGCGGGCCGACAAGACTTGCGTCCACAGGCGATGTCCGGTTATGACTCCCATAGAGATATGAAATAAGATGGCCTGCCTGAAGGGGGTTCCATGTCCGAGCCAGTAATGACGATGCAATCACAAACCGCGGCTCAATCGAGCGGCTTGGGCGCGGTGCTCGCGACCGCCCTATTCGGCCTGGCGCTGGTTTGGCTCATTGGATTTGGCCCTTCTCAAATCTTGCATAACGCGGCGCATGATTCGCGCCACGCCTTGACCTTCCCCTGCCACTGATGCGCATCGGCGTCCTTTTCAAAACGGCTTTATTCGCCGGTTTTTTGGCCGCCGTCGTCTGCAGCGTGGTACAGGCGATCTCGGTCGTCCCGCTGATACTTGAAGCCGAGAAATTCGAGGTCGCCGACACGGGCGCCAGCCACCATGGCGCGGCAGCGACGCAAGCTGCCAATTCAGAGGCCACGGCCCATCACGATGATGATGTCTGGGCGCCGGCGGATGGCTTGGAACGCACGCTCTACACGTTCTTCGCCAACTTGGTCGCCGGTATTGGCTTCGGCCTTCTGCTGGCCGCGGCCATTGCCGTGAGCCGCCAACAGATCGACGGCCCAAGGGGCCTGCTTTGGGGGCTCGCCGGATTCTCCGTGTTTCACTTGGCACCGGCGCTCGGCCTACCGCCGGAATTGCCCGGTTCGCTGGCTGCCGATCTGGAACTCAGGCAAGTCTGGTGGGCGGCGACTGTCGCCGCGACCGCGGTCGGGCTCGTGCTCATCGTGTTCATGCCGCAAGTGGCACTCAAGATTGTTGGCCTGGCGATACTGCTCATTCCGCACATCGTTGGCGCACCGCACCCGGATGGCGGCGCCGGCGCCGCACCGCCGGAACTCGCGGCGAAATTTGCCGTGTTGTCCTTGGCCGTATCGGCTGCTTTTTGGCTGGTCCTAGGCTGGAGTTCCGGGGTTTTCTATCGGCGATTTTCTGCCGCATAGCCGACATCGACACAAACCTGCACGAAAACGGGGAAGGAACACGTTTCATGAAACTGGCAAGTTATCAGCATGGCAACACCGCGTCTTACGGCATTGTCGAAGGCGACGGCATCATCGATCTCGGATCGCGCTTCGGTCCCGACTGTCCAACGCTAAAATCCGCGCTTGCCGCGAAGTCCTTAAGCGACTTACAGGCCGCAGCCGCCGGCGCCGCCGCGGATCACAGCCTGGCCGCGGTGCAGCTGCTGCCGGTCATTCCGGAGCCCGGCAAGATCATCTGCGTCGGCCTCAATTACAAAGCGCATATCGAAGAAACCGGCAACAAACCGCCGGCTTATCCGATCCTGTTCAACCGCTTTTCCGACAGCGTGGTCGGTCATGGCGCCGATATGATTTGCCCCAGCGCCTCCACGGCTTTCGATTTCGAAGGCGAATTTGCCATGGTCATCGGCGCCGGCGGCCGCCACATCTCCGAGGCCGACTCGCTATCCGCCGTGGCCGGCTATACCTGTTTCAACGACGGCAGTGTGCGGGATTGGCAGTTCCACACCAGCCAGTTCCTGCCCGGCAAGAACTTCTTCCACAGCGGCGCCTGCGGCCCGTGGATGGTAACGGCCGACGAAGTTCCTGATCCCGACGCACTGACCATGAAGACCCGGCTCAACGGCGAGGAAATGCAAAACACGTTGATCGATGACCTGCTGTTCGGCCCGAAAGCACTGATCGCTTATATCTCCACCTTCACCCAACTGAATGCCGGCGACATCATCGCAACGGGAACGCCCGGTGGCGTCGGTAATGCGCGGGACCCGAAACTGTTCATGAAGGCCGGCGACAAAATCGAGGTCGAAATCTCGTCAGTAGGAACCCTGTCCAACGGCATTGTTGCGGAGTAACACCGACCACCGCCACAACGACCGATTGACGACATCGCGCCTTCGGCGGTGCGCATGGCTGCTTTGCAGAGCCGACGCGGCGCTGCGCCTTGATTCGTGGTAGAGTCGGCCTTTCTTCGGGTCGCCAAGAGATAATTGTGGACAGGTCCAACCTTCAAGGCATCGCCTGGATGGCGGTCTCCGGTTTGTTTTTTGTCGCCGTCACCGCGATCGTGCGCAATCTCGGCAGCGACATGAACGCGGTCCAGGCGGCCTTCATCCGCTATGCCTTCGGGCTGGTGCTATTGGCGCCGGTATTCCTGCAAATCCGCCGTCAGCGACCGACCGCCAAACGCCTCGGCCTGCATGCGGTCCGTGGTCTGGTCCACGGCATGGGCGTCATGCTGTGGTTCTATGCCATGGCTCGAATTCCCATCGCTGAAGTGACGGCGCTGAGCTTCACCGCACCGATCTTCACGACCATCGGCGCCGCCTTGTTTCTGGGCGAGAAGATGCATTTTCGCCGCATTGGCGCGGTCTTGGTCGGGTTCGGCGGCACCCTGGTCATTTTGCGACCCGGTATCGAGGTGATCGACATCGGCGCGGTTGCCCAGGTCGTTGCGGCGCCACTGTTTGCCGCCAGTATACTGATCAGCAAAAAACTGACCGAGACTGACTCCAACGCCATGATCGTGGCGATGATGGCGATATTCGTGACCCTGGTCTTGATGCCGCCTGCCTTGATGGTGTGGCGAACGCCGACGGGCATGGAATTGTTTTGGCTGTTCATGACCGCTGTGATGGCAACCGCCGGCCACTTCACCATGACCCAGGCTTTCCGGACCGCGGAAATCACCGTGACGCAGCCGGTGTCCTTCCTGCAGTTGGTCTGGGCGACGCTGCTTGGCCTCTATCTGTTCGGCGAACAGCCCGATATCTGGACCTGGGTCGGCGGCGGTGTCATCGTCGCCAGCGCCACCTACATCGCGCACCGCGAAACCGTGGTCAAAGGCAGAAGCGAGCCCAAGATGGCCGAGATTTGATCGCAAACGATTCCGTATGGTCGAAACTTGCTCTAAGCTGGCGGCATGCGCCGTTTCGTATTCCGCGACAATTTCTACATCGACCACCCGCCCGAGGCGGCCTGGCCGATTCTCTCGGACACCAATTTCCTGAACGAAATGACCGGCGAAGCCCGCTATGTCGCAGAGGATGTCTTGCAACCCGACGGCTCGGTCCGCCGGTTCGCCAAAGGCCGCTTCGGCCCCATGGCGGCGGAGTGGGAAGAAGGCCTTGGCGAGTGGATCGAGAACAGATGGGCCCGGCAACAGCGGGTCTATTCTAAAGGCATGGTCCGGCAGCTGGACTTCGAATGCCATATCACGCCTGAAGGCCAAGGCTGCCGGATCGAATTCGACGTCACCATCAAAAGTGATGGTCTGATGGCCGCGATCGGTCAGCGGTTTGGGATGATGGAAAGCGCCCTTCGGCGCCGCGTTGAGTCCATGGTCAAGGCCGCCTCTCTCCTCGCCGACAAGAACGCCATCGCGCCCGGAGATTGGCATGAAACCCTCAACGAATTGGGCACCAGTAGTGAATTGCCCAGCGTTGCGGCGAGCCGCCTTCGCGGTTTGATCACGGACCTGGCCGCAAGCGGCTACGATCACGGCCTGGCCGATCGCCTGTCGAGTTTCCTTTCGACGGCACCGGAAGCGCGGCTTCGAAAGATCCGCCCCCTCGGCTTGGCGCGCGCCTGGAACGCGTCGCCGCGCTCGGTCATCGAGCTCTGCCTCAAAGCCCGGGAACTTGGCATCCTGCAAATGAGCTGGGACGTGCTTTGCCCGCGCTGTCGCGGCACAAAGAACCCGGTCGAGGACCTGTCGGAGCTACCCAACGATGTGCATTGCAGCACCTGCAACATCGATTTCTCGCAGGATTTCTCGCAAAACGTCGAACTGACCTTTCGCCCGGCTGCTTGGTTACGCGAATTGGGCAGTGGTGAGTTTTGTATGATGGGCGCCCAATCGACGCCACACATCATCGTGCAGCGCAACATTGATGCCGGCGACAATGTGGACTTGGAGCTGACCTTGCCAGCCGGCGCCTATCGCATCCGTACCGCGGAGGCCGGCAGCAGCTTCGGCTTCGATTCCAACGGCAAGGGCAGTTCGGTACCGGCCGCCATCGCCCGCGGCGCCGATGATATTGCGGCCGGCGAGCCGGCCCCGCCCGGCCATGTTCGGTTCGAAAACAAGTCCGATCACGCCCTCGCCTTCGTTATCGAGGATCAGGCCTGGCGTGACGACGCGTTGACCGGCGACCAAGCGATAACCATGGCCGCCTTCCGGGAGTTGTTGCCCCACCAAGTGGTGCGCCCGGGCGAGGAAGTGAACGTCGGCGAAGTGACGCTGTTGTTCACGGACCTGAAAGGCTCGACGTCGCTTTATGCTGATATCGGTGACGCGCTGGCCTACCGCTTGGTGCGCGACCATTTTGATTTCCTGCGGGCGGCGATCCACGACCATCACGGCAGCGTGGTCAAGACCATCGGCGACGCGGTCATGGCCGCGTTCGGTGAGCCCGCCGACGCCATCGACGCCGCGCTTGCCATGCAGTCCGGCGTCGCCGGTTTCAATGACGGCCGGGACGATGGCGGGATTATTTTGAAATTGGGCTTGCACCAGGGCTCTTGTATCGGCGTCAATACCGACGGCACGCTCGATTATTTTGGAAACATGGTGAACCTAACGGCCCGCCTGGAAGGGCAGAGCCAGGGTGGCGACGTCGTGCTGTCGCAGTCCTTGGCTGACGATCCCGAGGTTGCCAAACGACTTGTCGACCGGCCGCAAAGCAAAGAGCACGTCACGCTTCGCGGCGTCAAGGAACCGGTCGCCGTCGTTCGAATGTTGCCGGAAGAATGAACAGCAAAGGATCTTGAAAATGGCGGAATTGGCAGGAAAAGTGGCAATCATCACCGGCGGGGCGAGCGGCATCGGTGAAAGTGCGGCGCGGCTCTTCGTCGCCGAAGGGGCTAAGGTCGTGGTCGCCGACATGCAGCACGAACGCGGCATGGCGCTGGCCGAGGAATTGGGCGATGCAGCCCTGTTCGAGCCCGTCGAGGTGCGCCAGGAAGCTCAGGTCAAGGCCGCCGTCGACCGCGCGGTCGACACTTGGGGCCGGTTGGATTGCATGTTCAACAATGCCGGCTTCGGCGGCGTGCTCGGCCCGATCGAGGACGTGCCCGTCGAAGATTTCGACATGACCGTCGATGTGTTGTTGCGCGGCGTCTTTCTCGGCATGAAACACGCCGTGCCGGTCATGAAGAAACAGGGATCAGGCTCGATCATCAATACAGGCAGCATCGCCGGCGTCACCGCCGGCCGCGGCCCGATCGTCTATTCGGCAGCCAAGGCGGCGGTCATCCATCTCAGCAAATCAGCGTCCATGGAACTCGGCGAGCACAGCATTCGGGTCAACAGCATCTGCCCGGGCTATATCGCGACGCCGCTTGCCGCCAACACCGTCGGCCGGCCCGATTCATTGATCGAGGATCGCCTCGCCGACTACGAAGGCCGACAGCCGATCCCGCGGGTCGGCCGGCCACTAGACATCGCCGAGATGGCGTTGTTCCTTGCCAGCGACCGGTCGACGTTCGTAACCGGACAAGCCCTGGTCGTCGATGGCGGCGCCGCCACCGGAGTGATGTGGTCGGATCAAAAGGACTTCTACAAGACCTACCGCCCGATCAGGGTCTATAACCCTGATACCGCCTGAGGCGGGACATCACGCTTTAGACATAGGAGATCGGTATGCGGCGCCGGGAATTGTTATACAGGCTGAGCCAAGTGAGCGGCCTGCTTGCGTTGGGCGGGCTCATGGCCTCCTGCAAATCGTCGACAAGCAGCGCGTCGGACAGCCTTAGCCGCACGCCGTCCCAGACCGAAGGTCCGTTTTATCCGGTCCAAAAGCCTAAGGACTTGGACCGGAATTTGCTGCGTCAAGGCGATAGCGAAAGCGCGGCCGCCGGAGAGCCGCTGCAACTGACCGGCCGGGTTATCGACATAGAGAACCGGCCGATCGCCGGTGCCACCGTCGAGATATGGCAGGCGGACAACAGTGGCATCTATAACCACCCGAATGCGCCCCGGCACGCTGCCCACGACGCGAACTTCCAAGGCTATGGCGAAACCCGCACCGACTCAGATGGTCGCTATCAATTCCTGACGATCGTGCCGGTGCCCTATACCGGCCGGCCGCCGCATATCCATGTGAAGGTCAAGACCACAAGCGTTGAGACCCTCACCACGCAACTCTACATCAAAGGCCATCCGGATAATGACCGCGATGGCATCCTCTCCCGGCTGTTGTTTCAGAATAAGGACACGTTGATGATGGATTTGCGCCCGGCCAAGCTGGCGGGTGCGCAAGCAGGCAAGGCGACGGAATTCGACTTCGTCGTCTAAGACAGGGGCCCAGTCGAGGGAGGAGCAGAACGACCATGAGCAATGAAGGCGTGACAGTTCTGATTGCCGGATCCGGAATCATGGGGCGCGCCATCGCCCGGACCTTCGCGGATGCCGGAATCGCGACGGCGATCTTGAGCCGAAACCCCACGGCGGTTGGTGACCTCGCGCCAGGTGTTACCGTCGTCGGCGCGCTGCCCACCGTAGCGCCCGCTCTCATCATCGAATCCATCCCCGAACAAATGCCGCTAAAATTGGCCTTTAACCAATCCGTCGAAGACGCCTATGGCGGAAAAACCATTCTGGCGTCGAACACGTCGTCGCTGCCCTTGCAGGACATGGCCGATCACCTGCAGCACCCCAAGGCGTTTTGCGGCATTCACTATTTCCAGCCGGCCGATCTGACGCCGTTGGTCGAGCTCGCCAGGGTCGCCGGAACCGCAGACGCGACCTTGCGCCAGGCCCAAAATCTGCTGGAACGATCGGGCAAGAAAGTCGTCGTGTTGCAACGGCCGGTGCAGGGCCTGCTGATCAATCGCCTGCAGCATGCCATCTTGAACGAGGCCTACCACATGATCGACAGCGGGCTCTGCACCGCCGCCGACGTCGACCTGGCGGCCAAGGAGCTGCTTGGGCCCCGCATGAGCGTGACCGGCTTGATCGAACAAAAGGACCTGTCGGGTCTCGACACCCACGCCCGGGCACAGATCGAACTGGTCCCGGCCCTCGATCAAAGCGGCGTGGCCGCCCGAGTCATTCGGCAGAAATTGGACGACAACCAACTCGGTATCAAAACCGGCGCGGGTTTCTACCGCTGGCAGGGCATCGACCTGGATGCCTATCGCCGCCAAGCCGGACAATTGTTGAGCGACGTGATCAACCGCCTCGACCAGGGCCGGCCAACGCCGCCGCCGCTGGTCGATCCGCCGACCGAACCGGATCCGTAGACCAGGCGGGAATGTCGTCCCCTACCCCAGCGAAGAAAATCCGCCATCGACCGGGATCGCGGTGCCGGTGACGAAGTCCGATCCTGGGCCGGCGAGAAAAACGGCGATGCCGGCGTGGTCTTCCGGTTCGCCCCAGCGGCCGGCCGGTGTCCGGGCGAGCACGCGCTCATGCAGGCCCTTCACTTCTTCGCGGGCGCGGCGTGTCAGGTCGGTGTTGATCCAGCCCGGCAACACGGCGTTCACCTGAATATTGTGGCGCGCCCAGGCGGCGGCCGTTGCCTTGGTAAATTGCACGATGCCGCCCTTGCTGGCGGCATAGGCGGGCACGAAGGAGGCGCCAAAGATCGACATCATCGAGCCGATGTTGATGATCTTGCCGAAGCCCGCGTCGCGCATCGGCTGATACGCCGCCTTGCTGGCCAGGAAGGCGCCGGTCATGTTGACGTCCATGACCTGGTTCCACTCGTCCAGGCTCATCTCCTGCGGCTCCTTGCGCACATTGATCCCGGCATTGTTGACCAAGATATGCAATCCACCGTGGTTGGAAACCGCGGTCTCGATCATGGCGGCGCAAGCGCCTTCGTCGGTGACGTCGGCGACGACGCTGGTGGCGGTGCCGCCGACCGCTTCGATTGAGGCAATGGCGGCTTGGTTTTTTTCCTCATTGCGGCCGGCGATGACGACCGCGGCACCTGCCTCGGCCATGCCTTTGGCCATACCGAGGCCGATACCGCCATTGCCGCCGGTCACCACGGCGACCCGGCCGGTTAGATCGAACATATTCATGACGTGCTCCCGTTCAGCCAACCACGCAAGGGCTCAGCCCTCTTCCACATAATGGTCTTTCATGCGTCGCATGCCTTTCAGCCAGCGATCGTAATCGCCGGTCTTGCGGCGCATATAGTCCAGCACCTGTTGGTGGGGAATGATCAGGAACTCTTCCCGGTCCATGGTCTCGATGACGCTATCGGCCAGTTGTTCCGGTTCGATCATGCCGTCGACGCTGGCGATGCTTTCTTCGTGCCCCTCGGTCATCGCCGTCCGCACCGCCTGGGGGCACAACACCGATACGCGCACACCACGGTTGCCGTAGGTAATCGACAGATACTCCGCCAACGCCACCGCACCATGTTTGGTGACCGAATAGGTGGCGGAATGGATGTGCGTCAGCAGCCCGGCGGCCGACGCGGTGTTGACCAGATAGCCGCTGCCGCGCGCCGCCATTTTCGGCGCCACCGCCCGGGCTGCATAGACGTGGGCCATGACATGGATCTGCCAGTTCAAGTCCCATTCCTCGTCCGACGATTCCTCGCCGCCATAGCGGGCGATACCGGCGTTGGAACAGAAAATATCGATCGGCCCGAATTGCTCTTCCGTCTCTGCGACCAAGCGCTGGATATCGGCTTCCTTGGCAACGTCGGTGACCACGCCTAGTCCGCCGATCTCTTCGGCAACGGCCTGAAGCGGTGCCGGTTGGACGTCGGCCACGGCAATGCCCTTGGCGCCTTCGGCTTTGAAACGCCGGGCAAGGGCGCGGCCGATGCCGCTCGCGGCGCCGGTGATCACGGCAACTTTTCCTTCAATCTTCATGATGCTCCCCTGAATGCGATCGGGTGAAGCCTATCACGCGGCCAAACTCCCGACCAAGCCGGCGCGCTGCACATTCGTTAGAGCAACCTGCATTCATTCGAACGCAGACAAGTTGCTCTAACACTTTAAGATAGATCAAATTATCTGCATCAAAATGATTCCATTTTGTGCAGTTTAATCTAGGCCAGCGCCAGTTTCCGCCGTGTTTCGATCGGTTCCAGCAGCAAGTCCACAAGCGCGTCGAAGCTCGCGTCCGGGCCATTCATCGAAAACACCGCCGCCTCGATCGCCCGACTTCGCACCTCACCGACGATCGGCACCGCGTAGTCCCTGAATTTAGCCGTGACCGCCTCGCGGCCCAGTGGCTGGTCCGGTCCGCCGCGGGCATTGATGTCGCCTGACTGCAGGATTGAACCGTCGGTCAGTTCAAGCGTGATATCGCCCCAGCGCCCGTTCGGAAAGCGATCGGAGTGGCGCGCGTCTTCGCGTACAGTCGTACGCCCGATCAAACCGGCGATGGCGGCGTCTTCGAGTCCCGTCCCGGTTACTTCGTCGACGCCGACCCGGCCGCGGACCAGCGCCGCCGCCACGGGAAAGGCAAGGCTGTATTGCGCCTGCGCCGTGGTCTCCGGCATGGCTGATGCGAGGCGTGCGGATTCAGCAAATGTCGCCAAGGTGACACCGGCGATATCACCGGCCTCGAGATCATGGCGCTCTTTGAGCATGAGTGCGCCATCGACCAGTGCGTGAGCCCAGCGGCAGACCGGATAAGGCTTGATGTATTGCTCCAGCGTCAACCAGGTCTGGCCAAGGTCCTGCCAGTGATGGGCGACGTCGGCGCCTTCGATGGTGATGGCCGGCGCGCCGTTGAAGCCCCGCTTGGCCAGGAAAGCCGCCGTCACGCCAGCCAAGGCGCCCCAACCGGAGCCGTCATGCAGCATCGACGGATGATCGATTTCCCGCATCATTTGGCTGCGCGGCCCGTGAAATTCCGCAATGCCGAGCGCGTTGCGCAGCTCTGCCTTGCTCAAACCCAACAGCCGCGCGCCGATCGCGGCGACGGCCAAGGTATTCCAGGCACCGGAGGTGTGGTAGTCATCGACGCTCTCGTGCAAGGCCAAGCCGGCACGCGAGGCAAGCTCGTAGCCGAGGGTCAAACAGGTCAAGGCTTCCCGGCCCGAGCAGCCAGCCGCCACCTGCGCGAAGGACAGCAGTGCCGGCAGGGTGGCGACGCCGATATGGCCCTTGCACGGCGCCATGCCGTCATGGGCATCGAAATTATCAATGGCGGTGGCCGCGGCGTAAGCGGCGCCGGCGGCGCTGAGTCGGCGGCCGTCGAAAATCAAACCGACGCCATCCCCCGGTGAGCCGGCGGCAAACATCGTACCCGCCAACTCTGCGGCAATCCGGCCCGCCTCCGTCGTCGTCGCGACGGCGGCAACACCGATCAGATCGAGCAGTAGATCCTGGCAGTGCGCCACGACCGGCGCCGGGATATCGTCGAACTGAAGGCCACCGATGAAATCCCCGACGACCGCAAATCGATCGCTTAATTCCGTGACCATGGTCCACCTTTCCGATAAGCCTGTCTCTGGCTTCAGACCGTGGCAAATATCCAGCTCGAATTCAATGAAATTGCCCAGCTCATGCTCGGAGCACGCTTGCGCTAGCGGTGGCGATCACTGACACTGACAATCTGCTTGGTATTGGGAGATCGCGGTGGTCACGGTGGTGTTGCTCGTATTGCTGACTGTTGGCTTCGGAATAAGCACTTTGGCGCTCGCGGCCGTGGTCGGCTCCGTCATTCAGCTCTTATACGACCCCTACGGCGTCAACGATCCGCGCGTAAAGAAGATCCTGACTTTGAGCGCCAGCTACCTCGCGGCCTATATCGGCTTGTGGGGTGTCGCCATCGAGTACGCGTGAAAGCAGCGCCAGATTAATTTCGTCCGGTGAGCCAACGGGTCACCGTGCATTTGCCACAGCCCACCATCAAGACCTATTATGAGAATCGTCGGGGTGTCAAAACAACCGGTTATCGATCGGAACCTCCATAGCAAACCAATCGGGCCGGCGCATGCGGTCAGCCAATGCAGCGTGGAATATGAAATAATGAGATACGTCAATCGGGCCTTTGCGATCATTGCCTTGTCAGCGGGATCACTCGCCGGCAACGCCGAGGCGGAAGTGATCACCGATCCGATCGATCCGCTGACCTACACCGAAGCCCAGTACGCCGAATTGGTCGATCAAGTCGACCGGTTCTGCAGCATCTTCCCGGCCGACTACAAACAAGACTGCATCAAGACCCAGTTCGACGCCTTCGGCGACCTGATGTTGCTGGGCCGCGAAAAGCCTGACGCCGTCAAACGGGTCATGAAAGTCAATTTGGGCGACTATGCCGAAGCCTTCAAGGCGGCGGAACGCTGGAGCTTGCGCAGCAATGTCAGCATCTTCAACCGGCCAACAGTGACGGAAAAGGATTCCGGCCCGTAGCCGGCACCACTGTCTCGTAAGTGTGACCGGGCTCGACCGGTTCGTGATTTTTCTTCCCACGCGATTTCAGCAATAGTTTTCCGACGTCAGCACCCGTCAGGAGAGCTACAGCGATGACGCATCACCGGAAAAACCACGTGACCCTGACCGGCCTACGGTCCATGACCCTTACCACGGTGGCGTTGACCGGCATGACACTGATCAGCGCCTGCAACACCACCGCGCAAAACCAGGCGGCAGTGGCGCCGTGCTCGGCCGCCGCCAAATCCCCCGCCGCGAAGAAAGCCTGCAATCCCTGCGCCGCAAAAAAAGCCGCCAACCCATGCGCCGCCAAGAAAGCCTGCAACCCCTGCGGCGCCAACAGAGCCACCAACCCCTGCGCGCTGAAGTAAGGGTGCGGTTCGGCGAGCCGAATTGCGGGGGTGACCACTCATAGCGCGTGTGTAGCGCATGAGCGTCGATTTCACAGGCTCGTCACGGCAATTTCACATGGATTTGACGCCCCCGTGGCAAGATCCAGTCTTGACTAATGGAACTTAGGCAACTTGCCGTGCTACGCGCTCGTCATTGCGCTGTGGCATGACAGGATAAACAGGTTTCGACCAGAACAAGGAAATTGGCACGTGTTTCTAAAGAAATCAGTACTACTTGTGCAGAGGTCGGGCGGAAAACCCAACTGAAATAATACGATTATCACTTTAGAGCCTGAATTAGTTACGCCGCAATTGAGTTCTTTGACCACATACACTGAGGAGCGCGTCATGAAGACACTGATCACGGTTATTGGTATGGCAATTGTAATCGCATTTTCGGCTAACATGGCGATGGCCGGAAGTTCCCAGAATAGCGCTGCGTTGAAGACCGCCAACACATTGAAATCGCAAATGCTCCGGATCAAGCAAATCGCGTGGGACGCGCCGGGAAAGCCGTCGAAAGACTATGGGAGAGCGCTTGAGATGCTGAACGACCTTAGTCCTGAAATCGATGCGTACGGCGATCATCTTCTTTCGCTCACGGCAAAGAAGAAAGCGGCCGATCTCAGTGCCAATGAACAGCGTCTCCAGGGCGCCGCCAAGAAACTGAAGAAACAATCATCTGATTTCACGACCGCGTTCGGAAGGCTCGCGGTTCTTCTTCCGCCGCGCATTGAGCGGGCAGTCCAGGAGAATGTTCTCGGTGCGCTTTCCACGGTGCAGAAACTATTGCCAAGGCTATAACAAAATGTTGGCGTATTAGAACCGGTCTGCGCATCTCCATTCGTGTCCAAGCCATCCGCAACGTCGCATGGGGAGACAGGAGGCAGGAGACACGGCATGACCCTGACCTCAGACGGCGGCGCGGAACGTGTTCTCACTGAGGTGGTCCCAGGAAATCGAACAACAGGCTAAGGTGTGTTCCCCCAGGCTAGCGGAGGAATACGAAGATGACCAAACGACGGCGTTTCATGTCAGATTTTAAAGCCAAGGTAGCGCTTGCCGCGCTACATGGCGACAAGACGATTCAAGAAGTCGCGAGTCTGTACAATGTGCATCCGAACCAGGTGTGCACGAGGAAGCGGCAATAGCCCTGGCCCGGCGATTTTTTGCACCGGAAAAGCCCTAAGACCTGTCAGCGGCGCTCTTTAAGGCATATAGCGGCATTGCTGGCGGAGGAAGGGCATTTGGCGCCGGGTGGAAAGCCGTACGGTGCGGAGTCCGTCAAGCGGATGGTGGTGCGGTAGGTTTCTATCGGTGGCTTTGTCCTCTCCATCACGATTAAAGCCGGGAGCACCGTCGTTTCCGGACTTCCGCGGTAATCATCGGACTGAACCAGTTCCACCGGAACAGCATCGTTTCGATTCATTTATCAATGCCGTGCTCAACACCTGATCTTCGACCTGCCGCAGCGAAAGTGAATAACGGATGCCTATCATCGCCGTGAGACGGATTACTTCAGGCGAACTGAAATAGTGAAAGGGATTGGGCGTCGCTGGAGGCCTTACAACGCCACCCCCAGACCCAACCGGATCTGCTCTGACGTCGCCCTGCCAGGCGTTTGCGCCCTGCAGCGACTATGGGCTACGATTATTTTTCCGTGGTACGAATCAATAACGCGACCACGTGACCCACAGAATTCGACCGAATAATTGCTGGCAAAAAATATCATGGATGTCGTAACGCTAGAGATCATTGAGGGCAAACTGGTTTCCACCGTCGACGAAATGGGGGTGGTTTTGGCCCGCACTTCCATGAGCCCCATTGTATACGAAGTTTTGGACTTTGCCTGCGGACTGGCTGATCCGGACGGGCAGCTGATCGCCCAGGGCAACGGCATTACATTGTTTACAGGGACGTTCTCCGAGCAACTTCGCTTCGTCATCGACAAGTTCAAAGGCCGGATGCGCCCGGGCGACGTCTTTGCCACGAATGAAGCCTATTTCGGCGGCACGCATTGCTGCGACGTGACGATTTTCCGGCCGGTTTTCGTAGCGGATGAACTGATCGCATTCGGCATTGCCACGGCACACTGGCTCGACATCGGTGGTCCCAAGCCGGGTAGCATTCCACCGGATGCAACAGACGTCTACCAAGAAGGCCTGCGATTGCCAGCCATCCGGATTTGCGCTGACGACATAGTGGACGAAGGGATTGCTGACATCCTGCGTGCCAACGTCCGATATCCGCAGCTTGCCTTCGGCGATCTTAACGCAGAACTCGCCGCGACCCGTATCGCCGAACGCCGGATTGTCGAAATCTGCGAACGCTATGGCTCTGACGTCCTGCAACAATCTTTCAATCATATCATCGACCGCAGCACCAAGCGCAGCCGCGCCGTCGTCGGCCAGTTACCCGACGGCGTCTATTCAGCGACCGATTGGATCGATGGCGACGGCATCACCGAAGAAAGACTACCGATCTGCGTCGAAATCACCATTGCCGGCGAAGGTATGACGTTTGATTTCACCGGCTGTGTCGAAGCACGCCGCGCGCCGATCAATTGCTCCCGCGGTGCGCTGCTTTCGTCGGTAAAGACGGTTTTCAAGGCCTTGGTCGACCCTGCCGCACCGGCCAACGACGGCTGGTTCGCGCCCCTTTCAATAAAGGTGCCGGCCAATACCGTGTTCAGCGCCGAGCATCCCTACCCGACCGGGTGGTACTACGAAGGCGCGGCCCAAGCCTCGGAAATCGTTTGGAAAGCCTTGGCACCGATCGCCGAAGAACGGTTCAGCGCCGGCAGCTATATGAGCTTGTGCGCGTTATATATCGGCGGTACCGATCCCTCGAGCGGTCGCGAGTTTCTGCATGTCGAGCCCAGCCACGGCGGCTGGGGCGCATGTCCCGACCGCGACGGCACGTCGGGCTTGATCGCGTTGACTGACGGCGACACCTACAACCACTCGACCGAACTCTTGGAGGCGAAATATCCTTTTTTGATCCGGCGTTATGCTCTCAATACCGAGGATGGCAGCGGACCCGGACGGCATCGCGGCGGTTTCGGTTTGATCCGGGAGTATGAGATGCTCAGCGACGACGCCTTCATGTTCGCCAGCCTAGGCCATACCGAAACGCGCCCCTGGGGCATGGCCGGCGGCGGTGCGGGCACCTGCAACTACGTCGAAGTGTCCGACCAGGACCGAACCGTTCGCTTTAGCCGAACGCCACATCACGACCTGCGGCGCGGTGCCCGTATCAAGATTGTGACCGGCGGTGGCGGCGGCTATGGCGACGCCAAATCCCGACCACGCGATGCGATCGCTGACGATGTTGCCGACGGCTACGTTTCCGAACAGCTGGCGAACGCGGTTTACGGCACGGAACCGGACAGCTAGGGCACACTTTGATCATACGGAACTATTGAAAGGGTCTATCGGCATGGGTCGTATGGCAACCGACGTTGGCGGCACCTTTACCGACCTGGTTTTTCACGATGAGGCAACGGACCAATTGACCGTTACCAAAACACTGACGACACCGGCCAATCCCGCCGACGGCGTACTCGACGCGCTCAGCCAATCCGGTGTCGATGCGGCTGACATCGCGAGCTTCGTGCATGGCGGGACTACTGTCATCAATGCCCTAACCGAGCGGCGCGGCGTGCGAACGGCCCTGGTTACCACCGCGGGATTCCGCGACGTGTTGGAGATTGGCCGCGGAAACCGGCCGGACATGTACGACTTACGTTTTGCTTCATCGGTGCCGTTCGTCGCACGACGACACCGTTTCGAAGTCCGCGAACGGATGAATTTCAAAGGCGCCGTTATCGATCCGCTGGATTTTGACGGTTTGGAAACTGTCGCAAAACTCTGCGCCGAAGACGCCATTCGATCGATCGCCATCGTCTTCCTGCACGCCTACGCGAACCCGGACCACGAGCGGGCCGCCGCAGAGTTCTTTCGCGCGCGGTTGCCTGACGTCTCCATTACCGCCTCGCATGAAATTACCCGCGAATGGCGGGAGTACGAGCGCAGCAACACGGCCGTGCTGAACGCTTATGTCAAACCCATCATTACCGATTATTTCAACGATTTGGCAGGTGCGTTGGAAAACCGGGGAATCGCCAAACCCTATTACGCCATGCAATCGAACGGCGGCACTACCGACTTCGAATGGGCAAGCGCGCATCCGTTGACACTGGTCGAATCCGGGCCCGCCGCCGGCGTCAACGGTGCCGCATTGGTCGGCCGAACGCTCGGCGAGAACGACGTCATTTCGCTTGATATCGGTGGCACGACAGCCAAGTGCTCGCTGATCATAGGCGCCGAGCCCAAGGTCCATACGGCTTACGCGATAGAAAGAAGCAGAACCCGGCCCGGCTATCCGCTGCAAATCCCGACCGTAGATATCGTTGAAATCGGCGCCGGCGGCGGATCCATCGCCGGCTTCGACGCTGCCGGCTCGCTGCGCGTCGGTCCGCGGAGTGCCGGCGCGGACCCGGGCCCCGCCTGCTATGACCGTGGCGGCAAAGCGCCAACGGTTACCGACGCGAAGTTGCTGACCGGCGTACTGGACCCCACGCGTTTTGCCGGCGGCTCTTTGCCATTGAATATCGCTGCTGCCGAAGCGGCGATGGCGACAGTCGCCGACGGCTTGGGTTGCGGCATCGAAGAAGCGGCGGTTGCCGTCATCCGTGTCGCAGAAGCGAACATGATCAGCGCCTTGAAGTTGGTCTCGGTGCAACGCGGACATGACCCGCGCGGCTTCGCGCTGATTGTAAGCGGCGGTGGCGGACCCATGCACGGCGCCTATCTGGGCCGCGAACTCGCGGTCAAGAAAGTACTCGTGCCGCCGCATTCCGGCCTGTTTTCGGCACTTGGCATGCTTTCGACGCAGCCTCGTTACGACTTGACCCGCACCGACCTTAAACGCATGTCCGGCCTTTCCATCGCTGATATCCAAGCGGCGCTCGCCGACATGGAGGCCGAGGCGCGCGGTTATTTCCAAACGTTCGCGCGCGACCACTCAGTATTGGAGCCGGTTTTCACCCATATGGTCGATATGCGCTATAACGGACAGGAACATACGGTGACATTTCCATTGGACCCGTCTACCGCCACTGCCAACTCCGTAATGTCCGACTTTCACGCAGCCCACGAAAAAGCCTATACCTTCAGCCTTCCTGATACTGAAGCCGAGCTGGTTTGCTACCGCCTCAAAAGTGAACTGCCAATTCAGACGCCACGCTTGACCCGCATCGACGGCGGCGGCAAGCCTGGCGACGCGCTTGTCGGCCGGCGGGTCGTCAATTACGCCGAGGACGGCAAGCACGAGACGCCTGTCTACCGCCGTAGCGACCTCGCCGCCGGCAACGACTTTGCCGGCCCCTGTCTAATCGAGGAGCTGTCGTCGACAACGATGGTTTTACCGGGGCAACAGGTCTCCGTCGACGATTACGGTGTCCTGCACATCGCTTGACAGCCGCAACAGCTTACGAACGGGGACGCCTTTGGCGCACGGCCGGGTTGGACATGGCCGGTTCAATTGCCTGAGCCAACCGTTCCGTCCAGCGGGCGACGCCGGCGCCGTCGGCCAGCCCGTCGTTGCGGATTTCCACCAGCAAATGAGCGAGACCCTGCGCCAGCCCATATTCTATCAGGCTGTAGTCGTCGGCCGGGTCTAAGCTGTAGGGCTCATTGTCGCCAACGGTCAACGCCGGCTCCCTGCCGAGAGCCTCAAGTACCGGCGCCGACATGCGGTCGTCGTCGCGCCAACAGATCGCCACGTCCCAGGGTCGGCGTTCGCCCGCATATACCGGGGTGAAGCTGTGAACGGAGATCACCACCGGAGTCCGACCGGCGTCAGAGAACTGCGCCAAAGTCGCTTCGATTTCCCGGTGGTAGGGCCAGAATACCGTATCCTGACGCCAGGCAACGTCTTCAGGCGTAAGGTCGGCGTTGCCCGGCACGGCAACACCGTCGCTCACTGCCGGAATCGCATTCGCCTCGTCGGGATAGCGATTGCAATCGATCACCAGCCGCGAATAGCCGGAAAGAATGGCCGGTGCTTCAAAATGATGGGCGAGGCCTTCCGCCACTCGGGCGGCGCCAACATCCCAGGCGATGTGATCTTCCAATGCCGCCTGATCGAGCCCGAGATCACCGAGCGCGGACGGGATCGCGTTTGATGCGTGATCGCAAAGGATCAGCACCGGGGCGCCGCCGTCGCGATTGATCCAGCGAAAAGGTGAAGGGTCTTGCATCGGCTCCTCTTGGCACGGCGCACACATTCTATCACGATCTTGCATAGCGCCGGCGCCTCATTTTTCCTAAGCTGGAGCACGACCAACAACGAGAGGGGTACGACCGTGACACGGCAGAGCGCAGCCGACGACGGCAGAGGAGGACTGACCCGGGAACGAGCAATCGTTGCGGAAAATGCCGCCCTCTTGGTGGTGGACGTGCAAAACTACTGTGCCGTGATTGGCCAGGGCGAACATGCCGACATTACCGCTGACAGCGTACCGCCCGACCACCGCTATTATTTCGATCGTATCGAATCCCATGTTCTGCCCAACATTCGGCGGCTACAGGACGGGTTTCGGGCGAATGGCATTGAAGTGCTGTTTACGGTTATCGAAAATCTTACCCGCGATGGCCGCGACCGTAGTCTCGATTACAAGATTTCCGGCATCGGCGTGCCCAAGGGCTCGGCCGACGCCGAGGTTGTCGCTGCGATCGCGCCGGCCGCCGACGAAATCATCATTCCGAAGACCGCGTCAAGTGTATTCAATGTGACCAACATCGATTATGTGCTGCGCAACCTGGAAGTCGATTATCTGGTGATTGTCGGGCTGTTGACCGATCAATGCGTTGAATCGGCCGTGCGCGACGCCTGCGACCGAGGCTTTCTCGTGACCTTGGTGGAGGATGCTTGCGGTACCTACAGCCAACAACGCCATGACGCGACGCTCAGCGCGATCAGAGGATACTGCCGCATATGCCGAACCGACGATCTATTGGCCGAGCTTGGGCCGGCGTGACGATCGGCGCGCCGCATTAAGTTCGCACCACAGGAGAATCCCCAATGGCATCCGCCCCCACGCTATTGAACCAGCCATCGGAAGAACAACGACGCCTCGTCCGGCGCTCCAAGGAATTGTTGCCGGCCGGCACGACGACATCGGTCGTGCCGCCGGACGGGCTTGAATTTATCGTCGATCACGGCGATGGCGCCTATCTCTATGATGTGGATGGCCGGCGCTATTTGGATTTTTTCCTCGGCGCCGGCCCGCTGGTTCTGGGGCACGCCCACCCGCGCCTGGTCCAGACCATTCAACAGAGTGCCGAGAAAGGGACCCACCACTTTGGCCTGCACCGGCGCACAGTGGAGCTGGCCGAACGGTTGGTGCAATACGTACCATCAGCGGAAATGGTGCGTTTCGCCGCAAGCGGCAGCGAGGCGACGTTCCATGCCTTGCGTCTGGCGCGGGCGGTGACTGGCCGGCAAGGCGTGATCAAGTTCGACGGCGCCTATCATGGCCATCACGATCTGGCCGTCTGGTCATACGAGCAGACACCGATTGACGGCACCCAACCGACGGCGGAGAGCCGGGGGATACAGGCTGGTGTGAGCGAGAATATCGTCGTTCTGCCGTTCAATGACCCCAGCGCACTGCGTCAGGCGTTGGAAGACGCGCCGGAACGTTTTGGCGCGGTGATTTGCGAGCCGCATATGCGGTCGATACCGCCGAATCCGGGCTACTTGGAGGCCATGCGGGAGGCTTGCGACCGCACCGGGACGGTGCTGATTTTCGATGAAATCGTCACCGGGTTCCGTCTCGCCCCCGGCGGCGGCCAGGAATATTACGGCGTCACGCCGGACGTCACCACGCTTGGCAAGGCAATGACCGGCGGCATGCCGATGAGCGCCGTGGTCGGCAAGCGTGCCTTCATGGAACATTTCGACCCTGCCTCGGCGCCAGAGCAATACGCTTTCCACTGCGGCACCTATAACGGCTATTACCTGGCCGCGGAGTGCGCCCATACCACGCTCGACATTCTGATTGAAGAAGGCGGCATCGAACAGTTGCATCGTCTCGGCAGCCTGGCGCGTGAAAAGCTGGAAAGAGTTTTCATCGATGCCGGCGAACCGGTTTCCATGAACGGCCACGGCCCCATGTTTCACCCTTATTTCTCCGACCGCCGGGTCGAAAACAACGCCGACGTCCGGGCTTCGAACCTTGAGAAATCGGCCGCCTTTCATTGCAAGCTGGTCGAAGGCGGCATCTATAAGGAATTCGTCAAAGGCTATGTCGGCCTGCCGCACACCGAAGCCCATCTTGACGAGCTGGCACGCATTGCCGCATGGGCTTTGGCCCAACTCAAGGTCTGACGGCGATGGCCGAACGCGACTATCCCCGCGACCTGGTCGGCTACGGCGCCGAGCTGCCGGATCCGCAATGGCCGGGCGGCGCCCGCGTAGCGCTGCAAATCGCGCTCAACTACGAAGCCGGCGGCGAACTCAATCTTCTGCATGGCGATACGGGCTCGGAGGGGATGCTGACGGATACCGGCTTCCCGGCGGTTGCCGAAGTGCGCAGCATGTTGACCGAATCCGCGTTCGAATACGGCAGCCGCCGCGGCGTTTGGCGGCTGCTGCGCCTGTTCGAAGCGCGCGACATCAAGGTCAGCGTCCTCGCCGTGGTTTCCGCGCTTTTGCGGCACCCGGAAGCGGCCCGCGTCATGGTCGACGCCGGGCACGAGATCGTCAGTCATGGCTGGCGTTGGATCGACTATCAATCGGTGCCCGACCATGTCGAGCGTGAGCATATCGACAAAGCCATCGCCGGCCTGACCACATTGACCGGCACCCGGCCGGTTGGCTGGATGACCGGGCGGCCGGGACCCAACACGCGTCGCCTGTTGGTCGAGGCCGGCGGCTTCCTCTATGACCGGGATTCGCTTGCCGACGAACTGCCCTATTGGCTAACGGTCGCCGGCCAGCCGCACTTGGTCGTGCCCTATTCCTACGAAACCAACGACAATCGTTTTAACGAGCATCTCGGCTGGGCGACGGCCGGACAGTTTTTCGACTACATGAAGGACGCCTTCGATCTGCTATACGCCGAAGGCGCGGACGAACCAAAGATGCTGTCGCTCGGCCTGCACGACCGTATCATCGGTCGGCCGGGACGGGCCGCCGGACTAGCGCGCTTCCTCGACTACGTCCAAGACCATGACCGTGTCTGGATCTGCACCGGCGCCGACATCGCCCGCCATTGGCGTCGGGTGCATCCCTATCCGGGGCCGTGATCGGCGAAATTTGCGCTACCCAAGCGATTCGTGCATTTGCCCAATCAGCGCATTGCGTTCCGCCCGTGCGGCCAAGGCTTGGTCCATGTCGACGGACACGAACCGGGTTTCCATGTGCGGCTGCAACTGGCCTATCAAATCCATGTCGGCGGAGATCACTGTGCCGAGCATGAAATAGCCGCCACCCGAGACCGCATCACGATGCAGAACGATCGGTTCGGTGCCGGCGCCGAACGGCGCTTCCCGGTCGACGAAGGCAAGCTTGCCGCCCCCGGCGCATTGCGGTGTGCGGCGACGCTTGCTCATGCATTAAGACGTCGTTCCGTTTTCGGCGGCCGAGCAAATCTCTCCTGCTCCGCGCCGTCACCGTTACTTCAACGCCGTCGACAGCGCCTCGGCGGCGGCCACTGCGCCCGGCGTGTCCGAGTGTACGCAAATGATGTCGAAGTCGATCTTCACGTCTTCGTTTTCGATCGTGTCGACAACACCGTGGTCGATCGCCTTCAGGCAGCGTTTGACGACCTGTTCGGGTGTCACCTTCGGCGCCTGCCGCCCGATGATTAGTTGGCCGTCACCGCTGTAGTTAAGGTCGGCATAAAGCTCGGCGACGAACTCGATGCCACGTTCCTTATAAACACGCTCATGCTCGGTGTTGGCCATCCCATACAGCGGCACGCCATAGATTTCGGCGACATCGGCGATCGCGTTGGCGACATTCTTGTCCCGGGCGGCGACGCCGTAGAGAGCGCCGTGAGGCTTGATGTGGTTAAGAGGTATGTCATGAAGGTCCATAAATCCCTTCAGTGCGGCTACTTGAAAGATCAGCAAGTCACGCAATTCATCGCGTTCGATTTTCATTTCTCGGCGGCCGAAACCCTGTTGGTCCGGATAGGAAGGGTGCGCGCCAACGCGGACACCGTTGTGCTTGGCGAGTTTCACCGTTTGATGCATCACCACCGGGTCGGAGGCATGGAAGCCGCAGGCAACATTGGCGATATCAATATGCTTCATCATCTCCGCGTCATCGCAAACTTTGTAGATCGCGAAGCCTTCACCCATGTCGCAGTTGATTTCCATCGTCATCACATTCTCCTCGGTTTATCGCCCATTGAACGGCCTGGCACGGTATCAGAAGTCCTTTGTTTCGAACTTCGTAATCTCGTCGGATAATAAATGCTACCATCTACGTTTCGATGGAAATTTATGTGTTAGCGGACACGACTTGGACGGATTTAGTATCGTGTTGTCATAGAAATCGGGCAAATTCATTTTTGTTGAACCTGAATTCAATTTTTGTACAATCACACGATCCTAATCATCTATTCTGGGATCTCGCAGGAGAAACGATTGATTTCCCTTCGCCAGATCAAATATTTCATCACGGTCTGCCAAGTCAGAAAAATCAATGCTGCGGCGTCAGAGCTCAATGTCTCGGCATCGGCCGTAAGCAGCGCGATCAAGGATTTGCAGGACTTCGTCGGTGTGAAACTCATCGAGCGCCACCGCCGCGGCGTTTATCCGACACCTGAGGGACAGCGTTTCCTGCGTCATTGCAACACGATCATGGCCTCAGTTGCCGTCGCGCTGGAGGATATCCCCAAGAACACCCTTTCCGTAAGCGGCAAGCTTCGCCTTGGCGTGACCGTGACCATTGCCGGTTACTTCCTGAGTTCGCCCCTGGCGCGTTTCAGTCGGGCCTATCGCGGCATCGAGATCGAAGTCCTGGAGTTCGATCGCGTGGAACTGGAGCGCCAATTGATCGATGGCAATCTGGACATCGCCCTGATGCTGGTTTCGAATTTGGGCCAACTCGACAAGCTGTCCTCGGAAACGCTAATACGCTCGCCGCGCCGCCTGTGGACGCCGGCAGGCCATCGATTAGCCGGCAAATCCACCGTAAGCCTGATGGACGTAGCCCGCGAACCTTACATCCAGCTGATGATCGACGACGCCAAACGCACGACCCAAAATTACTGGGCCAAATACGATTTCAAACCAAACATCCAGTTCGCGACTCAGTCCGTCGAGGCCGTACGCTCTATGGTGGCCACCGGGCGTGGCGTCACAGTTCTTTCCGATATGCTTTTTCGGCCTTGGTCGCTCGAAACCGAACGGATTGTGAGCATCGACCTCAAAGAGGCCATACCGCCGATGGACATCGGCCTAGCCTGGAGCCCCAACAGGCCGCTGTCGGACCAGGCGCTGGTCTTCCGCGAATATTGCCGCACCGAGGTCACGCTTCGCAACATCACGACCACGGTCAGCAACGGTCCCGCTGACAAGCAACCGGTTTGATCGCAGCTATTCCGCTGGACGACTGGCAATCATGCTATCGCGGAGCGCGAAAACGTTGCTCCAAGCGTCTAGCCGCGGACAGCGTTCACGCCAGGCCCGCGAATACCGATAATCCGTGTATTCCAGGGCGCAGGCGGCCACGACTTGCTCTAGGCGAAACGGTCCATCAACGATCCGTTCGGCGAAGCTCTCAAGGTGGTTCAGGCAACGGTTCAGCCGCGCCAGAAGCTTCTCTGCCGCCTTTTCGCTGCGATTTCCTTCGGGGCGGATGATTTCCATTCGGTACTGAAGGCAGGCCTCTGTCGCCCCCAGCAACAATGCAACTCGCGAAGCATGCGCGTGGTCAGTACCGGGCAGGACGTCTTCACGCCCCGACAATCGACCGAACACATCGAAAATTGTCCGACTGTCGAAGATGGCCAGGTTGTTATCCACTACCAGAGTCGGAATCTGGCGCAGCGGATTGAAGCGGTCCAGGAATTCGGCGTTATAGACGTCAATGACCTCGTAGCGGAACGACACACCAAGTTCCTTGCCCAGAACCCGCGCCATGCGGGCAAAAGGTGACGTCGGCCCACCATACAAGACAAGCTCGGTGGCGCCGGCCGTTAGCGCCGTATCGGTTAGGTCGCCGCTCCGATTATCCATGGATCAGGACCCGCAAAAGATGGGTTCGGCACCGCGTAGGTCGACCAGGATATCGTCGCCCTCGACTTTGACCGGGTACATGGCGATGGCAGCGTGTTCGGGATTGATGCCTTTTCCGGTACATACATCAAACTGCCACAAATGTTGGCGACAAGTCAAAACCTTCGACCCGTCGAATTCGCCTTCCACCAGTTCGACGCTCTGGTGCGGGCAAACGGACTGCGTTGCCACAACCTTGCCCCCTTCCAAAACGATGATCAGAACTTCGATGCCATTGACTTCGAAGCTGTCCATATCGCCTTCCCAGACATCGTCCAGGGTACAGACTTTGACGAACGTGCATGCCGCCGTTTCGTTCATTCCTGATCTCCGTGTTTCCCGGACTAGAAGAACCGGTCGTAATGAACGTTTGCGATGTCGACTTGGTTGTCCACCACCGGCATTCTCGTGACGGATTCGGTCGTCGGCGGCGGGCCGGCTATGCAATAAACGAAGTCGCTCATTCGACCATCGAGTTGGTGCCGGGCCTGTTCGTCGATCAAGCCAGTCTTTAGATCGCCTGTGGCCGTGTCCTCGCTACGTGCAATTGTTTTCTCGACCCGGCCGGCAGGAAGGCCGGCGCGAAGAAGCGTGTCATCCTCTGCGCAGTCGGAGCCGGCGTCCGTTCCCGCATTGGTGATCCTATGCATGGTTCCCGCCGTGACGCGGGGTCCCGTGTCTGGCCTCAGAGGTCCAGGCCGAGATCGTGGCGGAACTTCCGAGCCCGCGTATTCGCGGCACCGGCCTGCGCGCCGGGTAGGATCAACAGCAATTCCGTCACGGCGCGCTCCGCCAACGGCACCCATTTCCCGAGCCAACCGTTGATCACGTCCTTGTTCGCCGGGCTGTCCTCGATACAGAACTCGACGAGCGCCCGGCTCCAGCGCCGACTGCGTTCAACATCACGCATGTGACTGTCGGATATCAGTGCCGCAAGGTCGTCACCGGCGATGCGGGCGCAGCGCGCGAATTCGGCGACAAAAGCCTCGTCGAATGCAACCTTGGCGACCAGGTTGAACGCCACAAAATGCTCGCCCACGTCGTAGGCGACGAGCGACTTCTCGAACAGCTCGCGGAAGCCCTGCCAGGCCGGCGAGTGCTCCCAGGTCTCGCGCTCATTGTCGCCAAACCCTCGCGATGGGTGATTTTGCCTCAATTCGGCGGTGCGGTACGCGAGCCTGGAAAGGTGGCGAAGCGCGTCCGCGGATTGATACACCCAAGTGTTGACGATCGTCGAAGACCGTGCGAAGGCCGCGCCGTAACCGGTATTCATCATGCAGATATTGAGCGGGTAGCGGGCCGGCGTGTAGACGGTTTCCAGCGCTTCCAGCCATTCCGATGTCAAGCCGTTGTCGTGCCCCAGGTTGGAATACTCGTCGCAAAGATTCTCAACGTAGGTTTCCTGACCGTCCTGAATTACATTATACATCCGGTAGACTAAACCGTCAGGATCGCGGAACGCGTCCCAGTCGGAATGGGTAAGTGGCGAGCCGAAGCGGTACTTGTGGTGCCATTGGTCCATCGCGAGCCCTTGCCCGGCTTCGGGCGGCGTGTCTTTACCCATGTTCCACAGCAAGTTGGTCGAGACGATCTCGTACTCGCTCGGCCGGCGCCGGTTCTTGGCAAGATGACTCCATGTTTTCAACGGCTTTAGGGTAGCGACGCTTTCAGACATATCTTTTCCTCCTGATTCTAGTGTTCAGGCGTTGCCGAGCATATAGAACCGCATTTGCTCGGTCCCGGTTTCGATCTGACCGTTGAACGCACTCATATAGGCTTCCATCTCGTACATTTTGAACGGCCGCCCCATCATCCGTTCTATTGTCGAGCGATTGATGATGCATTCATCCTCGACGGAAATTCGGATGTAGGAGCCGCGGTCATGGATTTCGACCTCCTTCGGCGCGTTATCCTCCCTCACGGCCTCGATAACGGCCTGCGCGATCTCTCCCGATTGCATGACAGGTCCGACGACCCGGTTGATATCCAACATTGTCTTTTCCTCCTCACCGAACCGCGGCGGGCCGGCAGATAACCGTTGCAATTGGCGAACGGGCCTACTCAAAGTAGAGGTTTACGCCGTCCATCGGGGAAAGCCCTGCGGCCTCGATCGTCATGTCACGCGGAAAAGGCTCGTCGTTGCCTTCCTTGCGGACACGGATTGTCTTGCCGGGCTGGTCCTCGACATGGATACCGACGGTAACCGTGCGGGCCTTCTCGGTCAGCACGTCCATTGTGTCGCTGCTTTCCACCGGCAGAAGCTTCAGCACGAAGTCGCCTTCGAAAAGAATAGCCAGAGGTACTGTTGCCATGTTCTCTCTCCTTATCCCTTGGGGCTATTCGGCCGCCACGGCGCGATATTCTTCGACCCAGCTGTAGTCCATGGAGTCGTCGGCCGGATCCGTGATCACGCCGAGGCCCATGTACTGAAGGGCACCGCCGAGATCGGCCGGCTGGATCTTGCCGGCGAGGAAGCGGTCGACAAGCGTCTGCGTTTGGCAATAGCGCTCGGGGTCCTGCTCAAAGATCCATTTATCGACGATCGATCCGAAATGGATGTTTTCGCCCTTGTAGGTGATTTGTTCGATCTTCGTTGTCTTGAACGGGATCCCGACGACCGGAAGGTTGGACACCTTGCAAATTACGGGCAATGTACCGGGCACCGTTTGTTCCATCCGGCCATTGGCCATGTTGTCGATGACCACGTCCCAGGCCTTGCCGAACGTGTCGTTCCAGCCCGGATACTTTTCTTCCAGCCATTCGCGCTCGATCTTCGAGACTCCGGCGGTCGGGTTCCACCACAGCGTCGGGCGCCAGGAATAAGTGCCGATCTGTTGGCCGTGATGCTCCTCGGACAGATCTTCGAGGAAGTAGTCCCAGTACCACGGACGCTGGAGCCCAAGGTCTCGCAGATTCCGCTCGAACTGATCGATAATCCACTCCTCCATGAATTCCTTCCAGGAGTTCTCGCGGTGCTCGAGCGGTACGTAGTAGTCCATGGGAATGCCCGAAAGCACGGCGAACAGCCGCCAGGTCCGCCAGAACGAAATGTCGACCATGCGCTGGGCCTCGGCCTCGTGACCGTTTTCCATCATTAGCTTAAGAAGTGGAGTGCCGAGCTGGGCGTGGCGCGCCTCATCGGACTGTACGGACTGGATCATCTTGGCAAAGCTGTAGTCGCCGGCATTGGCGGCGTCTGCGCTGAGCCCGATGAACTGCAGGTTGGTGAAGCCGGTCTCGAAAGCGAAGTTCAGCATGATCGCAGTTTGCACCACGTCGCGCGTCATCATCATGTCGTCGGACAGGTTCCTCGCGGCGAGGATCCCCCAGTTTTGGGTGCGGTAGGCCTGGGTCGCCCAATCGAACTGCCGGTCTTTGCTGACATATTCGTGCGGGAAAGCCAGTTGAATTTGCGCGTGACGGTTTTCGTCCATGGCGCCAAAGCAGGCCATATTGCGCATGCCGGGCGCCTTCGCGAAACGGACGAATCGGCTTTCCATCAGTGATGCGTGGTACTCGACCACGGGCACACCGCCATAGTGCAGTTTCGCTGCGCTTATCCAACCCGGTGAGGCCCGGTTATACATGTCCGCACGCTCCAACGCGGCCTTCACGGAATAAACACCGGCATCCTTTTGGCGCTGCACATCCACATATTCTCGGTACGAAATCTTGTAGGGTTCGTCATAGCTGTCGAACACCGACAGCGGCACATCCGCCATGCCGGAGTGCATGGCCGGGAAGATCTCCTCCTCAGTGGCGAATTTCGGTGTCCAGTTTGTCATCCGGGCGTAGTCGTACCATTCGGACCGTTCTAGAATTGCCATCTCAATCCTCCAGTTTTGATTGCTGGTCGCAATCCGGTTCGATTGATCCACGGCCTCGGCCGCGCATCGGAGGTCTTTCGGTTTGTTGTCATCAGACCTTTTAGAAAGGCTGTTCGTCGGCCATCTGCTGGCCGCCCGGGTAAACGAAGGTCAGGTTCGGGGAATAGAACCCGAACGTGACCGTCAACGGATCCGCCGGACGCAGGTCATAGAACGCGCTGTTCGGGGCAAGGAACTCGACCGACTGGCATTCGAAGCTTTCCATGACATTGCCGACAAAGGGATATCGGCCCTTTTCGAGCTTACCGTTGTGCCGCGTCAGGTAGAGAAGTTGGCCACTGATCGTCGGACTCTGCCGGCTCTCGAAGGTCACGTTCGAGCGGATCATCGGCTTTTCGTCAATAAAGGTCGTTGCCTCAACAGCGGTGCCCGAAATACTCAAATGCGTCCGTCCCGGCGCGGCGGGAATACCTCGATCGCTGGCATAGGTCCGCATGGTCTCAGACGAATTGTAGTAATGCGTCCACCAGCGACAGGGGGTGCCGTCGACGAGGTCGTGATCAGCCAGCTCGACTCCCAGGTAGGTCAAACTATACGCCCCCCAACCGTTCGGATGAGCGCCGTTGGAATGCTTGAGCTGGTCGGTCACCCAATACTGGTTCATGTAAACCGTTCCCTGGTCACTGACGCGATAGCCTTCCGGCGCGTAGCGCGCCAGTGCTTCCTTGTCTGCCGCTTCCCACACCAGATAAACCATTTCGGAATTCGTGATGAGCTGCGGCGACAGCACCTTCGGTTCCGACATTTCCCTTGCCTCCTCGTTTCGTCCTCAACTTATCGGCGGCGGGCGGTATTATTGTCTTGGTCTCTGATTCCGCCGGCCAAACGAAACCCTGATTTCGCTTCAAAGCATAAGCGTGCGCAGTGCATCAGGTAAAAAACAAAATTCTTTCCTGTGGTTTCTAATTTTCTGTGGTCTATTGCTCCGCTTCTTGCGGACTAGAGACTTGTGCCCTTTTTCGGGCTCGTAGCCGGCAAATCGACTCGACGCCACGGCCAAAGGGCATAGCCGCGCCGGGAAGGCGAGGCTTCCGTTATCAACCGCTTCTACAGGCTGTATCGCGAGGAAGCGCTGGTGGTGCGCAAGCGCCGTACCCAACGTAAAGCCGCCGGCAGTCGAGCACCGATCCTGATCGAGGCACGTGCCAATGCCAGGTGGTCGCTTGATTTAGTTATTCCCGACACGTCGGCCCCGGCTCCCGCAACACAACGCTTGGCTTCTCACGGGCCTCGAACAACCGTGAACCCGCCGCCGCCTTGAATTCTGCAGTTCTTGGTAGGAACACTGCTCTACGCCGAAGGCACGGACGAACCGAAGATGCTGTCGCTGGGCCTTCACGACCGTATCATCGGTCGGCCAAGTCGAGCCGCCGGACTGGCGCGATTCCTTGACTACGTCCAAGACCATGATCGTGTCTGGATCTGCACCGGCGCCGACATCGCTCGCCATTGGCGCCAGGTGCATCCCTATCCAGGCGCGTAGTCGTCGAGATCAGATGAGCGCCTCTTGCATTTGCCCAATCAGCACATTGCGTTCTGCCCGCGCGGCCAAGGCCTGGTCCATGTCGACTGACACGAACCGGGTTTCCATGTGCGGCTGCAACTGGCCTATCAAATCCATATCGGCGGAGATCACCGTGCCGAGCATGAAATAGCCACCACCCGAAACCGCATCACGATGCAGAACGATCGGCTCGGTGCCGCCCGGCACCTGGATCGAACCATAGGGATAGCAGCCATCGACGATGTTGCTCGGGTCGGAGCCGGCGCCGAATGGCGCTTCCCGGTCGACAAAAGCGAGCTTGTTGCCGCCGCGGAAGCGGTAACCGATACGATCGGCTTCGGGCGCGACTTTCCAAGTGTCGGCAAAGAAGCCGGTGCCGGCCGCTTCGGTCAGGCGATGCCAATAGATTCCCTCCAGGACGCGGAGTTCTACCGGGGTTCCGATCGGGCGGCGAAGCCCAGCGGCCAAGGAGCGCCCGGCCGCGGCTTGGCCGCCACCGCCGACATCGATCACATCGCCGGCCTGCAACGTTCTACCTTTGAACCCGCCGAGCGCGCCCAGCGCATAGGTCGACCGGCTGCCAAGCACTACGGGCACGTCAATGCCGCCGGACACCGCGATATAGGCGCGGGCGCCCGCCTTGAGATATTCGAAACTCAGCACCTGGCCGGATTTGACGGCGAAAGACGACCAGCCTTCGCGCGCGTCGCCGTCCACCTTGGGCGGCAGGTCGGCGCCCGTGACGGCAACGACCGCATCGGCCGTGAATTCCAGCTCTGGCCCGAGAAACGTCGCTTCGAGGACGGCGGCGTCGGCGGCGTTGCCGACCAACGCGTTGGCCGCCTGCAATGAATACAAATCCATCCCCCCGGACACCGGAATGCCGAGATGATAATACCCGGGACGGCCCAAATCCTGGACGGTGGTCGCCAATCCCGGTTGCAAGACCTTAATTGCCATCGAGAGCCTCCTGCAGCGTCTTGTTGTAGGCATCGGCGTCTTTGTTGAAATCCGCCAGCGAGAACCGCACCGGACGCACCAATGGCTCATAGCGATTGGCCTCGACTTCGGCGAGGGCGGCGTCATAGCCATCGCGGTCGACGGGCTTGAACTTCACGATGTCGCCGGGTTCGAAGAAAATCATGAAGTCGCGGAGATAGTTGATCTGTTGCTCCGGGTCATAGATCGGCATCGGCGTGATACCGAACATCTGGTAGCCGCCGGCGCCGCGCACGGAATAGATGCAGCTGAAACAGCCGCCATAACCGACCGTCAGTTTTGGCGTATCCGTCCTCGGGCTCAAATATTTTGGCACCTCAATCTGACGCTGACGCTCCACCATCTGATAGAGGAACGGCAATCCGGCGACAAATCCGACCATAGACACGAACCAGGGAGAGCCGGCATGGGCGGCGATAAAACTGTCGACGCTGTCAAAATTGTTGATACGCGCCGCGAACTCCAGGTCGGTGGCGTTCGGGTCCTGATGGCGCTCTCGGAACCGCATCAAGGTCTCATTGGTCCAGGGATCATTGTAGTAAACCGGAATCTCGATGACCCGTGTATCGAGCACGGCCTCTGTATTCTCCGCCGCGGCCTCGAGCTTCTTCAATTCGGCCAAAAGATCGTTTGGCTTGATTCGATCAGGGTCGAACTTCACTTGCATGGACGCATTGGCCGGACAGATTTCCGTGACCCCGTCGAAATTGCTTTCGCGGACGGCGCTGGTGATCGACAGGCTCTTGAAAAACGCCTCAAGCGACATTTCTTCGTCGACTTCGACGAAAATATGCTCGTCACCGCCGAATGAGTATCGTGTCTTCATGGATGACTCGCCTCCCCGTTTACGATTCTTCAGGTATGGGATTTGCCTCGAGCCAGGGCTCGAGGAACTGGGTGTGCACCTTGGCCGCGCGCACATCGGCATCCCGCGCCAAGGCCTTATGCAGTGGGATTGTCGTTTTGACACCATCGATGACCAGCGCCGCGAGGGCTTCGCCAACGCGCGCGATCGCCGCGTCCCGATTATCCGCTTTGACGATCAACTTACCGAGCAGGGAATCGTAGAACGGCGGCACGTCATAGCCTTCATAAAGCAGGCTGTCGAAACGAATGCCGGCGCCCGACGGTACCGACAAGACCGCGATATGGCCCGGCGCCGGCATGAAATTGTTTGACGGGTCTTCGGCATTGATCCGGCATTCGATGGCATGCCCCTCAAGCCGAATGTCCGATTGCCGGAGGCTGAGCGGTTTGCCGCCGGCGATCGCCAGTGTTTCCGCCACCAAATCGATTCCAGTCACCATTTCCGTCACCGGGTGCTCGACCTGGATGCGGGTGTTCATTTCAATGAAATAATAGGCACCGGTGCTGTCGTCGTACAGAAACTCGAGGGTGCCGGCGCCGCGGTAGCCGACGGAACGCGCGAGATTGACGGCCGAGGCGCAGAGCGCCGCACGGGTGTCGTCGCTAATCGCCACCGACGGTGCCTCCTCCCAAACTTTTTGTCGGCGCCGTTGCAGCGAACATTCCCGTTCGAAACAATGCACCACGTCCCGGCCATCGCCCAGTACCTGGACTTCGACATGCCGCGGCCGCTCGATCAATTTCTCCAGATAGACGCCATCGTCGCCAAAGGCCGCCCGTGCCTCGGTTTGGGCTTGTTGCAGTAGAACGGTCAATGCCTCGGGTCCCGCCGCAACCTTGATGCCGCGGCCACCACCGCCGGCCGACGCTTTGATCATGACCGGGTAACCGATGGCCGCCGCTTGATCGGCCGCCGCATCGGCGTCCGTGATGATACCATCGCTGCCGGGCACGGTCGGCACGCCGGCCGCTTCCGCCGCACTGCGCGCCGTCGCCTTGTCGCCCAGCATGGCAATGGTTTCGGAGCGCGGGCCGACGAACGTAATTCCGGCCGCTTCGACGGCCGCGGCAAACCCGGCGTTTTCCGACAGAAATCCATAACCCGGATGGATCGCGTCGGCGCCCGTATGTTGTGCCGCAGCAACGATTGCCGTCCCATTCAAATAGGATTTCGCCGCATGGGGTGGGCCGATCTCGACGGCCTCGTCCGCCATTTGCACGGCCAGCGACGCTGCATCGGCGCTGGAGTGCGCCTGAACCGTCGAAATACCAAGCGATTGGGCCGCACGGACCACCCGCACGGCGATTTCGCCTCGATTGGCCACCAACAATTTGCGAATCGGCATCGACGGTGCTCGGATCAGTCCAGGTCGACGAGCGGTTGACCGGCCATGACCGGATCTTCGTTCTCCACCAGGAAAGCGGTGACGGTGCCGGCTTTATCGGCCTTGACCTCGTTGAAGACTTTCATGACTTCGACAAGGCCAATCACCTCGTCAACGGCGACCGTGTCACCGACTTCCTTGAACACCGCCTGATCGGGTGCCGGCTTGCGATAGAACGTGCCTGGTAATGGCGAAAGAATTTGACCAGCCAAGTTTGACCTCCTCGTCTAATGTTCAGACGCCGTCAGGCGTCTCCTGAATTGGGTTCCGGCCGTCGTGATGTGACGCTATTGGGCGGCCTCCATATGGGGCGAGATGGCCGACCGTACCGCTGTAGCGACGTCGACCGCGTTGGGCGTGTCGGAATGCACGCAAATGCTGTCGGCGCGGACCGCGACATCAACGCCGCCGGTTGACCGGGTCTTACCTTCCTCGATGGCGCGAACGGCGCGGCTTGCGGCATCGGCCGGATCGACCGGATCATGCACCCGGGTCACAATCAAGTTGCCCGCGTCACCGTAAAACAGGTCGGCGTAATATTCGGCCACAAAGGCATGGCCACGCGCCTGATAGATGTCCTCATGCAGCGTCCCGATCATGCCGTAGAGCGGCACCCGGAACAGATCGGCCGCATCGCAAACCGCATGGGCAATGTGCTCCAACCGGGCGGCCATGCCATAGAGCGAGCCATGCGGCTTGATGTGGTTGAGCGGCACCCCTTCGGCTTCGAGAAAGCCTTTTAGCGCGCCGACCTGATAGATCAGCACATTGGCCATTTCCTCGCGCTCCATCTTCATCTCGCGTCGGCCAAAGCCGGTCAGATCGGGCAAGGACGGATGGGCACCGACCCGCACCCCATGGCTTTTGGCAAGCTGGACTGTGGCGCGCATGTGATTGGGATCCGACGCATGAAAGCCGCACGCGACGTTGGCCACCGTAATCAACGGCATCAAGCCGACGTCATCGCCCAATTGGTAGAGACCGAAACTCTCCCCCATGTCGCAATTAATCTCTGTCGCCATGGTGCATTTCCCTCGTTTCGTACATTCCGACGAGCCCACTGTGCGCGACTGCACCCGCGCATCGTGCCATGAAGTTTCGCGGCTTGTGAAGATGGCAGTTCGACACCGTCGTCGGCATCACGCCTTGGTCAACACGTAACTGCCGCTCTCATGCAGTGCCGCCTGCCACCCGGGCGCGACGACGATCGTCGTTGTGTCTTCTTCGATCACCGCCGGGCCAGGGATCTTGGCACCTGCGCCGAGCTGGCCGCCATCGTAGACCGGACCATCGACGGCCGACCCGTCGGCGGCAAAGATCATTGGTCGGGTCGCCTTGACAGCACTTTCCGGATCGCTGCCGGCGCCGAGATGGGGCAGGCTCGGGCGGTCGATTTGACCGTAGAGTGTGCTTTCCAAATTGACGATTTCAATAGGCGTGTTGGTTTCGGAATAGGTGTAAAGCTGTTCATGTCTGGCGTGAAATGCATCGCGCAGCCGGTCCACGGTGCTGGCGTCAATCGCAAAATTTTCGATTTCCACCGTGCATTCGTGCACTTGACCAACGTAGCGCATATCAATGCTGCGCTGTATCGCGACGCGGTCGCGCGCGAAGCCGTCGGCTTCGAGATGCTGGACGCCCGTTTCCTCGATTTCGGCAAAGGTTTCGTTGATCTGCCGGTAGGTTTCTTCGCCTTCCAGGCGCAACGGGCATGTTGCCATGTAATTGTACTTCACATCGGAGATGATCTGACCGAAGGCACACAGTCCGGAGGCGATCTTCGGCACATAAACGGTCTCGATGCCCATTTCCGTTGCCATGGCGGTAATATGCGCGGCTGCCGCGCCGCCGGCGGCAACCAGCACGAAGTCGCGCGGATCGTAGCCACGTTCCACGGAAACCCGCCTTATGCCGTTCACCATGTTGTTGTTGACGATCGTGAACATGCCGTAGGCGGCGCGCTCGGTGGAAATCTCTAGGGGTTCGGCGATGCGCGTTTTGACGGTCTCGACGGCGGCAACCTTGTCCAATGCCATGCGTCCACCCAACAACGCTTCCGGATTGACATACCCCAGGATCAGATTGGCATCTGTCACCGTCGGCTCCACCCCGCCTTTGCCATAGCACGCCGGCCCCGGCTCAGCGCCGGCGCTCTGCGGACCGACTTGCAGCAAGCCCATAGTATCCATCCAGCCAATCGATCCGCCACCGGCACCCAGGGTTTCGACTTGAATCATCGGCACGCCGATACGATAGCGCAGGAAATCGATATCCTTGTTGATGTTGGTGCTGCCGTCTCGGGTCAGGGTGATGTCGAACGAGGTGCCGCCCATGTCGACGGTAATCACGTTCTTGATACCAAACGGTTCGGCAACATAGAGGCCGGCCTGGGGGGCCGAGGCTGGGCCTGAGTTAATGGCATAAACCGAACGGTCGGCCATGGCCTGGCCGATCGCTAAGCCGCCGTTCGACTGGAAGAAGCGCACCGGATAGGCCGCGCCGAGATTCCGGAAGTAGCCGTCGATCGATTCGACATAGTCCTTCAGGATCGGGCCGAGATAGGCGTTGGTAATGGCCGTCGACGTCCGTGTGTATTCGCGGATCTGGGGATAAAGCTCGCTGCCAACCGTCAAGAATGCGTCGGGCATCATTTCACGCGCGATTTCCGCAGCGCGCTTTTCGTGTGCTTCATTCAACACCGACCAGACGAAAGATATTGCAACCGCCGTAACGCCTTCGTCCAAAAACAATGTGCACGCATCGCGCACATCTTGTTCGTTCATCGGTCTTATGATCTCGCCAGTCGAGACCACGCGCTCATCAACACTGCAGCGCAGATAGCGCGGCACAAGCATCACCGCCGGCGGATATTCCGCGTCGTAACGATAGCCGTCTTCCTTATGGCCCAACCGGATCTCGATCGAATCTTCGTGGCCTTTGGTGCAAATCAGTCCGGTCTTCGCGCCCTTGTGCTGAATCAACGCATTGAGGCCGACGGTCGTGCCGTTAATACACAAGTCGCATTGGGATATAATATCTTTCGGCGTCAGGCCGGTATCCTCGGAAATCAAGCCGAGGCCGGCATCGATCGCTTTCGTCGGGTCGAAGGGTGTGGATTCGGTTTTATACAGGCTGACCTCGCCATCTGTATTGGCGAGGATGAAATCCGTGAACGTTCCACCAGCGTCAACGCCCAATCGGTATTTTGTTCGCATATGCCCCTCGCAGTTGTCGCTTGCGTTCGTTTGTTGTTTCCCATGCGCTCAGGAGACGGGCCTAACCGTCACTCCGCCGCTTCCGCGCCCGCACGCATTGCGCCGGTGGCGCCCAAGTCCACTTCCAGGCTCGCCGCGTCGGCGATGACGACGCCGTAGTCAATGCGGGCGCCTTCGATAGAGACCAAGCCGTTTTTCACGTCGCTTACGACCGCATCGATATCGCGCTCATAGGGATCGCCATAACCGCCGCCGCCCGGGTTCTTGTTAGCCGCGCGCTCGCCCGGATTGATAATTTCGATAATGTTGGTCTTGACCACTTCGACCTTACCGCCGCGGGTGAATTCGATACGCCCGACCTTAGGTTCGATCATGCGAGACTTGGCACCGGCAGCGCCCATCGCCGGGATACGCCGGCCTTCGCCGAAAGTGATAAAATCCATCGGCTTGTCGAGCGGCTCGACTTCCCAACAGGTGCCAGAGCCACCGCGATATTTTCCGGCACCGCCGGAATCGGTCATCAGGCTATAACGGTGGATGATGATTGGATAGGAATATTCCAGCAGTTCGATATCGCCCGACGTCAGTGCCCCGAAACAGCATTCCGGACCGCAGGCATGCCAGCCGTCTTGTATCGGTGTCGCACCGGCGCCGGAAATGATCGACGCCAGGATCATGGAAACATATTCCTCGTCGTGGCGGGTATCCCAACCGGCAATGTTACAGCCGTTGGCGTGCCCCCAACTTGCCGAGACATTGTTCGGCATGGCTTGTTCGAATGCCAAGCGTACCGCATCCGTGAGTGTCTCCATCGGAGTCGTCGTGCAATTCATGTGCGGCGCAGGTTCGACCGCATTGCAGATCGTGCCTTTCGGCCCCATGTCGACGGAGACGCAACGGTAGAGCCCTTCGTTGTAGGGCGGCGGCAGCTGGGCGAACATCATGACGCCGAGATAGACGCCGGAATAGGAATTGCCCTCGTAGGAATTGATGAAGTATGGCACTTGCGGCGGACTGTCGATGCCGATATGGCAATTGTCGCCTTCGATCTTCACTGTCGCCGTAATTTCCAAATCGCCGAGCCCGTGACCGGCATCTTCGACCAATGCCTTTCCGGTATAGGTTCCATCCGGCACTTCTTTCATTAGGGAACGCATATGGCGGTCCGCCATACCCATCAGCGCATCGATACAGGCACTAACCTCGTCGGCACCATATTTGTCGAGCATGGCGATTAAATTGCGTTCGCCGACCTGCACCGCGCCCAATTGGGCATTGAAGTCGCCTTCCTGATCACGGCGCGCGCGCAAATTCGTGAGCAACAGATTTATGACGTCGTAGCGGCGAACGCCTTTGTCATAGACTTTGACCGGCGGAATCCTCAGGCCTTCGGCATAGATCTCCGTCGCGTCCGGATTGTAGCCGGCCGGCACCGGGCCGCCGATGTCCGTCAAGTGGCCTTTGCACACTGTCCAGAAGACGAGCTCGTCGTTGTAGAATACCGGCTTGTACATGCAGGTATCGATCATATGGGAGCCCATATAGGCGGGATCGTTGTGCAAAATGACATCGCCTGGATGAATGTCGTCGCCAAAAAATTCGGCTACGCATTTCATCGCCGGGATCAGGGAGCCGAGATGGATCGGAATATCCTGGCCTTGCATGATCATTTCAGGCGTGTGATTGAACAGGGCATTCGAGTAATCGTGGGCAAGGTTGAACACGCTTGATCGTGCGGTTTTCTCCAATGCCTGGGTCATTTCCCGCTGCGTCGTTTCGAGCACTCCGCGCACCACCGAAAGTGTAATCGGATCAACCTTCGACATCGTTTGGCTCCATGAAATGCGATCGTCAAAATCCGGCATGCATTCGCCTTGCGGCGAGGCTTCGCCCATCGACCCTAGAGTGCCATCGATTGTCTATGATAGCTACTATCCGATGCCCCTCAACAAAAGACCGCCGCCCGGGCGGCTTTGGCCGGTCGATTGGGCGTTCTCGTCCAATTCACGCCTTACAGTCTGATGGCCAGGCCGCCGGACGGCGTCCGTGAAGCGGTCGCGTTGGGGCCGACAACGACCGTGGTGAACGAGCTTTCGATGACGGCCGGCCCCGAAATATCACCGCCCACCGCCAAATCCTCGAAGGCCCGGACGGCGGTTTCGATCCAGCCGCGATCCGGGAAATACGCCAACCGATTCTGCAATCCGGAGTCCGTTTTACCGAATTCGGACAAAGACGCCATCCCGCCGTCATGCAGGCGGCAACTGATCCGCGCCGACCATCCGATGATCTCAATCTCCGAATCCGGATCCTTGATCGCGAAAACTTCTTCATGGGCGTTGTGAAAATCCTCAACCAAGGCCTGCACGTCGGCATCACCGTCAAACCGGTCGCTGCGAAGTGGCACATCGATCTCCCAAACCTGATGCGGATAACGTGCTTCGGCCAGGAACTCGATTTTCTGTTCGATGGCGCCGGCACCGGGACCGGCCGCAAACGCTTCGCATGCGGCCATCAAATCGGCCAAAACCCGGTTTACGCCGTCGCCGTCAAACTTGCTGCTGCTGGTAAAATGGGTGGCGCGGAAGTCGGTAGTCAGGTCCGACATCAAGGCGCCGGCAGCGCTTAGGGCGGCGCCGACATCAGGGATCAGGACCATCGGGCAATCTAGCCGGGAAGCTATCAACTCAGCGTTCAACCCGGCCGCGCCGCCGCCACCGATCAATACGGCGTCGGCAGGATCTATGCCTTGGTTGATGGTGATGTCGATGATCGCCTGCACCATGTTCTCAGTGGCGACTTGGACGACGGCCAAGGCGGCCTCTTCCAACGACAACCCGAGCGGGCCTTGCAGCGCGCCGGCGACCGCCGCCTTGGCAGCCTCTACGTCAAGCGTCATGCTGCCGCCTAAGAAATAGCCCGGATCGATGTAGCCGAGTACCAGACAAGCGTCGGTCAAGGTTGGCGCGGTGCCGCCGCGCCCATAGGCTGCCGGGCCGGGCACGGCACCGGCCGACTGCGGGCCGACATGCAGCAGGCCGCCATCGTCGACCCAGGCGATCGAGCCGCCACCGGCGCCGATCGAGCGCACCCCGACCGACGGAAAACCCGTCATATGGCCGCGGTACTCGCCGCCGATCCACGTCTCCCTGGTCCAGGGTATCCGGCCCCGGCGGACCAGGCTGAGGTCATAGGTCGTGCCGCCGGTATCGGCAACGATCGCGGTTTCGGACTGCATGTCTTTCTGGGCGAAGGCCAGGCCGGCGACCGGTGCCATCGACGGACCCGAATTGATCAGGTGGATCGGTTGTCCGGCCGCGTCACTGGCATCGATCACGCCGGCACCGGAAGTGACAATAAGCAACCGACCGTCGAACCCGGCTTCATTCAGCCGCGATGACAGATTGTGCATATAGGCGCCCATGAGCGGTTTCAAAGAGGCGTCTATCGCCGCCGATGAGGCGCGCCGATACTCCCGAAGCGACGGATTCAGGCGATGCGACAGCGTATAGGGCACACCGGGCAGATGCGCCTCCAACAATTCACCGATGCGATTTTCGTGTTGGGGATTGATGATCGACCAAATCAGGCAAACCGCAACCGCCTCGACCTCGAGTTCGCGCAGACGCTCAATAACCGATACGACTTTGGCGTCGTCCAAAGCAAGCCGCACACTGCCGTCGGCCATGACCCGTTCCTCGATCTCGAAGGTCAGGGACCGCGGCACGTAGGGCTCAGGGTACGGCACGGTGAAGTCAAACACATCGGAGCGGCCGCCTTCACGCAACACCAGGATGTCCGGGTGACCAGCGGTAGTCAGAAACGCCGTGCGCGCCGTGTTGTCAGTAATAATGGCGTTGATCGCATGCGTCGTACCGTGGATCATCATATCCGCCTGACCAAGCAATTCCGATCGTGGCAGGCCGAATGACTCCGCGGCGACGGCCAAGCTATCCAACACGCCATCTATCGGGTTCTGCGGCGTTGTTGGCGCCTTGAACATGGCGATGGCACCATCGTCCTGCTCGACCACCAAATCCGTGAACGTGCCCCCGGTATCAACGGCAAATCTCATATCCGTGTCACTCCCGCAAAGCCGCTGTTTTTTCCAGATCGACGCCGCCGTCCGGCGTCAAGGCAACTTTGTAGACGGTGACCGCACGGTCTTGGCTGACCCATCCCTCTGACACGTCACGGCGGACCTGTTCCGGGTCGCGCTCGGCGGGATCGCCATATCCGCCGCCGCCGCAACAATGCGAAATGATCCGTTCGCCGGCCGCCAGGCTAACAACAGCGCAATTTTCGGTCAGCGTCACGGCGCCGTCCGCGGCCCGAACCGCTTGATAAGCGTTGCCGCCGGTTTTACCGCCGCGCACGCCTTTGGCCGCATTGGTGGTACCGTCGCTGACAAAGGCCACCTCCATATGGCCGCGCACCGGGCCGAATTCGACCAACATGCCGGCTCCGCCTTTCTGGCGACCGGCACCTTCGGAATCGGTGATGAAGCGGCGTTGTTCAACAAAGATCGGATGCCGCATTTCATCCAACTCGATGCTGTCCTGATAACAAAGGCCGGCATTGCCGACATGGCCGAGGGTGAGCCAAGCGTCGGTCGTCGGGCTGCCGGCACCGCCGGTCATCGCCAGGAAAACTTGGTTGACGTATGGCTCGTCGAGCAGCGGGTCGTAGCCTGAAACGACACCGATCGAGGCCGGCAGGATGGCGCCGGCCTCGGCCAAGCCAATGCCCTCGCCCAGTTCGGCGATCGCCGCCTGCACGGAATTGGCGACCCGGTCGGCGACGTTGGTGGTTGCCACCGAACAGCTGGTCGGATGCCGGGGAATGCCGCAAACGCTGTCTTCGCGAAGCCGCACGTCCAGACGCCGGAACGCGCCGGCGTTTTTCGGCACCGTCGGATCGATCGAGTTGAATACGCCGATCATCGCGGCGGTGCGGGCGCAGGATTCCGACAGGTTGAGGCCGCATGGCAAGGCGTCAATGTTATCGGTCAGATCGACAGCGACGCGGGCGCTGGCCGAATCGACTTCGACCGAAACCTTGATCGGAATCCCATCCTCCGGCGTACCGGGCACCGGGTCGTGTCGGCTGGTCCAGGTCGTGGTACCGCTTGGCATTTTGCCAATGGCATTGGCCATGCGGCTTTCGGAATAGTCGAACCATTGCTCGGTGAAATCATGCAACTGCTCCCAACCGATCTCTTCGGCGAGAGCCAAGACCTCACGCTCACCAATGCGTGCCGACCCGATCATGGCGAGATAGTCGCCCCACCATTGCTGCGGCACGCGAATACGCATCATGCACATGCGGACGACGTCTTCGATGTTTTGGTACTCTTGCTGCACCTTGACCGCGGGAAAGATCAAAGCGCCTTCCTCGTAGACATCCCGGGCGGCGCCCATATAGGTGGTCGGCTGGGAGTTGCCGCAATCCGCTTGGTGCGCCTTTGCCAAGACCGTGAAATGATGAACGCCGTCATCGTCGATGACCGGCACGAGAATGGTATGGTCGGCCGGATGAGAGCAGCCGTGATAAGGCGAGTTGTGAAGGAAGGCGTCGCCCTTTTTGGGGTTGGGATGGAATTCTTTCACCGATTTTGCCATCAGATCGGGGCCGCTTAGCACGTGAATCGGCAAACTTTCAGCGGTCGCGAGCAGGCGATCGTCGGCGGTGATGATGCAGCAGGAAAAATCCCGGGCAATATTCAACACACCGGAACGGCCGGTGCGCAGCAAGGTATTCGCCATCTTGCGGGCAATCCCTTCCAGCCGGTTGTTGAGAATTGCCAAGCGCACGCCGTCGATCTTGGTCGTCGCATCATTCATTGCTTGTCCCCATCATCGGTTGCATGGCGGGCCGGCCGCCTCTACCAAGCCCGCCAACCGCCGTCGACCGGCAGGATAACGCCGTGCACGGCACGTGCGTCGTCGGAGGCGAGGTAGACGACGGCACCGGCCATATCTTCGGCCGGCAGAAAGTCGTCGCCGGACGGCGTGCGTTCCCGCATCTTTGCCGCCCATTCCGGGTCGGCCCGCAGCTCGGCGTTCATTGGCGTAACGATATTGCCCGGCGCGATCGCGTTTACATTGATGCCGAACGGTGCCAATTCGAGACAGAGCGCGTTAGTCAAATTATTGAGGCCACCTTTGGAGGCGCAATAGGCCGCCGAGTTCGGGAAACCGCCAATGCCGGCAATCGAACTGACATTGATGATCTTGCCGGCGCCATTCGCCTTCATGCCGCCGACCACGGCTTTGACCAGAAAAAAACAAGCCTTCAAATTGGTGTCGAGTTGGAGGTCCCAGTTCGCCTCATCGACTTCTTCGATTGGCAACGGGTCAAAAATGGCCGCGTTGTTGACGAGGATGTCGACGGGACCAAGCGCCGCCACGACGTCCGCGACGACCGCTTCGATGTCCTGGGTCGCGGCCAAATCTGCCTGAAAGGCAATGGCTCGCCCGCCCCTGCCCTCGATCGCTGAAACGACGCCCTTGGCAGCTTTGATATTGGATTTGTTAATGATCGCGACCGAGGCACCTTCTGCTGCCAGCGCCTTAGCGATGGCGGCACCGATGCCTTGAGAACCACCGGTAACGATGGCCACTTTACCGTCGAGTTTCATGGTCCCGCGACCCCCAAATAAAACGATCCCGTTCCGGCACGCCGGAACGGGATCCCTTTAGTCATCGCTCGCCAATTAGCGGGCAATATAGCTGTAGCGTTTGCCGAACAACACATCCATCGGAACAGGTTCCGAAATCGTGTGATCGCCGGCCACTTTGGGCTTGCCGTCCGTCGTCTCGACGATTAGGTACGGCGCGGAATTTTGGTGATGGAGTTTCGACGTGAAGGTACGCGTGCCGATCAGGAACGGTTCGTTTTTAAACTTCTCCAGCTCCGCCACCACGGCGTCGGTTTCGAACGTGCCGGCGCGTTCAACCGCGCGCGCCCACATTTCGACGACCAAGTATCCCGGATAGGTGTATTGGCTGTTTGGCCGTTCACCAAAGCGTTTGGCATACTTCTCGTTGAATACCTCAACTTCCTTGCGCGGATCATCGCCATAAATCGACGCCTGTTCCGGCACGTAGTGACCGCTCAAATTGGGAACAGAATCAAGCCAATAGGTGCCGCTCATGGAGCTACCCCCACCTATCGCGCTTTTGATGCCGGCGGCCCTGATCTGGCGCAGCGCGCTGGCGCCGCCCGGCACGTAAGAGCACACCATGATGACGTCTGGTTCGCTCGGCAGGTTCTTGATCCGCGTGATCTGCGCAGCAACTGAGGCGTCGTTGTTCACGAACACGTCGTGGCCAAGAACCTTGAGACCAAGTTTCTCGCGCCACATCCAATCGAAGCCGTAGCAAATCCCTTTGTTGTATTCGATGGCCGTATCCAACAGGATATAGCCGGTCTTCCAGCCTTTGGATTTAGCGCCCCATTCGGCAATGCTGGCGCCTTGCACGGCGGCGAGCACCGAGGCCGAAAACGCATTCTTGCCGACGCCTTGGATACCGGCCAGGACACTTTCCGCACACAGAAAGATTGCAATCTTGTTAGCGTTTTTCGCGGCCAACGCCGCGGGAGCGCCGAAATCATAGTCGCAATCGACGGCGACCATTTGGGCACCCTCGTTCAGGACCTGTTGTCCGGCCTTGGCGCCTTCGACCCGGTCGGTCTTGGCGTCAGCGGTAACGGCACGGAGCTTCTTGCCAAGCAAGCCGCCTTTGGCATTGATGTCGTCGATGGCAATCATCGCCGCGTTGGTCGACGGCTGGCTATAGGCTTGCATCCAGCCCGAATAGGACGCGGCAAAGCCGACGACCACTTCGTCCTCGGCGGCCTGTGTCGATGGCACTTGAGCCGCGCCGAATGCGGCAGCGCCGGCAAGCGCCGAAATCACGTATTTGTTCATTGGTCCCAAATCCTCCCCTATCGATTGCGGACTGTTCGACGGCCAGAGGCCAGGGTTGCCGCAATTGCACGAATATGCGCAAAGGGCGGCGGACCACCCGCCGACCAGCATACGCAGACAAATGTTACGCGATTTTCCGCCTGACGCAAAGTTGCGCCGCCCAACTCAATTGGCCGAACACGCACAATCAGCTGGACCAGTGCGCCCAACTTCGAAGACTGCCGCGGAAACCTGCAACGCTGCCAAAGGGGCAAGAAACGACCAACTTGTCGTTGGGATCGCTAACGACTAACCTTCTCCGTCGTTGCGAAACCCCGCGGCAAGGTGTCTCGCGGATACGGGCAATTGGGGGCACAGCCAATGACGGGAACGGCCGGTTCCGAGCTTGAAGCGAAAGGTGTCGTTGTTCGGTTCGAAGGCTTGACGGCTGTCGATACGGTGAACGAAGTCGTTCATCCCGGCGAGATTGTCGGCCTGATCGGGCCGAATGGCGCCGGCAAAACGACACTGGTCAACGTCATGACCGGTTTTCAGGACCCGTCTTCCGGCGACGTCTTGCTGGACGGCCAATCCATTACCAAAATCGTGCCGCACAACGTGCGCCGCAAGGGTATTGCTCGCACTTTTCAAGCGGGCCGCCTGTTTCGTGAAATGAGCGTGGTTGAAAATGTCGAAGTTGCCGGTGTCGGATTAGGCCTAAGCCGGAAACATGCCCACACCATGGCGATGGGATTGCTGGATTGGATCGGATTGGCCGACAAAGCGGACGACCTCGCCGGCGCATTGCCCTATACGGACGAGCGGCGCGTCGGCATCGCTCGCGCGCTGGTCATGGAACCGAAGTTCGTGTTGCTTGACGAACCGGCGGCGGGAATGTCGGATCAGGAATGCGACGACCTGATGACGCTGGTCGGCGATCTAAGAGATCGGTTCGGTTGCGGTGTCATTCTGATTGAGCACAACATGCGAGTGATCATGGGCGTATGTGAGCGGATTCACGTCTTGGATAGCGGCAAGACAATTGCCCGCGGCACGCCGGCCGAAGTCCAGAATGACCCGGCGGTCATCGAAGCGTATCTGGGCGAAGGCTGACGTCATGCTGCTGGAAGTCGATAATCTGCATGCGCATTACGGTAGGCTCACGGCACTTCGCGGCGTGTCGCTGACGGTGGCCGAAGGCGAGATTGCTAGCATCGTCGGCCCCAACGGCGCCGGAAAATCGACGACGCTGTTGTCGATTTCCAGCGTGTTGACGCCGACGACAGGCACGATAACGTTCGCTGGAAAAACCATAAACGGCCTCAGCCCGGAAGCCGTCGCCGCACTCGGCGTTTCTCAAGTCCCGGAAGGCCGGCATATTTTTGCGACCCTGTCGGTTGAAGAAAATTTGCTGGTTGGCGCGGCGATCAGAAAAGATACGGCGGCAATAACAAAAGACCGCGAGCGCGTGTTCGAACTGTTTCCGATATTGGCCGAACGACGCAAACAATCGGCCGGCAAATTATCAGGTGGCGAGCAGCAGATGCTGGCGATCGGCCGGGCTTTGATGACCAATCCCCGGTTCATGACCATCGACGAGCCGTCATTGGGATTGGCGCCACGGATCGTCGACCGGGTCTATGACGTATTGCTGGAGTTACGTGCATCACGTGGGCTGACATTGCTGATCGTCGAACAAAGCTCGGAACGGGCACTCCGGTCGGCCGATAAGATATACGTCCTTAGAAACGGCGAGATCCAGCTGAGCGGTGCGGCAAGCGACCTGCGGGATGGCGAGGCCGTGCACGCGGCCTATTTCGGATTCTCCGAAGGTCAAGAAGGCAAAGTGGACTTCTGATGGCATACGGTTTTCAGGTTCTGATCGACGCCTTGAGCCTTGGCAGCTTCTACGCCCTTGCGGCGCTCGGCATCGGTTTGCTGTTCGGTGTCTTACGACTTATCAACTTCGCCCATGGCGATTTCATAACTATCGGCGCATACGCCCTAATCGTACCGTCCGCCGCGACGCAGGCGACATTGCTCATCGGCGGATTTCATCCCCTGTTCCTGATACCGAGCATCGTCGGTATCGTCATCGTCGTTGCCCTAATATCCGAGTTCGCGGTGTTCAGGCCGCTGCGCAATGCGTCGCCCGCTACATTGATGATCGGGTCTTTCGCGCTCGGCTACATCATGCAGAATTTGGTGATCATGATTTTCGGCGGCAGGCCAAAGGCGGTTGGGCTTTGGTCCGATCTGAACTTGGGCGTTCAAATCATCGAAGGCGTACAAGTACCTCAGCTTCAATTGATCATCATCAGCGTCACGCTGGCCCTCATGGTTCTGCTGGTTGTTTTCTTGAAGCGGACTAAATATGGGGTTCATATGCGCGCGGCGGCCGAGGATTTTCGCATGGCCCGCATGCTTGGCGTTCAAGCCAATCGCGTCATCATGTTGGCCGTTGCCATCAGCGGCATGTTGGCGTCCGCGGTCTCGTTGCTGTTCGTTGTGCAAACGGGAATTTTGGATTTCCGCATGGGTGTGCCGTTGATGCTGTTCGCCTTTATCGCGACCGTCATTGGCGGCATGGGCAGCTTGGTCGGCGCCGTTGTTGGCGGCTTTACCGTCGGCGCCGTCAGCATTCTGTTGCAAACGTTTCTGCCTTCGGAGTTACGCGTTTTTCGCGACGTGTTCGTGTTCGCCTTCGTCATCTTGGTCCTGGTGTTGCGGCCACAGGGACTGGTGGTTTCCCGTTCCGCCAAGGAGCGCGTGTAAATGCAGCAACAATCAGGCATTTTCGATCACTTTCGCGAAACCTGGCCGCTTCTGATACTCATCATCGGTATCGCCGTTATCGTTGCGGTTATCGAGGCGGTCGGCGATCGTATTATTAGTCAAACCTTGACGGAGGCGCTGATCCGCCTGATCGTCGTCGTCGGGCTCTATATATTCATCGGCAATTCCGGCATTTTGTCTTTCGGCCATATTGCCTTCATGATGATCGGCGCCTACGCCACCGCATGGCAAACCATGGAGCCCATGTCCAAGGACATTTTTATCCCTGGCTTGCCGACCTTCCTGCTCGAGAACTCGTTCCACTGGCTGCCGTCGACGATTATAGCCGGCCTATTGAGCGCGTTGGCGGCCCTGATCACCGGCATTGCACTAATGCGGCTCTCGGGTATCGCTGCGTCAATCGCCACGTTCGCGATGTTCATGAGCCTCTATTCATTCTATTTGCAATGGAGCACCTGGACCGCCGGGCAGAGCTCTTTGGTCGGCATTCAAGTCACCACCACGCCGTGGGTTGCGTTAGGCGTTGCTGTGGCCTCGATGGTCGGTGCATTTATTTATTCTCGTTCGCGCTTCGGTTTGGCATTGCGATCTTCGCGTGAGGACGAAGTCGCAGCCAAGGCAGCCGGCGTCAACGTGACGATGCAACGGCTTATCGCCTTCACCATCAGTGCGTTTTTCGTCGGCATGGCCGGCGGCCTGTACGGCCACTTTCTCGGTCTTTTGACGGTCGATACGTTCTATCTGGGCACCACCTTCATTACCCTGTCGATGTTGGTTGTCGGCGGCATGCAAAGCCTGGCGGGCGCCGTGATCGGCGTCACTGTGATGTCTTTCCTGATAGAGTTCCTGCGCAAATCGGAAAGCGGATTCACCTTCGGTGACGTAACCGTCGGGCTGCCGGCTAACTCATCGGAAGTCGGCCTCGGCGTTGTCATGCTCTTGATATTAATTTTCAGGCCGAGCGGCCTCACCCGCGGCTTGGAAATCCACTGGCCGTTTCGGCCAAAGCTGAAGGCGACGGAAGTCACGCAGCGGCAGTCCTAGCCGACGGGATGGCGGCGCCATGACCAGCCGACCCGTTGGGTATCCGGACATCGGTTCGGATTGGACAGCCAAGACACAATAATGCCAGAATAACCGACCGTTGTTCGATAGCGTCGGGAATTGTCGATTGGCGCAGCGGAATAGCCGCGAAGCCGGCCGTCGATGCGCAGAAATCCTCGGCAGTGCAAAGGGGTGCAATGATTGAGACACCACTACCCGAGAGCCGGCTAGACGTCGGCCAGCTGCCGCCGGATAAACGCCTCGGCGCGTGGATCGATGCACTATATGATTGCTATTATCCGCTCGATTTGCAATGCCCAACGAACGACTTTACCGCCGGCCGCCTGGATCTATTGGACGTCGACGACGTTCGCGTCGGGTTCATAGACAGCGACCCAATGATTGTGCACCGACGGCGGGCGCATCTGAACAAGCGACCTGGGGATTACTATTTCGTGCCGATTCCTATGTCCCAACCAGTGCGTATTTCGCAACGCAGCAATGATGTTTGCGTCAAACCGAAATCTTTCGGACTTATTGCGACCGCAGAGAGCTATACCTACGAGCAGCGCACTGAAAACCAGCTCTTGACGCTGCGCATCTCTGGTACAGTCATGCGAGAACGGTTGCCAGGCATTGATGATTTCGCCGGCGAATGTCGTGACCCAGACCAGGCTACGGTGGCATTGTTCATCGATCTGGTACAGTCCGTGGCGCGCAACGGTCGTGCGTTAGCCGCGGGAAGTTCCAATATGGTTGCCCAGCAATTGCTGGACCTGTTGGTTCTCGCAATTACAACCGACTCTGCCATTGAATCCGGTAACGATAGCGCCGTACGTTCGGCGCACCGGCGCCGAATTAACAGGGTAATCGAAATGAAGCTGCAGGACACCGACCTCGGCCTCACTTCGATCGCCCAGGAACTGCAGATGTCGAAGCGTTATATACAAAAGATTTTGTCCGATAATTGCGAAACCGTGTCATCGCTGCTCCATGCGCGGCGCGTCGCGCACGCCAAGCGATACCTCGCCGACCCAACGCGACGGCATCAATCCATCGCCCAGATCGGATTTTCCGTCGGTTATTCCGATCCCTCCCATTTCAGTAGAATATTTCGACGCGAAACCGGCTTCTCACCGCGGGATTTTCGGCAGCGATCTCTCGATCATCCGGCGCACCAGAACCTCGCTCTCCTGATTAGTTCACCGTGAAGAAAAATCCTTCGCTACGCTCAGTGTACTTATCTTCAGTAGCAGTAATGTGTTAGCGCTTCTTGAGGCGGCTCGGCGATGCGCTAACAGCTATTTTGATACATGATCAAATCAGACCGCCGGGCCGCCCCAAGGACTGATTTGGCATTGTTCTACCGGTAAAAAGTACACTGAGGCGGAGCCGAAGGACTTTTTAACGATCGACTGATTAGTTCATAAGGCGGCGTCTGCCTCACGCGTCCTCGGCCCGCATCTTCAGGCTTTCGGTGTCGGAATCGCCGGCACGGCCACCGAACATGCCTTGCGCACGCAGCCTCAACCAATGCCCGTATTGGATCGGCCAATCAACGAACGGATCCTGCTCGTTAAGCGCGATCGCCGCATGGCGAGCCCAATACGGGTTATTCAGCACTTCGCGGGCGAGTGCTACAAGATCCGCGGCGCCGGCCTGCAAGATGGTCTCCGCTTGCGCCGGATCAACGATCAAGCCGACCGCCTGGGTGGCGATTTCGGCCTCGCGGCGGATCGCGGCAGCGTGTTCGACTTGGTAACCCGGCGTCGCTGGTGGAAGAAGGTTGTCGCCATAGCCGGCGATGCCACCGGATGAGCAGTCGATGACATCAACACCGAGAGCCTTCGCCCGCTTTGCCGTTTCGATGGAATCTTTTATGGCCCAGCCGTCTTTTTTGCCATCGATGCAGGACAACCGGAGGAACAAGGGCATATCCGCCGGGATTGCGCCGCGGACCGCTTCGACGAGCTCCAACGTGAAACGCATGCGGTTGTCCCGACTGCCGCCGTACCGATCGATCCGCCGGTTCGACATCGGCGAAAGGAAACTGTGGCTCAGATAGCCATGCGCGCTGTGGATCTCGACGCAGTCGAAACCGATCCGGACGGCGCGGCGCGCGGCACTGGCCCAGGCGTCAACCACATCCGCTATCTCCGACACACTGAGTTCATGGGGTACAATCCAGCCTTCGTCGAAAGCAGCCGGACTGGGACCGACCGTGTCCCAGGGCACTTCGCCCTTGGCAATTTCCCGCGGCGACAGCGGGCAGTCGCCTTCCCAGGGCCGGCTGATACTGGCCTTCCGACCGGCATGGGCGAGCTGAATGCCGATCAGTGAACCTTGGGCTTTGACGCTCTCGACGACTTTACGCATCGGCGCCATATGGGCATCCGACCAAAGGCCGCTATCGCCCCAAGTAATCCGGCCACGTTTTTCCACCGCCGTTGCCTCGACGAAGACAAGACCGGCGCCGCCCATGGCAAACTGGCTCAAGTGAACGACATGCCAGTGGTTGAGCATGCCATCCGTTGCGCTGTACTGGCACATTGGCGAAATGACGACGCGGTTCTTAAGCGTCAAACCACGCAACGCAAATGGTTCGAACAATCGGTTTCGCGTCATCGCTTCAAGCGTCCCGCACGGTTTCGACGCCGGCCCAGCTTTCAAGCGAAGGCACATCGAAATTCACCAAGAAATCAATCTTGGCAAACAGCCATTTGCCGTCGCGGCGGACATAATCCTCAACATAGTCGCCGAGGATCCAGCGGCTGACTTTCTCGCCGTCTTCCATCATCGTGCATGGCATCAATATCCGCCACTTGCCGGTCGCCGAGTCGCCGTCAACGTCGATCATGAAGTTCATGGCAAGATGGGCGGCAAACACGATCTGCGCCGAAATGCCACCGAAGAAGTCCTCGATCGATTTTCGGCCCGCATGATGGCCAAAGGCCGCGCTGGTCCAGACTGCTTCGTCGACAAACAACGGCCCCAACAGAGCCGGCGGATAGCCGAGATCGCAATACATCATGTATACGTGTTTCATCTTCTTGATCGCTTCGATCGATTCCAGACGGTCGACCCGGCTTTCGAGACTCTCGGTCATGGGCTGCATCCTTTCACCAATTCCGGCGTTACTGATTTCTTCCATTCCGCTGTAAATCTAATTCGGTATGAACGAGTTTTCCATAGCGGTGTCAGCGCAAGCCCTGCCATCAACGGGGAATTTGGTCGACCCGAGCGCAAAGACGAGGCAACGGGTTTGCACCAAAACCGCTATCGGCATAATCTAGCATTCGCCGCACCAAATCAGATAGTATTCCCGTATTAGGGAGATCTTCGCCGTGTAACGTCGGCTTGGCGCCGAATTCGCCGCCGATGCGGCCGCCTGCACCCTCAAGGAGGATTGATGACCAAAGATTACACACCGAATATCCCGGAAGTGGTGGAAGAGGTGCGGGAGCGTTTCGAAGCCTACGAGGCGGCACTGGCGGAAAAAGATGTTCCGGTGCTGGATAATACCTTCTGGAACAGTCCCTTTACGGTGCGGCTCGCCATGAACGAACATGGCTACGGTTTTGATGCGATACACGCGCATCGGGCGGCAAGGCCGCCTGGCCCGAGCATCAAGGAAAAACGTATACGCCTGGAGATATTGACCATCGGTCGTGACACCGCGGCCGTGAATCTGGAATTCAAAGTCCGCGGTCAGGACTTGATCGGGCGTCAGAGCCAATATTGGGTCTTGTTTCCGGAAATCGGATGGAAAGTGGTAAGCGCCCATGTTTCCACCACCGACGGGACCAAACTATGGTGACAGCAGATCGCCGAGCCGTCTCAAGATGCGTTAACGCCTTATTACAACTGAAGAAAAGTACACTGAGCGTAGCGAAGGACTTTTCTTCACGGTGAACTATGTCGGCCGAAAAATCGGACCGCGGTCGATGACCGGCTGCAATAGATCTTCATAATCGTAGGCCTCGTCGTCGCCAGGCGGACGCTGTAATTGCCCCGGATAACCGAGCCGGCGACGGACGTCGGGGTTCAGGTAGTACGCCGATGATGCGACCAAGCCGATCAGACCGATGACTTCCGGCTGTTCTCGATTCAGCTGTTCGGCAACCTCGGAAACCGCGTCGATCGGCGGTACTTGCGCCAGCGCCGTGGTGAGGCTTTCCAGCAACTCAGGTCGCAGTTCCAGTACGCGACTTGTATGAATCCCCTGGGCATCCGCCTGGCTGAACGCCGGCATGCCGTCGAAAGCCGGAATAAGGTAGTCGGCGATCGCGCAAAACACCACCCGTTCTTTGTCGTCCAGCATCACGCAACCTCCACCGATCCGCGGTTTTCGAGCATATGATTGACGGCACGGAGAGCCACGGCACAGATCGTGGCCGTCGGATTGAATCCGGACGACGTCACGAACGCGCTGCCATCCATGATGTAGAGGTTTGGCACGTCGTGGCTTCGGCACCATTGGTCGACGACGGATCGCTCCGGATCGGTGCCCATGCGACAGGATCCCATCAGGTGCCAGCCGCAATCACGCATCAACGTTGTGAGCGAGATTTCCTTGGCGCCGGAAGCGGCCATCGCTTCCTTTTGCCGCTCCAAGTGAAAGGCGATCAGGTTTTCGGTGTTCTCGGAGTTCTTGTAGATGATCTTTGGCGCCGCCACGCCGTCACTGTCTTTCAAATCGGGATCCAGCACGACACGGTTGGCCGGGTCCGGCAGATCTTCGGCAATAATGCCCCATTCGAAGGATCGGCCCAACCGACGCTCAGTCCCCCGGTGAAAGCTCTCGCCCCAGGCGCTCTCCAATGGGCCGCCGCCGTGGACCGCGCGCATGCCGAGCGGCCCGCCGGTCGGCATGGCGTTCCACTTGGCGCCACGCACGAAGCCCCGGCTTTCATCGGTTTCATAGAACTGCATGGAATGAATGGCCTGACCGGCAGGACCCATCCAGCTCTGAAGCGGTTCATCGAAATAACCGACGACCGCGGCATAGGGGTGCATCATCAAATTGCGTCCGACCAAGCCGGAGCCGTTGGCGAGGCCGTCCGGATTATTGGCATCGCCGGAATTTAATAGCAGCCTTGGGGTGCCGACACCGTTAGCGCAGACAATCACCGTCCGCGCCGGCTGGTGGTGTTCCTGGCCGTCACGGTCGATCCAGACTGCGCCATCGGCGCGGCCCAGCGCGTTTGTCGTGACTTTCCGTACCCGCGCGCCGGTGACGAGTTCTGCGCCGTAGCCGATCGCATCGGGCCAATGAGTCAAATCCGTTGAACCCTTGGCCTGCTCCGGGCAGCCCTGCATGCAGCTGCCACGGCGCGTGCATTGACCGCGGCCACGATAAGGCTGAGAAGGAATGGCCTGCGGCGCCGGCCACCAATGCCAGCCCAGGGCATTCATGCCTTTGGCCGCCAACCTGCCTAGTCGACCGATCGGCATCGGCGGCAAAGGCGGCGGCGTCATCGCTGGATAGGCCGGATCACCGACTAGCCCGGACACACCCATCTCCACATCCATGATGTCGTAGAACGGCTCCAAATCTTCATAACTGAACGGCCAGTCGTCGGCGACGCCGTCCAGGCTTCGAACCCGGAAATCGGACGGCATGAACCGCTGCCAATGGGCCGCATACAGCACGGTGCTACCGCCGACCGCGTTGTACATCAACGGATTGACATCGGATTCCGACGTGTCGATTGGATAGTCACTTTCCAGACCGCGCACATTGGGATTGGGATGCCAGCGCCGTTGGCTCATGACCTCCCATTCCGGCTTGTCGCCGTAGAACTCTTCCGGTTCAACTTTGCCGCCTTGCTCCAGGCAGACGACACCGACGCCGGCTTGGGCCAAATGTTTGGCCGCCACGGCGCCGGATGCGCCGGCACCAATAATCAGAACGTCTGCTTCGTCACGGCTAATGGTTGCCTCCCGCGGCTGCATAAAGTTTGGCGTCGACGGTCTTCAGTCGATAGTCGGAGGCTTAACTATAGCCGTGATTATCGAGATGATCACCTGCGCGTGCTCTTTCGAACCATTGCATTTGCAACGCCGGCGCTACCGATGACGAGATCCGGTCGATCAGCGGCCACAGGGCCCGCGGAACGGTGGCTGTCTACGTCCGTCCAGACACCCAAATGGCGTCGTCGGCGCAGCAGAAATCCAAGCCGCTGCGGAACAAAAACAGAGGCAAAGCGGTAACCAATACGACTATGATATATTCATCGGTACAAGGTATTGAAATTTTTGAGAAATGGTGAGTGCACAAGGACTCGAACCTTGGACCTACTGATTAAAAGTCTGTGTCCCCCAAATTCTCCATGCTTCGCCATAATACGCAATGTTACGTTAATTCATTGAATTAAATATATTTTCCTACATCAATGTTATACAAATTCTACGTAAGAATACTCAGTGTTTCGCTTCCCCGTGTTTCCCCCATGCTTCCCCGTCTCTTGAAGCCAGGAACGACCGCATGCCGAAAATCACCAAACGCTTCCTAGACAATTTGCCACCTTCACCCAAGGACCACATCGTGTTTGACGATGCCCTACCGGGCTTCGGTGTTCGCATCAAAACATCCGGAACCAAGAGTTTTGTCCTCCGTTATCGTCAGCACGGTCGCAGCCGCAGTTTCACAATCGGCAAAGTCGGTACGCTAACCCCCGATGAGGCCCGTAAGGAAGCCCGTAAACTCTTAGGCGACATTACGCGCGGTGCCGACCCCTCTCTGAGCCGACAGATCGATCGCGGCGCGCCTCGAATTGCTGATCTCGCGGCCGACTACCTAGAGCGCCACGCGATTCCAACAAAACGCCCAAGGTCGGTCCGGGATGACCGGTCAATGCTTAATCGCATTATTCTGCCGGCGCTCGGAAATCGGAAAGTGGAGACCATTTCCCGCCGCGATATCGAGGGACTACATCTGTCGTTCTCAGACCGCCCCTATGCGGCAAACCGCTTGCTGGCGCTTTTGTCCAAAATGTTCAATCTCGCCGTGGCCTGGCAATGGTGCACCGATAACCCGACACGCGGTATCACGAAATTCCCAGAGCCGAAGCGGGACCGCTGGCTCAGCGACGAAGAACTCGCCCGTCTGTTCGATGCGCTCGACCGTCATCCTAGCCAACAGGCAGCTAACGCTATCCGACTGTTGCTCCTCACCGGAGCGCGTCGCTCCGAAACGTTTGCCATGAGGTGGGAAGACGTCGACCTGGAGCGCGGTGTATGGACCAAACCCGCGCACACCACCAAACAAAAAAGGACGCAGCATACGCCTTTATCGGAACAGGCCGTGCAGCTCCTCAATGGGATAATGACCCGTAGCGATGGCACGTCACCCTTTGTATTTCCAGGCCGCAACGAAAATCAACCAATCGGCGATTTGAAGAAGCCATGGGCTGCCGTCCAAAAGGACGCCGGCCTTTCGGGCGTTCGCCTTCACGACCTTAGCCACACTTTTGCCGCTCACCTTGTTTCATCTGGAATGAGTCTGCCTATTGTCGGTAGGTTACTGGGTCACACACAGCCGCAAACAACCCAACGATATGCTCACCTTGCCGATTCCGCTTTGCGTCAGGCGACGAACCAGTTTGGCCAAAAAACCGTAAAGATTGAAAGTGCAAATTCCCGCAATCCGGTTTAACTTTCTCATCTTCGAGATTCAGAAGAAAAAGAGTCGGTCTATTCGTCCGCTTAGTGACAAACCTTTGCATCCGTTGGTAAATCCAGGCAACCACCAACCCGGCCGCGATTGGTCACGACTGTCCGCTCACAGGCCCATTTAACCCAAAGACATAGCGTAGAAAAGCTATTGCACAAAATGCCAGTGTTCTGCGGTGAAACCCTATCGGCAAGCTTTCAACCACAGATATCTCGCAGCCTCCCTTTTTTCTGAGCATTCGAGTCAGACCTTGGATTGCAAAAAAGCCGCGCCCACCAGAAGGTGAACTTTAGGCTCGGAGAACCCGCTCAGACTGACGAAGTGAAACACCCTGCCCGCCCATATAGACCGTTCTGCTAAGAAGGACCCTTGAATTCGCGACGGCTAAGCAACGTCTTACTGGGCGAGTACTCGTGCATTTGTGCGCTGCGGGTCCTTCCTAGCCACCCACCGCGCACGGGTATTTCGCAGCGTCGCGCTTTTCTAGTGTTGGGCTGAAATTTTTGGCTGACGGGGTTGACACCTGAAGCCTCGTTTCGGGATGCACGGATTGAGAAGGACTTGTTCGGCTCGACACGCCGACCGGTGCCAGAATCGCCGCTGCCCCGGCATCGGCCAGGATGGTCGCGAGCCGGTCCAAATGCTTGGCATTGCGCAGAGGATGGGCCGGCACCGTCACCATTCCCGCAAGCTGGCAGCGGAAGAACGCCGCGATGTAGATCAGAACCCGGTCACCGGCCGTGCAGCCCGTCGGCAGCTGGGCTGCCATTGCCGTCGCCCGCTTCAGACGATCGCCGTAGCTCATCCGTATTTCCTCGGGTGCGCCGGCACCGCGGTACCTCAGGAAGACGAATTCCGCACCTGCCTCACCGGCCTCGACGCGGTCATAATGTACTCGCGCCAATGTCTGTTCCGGGCGCCGCACGTCTCACCAGTCCGAGTCCGCGTATCACACGCCCGGCTCCCACCACGCTGGAAGATGCCCACACTTATCCACCATTTTCCGTCCCGCCCCCGCCGCAACTAAGCCACCGCTGACACCAGTGTCCGAGAATGATGAAATCAACAAATCGGGGCAGCGGTTTCACTCATTCCCCGAAGGAGCGATACGCCATGCACGAAAAGAAAGTTATTGGCCTACGACAGCTATGAAAAATTGATGATCCGGTGAGCTGTTAATTGCCGACCCGCCCCCCGCATATCGGCCGTCAGGCCTCGCGCTTAACCGACCTGTAGATCTCCACCATCTTGTCGTGATCGGGATTGATGCCGTAATCCGCCGATCGCGACAGCTCTTCGGGCAAAGAATCCCACTGGATCGCGTCGAGCTCTTGAGCGTTAAACAGCTTGAAGACGGCGGGGTTCGCCATTTGCGAGACCGGATTGAAGGTGCCCTCGGCAAAAGCGACCTTCTTACAGAATTCCGGCCGTTGCACGTACTCGAGGAAATCTTCGGCCAAGCTCGAGGGGTCTGGATTGTTGACCAGTGAGGTCACTTCGACCCAGACAATGCCACCTTTTCCATTCATTGGACCCGACCTCGGCGTAATGGCGCGTATTTGCGGCGCACCGCCAAAACGTACCAGCGAGGCGGTAAAAGTGCCGCCTGTGAAGTAGGCGTCGATATCGCCGTTCACCAGCGCCGTATTGATGTCGACCATGTCGTCAGTCAACACCTTCGCGCCCCTAAAGATCTGCCGTGCAACCTTTTCGTATGCTGCGAATTCTGCCTCCGAATGCGACTTGAAGGGATCCACATTGGCCGCAACGCACATATGTGTGACGTTCCAGTTGTCATATGTAAGCACACCGTAGCGCCCCCGCATTGCAGGATCGAGGAACAGATTGAAGCCCTGGTCTTCGGCACTCGCGCGCGAGATCCTGTTCGTGTTGACGACAAAGTTGAACGGTCCGAAGCGCTGTACCATACCGATCAGCTCTTCGCCGGATTTATCCAGCGCAAAGCCGTACGGACCTTGAAATTCCTGGATCATATGATCGAAGTAAGGTTCGAAGCGAGCCCGGTTCAGCGGCTTGATCAACCCCTCAGGGTACATCTGCTCACGGGCCCACGGCTGGTTGACATTAATAAGATCCCAAACGTCGACCTCGCCGGCACGCAGCTTGCCGATCATGTCAGGGTCCGAGGTGCCGGTTTCCGCGCTAACCTCTGCCCCCGGATGTGCCCCGCGGAAGGGATCGAGCACGCCGTCGGTGTTGTAACCTTCCCAGCAAAGAATATGCAGTGAGGCCGACCGCGCGGCGCTCGCGATACGGCCGCCGAAGGTGGCGAAGGCGGCCGCGGCGCTTGTCAGTTTGAGCATGTCGCGACGAATTATCGTTGCCATCTCGTGAAAAAAGCTTGTCCTATAGGGGTCGACATCGCCAATTGGTCGTCAAAGATGGTATTGTTGCTGATTATTTCCTGATCGCCAACTGTTTGCGAAAAAGAACACCGTTCAGACCTGAGGTAGTTCTGTCTTTTTGGTCAAATCGGCGACTTTTTTAGGGTATTTTTCACTGTCAAATCATGCCGCCACTTTCTTGTTTGTCATTTCTGTTGTTACGTTTGTGCCTGTGGTAAGGTTGGTCGAGCTTCTGTTTCCCTACAACCAGTATGCTGCCCGTTGAATTCAGCGCGCCCCATTACGTAAACCAACAGGGCAAAGTCGGGCTGTGACTAATTTGATGTTGTTGCGAAAACCAAATCGATTTGCGACAAAATACAAACGGTTGGCCATATGCAATTTACACTTTTCATCGGCGCGGAACACGGCCCGCACGAATCAATGGCGCAACGGCTTGCGGAACACGCCGAACAGGTGCGCCTCGCCCGTCAGCTCGGCTTTGACGGCGTCACCATTGGCAATCATCTCTCCTTTGGCTCAACGGCCTGGTTCCCACCCTTTGAAACGCTCATGCGCTTGGCCGCGGACGCCGACGGGATGTCACTTGGGACATGCATGTTGATCTTGCCTTTGCGTGAACCGTTGCACGTCGCCGAGCAGGTCGCCCTGCTGGATGCAGCTTGCGACGGCCGGGCAATTCTTGGCGTTGCGCCCGGTTGGCAGAAGGGCGAGTTCGACCTTCTGGGACTGGATCACAGAAGGCGAATTGGCCGCTTTCGAGAATCCGTTGACGTAATCAAACGCGTGTTCACCGAGGACAACGTCACTTTCAACGGCAACCATTTTGAGTTCGCAAACCTTAACCTGGCGCTGAAACCAATCCGGCAACCTCGACCACCGATGTGGTTCGGCGGCAGCGTCGACAATGCAATCAAGCGCGCTGCGCAATTGGCGGAACCTCAATTCGGCGACAGTTGGGTGGCTTCATCGCATTTGAAGCGCTCCGTCATCGTAAAGCAGGCGCGGATCTTCAAGGATGAATTGGCGGCACAAGGCAAAACACTGCCGACCGATTTTCCGATTCTACGCAATATCGTCGTTGCTCCAGATAGAGAAACGGCAATCAGAGAAGTCGGACCTGCCATCGCTGCGAGCTACAAAATCTTCGGCCAATGGGGCCTGTTCACCGGTGTCGTCGGGGAACAAAAACAACACCCTGACTTCGAACAACTAATCTCGGATCGATTCATCATGGGCTCTCCCGACGATTGTGCGGAGGAGCTTATCGACTTGATGCGAGAGACGGGCTGCAACCGCCTGATAACCCGAATTCAATGGCTCGGGATGCACCAATCGATGGTCTTGAGAACGATCGAGCTGCTGGGCGACAAAGTGCTGCCGATGATGCGTCAGGCCTACCAAGGCCGGTGATGCCTCCGTAGAGGAACCGCGAAAGATTGCCGGCGGATATCACAGAACATTCCCATGGTGATTCCAGGGCGCGCCGCGGTGGTTAGCGTCTAGAGCATGATCGACCTACTCGGAATCATTTGATGGGTGCAAATCGGCATTTCGCGCAGGCGCGATGCGGGGCATCGGGCAAGCATCGCAACGCACCCGAAAAGCCGATTTGCCCCACCGAAGGCCGGGTTCTTTTTCGCTGTGGCGGCTTCGCGCGTCTTATCCGATATCCCACATCGCATGGCGACGCGCTCATTGCCACAGCGAAAAATAATCCCGGTCAAATGACCCCGAGTAGGTCGATCATGCTCTAGTCGAGGCTACCAGCCCGAGGCCGCTTAGTAGAGATCATGTCCATTGGTGCGCAAACCGACATGATCGGAGCACTTGATGAAAAAGTGACGCCGGCGGCGCAACTGGCGCGATGACGTGAAGCGAATGATCTGCACGCCGACCCGGGTCAGTTCGATCTGCCCCCAGACCCGAAATTCTCGACTGGCCGCGGCGCCCGTCAATCGGTAATTTGCGGGTTGACTATTGCGCCTCCGGCGATCGTCTCCAGTTCATCGGGCGATAGCTGATCAGCGTTGCCCGGCGCAGCCGGCAGCACGATATGGTGGGTGTCAGCGGAATTTTCGATGACGCTAACAGTCCTACCAGCTGGAATCTCGACTCCTTGCTCAGCGAGTGCCGCATGCGGGTCGTCCAGCAGCTTGGCTTTGTAGTCCGTGTCCGTCCAGGCGCGAGCGATCGCTTTGGCGATGGTCATGGGAAGCCTCCTTAGATGGTGCTGAACGATATGCAGTTAAATGGTGTTCGACGGCCTTCGTGTCGAGCTCTTGTTTCATTAACATTCGTTCATGTTTCGATTGTTCCAGTACATCTTGTATTGCGTGTGATTGTCGAGAGCCCCAGCGGCTCCGTCGAGGAAGACGATTCGCGAATTGCAGACCACCGCCCGGGCGATCACGACACGCTGGCGCTGACCGCCGGACAACGTCCCGGCATCTTCCGTTACGAACGTCTCCAATCCCATCGGAAGGCATCCTATGGCCTCGGCAAATGCCGCTCGTCGTGCGGCCGCCATGACCGCCTCATCGGAGTTCAAGCGGGCGCCGGCAATGTTGTCTCCTTGCTGTCATAAATTTGGATCAAGGGGATGCATCAGAAGGGGAAAGACCAAGCTCCCATGTCTAAGGCGTAGGATAGAGCGTGCCTGTAGCAACCAGCGGTGATGACGCCAGTTCTCCCCCTGCGACCTTCTCCAGTTCATCACTCGACATCTCACCAACGTTGTTCGGGGCAACCGGCAGCACTAAATGGGTGGTATCAGCCGTGTTCTCCAGCGCCTTGACGGTCGTGCCAGCCGGAATTTCGACGCCGGCTTCGGCCAGGGCGGCTTGCGGGTCGCTCAACAGTCTGGCTTTGTAGCCCAGGTCGACCCAGGCACGGGCAACTGCTTTGGTGATCGTCATGGCCGGTCTCCTTTCGCGATTGGTCATACGGTTACGGGTTCAGTAGCAGGTGCCGATGCCGGCGCCACCCGCTATCCTCGCTAACGCGTCGTTCGACAATTCGCCGGATGTTTGCCACGCAGCGGGCAGAACGATGTGGGTTGTTTCAGTCGTGTCTTCGAGCTCCGTCACGCTCATGTCGGCCGGTGCATCGATACCGTCTACAGCGAAGACCGCCTGGGGCTCGGCACCCAGCCGGGACTTAATCGCGGCATCGGGCCAGGCTCGAGCGACAATCTGTGAATATGACATTGGCGACTTACAAAAGCCAGCGTCGCTGACACATACAAGTTGGCAATATTAGCCATCGTGGACTTTCACTAGCCGTTTTGGCCGGCACCGAAGCGTCCACCGGCAACCATCTCCAGCTCATTCATTGAACCGACATCCCTCAGATAGTTCGTAGATTATGCCGTTTGGTCGTGTCCGTCCGGTCTGACTGCCCTGCTGGGGCTCGCTAGTGAGAGATAATGTCCACTAAGGTTAAGTGGACACTATCGGATTCCAGGATGTCGAAGCGGCGCAAGCGTAGAAAGTGGAGCGACGACGAGAAGCATATGATCTGTCCGCAAACGCGGTTGCCCGGGATCTCGGTCCGTCAGGTCGCTCGGCGCTATGATGTCAACGCCAATCAGGTGTTCAACTGGCTGACGAATGCAAAGTTTGCGGCGGGGCCTGAAAATGAAGACGTTACCCCGTTTCTTCCGATTGAGGTTGTCGAGCCAGTGACCTCGGCGCCGGTCGCCGACGTGGAGCTATGCGAGATAGCAATAGAGCTCGCCGGTGGTCATCGTCTGAGGATCATCGGCGCCTATGATTCCGAGGCTCTGGCCACGCTGATCCGGAAACTCTTCGCGTGATCTCCGTTCCCGCACAGACGAAGGTGTGGCTAGCGGCCGGGGTGACGGATATGCGCAAGGGGTTCAACGGGCTCTCGTCATTGGCCGAGAAAGTCGTTCTGGAAGATCCGTACTGCGGCCACCGCTTTGTCTTCCGTGGCCAGCGAGGCGTCCTGGTCCAGGTTTGCTGGCCCATGTACTGGTCAGCAAATACGCCGATCATTGTCCTTTATACCGTCAGTCCTGCATTTACGAGCGTGAGGGCATCAACCTGGATCGTTCCACCCTCGCCGATTGGGTCGGCAGGTCGACTTCATTGTTGGAGCCCCTTGCCGATGCGATCGGCCGTCATGTCCGGGCCGGTCAGGCGACCTTCGCCAATGACACGCCGTTGAAGATGCAGGCAAAGGTTAATCGCAAGACGGCACGGATCTGGGCCTATGTCCGCGACAAGCGTTCGTGGAAAAGCCAGGCGCCGCCCGCGGCTTGGTATCGGTTCAGCACCGACCGTAAGGGCACACATCCAGCTGATCATCTCAGCCATTTCAAAGGTTGGGTGCATGCAGACGGCTATTCCGGCTTTAATGAACTCTACCGCGCCGGCAACATCAACGAGGTTTCTTGCCTTGCCCATATCCGGCGCAAGTTTTCCGATGTGTTCCAATCCGACGGCTCTGTGATCGCCGAAGAAGTGATCCGGCGCATCGCTATGCTATACGTTGTTGAGATGAACGCCCGGGGACAGGCATCTGAAGACAGGGTTCGGATGCCCCGGGCACACTCCAAGTCGATCGACGCTGTACTGGCCCGACGGGTCGCAGCGCCTGCAGTAGATCGTGACTCCTACGACGCCTTGAGACTTGATTTGGCCACGGTCGATCGCCCCGTATGCCATTTGTCTTTCCCGTTTCCGCCTCTTCAAAAGCTAACGGTAGTGCGGGACCGAAAAGAGAACAAGCGGGGTCGAATGGGTGAGGTAAATGCCGGCACGGTGTCTTAATGATCTATCAGGCCGGCACCGGTATGGGAACCAGTCCCGCCAGCAATATTCACAAGCTCATCGGTCGACAATGCTCCGGCCTTGGCCGGCACCACGGGCAACACCAGGTGTTGGAGGTCGACGGTGTTTTCAACCACCTTGACGGTTGCACCTGCAGGCACGTCGACCCCTACTTCGGCCAACGCAGCCTGCGGGTTGCCCAGCAGTCTGGCTTTATAATCCGCATCATTCCATGCGCGGGCAATGGCTTTGGCAATTGTCATGTCTTCGTCTCCTCGTTAGATGTCGCCGGTCCGATGCCACGACGTTCCGCCGGTCGGCCGTGGGTTAAAGGCACGGAGCTACCGTCAAGGTATATCGCCTCATGTTCCGGTCCAGGCTCCACCGTTGATGATTTCTGCCCCCGCAACCTTCTCCAACTCATCGATTGACAATTCACCTGCATCGTTTGGAGCAACCGGCAGAATGAAATGGGTGGTCTCGACTGTATTCTCAATCACTTTCACGCTCGCACCTGCGGGAACGTCGACACCTAGGTCGTTGAGAGCCGCGTGCGGATCGGCAATCAATTTGGCTTTGTAGCCGTCATCCGCCCAAGCCCGTGCAATCGCTTTGGCAATCGTCATGGTTTCGTCTCCTCTTTCAAAATTGTTGGTCCTTTGCCGTAGGTCGGCAACTGTCTACGGATATGTCGACCAATTGCCGAGCCCGGTCCTCGGCAGTCCGCTATCCAGGCGTGCCATCGGTCCCGAAATTCCGTCCTCCCGCAACCCCCTCCAAATCACTCATGGAGCGTCCGCCGACGGTGGTCGGTACGACCACTCACTTCTCACCTTTGCATTTTGTCGCGACGCTCAGTTGAGCGAGTCATCGCGAGTCGGCAATTCCTCGGCGCGTACGCCGTTCACCTCCGGCTCCAACACGGTGGTCCTAAATGCGACCGCCAGGACCGGGATGTTACATCTCATGCAGGACACTACGTACACCGCTTCCAGAGAGGGAAATTATTGTGTCCCGACGCATCAAAGTCAATTGAAAGAAGCCTGACCCACTGCGCTCATTACGTCGTCTGGAATTATTGATGAGCAAAGAGCAGAGCACAGACAATCACGATTGCTAAGGCGATCGTTCGCGCTTGGACTGATCAGGCCTACAAAGCCAAACTGCTGAGTGACCCGCGCGCGGCCTCATTTTGAGGTAATTGTCGGGGTTCTGGTAAGCTCGGCCGCAAAAGTAATTGAGGGCACCAGTTCAACAGTTCATAGTGTGCTGCCGATAGGCCCTGATGGTACACGTCACCTCTCTACTAAAGTGTTGGAGAAGGTCGCGAAAGTCGTAGCACGCGGCAGCGCCACCAGAGTCGCTCAGGTTCATGGCCGCTTCGCTTGAGCCTGTTGTTGAGCATCCGATCGTATTGGCGGCCGTCTGCGGATACTCTTCCTTATCGACGATGTTCTTGTCGATGCATTCGTTCATCAGTTTATGCACTTCCGGCTCAACCCAATTCTGGCAAAACGTCGCTAAGTTCAGCCGGGAGTTGCCGTCGAGCATCAACTCATCGTGGACCAATGCATAGACGTGACGTGGATTTCATTCGGCATCGGGAAACCTGAATTTCGGCACGCTCACCGATAGAGGAAACATGCGGATCGTTCAGCAACTTGTTTTTGGCGATCATCATGGCAGGCCGCCTTGGTATCATTCGTTGGCGCCCAAGGAGTATGCCAGAAGGGAGAAACCACGCAGCCAATATTACGGGTTAGGGATAAAGCGTCCCCATGGCAACAGCCGGTGCTGATCCAACGGTACCCCCTGCGACCGCCTCCAGTTCCTCGGCGGAAAGGTCACCAACGTTGCCCGGCGCGACTGGCAGCACCAGGTGCTGGGTTCCGGCCGTGTTTTCGATCACTTTCAGCGTCTTAGCCGCGGAGACGTCGACGCCGACGTAGGCCAGAGCGGCCTGCGGGTCGTTTAACAGTTTGGCTTTGTAATCCGCGTCGGTCCAGGCGCGGGCAATGGCTTTGGCAATGGTCATGACTTCGTCTCCTTGTTCGAAACTTTTGGTCCGGTACCGTCTGATTGCAACGGCCAGTGGAACTGTCAATCACCTACTTGGCATCGTCCTTAACGGCCTGTCAGCAAGGGTCACCAGTGTTTCCGCATCCCCATCCTCCCCCGGCAACCTTCTCCAGTTCATCCATGGAGATCTCGCCGGCTTCGACTGGCGCGATCGGCAGGACCAGAGTTTGGTTTCCACCTGTGTTCTCCATCACCTTTATGGTCGTGCCAGCAGAAACCTCGACACCGGCCTCAGCGAGCGCAGCATGCGGGTTGTTCAACAGTTTGGCCTTGTAATCCGCGTCGGTCCAGGCGCGGGCGATAGCTTTGGCGATGGTCATGCGAAGCCTCCTTGGATGGCGCTGAACTGTTATGTAAAGAATGGTGATCGGTGGACTTCTTGTCGAGCCCGTGTTTCATTAACTTTCATTCATGTATCTATTGTTCCACGACGCCTCGGTCGAGATCCTGCCTCGGCGAACCGGTCCATCGACGCGTTAGACCTAAGAATACTATCGCTTTGTTTCCCGACGCTGTTGCGGCAAAGTCAAAATGCTATGTTCGACGCGTGCTTCACCTAGCATTAACACTAAATAGAGAATTCAATTGGCTTTCATTCTGTTGGTGCGTGTGTACTGCGACAAGCACAGCGTCACCAAACCGTCGCATTCCCTGTGGGTCCTCAATTGATCATTTTGGGATCTCACGCCGCGGCATCCGCCCCCGCCCTGACGGTCAGATGCGCCTGCGCAAACATGCAGCCTAGCCGCCGGGAGAAGCAGGATACCCGCCCGCGACCTTGGCCAGCTCTTCGTCGGACATCTCACCAGCGTTATCTGGTGCTTCCGGTAGAACGACGTGGGTCGTCTGAGCGGTATCTTCAACGACTTTGATGCCGATGCCTGCTGGGACATCGACCCCAACTTCACTAAGTGCGGTATGCGGATCGCTCTTGAGTCGGGCCTTGTAGGCCTCGTCGGTCCAAGCACGAGCAACGGCTTTGGCGATGGTCATGGCCGGTTTCCTTTCGCTATTGGTCATATGGTTGCGGGTTCAATCGCAGCTGCCGACGCCGGCGCCACCCACTATCCTCGCTAACGCGTCGTTCGACGATTCGGCGGATGCTTGCGGCGCAGCGGGCAAAACGATGTGGGTTGTTTCAGTGGTGTCGTCGAGCACCGCTACGCCCACGTCGGCCGGTGCATCGATACCGTCTACCGCGAAGACAGCCTGGGGCTCGGCATCCAGCCGGAAATTGAACGCGGTATCGGGCCAGGCTCCAGCGACAATCTGTGAATATGACATTGGCGACTTACAGAAGTCGGCGCTGCTGACACGTAACAAGTTGGCAACGTTAGCCATCGTTGACCTGCACTAGCCGTTTTGGCCGGCACCGAAGCGTCCGCCGGCAACCTTCTCCAGCTCATTCATTGAAATCTCGCCGGCATCGTCCGGCGCGACCGGTACCACCAAGTGTTGGGTTTCGGCCGTGTTCTCCATCACCTTTACGGTCGTGCCGGCGGGAACCGCGACACCGGATTCAGCAAGAGCGGCATGGGTATCGCTCAACAGTTTGGCCCTGTAATCGGCGTCCGTCCAGGCACGGGCGATGGCTTTGGCGATGGTCATGATATTTTCCTTGCTTTAGTGGCGAGATCGTGAGTTCTTTCACCTACACCGTCGGGCCTATTTGGTCGTTATTGCCGCCAGCGATCTTCTCCAGCTCATCGTCCGAGAGTTCTCCGGCATGTTCGGGCGCGGCCGGCAAAACAATATGTTTGGTTTTCGCGGTATTCTCGACCGCCTTCAGGGTCGTGCCGGCAGGGATGTTGACCCCGATCTCGGCAAGTGCCGCATGAGGGTCGCTCAACAGTTTGGCTTTGTAATCGGCATCCGCCCAGGCACGGGCGATGGCTTTGGCGATGGTCATGATTTTTTCCTTGCGTTAGTGGCAAGATCGTGGGTTCGTTCACCTACGGCGCCGGGCCATATTGTGCGTAATGTCCTCCAGCGATCTTCTCCAGCTCATCGTCCGAGAGCTCTCTGGCATGTTCGGGCGCGGCCGGCAAAACAATATGTGTGGTTTTCGCGGTATTCTCGACCACCTTCAGGGTCGTGCCGGCAGGGATGTTGACCCCGATCTCGGCAAGTGCCGCATGAGGGTCGCTCTACAGTTTGGCTTTGTAATCGGCATCCGTCCAGGCACGGGCGATGGCATTGGCGATAGTCATGATTTTTTCCTTGCGTTGGTGGCGAGATCGTGAGTTCGTTCACCTACGGCGTCGGGCCAAATTGTGCCTGATTGCCTCCAGCGATCTTCTCCAGCTCATCGTCCGAGAGCTCTCCCGCATGCTCGGGCGCGGCAGGCAAAACAATATGTGTGGTTTTCGAAGTGTTCTCGACCGCCTTCAGGGTCGTGCCGGCAGGGACGTTGACCCCGATCTCGGCTAGTGCCGCATGAGGGTCGTTCAACAGTTTGGCTTTGTAATCGGCATCCGCCCAGGCACGGGCGATGGCTTTGGCGATGGTCATGATAGCGTCTCCATGTCTGAAACAGTTGGTCCGGCGCCTTCCGATTGCGGTAGTCGTCGAGACTGTCGATCACCTACTGGGCGCCGCCCCCAACGGCCCGTCAGCAGGGTGTGCCGTCGTCTCCGCAATCATATCCTCCTCCCGCAATTTCCTGCAGATGATCCATGGAGATCTCGTTGGCATTGTCCGGCGCGACCGGCAGCACCAAGTGCTGGGTTCCGGCCGTGTTTTCGATCACTTTCAAGGTCGTAGCGGCGGGGACCTCGACGCCGGCGTCGGCGAGAGCGGCCTGCGGGTCGTTCAACAGTTTGGCTTTATAGTCCGCATCCGTCCAGGCGCGGGCGATGGCTTTGGCGATGGTCATGGGAAGCCTCCTTGGATTGCGCTGAACCGTTATGTAAAGAATGGTTATCGGCGGACTTCATGTCGAGGCCTGGTTTCATTAACTTTCGTTCATTTCGATTGTTCCAGCACTCCTCGGTCGAGAACCTCCTTTGCGAACCGGTCCAACGACGCATTATACTTAAGGATAGTATCGCCGCGTTTGCTGACCCCATAGCGGTATAGTCCATGGGTGATGGTCAACGAGAAAAGTACCTAGCACTAGTAAAATTATGCGAATTGTCCTGGGAGTAATTCTGTTACTGCGTGTGCGTTGCGAGAAAGCCGCCGGTGCCAGACTCCGTAGATTTTCGATCGAGAAAGCCAAGCTGAATAACGTGGATCAATAGGCCTGGCTAACCAAAGGCTTTAGGCCGTATCGTCGATCACAAAATCACATGCATCGGCGAACTACCTGCCTGACGTTTCGCCCAAGACTGCGCGGAACCGGCGCGATCCGCCAAAAGTATACCGGGCAGACCGGGTGCTCACCATCGTGTTACCATCTCTGGAGATTGGGACAGCCGATGGGGCAGCCTGGTTGGCATGCCCAGGCCGCGGGAAGTGGATAAATGACCTTTGGTGAAGTGGCTGGTTATGTAGCGTCAGCGTTGGTCTTCCTGACTTTTTATATGAAGACGATGATGCCCCTTCGCATCGTTGGAATAGTGAGCAATGTCGTTTTTGCGACATATGGTTTCATCGAAGGATTGCTGCCGATTCTCATCCTTCATTCGTTCCTGTTTCCCCTCAATATCCTAAGGCTGCGGCAATTTTTGCGGCTAACCGAGCAGACCCATGAGTCCGCAAGCGGAGATCTTTCTTTTGAGTCTCTGCTGCCGTTCATGAGCCCCCAGCGGTTCAAGTCGGGAGAAATCGTGTTTCGCATGGGTGACGCCTCCCACGAGATGTTTTACATCCGCGAGGGCGAGATTCATTTCCCGGAGTTGGGCAGGACAGTCGGCAAGGGCGAGGCGTTTGGAGAGATAAGCCTATTCTCGCCGGAAAGAACGCGCACGGCGACCGCCGTATGTAAAACCGACTGCGAGCTGCTTCAAATTTCCGAAGACAGGGTACTGCAACTCTACAATCAAAGTCCCCGGTTCGGCTTCTATATGGTGCGCGTTATAACGAGTAGATTGATCGATAACTACACCAGATTGTCGAAGACGGTCGCTTCCGAAAAGCGCCTGGGTGGATCAGATAGCATGGGTAATTCGATGACGAGCCAGACTGACAAACTCAGCGAGAAACGAGAAACCCCGGACAAGGAGCGAACCCGCAGTTGGACCAAGGGGCGGGCATTCCGCGCCTATGTGCCGGCGGTCTTCGTTTTGGCGTTTCTTGGTCTGCTTCTTTTCGGCTGGCAGGCGACGCCTTACGTGCGGTCGGTTCTTGTGAGAGATGCGGCCGTGACCACCTGGTCGAGTGTGGCGACGGCTCCGATTGACGGAACCGTCCGGTTTGCCGGACCGTCATTGAATGAGCTTGTCGGTCCGGATGGAATTGTCGCTCGCGTGCAGAACGACCACGTGACGCGGCACGATTTGGATGCGGCCAAAATTCACGCGACTTACACGCGATTGCGCGTGGATGAACTCGAGACCTACCTCGATGAAATCAAATCGCTTGATGAGGAAAGGGGTGGTTCCAAGGCTCAATACGCTGACACGTTTCGGGCCGAGCTTGACACCAAGATTGTCAATTTCGAGCGGGAAATTTCGATCAGCACCACCGCGCTTAAATTGCTGCGCAAGATTGCCAACCGAAAGCAGCAGCTCGCCAACAAGGGAACCGGATCCGAGAGTGCCGTAGATGAGGCCGCATTGCGGGTTTCCGATTTACAGGTTGATATTTCCAAGCTGCAATCGGACTTGAACTACGCTCGGGTGCGACGAGAGGCTGCGGAAAGCGGTGTTTTTATTACGAGCAGAGGAAATGATCCGGATTGGGCCGTTCAATCGCGCATGGAACTAAAGCTGAAGAAAAAAGAGGCGCGACTGGAGTTGAGAAAGGCCCAGGCGGAACTGGCGGTGTCGGAGTCAGTGATTAAGGCGGCGGAGAAAGATTTTCGAAGGCTGAGCAAAGGAGCGGTTATCGTACCACCCGGCAGTACCGTATGGAGCAGACGCGTGGCCGCGGGCGCGACAGTGCGGGCGGGCGATCCGGTCGCCGAGTGGCTAAACTGCTCCGTCCTTCTGATGGACGTGCCGCTGCCGGATACGGAAATGCCATTGGTAACCATCGGAATGGCGGCGAACGTGATTCTCGATGGCGAAACGACCGTCCGAAAAGGCAAGGTTGTGATGACACGCGGATCTGCCTCGACGCTCGACCGAAACGATCTGGCAGCTGTCGCCAAAGGGCGCGACGAAGACCTGGCTCAGGTCATAATCGATATTTCGCATGAGCGAGAGACTTTCGAAAACTGTCCCGTGGGTCGAGCGGCCTTCGTCGATTTCCCGGGCATCGGATTGCTCGACGTTGTTTCCGCCTGGCTACGCCTCTAGACAACGCCGATCGGACAATAGCGAAACGGTGCTTAGCAAATTCGCCGCTTTTACCGGTCGAGATATTTGCCTGAACCTACCGCCCGCGCAGCCCCACCGGTTGTCTCGGGTGGCAAGATCGGGATTACCCCACCTAACGGATACAGGTTAAGTATCAGTGGTACTTTTGACGCCGATGCTGTTTGCCATGTTGCTCGCGGCCTGAACTGATGATCCCGGTTCCGGCGTCAATGAAGGTCTGGCTCGCAGGCGAGCGTGACGGACATGAGGAAAGGGTTCATCGGTCTGTCAACATTGACGGAGAAGGTTCTTCCGAAGGACCCGTTTTCAGGCCATCTGTTCGTGTTCCATGGACGCCGAGGCGATCTGATCAAGGTGATTTGGTAGGACGGACAAGGGGCATGTTTATTCTCCAAGCGATTGGAGCGTGGCCGGCCTGGTGCAGGTCTTCTGGCGCACGTGTTCGTCAATAAATATGCGGACCACTCACCGCTCTATCGGTAGTCCTAAATCCTCAAGCGCGAGGGTATCGATCTTGATCGTTCCACATTGGCCGGTTGGGTTGGCAAATCCATGGACCTGCTAGAGCCGCTGGCCGATGCCATCGGGAGGCATGTTCTGAACGGACAGGCCATCTTTGTTGATGATACGCCGGTCAAACTTCTTAACCCTATTGCTCCGGGCAGAAAAATTTATCTCTTCATAGGTTCCCTGGGCGGCGCAAAGGCGGCCGCCATCGCCTATACCCTGATCGAAACCGCCAAGCTCAATGGCGTCGATCCGCAGACTTGGCTCACTGACGTTCTCGGCCGCATCGCCGACCAAAAGATTACTCGTTTTTATGAACTCTTGCCCTGGCGTTGCGCTCAAATCCGGGCGCAACTGGCAACCGGACTGTCGGTCTACGCGGCCATCACCGGACGTTCACCCTTAATGGGACTCACATGCACAAGATTGAACCGTTTGTCTTCGGCGCGGAATGATGCATCCAGGCGGTACTGGCCGGATGCGTACGAAGAGCCCGCTCCCAGGAGCGGATCAAAAATTAACCGAAATTAATTGGAAGAGGATAAGGCCCATATTGCGTCCCCGCCCCCACAACCTTCTCCAGCTCATCCAAGGAAAATTCACCTGCCCCAACCGGGGCCATCGGTAGTACCAGATGCAGTGTATCGGTCGTGTTCTCCACCACTTGCGTGGTGGTCCCGGTGGGAACTTCGACGCCGACCTCGGACAGGGCGGCGTGGGGGTCGCTCAACAGTTTGGCTTTATAGTCCGAATCCGCCCAGGCGCGGGCAATGGCTTTGGCAATTGTCATGGTTTCGTTTCCTTGTTCTGACCGAATGGTCCGATGCGGCCGATGTGATTTGGCCTTCGAACCGATCCGTTGTTTGGCGAGCCCCGTCCTCCGTTGACCTCACCGGAGAGACTGTCGTCTCCGTCGCATCGCCGGCCTGCAATTTTCTCGAATTGGTCCACGGAGAGCTCACCGGTCTTGGTTATCACTGGCGTCTAATAATTTGAAGGCCCTCCACCGGCCGCGATCTTCTGTAGATCATCGAAGGAAACCTCGCCGGCGCTGTCCGGCGCGACCGGCAGCACCAGGTGTTCGATTTCGACCGTGTCCTCCAGTACCTTCACGGTCATGCCGGCGGGAACCTCGACACCGGCCTCGGCCAGGGCGGCACGGGGGTCGTTCATCATTTTGGCCTTGTAGTCCGCGTCGGTCCAGGTGCGGGCAATGGCTCTGGCGATGGTCATGGTTTCGTCTCCTCGTCCAAATCTGGTGGTCCGATGACAACTTTCTGCGAACATGGTGATGACTTGTCGGAACCCAGTCTCGGTGGTCCGTCACATTGCCGAGCCCGGTTCTTGGCGGTCCGTTATCCAGGCGTGCCGTCCTCCATGTTATCTACTCCCCCCGCAATGCCCTCCAGATCACTCATAGAGAGTTCGCCGGCCTTGGATGGCGCGACCGGCAACACCAGGTGTTGGGTATCGGCCGTGTCTTCAATCACCTGCACGGTCGTGCCGGCAGCAACGTCGACACCGGCCTCGGCCAGCGCAGCACTCGGGTCGCTTAATAGTTTGGCCTTGTAATTTGCATCGGTCCAGGCGCGAGCGATGGCTTTGGCGATGGTCATGGGAAGCCTCTTTAGATGGTGCTGAACGATATGCAATTAACCGACATCCCCCAGATGAGTTGTCGATGATAGAATTTTGCCCCCATTTTGCACGAAACCCAATTCGGCATTGGTATAGTTTGCCCGAAAACTACCCCCTCGCTCAAATGAACGTGGCGCTGTCCGAGGAGCTTAGAGGTCGCATCGCCGACCACAAGAAACACGCATCGACGAACTACCGCCCCGGCACTACGCTCAGGACTGAACGTAACCGGTGTGACTATCCGAAAATACGTCGGCCACACCGGGCGCTCACGAATGTTAGGCGAGCTGGGGGCGATCGGCGCTAGGACGCCAGTAATACAGACTCTGAATTAACGGACAACCGCCATTTCAGCCATAGACCTCGGAAAACCGCACAGAGTGGGACCGTCAGGACACTTCGAGGCACTTGGCTGTGACATGCGTCGCTTGCGTATCTTCTTTTGATGGGCACATATTAGTCAGAGAGTGGGAGTTCTGATCGAGAAACGACCGATGAAGAGGGGTGATGGAGTCGGAATGACGTCTTCTGGTTATGAACGGCGCTGACTGCCCCGAACATGGAGACGACATCATGACAATTGCCAAAGCCATCGCCCGTGCTTGGACTGACGCCGATTACAAGGCCAAGATGTTGAGCGATGCCCCTGCCGCGCTCGCCGAGGTTGGCGTCGACATTCCTGTAGGGACCGCCGTCATTGTGGTGGAGGACACGGCCGCTTCCCGGCACCTCGTGCTGCCGGCTGCGCCTCCGGAGGCTGGTGAGATGTCCATGGAAGATTTGGAAAAGGTCGCGGGAGGGACCGGTAATTCAGGTTCGGGAAATATTGGATTTTTTGATACCGGGGGGTTCTAACCGACATCCCCCAGATGACTTCCAAACTCGACGCCGGTGATAGCCGATCAGGCTCCGCTCTGCTTTCATGAACCAAATTATGCCCGGCCGGGTGAGCTTTCTGCCGCCTGGTCGCCCCTAGGCACCAATCGGGATTGATTTTGTCGTCATCCGGACACGCCTCTCCCATCGTTTGCACTTTGTCGTTAGTTTCTTTGGCCTACGCCGGAACGGGTCTTCGTCGACGCGCATCGATCAGTCGCAGGATTTCTCGGAACAGATTGCGGGGCTCTCCACTTTTTCGGAGCAAGTCCAAAGTCCCCAGTTAGCCGCGGCGGCCGTCAATCAGTAATTTGCGGGTTGACGACCGCGCCTCCGGCGATCTTTTCCAGCTCACCGGGTGATAGTTGGACAGCATTGACCGGCGCAACCGGTAATACAATGTGCGTCGTATCCGCGGTGTTCTCGATCATCTTGATGCTGGTATCAGCCGGGATATCAACACCGACCTCGCTCAACGCAACATGCGGATTGTCCAGCAATTTGGCCTTGTAGGCGTCATCAGTCCAGGCTTTGGCGATCGCTTTGGCGATTGTCATGGTTTCGTTTCCTGGTTCTGACCGCATGGTCCGATGCGGCCGATCTGATTTAGCCTTCGAACCGGTCCGTCGTTTGGCGAGCCCCGTCCTCCGTGGACCTCACCGGAGAGACTGTCGTCTCCGTCGCAGCGCCGGCCCGCAATTTTCTCGAATTGGTCCACGGAGAGCTCGCCGGTCTTGGTTATCACTGGCATCTAACAGCTAACCATAATTCTGACGCCCAGAACCGGCCGCGATCTTCTGTAGATCATCGAAGGAAACCTCGCCGGCGCTGTCCGGCGCGACCGGTAGCACCAGGTGTTCGATCTCGGCCGTGTTCTCCATTACCTTCACGGTCATGCCGGCGGGAACCTCGACACCGGCCTCGGCCAGGGCGGCACGGGGGTCTTTCATCATTTGGGCCTTGTAGTCCGTGTCGGTCCAGGCGCGGGCAATGGCTTTGGCGATGGTCATGGGAAGCCTCCTTGGATGGTGTTTAACTGATATGTAAAGAATGGTGATCGGCGCACTTCTTGTCGAGCCCCTGTTTCATTAACTTTCATTAATGTGTCGATTGTCCCAGTACGCTTTGTCGAAATCCTTCCGTGGCGAACCGGTCCAGCGACGCGTTAGACTTTGAGGTCGCATCGCCGACCACAAGAAACACGCATCAACGAACTACTGCCCTGGCGCTACGCCCAGGACTGAGCGTAACCGATGTGACTGGCCGAAAATAAGTCGGGCAGACCGGACGCTCACGCTGAGACCACACACATCGTTAGATCGATTCCTCGGCACAATGCAGGCGGGGTGTCAGAAGATGAACTAGAGAGGCTCGCAGCGGGCTATGGGGGATCGTCACCCTGAAGACCGCTGGCGCCTGGACCGACGGCACCCGCCTTCAAACCAGTTGCCGCTTCACTAGGGTGAAAAAGTCACCCTCCTGCGCCATCAGATCTTCGAATTTTCCACTCTCGACGATTTGACCGTTTTTCAATACGAGAATTCGATCCGCATTGCGGATCGTACTCAGCCGATGGGCGATGACCAGCCGGGTGACATCAAGATGATCGATGCTCTTTTGCACCACCGACTGGGTGTGATTGTCGAGTGCGCTGGTTGCCTCGTCGAGGAAGACGATGAGCGGATTGCCGACGAGCGCTCGGGCGATCATGACACGCTGGCGCTGGCCGCCGGATAACGTTCCGGCGTCCTCCGTTACAAAGGTATCCAATCCCATGGGAAGTCTTTCAATGTCGTCGGCTATCGCCGCATTGCGCGCCGCCTCCATGACCGCCTCATCGGAAAGCATACGGGCGCCGGCAATATTGTCGTAGAGCGACCCCGGCAAAAGCCCAACCGACTGCAGAACGGTGCCGATTTGCTGGCGCACAAGCCGTAAATCTAGCTGCGACAGGTCATGCTCATCATAATAGACCGTACCGGAATCAGGCGGCTCGAAACCAAGCAGCAAACGCAGAATGGTGGATTTACCGGCACCTGACGCCCCGACCAGAGCAACGAATTCACCGGGTTCGACGGCGAAGCTCAAGTTGTCCAATATCGCTGGACCGTCGGCGCTGTAACGAAATGTCACATTGTGAAATGCGAATCCACCGGAAAGTTTGCCGGGATCGGCGGCGGTCGGATTGATTTCCGGTTCCGCTTTCAGGATCGGTGCCGCCCGGTCGATCAGCGGCATCGCCGAAACAAGAGCGTTCAGCGCCAGGCCGAAGGAACCGATCGAAGCGATGAATTGTCCAAAGGCCGCATTGAAGGCGGCAAACGCCGCAAGACTAATCGGTTCCGCGCGCGCCCCCGCCACCACGATCGCGCCGAGAATGCCGAGTGGGCCGACGGCGGTTAGGAAAGTTTCATATCGAACGCGGAACTTTCCCATGTGCCACAGCGCGCGCTGCTGTTCGGAGAACGGAACCGACCACTGCGCAAAGCCGCGCTCTTCGACAGCAGCCAACTTGAGTTTGTTTATACCACCCAGCAGCCCCAGAACGCTGTTCGTCACGTCGCCTTGGGATTTACGAAAGGCCCGAACATATTTTAGTTTCAGCCAAGCCAACAACGACAAGACACCGACCGCCACGATCGCAAACAGGACGCCGTAGATGGCTAACCAGGTGTCGTAGATAAGCATCAGCACAAAACTGACAACCGAGAACAAGCCGCCCAAGACCCCACCAAATACCGGCCCGGTCAGAAGCCGGCGGCACTCATCTATTGCCAAAACACGACGAACTAGATTTCCCGATGAATATTGCCGAAAAAATGTCGACGGCAAACGGAGCAGCCGATCCCAAACTGCCGCCTGTAGCCGCATGTTTATCAGTGTCTCAAGTCGTATCGTCAGCAGTGAACGAACCACGCCGAGCCCAAAGATACCAAGAGCTCCCGCCGCAACAAGGGCCGCCATTTCAATGAGCAAATGATATCGACCATCCGGAATGGCTGTCGACACAATTACACCGGTGCCGATTGGAACAATCAAACCGAGCAGCATGACCAACGCTGCCGTGACAAGGAGTGACCAAAGCTCGGACGACAAGTTGCGCACTGAAAAACGGGCAAGGCTTCCACGAGACAAATGTTCTTGCAATCCCGGGTAAAGCTGAAATCCAACTGCATGAATCTCGGCCGCTTCCGCTTTTGTCAGAGGTGTGAATTCACCGGCATCGGCGTTCCGCGCGTAGTACCGTTTGCGTTTCGAAATCGCCGCAAGTGGCTTATCGAATCCGGAATGCCAAACCAACAAAGACGGTCCTTCCTGCCGCCACCAGTCGCCCTCAAGAGAGACTTGTCGAAAGCGAAACTTGGAAATTGTCGCATGTCGACCCAGTGCCGCACTGAAGTTTTCGCATTCTGTCGTATCGACGGTTTCGTTCACGGTGAATCCGTCGTGCGCGCCTAAGGCACTGATGGCATCGGTGAGCGCGTCGTGATTTTGTCCGGTCAGCGCCGCTAGTGGTGAATCGGTGGCAAAAGATGAAATGCGCTGATAGGCAAGGTCGAGTTCGTCCGCCATTTCAGCTCTTGCCTTCGCGGATGAGCCGGCTGTATTCGCCGTCCCGCGCCATCAGTTCGTCATGTGTGCCCCGTTCAACAACCTGACCACGGTCAAGCACAATGATTTCATCGCAGTCCCGAATGGTACTAAGCCGATGCGCGACGACAAGGCAGGACATGCCTCGGGCTCTTAGCGCCTGCATGATATTTAACTCGGTCGCAGGGTCGAGTGCGGAGGTCGCCTCATCCAAAATGAGCAGGGCCGGCGATCGTACCAGCGCTCTTGCAATCTCGATGCGTTGGCGTTCGCCACCGCTAAAATTGCGGCCGTTCTCCTCAACCTGCCCGGCAAAGCTCTCCGCAGTCGAGGATATCAAGTCGAAGATCTGCGCACTCCGCGCCGCCGAGATCAACGCCTCCTGGGGAACCGTCGGGTCCCAAAGTGTGAGATTGTCGCGAAAGGATCCTTCAAACAATGCGATTTCTTGATCGACCGCGCCAATCAACTGGGCCAACTCAAATCGGTCGATTGTCGTAATGTCTTTTCCGTCGATCAGAACCCTTCCGCCCCATGGCTGGTAAAGGCCGCTTGCCAATTTTCCGATCGTGGATTTTCCGCTTCCAGTGGCGCCGACAAGCGCCGTCCAACCGCCGGGCGTTATTTTGAGATCGAAGCCGTCAATCAAAGCCGGCGCCAATGGGTTGTAGCCGAACGACAGGTTCTCGAGTCTTAGACTGACCGCCTCGGTTTTCGTGATCGGCCCGGCGGTCGGCGGTTTGGCGTGGCGCCAGTCCAAAGGATGATTGAGCACGTCATTGAGTCGGGTCAAATCCGCCGCAACTTGTTGTGATTGTCCTACGGTATCGACCATTAGCTGAACCGGCGCCGACACCGCCGAAAACAACGCCTGGAACGCAATGAATGCGCCTAATGTAAGCGCCGATTCCAAGACTCTGGCACCGCCGATCCACAATGCAGCGGCCATTGTCATGGTTATGATCACGGCCGGCACTAATGCGGAAAGTTGATCCAAACGGGCAAGTAGCTGTTCAGACAAAATCGTCCTTGCGTGATAACCAGCCCACTTGCCAAAGAAATCGTCCTCGCGCGCGCTGGCTTTAAGCGTTTCGATGGTCTTGATCCCGATAAAGCTAGTCCCAAATAGTTTACCCTCTTCAACGCTCAGCCGAACGGAGGTTTCAAACCGGACGCGATGCAATACTTTCAATACTAAGACATTGATAAGCGCGCCACCGATGGCGACCATGGCCAGTACGGGCTCCAAAATGAACATCAGCGCAAAAAGTATCAACGCGGTGAACAATTTGAAAACCGCAAAGCCGATTTGACCGGAAATCAGTTGCGCAATCCTTTGCACACTGGTTACGCGATTTGCAATATCCCCCAAATAACGTAGAGCAAAAAAACCAGGCGGCAGCCGCAAAACATACCAGAGAAAATCCGCCGACCGCCATGAGGTCATGTCTGCGGCCACACGCAACAAAACGGCGCTTTTTATCCAAGAGAGGATCGTCATGGCTATAACACTGGCGGCAATGGCTGCGACGAGTGGCCTGAACCAGCTCCGTTGATTCTCCAGCAATATCCCGTCGACAAATATCCCGGCAAAATTGGGGACCGCGAAACCGGGAATCGCGATCAAAAAACCGATCAGTAGAACAAAAAAAAGCTGAACACGAAACGCGGCAGCTTGGCGAAGGAGTTGGACCATTGGCCGTGGAGGCTTGCCGCCGTGCTCGAAATTCTCACCGGGTTCGACTGACAGAACAATGCCCGTAAAGCTCTTTTCGAACTCCGACAACGGCACAGACCGCCGTCCAACGGCTGGGTCATTAAGGTAGGCAGCGGATTTCGAAGCCCCTTCAAGGACAACAAAGTGATTGAAGTTCCAAAACAGGATTGCTGGAAACGGACCCTTTAACACGTCGCTGTCGGTCTTTCGAAATCCTTTGGCCGTGCAGCCATATTGCTGGGCCACTTTAAGCAAGTTGGCGGCGTTGCTGCCGTCGCGGGAAACGCCGCAATCAACGCGAAGTATGTCCAGACTGACAAATTTGCCAAAATAGCCAAGCACCATGCCAAGACAGGCCGCGCCACACTCCACCGCTTCCATCTGGAGTACTAAGGGCGTACGGACACGTCGTTTGGACAAGCCGCGAGCTTTGCCACCAACCGTTCTTCGTGTCGGCACGCTCAATCTCCCAGGATGCTGCGCATGGCCGGGACGACCAGTTCAACAGGCGCCTGTTCTCTGACAACAATTTCGACACTGGCGAATGTCCCTGGTTTGATCTTGAACTTTGGGCCACTTCCAAACCACCACTTGAAGCCGTTGGCGGAACCCGTGTCCTCCGCCAGCTTTATGCGCGCCAAGTACATTTCTCCGGTCGACGCCAGTTGCGCCGCGAGCTGTGAATTTTGAAACAGATTTTTGGCGTTGGCCTGGGAAACGGGTTCTGGAGACACCAAAGAGACTTTGCCTTGGATTGAGCCAAATTCGGCCTTGTCAATCGACGAAGGAATAACGTGCACCGGCATCCCGATTACAACGCGCCGGGCTTGCCTCGGATCAAGGAAGGCGATCACTTCGGCCCCAGACCCGCCATGCACCACCGTCATCAAAACGTCTGTTCTGGAAACGTTTTGACCAACGGCGGCCCGGATTTCCTCGACACGACCACCGATCGTCGCGCGAATGAGTTTTTCGGCATTGCGCAGGGAAATCAGCCGCTCAAGTTTGCGGCGTTCCAGATTGACCTTCTCTTGCGCTTCGTCGGCCTTGCCGGCTGCGCTTCCGATTTGGTCTGCCAGGGCTTGGCGAACGTTGGCCTGCTTTATCCGTAACTCACCGATTTGTGAAACGATGTTCTGATAGGCGACGCGGCTGTCTAGTTCCTTGGACCGGTTGATCAAGCCTCGCTTCAGTAACGACTCTTCGCCAACCAATAGCTTTGCCAAGCCGTCACGCCCCTTTGTGAGTTCCGCTATGGAGGCGGAAATCAGCCGCACCGTTTGGGACGTGCTTTTTTTGTGGCGGGCGAGTTCACTGTCCTGCCGAACCTTCAACCGATTTAGGCTCGCCGCGAGATCGGTTACGGCTTCCCTGGCGGTCTTTATTTGACTGTCGAGGTCAATTTGATCGAGCTCGGCTAAAACCGTTCCGGCGTCGATGCTCTGGCCGGCAACAACCGTTATCTTGCGCACTCGTCCCTCGCCGGTACTTTGTATCGGCGTGACCTGTTGGTTCGACCGCACGATCAAACCATTTCCTAGAGCCTTGGTCGGTATCGTGCCGTAGACCCCCCAAACACCAATAACAAGCGCCACCACCAACAGGCACAGGAATGCAAACACGTAAGCGCGCGGAACCAATGTAATGCGCGCATCAAGATTTTCCTGGCCGCGGCGGTCCCGCCGTTTGAGGGTTTTTTTCGTGTTGCGGTCTTGATCGGTCATAAAGTCCGAATAGGTGCTTGTTGATTCAATCGTGTGTCACTGTCGATCCGACAGCGCTTGTAAGGCTATCGCGTGTGGAAAATCAATGTACTCAAATCATCACCGAAAACGGGACCGAGCGCCAGCGCTGTTCACTGCAACACCAAAACGCACGGCAGCAAATTGGGTTTCGCCATTCGCAACAACGAATATCCTATTCCCGATCCTCCAGTGTAGAATCCAGAGTTGCTGCTATCGTCACCTGCAACCCAGCCAAAGCGATCGTCGCGGTTTGCATTTGTTACTGTTTCCACAGCACGTGCACGGGTGATTGCCTCCAAGTGAGTTCTGCCGAGCCGGCGAGCCGCGATGAAAAAGAATTCCAGCCGACCAATGACTACTGGAACGATCGACGCATTAGTGAAAGATAATGAAACAGGGGCTCGACAAGAAGTCCGCCGATCACCATTCTCTCCATAACAGTTCATGGCTATCCAAGGAGGCTTCCCATGACAATCGCCAAAGCCATGGCCCGCGCCTGGACGGACTCCGATTACAAAGCCAAACTGTTGAACGACCCGCATGCGGCGCTTGCCGAGATCGGTGTCGAGGTTCCCTCCGGCATGACCGTGAAGGTACTGGAGGACACGGCCGAAATCGAACACCTGGTGCTGCCGGTCGCGCCGGACAATGCCCGTGAGGTATCCTCCGATGATCTACAGAAGATCGCGGCGGGTGTAGGACCTACGGCGCATTTATAGCGCTTTGATGCCGGCAATAATCGAGGTCGGCAAGGTCTCGGTGGACCATTTCGAGGAGATTGCGAGCGGACAATATGACCGAATCGAGGGCCTGCCCGGCGAGCTTCAGCAAGGACAGGGCCCGGTGATTGACAGATCGGTTCAAATCCACCCGATATACTATTCTACTCTTCTTCGGAAAGTTCGCTGGCGACAGGCGGCGCTACCGGCAGGACGATGTACATCGTATCGGATGTATCTTCCACCACGTTTATGTTTACCCCATCGATAACTTCGACTCCCATCTCTTGCAGTGCGGAGCGTGGGTCCGCTATCAGCTGGGCTTTGAACTCTTCATCTGTCCAGGCTCTCATAAGGGCTTTTGCAGTCGACATAGCTAGGCTCCATTGATTTCAGCACGAGTATACGACAATGTAACGAACCGTTTCAACGAAACGTTGGACCGGCCATCCAACCTACCACCGATTGACGAACGCCGGTCTCTGTGGGTTGCACGCGGTGAAGTTGAAATGACGGAAACGCGACCACGGAACCCTGTGGAGGAGCGTGGATGAGGGCCGCCTCCGCTTCCGGCACGCACATTGCCATCTCGGAAAATCGAAGGCCGCCACCGCGGTAGTCTGATGGCGCAGAGAGCATGACGACGCCCGATAGTTTGCGATAAGAATGCCGACCCGGCCCGATGTCCTGGTGCCAGTCATAGAATTGACCCGGCTCGTATTGGCTGAATTGCAAAGAGCCGTCTAGTCCTTCGATATCGTAGCCGAAATACCTAGCGTTGATGGCGTGAAGAATATCGCTGAACTTTTTGTAGAACCACTCACTGCCTGGATCACGAGGCAGCCACACGACGCCATGCCGGCGGACGCTGCGAACAACAAACTCGTCGCTTCCTATCGTTCCCGATTTGACGTCTGACCAATCGACGAGCCGACGCACTTGCTCACACTCGTCTGCGGTCAGCAGCTCTCGAATGCAAACGGCGCCACGATATGAGTACTTCGGCGGACCACCTTCGGCGGCGCGATGCTGCTTGCTAGTCAAGTGAACCGCCAAAGCTCATTGGTACAAAATGAAACAAGGCCATATGACAGAAGTTTCCTGGCGATATACGATTTCTCCAGTGGATGGAATCGGTGCCCGAAAAGCAAAGTGCGTCGTTCCGCTCGAGCTCAAAAGCCACGTGATCCACGAAAAGCGGCCACGGCGCTCGTTGATCAATACAGTAGTCAATCGTAAATGCGCATTGTTCCCTGTCAACATGTGGTGGCAATAATCCGGAACTGCTAAAGCATGAAAGAAACACATATGACGACTTGACTTGCTGCCCGAAGATCGTTGTCGCTCGGTCAGTGAGACTACGGTGTATGTCGACGAGCATCGGCACATTCTGTGCACATTGACGATCCGTCACTTCACAGTATTCAGTATCAAATGTCTCTGTATTGAGCCTTGTCCGCAAATCCAAGGCAAAATCGTCATCGAAGAAGTTTCTTACGATGTTGGCCGTATATGCGGGTTGCATCTGATACATGCTATTGCGAGCTGGCTACCGGTCCTGGGAAATCGTCAAACGGAGACGCACCACGGGTGGCTGAATATGAACCGACATCCCCCAAATGAGCTGTCGATGAAAGAATTTTGACCGAACTTTGCCCGATTGACAATCCTTCGCTCAAATGAGCGCTCCTTCTCGCATGAGCGCGGCCGAAGCTCTTAATTGAACGACGAAATACCCAACCGCGAACCAGTGCGTTGCTCGATCGCCTGACCCATCATGTCCATATTCTGGAAATGAACGGCGACAGCTGTCGTCTCAACCGGAGCGGAAGAAAACAACAAACAGCCGGACGCACCTGATCGGCGTCCAACACCGCGGTCATCGATGACCCGGTGGGTGCACAGGCACCCCTCACCCGGCTTCGCCTCGCGGCGACCTTCATAGGACCCAAAAAGCTGCGCCAGTGGCTCGCGGTAAAGCCGTTTTCATACGAGACCGGACGCTCACTCCTGCGATATATATCCTGCCAAAGGCCTGTCGCTACCAATGGCAACAAGGTCAGCGCGGTTTGCGGCGGAGGATGGCGTTCCAGACCACCGCGTTGGTACCAGACTCGAAATATTCCACTTCCATTTCATCGGTACCATTAAGTACGCCGAAGAGCATGCCCGGATCGTCGGTCTCGACCATCCGAAGGGTCCTGCCGGATTGACCAATTGCGCCGAGGAATGGCTCATGCGCCTCCACCACGTGCTGGCCCGAGACATGCCCCTTTACCGCAACATCACCAGCTCTCCAACTATGGATGCCACGGATCAGGACGCCGTCCTGCTGTGTGATCTCGAGGGTCTGATGTTGGGTCGTCATCTCAGTTTCGCCCTTGTGCTGCAGGAGCACCGTCGCTTCGCCTTGCCAACTGCCGATCAGGTTCGGCGTTTCGCCTGCGGCTTCGGCAGTGATTACCGAGAATATCGTTCCAAGCGCGATGAACATCGCCAATGCTCTAAGGCAGTTTCTATTTTTAAGCATGATAGATTTCCTCCATTGCGGCATATGCATAGTATCCAGCCCCATATTACCGGAAATAATCCGGACAGTACCTTCATCTGCCCCCAAAAACAGTTGGCAATCGGCTGTCGATGGCGCCTCAGGTCTTGGGTTCCACGCTGCACAACCATCGTCATGGCGGCGTCTGCTCACGCGAGTCTGATGGTCCGTTGCGCCCGGATTACCGCAGCCTGCGGACCCGCCAGTCCGTCGGTCAACAATTCTAGTGGTCTACATGACCACTACCCCCGCTATGACTGCTCCCGCCCGCGACTTTCTCTAGGTCTTCAACGTCGAGTTCACCGGCGTTGCTTGGTGCAATCGGCAGCACCAAGTGGCGGATATCGGCTGTGTTTTCCATTACCTTCACGGTCGTGCCGGAAGCAACCTCGATCCCGGCATCGGCCAAGGCGGCTTGGGGATCGCTCAACAGTTTGGTTTTGTAGGCGGCGTCCGTCCAGGCGCGGGCGATGGCTTTGGCGATGTTCATTACTGGCCTCCGTGAGTTTGGGAGTGACCGTCCGGTGATGGCCTCGTAGACCGACGGTCCGGCTGCCAGTTACGCTCAGGCCTGAGCTTAGCGCCAGGGCGGTAGTTCGTCGATGCGTGTTTCTTGTGGTCGGCGATACGACCTCTAAGCCTAACACGTCGCTGGACCGGTTCGCCAAGGAAGGATTTCGACAAAGCGTACTGGACCAATCGACACATGAAGAACAAGTTAATGAAACCGGGGCTCGACAAAAATTCCGCCGATCACCATTCTTTACATAACAGTTCAGCGCCATCCAAGGAGGCTTCCCATGACCATTTCCAACGCCATCGCCCGCGCCTGGACCGACGCGGATTACAAGGCCAAACTGATGAACGACCCCCGTGCCGCCCTGGCCGAGGCCGGTGTCGAGGTTCCCTCCGGCATGACCGTGAAGGTGCTGGAGAACACGGCTGAAATCGAACACCTGGTGCTACCGGTCATGCCGGCCGAGGTCGGTGAAATGTCGGCCCATGAGCTAGAGGAGATTGCAGGCGGCACGGACCATACCGGTGCCGGCACTATAATTCACCCGTGACGCCCGCCGCCGGCCACACCTTCGTCGATGTTGGGACCGGGATCACGACGACAGGCCACGGATCAACCGAGCCAAAGCAACGGAATCGTATGGTCCTTTGATCCGCAGCCGATGACCGCCCACCAGATCAATCTCCAGCATACCGCGTTCAGCGCTGTCACTCAAAACAGTCATGTCCCGCGCTTCGGTTATCTCGACAGGCAGAAAAGCTGGCTCAGGTGTAGCGCGACGCTCAGGCTCGGGAGGCTCCGTAGCCGCAAAGCGCGGCTCCTTCAGCCAGTTGAACACCTGGTTCGCGTTGGCATCGTACCGGCGTGAAGATCCTGCCACAGTTTTGGGAGCCGCGTCTCTATTCGACCGCGCCTGAAGTCGCGGTCACACTATCTAATGCAATCCAGATCGCGCAACACATCCGGCCGCAAAATGACCAATAGGGCGCAGTTTGGTGCCAAGGAGTAAGTGCTGCCGAGCCAGGTCCTTCGCTAGCCGTCACCCAGGCAGGCCGTCTACCCCGTTATTTCCGCCTCCCGCAATCTTCTCCAGATCATCCACGGAAATTTGTTTCGCTTTAGCTGGCGCGATCGGCAGCACCAGATGTTGGGTTTGGGCTGTGTTCTCCATCACTTTCACGGTCGTGGCGGCAGGAACCTCGACGCCGGCCTCGGCCAAGGCGGCTTGCGGGTTGCTCAACAATTTTGTTTTGTACTCCGCGTCCGTCCAGGCGCGGGCGATGGCTTTGGCGACTGTCATGGTTGGTCTCCTTTGGTTTCGTTTCAACCGACATCCCCCAGATGAGCTGTCAAAGGCGGAATTTGTGCCAAATTTTGCCTGCAAGCCAACCCCTTTTTCGAATGAGCCCGGCGCAGTCCAATGTCGACCGAACAGGCAAGTGAGGTTGCTCAACCAGCCGAATAATTTCAAGCTTTTTCGGCGCCGTTTTTGGGGCCTGTCGGATTATGTCTTATCGTTTCTCGCCACGGATTACGATGAGCCGGAAATCCTCCTTTAGCAAAACACCTCATTTTGTCCCAAGGGCGCTGACTGCAGACAAACCACGATGACCACCCAGCATGTTGCCCGCGCGGGCTCATCGATTTACACCACATCCCGGGACGTACCCAGGTACGAAGGCAAGTTTGCCGCGCAGCGGGATAGCCAAATGGTCTATTCCTTGCTGGCTGCAAGGGTCCAAGCTGACGCTCTTTCGCGGCAGCTCTCACTTGGATTACGTGAACTGTATTCGACCTAAGTATAATACCAGCCAATACTGATTGCGAGGTCGTACCATCCGCTCTATGTTTTTTGAGGGCGTCCTGTCTTTACTGTCCGCATATCAAAGGAAAGCCAGATGAACCTACAACCCAAACAATCTCAATCCGTCGTTCGTTCTTCAGCCACTGTCGCCGTAAGCGCCACAGGCGCTGATCAATCGCTGTGTCCGTTTCCGATACCATTACCTTGCGAAGATACAGACGTAGGGCAGTCAGGCTTGTATTTTCCGATACCCTGCGAAGATACAAACGCAGAGCAGTCGGTTGTGGCATGGCCGTGGGTGCCCTGCGAAGACGTTGGGGCATAGCAATCAACCATGCCGTTTCCGATACCTTTCGAAGGGTGAACCCGACCAGCAGCTTGGCAAATGCACCGCTTGAGGTGGCTGGAGTATCGTATCCGGGCTGCTGTCTTCACCCTAAAAAGGTATCGGCGGGTTGCGATCGATAAAGTGTCGGTGGCCTGACCTTTTAGAAGGTTGCTGCCTGCAACATGTCATTTGGCAAGGCCGACGCTGCCTTTGGCTGAACAACCAATGGAATAATTCAGCCGCCCACGGGTTTCGATGAGCCGGAAATCCTCCTTTAGCAAAACACTTAATTTTGCCCCAAGGGCGCTGATGTCAGACAAACCACGATGACCACCCAGCATGTTGCCCGCGCGGGTTCATCGATTTACGCCACCTCCCGGGACGTAACCAGGTACGAAGGCAGGTTTGCCGAGCACCGGGATAGCCAAATGGTCTATTCCTTGCTGGCTGCAAGAGTCCAAGCTGACGCTCCTGCGCGGCAGCCCTCACTTGGATCACATGAACTGTATTCGACCTAAGTATAATACCAGCCAATACTGATTGTGAGATCGGGCCATCCGCTCTATATTTTTTGACGGCGTCCTGTCTTTACATTTCGCATATCAAAGGAAAGTCAGATGAACCTACAACCAAAACAGTCTCAATCCGTCGTTCGTTCTTCAGCCACTGTCGCCGCAAGCTCCGCAGGCGTTGATCAATCGGGGTTCATTTTTCCGATACCCTGCGAAGATACAGACGCAGAGCAGTCGTTTGTGGTATGGCCGTATGTGCCCTTCGAAGACGTTGGGGCATAGCAGTCAACCATGCCGTTTCCGAGACCTTTCGAAGGGTGAACCCGACCAGCAGCCCGGCAAATGCACCGCTTGAGGTGGCTGGAGAATCGTATCCGGGCTGCTGTCTTCACCCTAAAATGGTATCGGCGGGTTGCGATCGATAAAGTGTCGGTGGCCTGACCTTTTAGAAGGTTGCTGCCTGCAACATGTCATTCGGCAAGGCCGACGCTGCCTGTGGCTGAACAACCAATGGAATTGTTCAGCCGCCCACGGGTTACGATGAGCCGGAAACCCTGCTTTAGCAAAACACCTCAAGTTTGTTCCGAGGGCGCTGACGTCAGACAAACCACGATGACCACCCAGCATGTTGCCCGCGCGGGTTCATCGATTTACGCCACCTCCCGGGACGTAACCAGGTACGAAGGCAGGTTTTCCGAGCAGCGGGATAGCCAAATGGTCTATTCCTTGCTGTCTGCAAGGGGCCAAGCTGACGCTCCTGCGCGGCAGCCCTCACTTGGATTACATGAACTGTATTCGACCTAAGTATAATACCAGCCAATACCAATTGCGAGATCGTACCATCCGCTCTATATTTTTCGAGGGCGTCCTGTCTTTACAGTCCGCATATCAAAGGAAAGTCAGATGAACCTACAACCAAAACAAACTCAATCCGTCGTTCGTTCTTCAGCTACTGTCGCCGCAAGCGCCACAGGCGCTGATCAGTCGGGGTTGCCGTTTCCGCTACCGATACCTTGCGAAGAAGCAGAGCAGTCGTTTGTGGTATTTCCGTATGTGCCCTTCGAAGACGTAGGGGCATAGCAGTCAACCATGCCGTTTCCGAGACCTTTCGAAGGGTGAACCCGACCAGCAGCCCGGCAAATGCACCGCTTGAGGTGGCTGGAGAATTGTATCCGGGCTGCTGTCTTCACCCTAAAAAGGTATCGGCGGGTTGCGGGTGGAAAGTGTCGGGGGTCTGACCTTTTAGAAGGCTGCTGCCTGCCACATGTCATTCGGCAAGACCAACGCCGCTCGTGGTTGAATGACCAGTGGAATTATTCAAACGGAATTTAAGACACACAGTGTCAGCTTATGCACATCCGCCGATCGCTGGAGCGCCGTAAATCTATCAACACGGCGCGAGAGGATCGTGGAGGTTTGGTTGGCTCGGACGGGGAGAATACCAACAATGAGCGATAAACAAGTGCCAGAAGGCATTGCAGATTACGAACCTAGCCAAGCGAGCCCCGAGCCCGCCGGCCATCAGTCCCCGGCAGCGGAGTCGCTGATGCCCATCATGGAAGGCCTGATACCACCAACAGGTGACAATTCGGCAGACATGGAAGCGGTGCACGACGCGCTAACGGCACAAATAGGGCAAGTCAATTCGGGAAGCCAGGCACAGGGCGCCGGTCCGTCAACCACGGCTCCGGCGGTTGTCGTCGAAGAGCAAGGCGCGTCGCAGTCGGCCGGACTTGAGGCCGAGCCGTCGATGGTCTACGCGCTGGGCACGCTGGGCTATGACTTTGGCAACGAAGCGCGACGGGATTCCTTCAAGCAGTTGATGAGCCCTAACGTGAGCGATGGCGTGGCAGTTCCTGCAAACCCGCATGATTCACGGCAGATGGTTCGCCACCTGGGCGAATACCCCCAGGAAGCCCAATCCCTGATCTGGACACTGAACCTGGAACTAACGCCGTTGTATGCACTCGAAGCGGTCGGCCCCTATGCGAGCGACGCCTACGACGTCCTGCGTCAACTGCTGGAAGGTGAGATTCAGGCGCCGACGAGCGAGGAGTTCATCGAGCGGGTGAGTATACCGGGGCGCATGAGCGGCCGGTCGGTCAAACTCTTTTCAGGCCAGGTGGTCCCCGTGGTCGAAATTGATTCAACCCGCGGTCTCTATGGTTGGCGAACCGTATGGCTGCTTGAGACGGCGGCCGAGCAGCTCAAGGCGTTGCGCGGCGAAGACGTCGACATGGACCTGCTGCGCGAAGCGGGGACAGGATTTCTCAATCGGGTTTATTTCGACATGCGTAATCTCGGCACATTATCCCGTGACCGGGCGCTGAATTTTGCCGCCACGAACGTGTTCCAGGCGGCCACGGCATTCGCCGAGGCGCTCACGGTGGGCATGCAGCTCGACGACATCGATGTGGTACCGAGCCCCTATGCGCGGGCCGACGCGGATGCCTGGGACGTTAAGTTGAAGTTTTTCGATCCAGAAAACCTACGCCGGGCGCGCCGGGTATTTCGGTTCACCGTGGACGTCAGTGAAGTCATGCCGGTGACCATGGGCGAAGTCCGTGCCTGGTCTACCTCAAACTAGCGTTTGCAGTCTCGCGGCGCCCTGCCCTGCTCGGAAGGTGCGCGCAAATGGTTGACCTGCCTGATCGAATCCCTGGCCTAGAGCGGCTGCAATTCGACGCAGGCGGCGGTGACCCTGGCGTGTTGATTGCTGTTATTGACGGCCCGGTGGACTGCGATCATCCGGCGCTCAGCACAACCAACATGACGACTGCTGCTGTAAACGGTGAGCAGCGAGCGCAAGCGGACGACCAGTCCGCGGTCCATGGCACCTACGTTGCAAGTATCATATTCGGCAACGGTACGGAAGGGGTCAAGGGTGTTGCTCCCGGCTGCCGGGGGTTGATTATCCCGATTTTCGACCGCCATCGCCGTCGCGTGCCCCAGGTGGACATTGCCAGGGCGATCGAATACGCCGTGAACGCGGGTGCGCATATCATAAATTTCAGCGGCGGCCAACACAGCGACTCGGGTGACGCCGAGGACTTATTGGCCAAGGCTGCCGCGACGGCGGAAGAGAACGGCGTGTTGCTCGTCGCCGCCGCCGGAAACGATGGCTGCGATTGCTTACATGTGCCAGCGGCGATACCAACCACATTGGCGGTGGGTGCGCTCGATGAGACATCAGAACCACTGGAATCTTCAAATTGGGGACCAATTTACGCCGAGAACGGTTTGACCGCGCCGGGTAGTGATATCCTGGGAGCCGCACCAGGCAATGCAACGGTTCGCGCGAGCGGTACCAGTTCCGCCGCACCGATCGTATCCGGCGTTGCCGCACTCATGGTGTCGCTACAAATTCAGTCCGGCAAGACGCCCGAGCCACTGGCTGTGAGACGGATGTTACTCGACGGGGCGCAACCCTGCACGTCAAATGACGAAAATTACTGCCGGCGATTGCTCGGCGGAATCCTTGACATCGAGGGAGCACGACAGGAAATGAGCAAAGTACCGACAACAGAGGAAATAGGCAGATCGGCCACGGAAGCTTCCGACGTCGACGCAAGCGAGTGCCCCTACTGCGCGGCACGACATGATGTGACCGCAGCCGGTCCGTCAACCACGGCTCCGGCGGTTGTCGTCGAAGAGCAAGGCGCGTCGCAGTCGGCCGGACTCGAGGCAGAGCTATCGATGGTCTACGCACTGGGCACAGTGGGTTATGACTTTGGCAACGAAGCGCGGCGGGATTCTTTCAAGCAATTGATGAGTCCTAACGTGAGTGATGGCGTTGCGGGTCCTGCAAACCCGCATGATTCACGGCAGATGGTTCGCCACCTGGGCGAGTACGCTCAGGAAGCCCAATCGCTGATCTGGACATTGAACCTGGAACTAACGCCGTTGTATGCACTCGAAGCGGTCGGCCCCTATGCGAGCGACGCCTACGACGTCCTGCGTCAACTGCTGGAAGGTGAGATTCAGGCGCCGACGAGCGAGGAATTCATCGAGCGGGTGAGTATACCGGGGCGCATGAGCGGCCGGTCGGTCAAGCTCTTTTCCGGCCAGGTGGTCCCTGTGGTGGAAATCGATTCAACGCGCGGTCTTTATGGCTGGCGAACGGTATGGCTGCTTGAGACGGCAGCTGAGCAACTCAAGGCGGTGCGCGGTGAAGATGTCGATGAGAACCTGTTGCGCGAAGCAGTGACAGGGTTTCTCAATCGGGTGTATTTCGACATGCGTAATCTCGGTACATTGTCCCGCGACCGGGCGCTGAATTTCGCCGCCACGAACGTGTTTCAGGCGTCCACGGCATTCGCCGAGGCGCTTACGGTGGGCATGCAACTCGACGATATCGACGTGGTACCGAGCCCCTACGCGCGGGCCGACGCGGATGCCTGGGACGTGAAGTTGAAATTTTTCGACCCAGAGAACCTACGCCGAGCGCGCCGGGTTTTTCGGTTCACGGTGGACGTCAGCGAAGTCATGCCGGTGACCATGGGCGAAGTCCGTGCTTGGTCTACCTCCAATTAAGGAACGAATTATGACACTGCCCCGACAATCCCCGCCGGTGAAACGACCGGACGTCGTTGAGCCTTGCACGACAGTGAATGTGGTCAACGGCAAGCTAGACTACATGATTCGAATTCGCATGGAATTGACGCATGGTGCCAACTATAACGACCCTGCTCATTTCTCGATGCTTTCTGCGGGCGAGCGAATAGCAAGACGGTAAATGGGAGCGAGTGATGACAAAAAAGAAGAAACCGGGAGGCACTGCCCGGCTTCAAGTGAAAAAACAAAAATCCGCAGCGTCGGATGAAAAGCTCCGTCAGAAACTGCGTGAGATCCATCGATGGGAAATGATATCCGGTCCCCATTCGATTGGGTTGGCCAATCTTCAGACCTGGGTGACGGCCTACACGATGGATATTTTGACCGCTGAGTCGGAGGAGTTTTCCGATCCAACAGGTGTGATTACGAGCTGATCGCGGGTGCCCGATCTGGCGGACATTCCCGGACTCGATGCGTTGCGGGCACGGACCCTGGGGCGTCCCGATGTCTCAATCGGCCTGCTCGACGGTCGTGCCCGGCCGGACCATCCTTGTTTCGAGGGGGCGGATCTCAATTTTGTCGAGGGCGAATGGATCGCCGGCTTACCAGCGGTAGATTTCACGGTTCAGCATGCGACCGGCATCAGTAGTATTCTTTTCGGCCAACCGGGAACGCCCGTCGAAGGGGTCGCGCCCCGTTGCCATGGGCTGATTATTGCCACCGCCGTCGACGAGTGGACCGCGACGGATGATCTGACCATCGCACGAGCGATCGATAAAGCCGTCTCGGGGGGCGTGTCGATCATCCACTGCGCTTTTTGCATCCCAGTCACCACCGACACCGTCGATGATCTTGTGGCCCGGTCACTTCGCAACGCGGCCGCCGAAGGAATATTGGTGGTGGCCCCGGCAGGCAATAACCGGGACCTATGCGCCTGTACGCCGGCCAATCAGGCCGACGTGCTTGCGGTAGGTTCACTTGATGACGACAGTACCGTTCGGGACCGGTCCAGTTTCGATCCTAGTTATGTCGGACATAGCGTGATGGCTTGGGGCGATAACGTGCTGGTGGCAACGCCGGAAGGCGGGACCGATCGACTGTCCGGAACCAGCTGCGCCGCACCTTTTGTGACCGGGGTTGCCGCATTAATTCTTTCAGTCGCCCGAGACGCCGGGTTGGACCCCGATCCACCTTCGATTGGCCGCGCGATCATCGAGACGGCACGGCCCTATGACCCGAACGCGCGCGATGCTGAACGGGCCATCGGCGGCATACTCGATCCGATGGCGGCCCTTGACGCCGTACTCGCCGCCGGCGGCGCACGGCCTTCACTGGTTGCGCCGTCGTTGCGGCTGCCCAGCCGATTGTTTGCCCTGGGTCAGCTGACAATTGACGTCGCCGACGATGCGAGGCGCCAACGACTGGCGCGCCGGATGACAGGCAGCGCCGAGCGTATCGGCGTGGTGGACGACCCGGTCGCCGTTGTAAAACACCTGGCGCAGCATCCTGAGGATGCGACGTTGCTGACCTGGATCCTTGAGCGCGATGGCGAACCCAGATACGCCTTGCAACCGTTGGGTCCCGCTGCCAGCGAGGTTAATCAGCGTCTGATCGCTGTCTTCCAGGCCGGCGCAGGGGCCGCCAACGGATCGACGATAGAGCAAGTCTCGGTCGCCGGCATCGTAACCAACCATTGCCACTCGATGTACAATGGCCAGGAAGTGCTCCAAGCCATTGTCACACTTCCCACTAACGTAAACGCCTGGGAGAACAACAGCCTGGCCAAATCCGCGGCCGCAAGCGTGGTTGGTCCAGAGCCGTCTGATGATTACGTGCGTTGTGTCGCCGAGTTCCTCGCAAAAGTCTATGGCGAGCACCAAAACGACGGGATCCTAGGCAAAGACCGGGCGCTGAATTACGCCGCCACCAACGCGACACAGGCAGCGCAGGCGATTAAGGCCGCAAATGAGCGAAGTTTATCCTTACGTCGAATAGAGGTGGTCAAAAGCCGGTTTGATCGGCCCAATTCCGAATGCTGGGACATCTTGGTTTACTTCGGAGAATTCGAACGTCCAACAAGGCCCCAACGCCTCTGGACTTGGACGATCGATGTCGCGGATGTCCGACCGGTCAGCGTAGGCTGGCTCCGTTCTTGGACTGTGTCTGGATCCTAGGCGGCCCATTTGGCAACAAAAACCGGCCTGTAGAGAAAGTAAAACATGGCGCCGATTGCGGCGGAATTCGCAATTTGCAACAAGGCGAATGCTTCGGTCGTCATTCCGAAAGGCAGACTGACGCCAGCCATAAAGCCTAATTGAGCGGCCAAACCAATGTAGAGTGTGACCCCTACCACAAGCACGAAAAGTCCGATCCACGACCAGAATTGTTTTCTCAACAAACCCCTGCCGATAACAATCATCGACAGGGCTAACAACACCAGAACGACTTTTTTTGTGAACAATGTTTGTAGGAACGGTAGGGGAAAATAGTCAAATGTTGAGGCCGGCACAAATGGCGACGCGACACAGATAACCAATCCGTAAAGCATCAAGCCGATACCTGCCGGTTTGACATGTCTTCGATAGGCCTTTTCAGCCTTGGTCACGATGTCTGCATCTCCCTATTCGATAATTGCATCGTGGGCGTGGAAACGAGTGCTTCTAGTGTGGCACGCATGCACTGCCCTTGATGTGATAGTAATCTACTAGAATAGACACGACGTGGGTTGGACTATTTTACGCGTGGGGCCGCGTGCCCGGCGCTGCAATGGAATTGCGCGCTATAAACCGCTCTTCCAGGCGCTGGAACAACACGAAATATGACGGCACGAAGATGACTGTCAAAACCGTGGCAGCCAACATTCCGGACACCACCGCCATGCCGATCGACTTCTGTGCGTTCGCTGCCGCGCCACCGGCGAATACCAACGGCAAGACGCCCAATATGAATGTCAAGGACGTCATGACAATGGGTCGAAACCGGCGCTTAGCCGCTTCGAGGGCGGCGTCGACGATGTCTATCCGGTCGCGCTGCCGCAAAACACGAGCGAACTCCACGATTAAAATTGCGTTCTTACTGACCAAAGCAATCAGCAATACGGATCCGATCTGGGTGTAGAGATTGTTGTCCAGACCCATTGCCAGCAACAGGCAGCTAGTCCCGGCAAGAGCAAACGGCACGGACAGAACGACCGAGAGCGGGGCAAGCCAGCTTCCGTAAAGCGCGGCTAGAATGAAGTAGATCAACACGACCGCCAACACGAAGACAATAACCTCTAAGTTCCCGGCGACGCGTTCTTGATATGAAAGGCCCGAAAACTCATAGTCGAACTGCGGCGGTAAGACAGCCGTAGCGACACGGTCGATCGCTGCAAGAACTTCGCCGGAACTCGCCTTGGCTGCCGACCGACCCACGACCCCGACCGCAAGCCGGCGGTTGTAGAGAGTCAGAACCGACGGCCCGGTCTGCGCGCTAACTTTGGCAACTGCGCCAACCGGTACCATCTCGCCCTTGGCGTTCCTGACGGGTAAACGTTCGATGTCCTCGGGCGTAGCACGAAACCGCGCTTCGGCTTGCACGGTGACGTAATAGAGCTGGCCCAACCGCACGAACTGCAACGGCTTGCTGGAACCGATGTAGATGCCCATCGTGTCGAAGAGATCATTGAACGATACGCCCAGGCTTTTTGCCTCCAGCCGATCAATGTCGACCTTCAGTTGCGGGAAAAATCCGCTGGACGGAGAATAGGCCTGCCCGATTTCCGGCTGCTGACGCAGCGCTTCGGCGAGTTCCGCCGCCATGCGGTCCAGGTCGCCAACATCGAAGCGCCCTTCGCGCAACTCGAGCTCCACACTGAAGCCCGATGTCGAGCCGACGCCAGGTATTGGCGTCGGAGGAAATACCTGCACCTCGGCGTCAGGCAACGAACCAATTTTGGCGGTTGCGGCCCGCAGAATCGAAATTACCCCCTCCGACGATCCACGAGAATCCCAGTCTTCCAGGTTCACGTACACAATTCCGGCATTGGACAGCGCGGCGCCAGCGTTTCGGAGTGAAATGCCACCAATCACGACAATATCACTGACACCGGGCACGGACTTCAGCCGGTCGCCGACTTCTTCCAGAACCACGGCGGTCCGCCCCAGCGTCGCGCCGGCGGGCAGCTCGACGCCGACCAAGAAGTAACCTTGATCTTCGAGCGGCAAGAACGCTGTCGGAATTCGCGTGAAACCATAGATGGCCGCCGCCGAGAGGCCGAGGGCGAGGAACGCCATGATCCCATAGTGTCGGACCGTCGCGGCAACGAAACGGATATAGCCTCTCTCCAAAAAACCGAATCCCGCGTTGAAGACACGGTAGAAAATGTTGCTCCGCCTTGTTGGCGGCGGCGGCCGAAGCCATCGCGCGCATTGGGCGGGTTTCAGCGTCACAGCATTGATGGCACTGATGAGCGCTGTCGCCGCGATGACCAATGCAAATTGCCCATACATGCGACCGCTGATCCCCGGCAGAAGCGCGGCGGGAACGAAAACAGCCATCAAAACTAGGGTAATCGCTAAGATGGGGGCGAAGAGGTCATCCATCGCCAAAGCCGCGGCCTCGCGGCCTGATCGGCCCTCCTCGACATGACGAGCGGCTCCCTCGACCACCACGATGGCATCGTCGACAACGATGCCGATGGCCAGCACAATCGCGAACAGAGTAGTCAGATTGGCAGAAAATCCGAGTGCAGCCATCGCGGCGAATGCCCCGATGATTGTAACGGGCACCGTTGTGGCAGGGACAAGGGAGGCTCGCCAATCCTGTAAGAAGAACACGATCACGAGGAGGACCAGCAGGGCGGCCTCAATTAGCGTCATGTAGACATCTTGGATTGCCGCGTCGACAAACTTCGTCGTGTCAAAAGGCACCTGATAGGTCATACCGGCGGGAAACGACCTGGATAACCTTTCGACGGTTTCTCTTAACTGCTTCATCGCATCCAGGGCGTTCGTTCCAGGACGCTGATAAATCGCAATCCCGGCCGCCGGCCGGCCGTTCAGCGTGAAGGATTGGATATAGCTGTCGGCCCCCATTTCTATCCGCGCGACGTCTATTAGGCGCACAACACGGCCGACTTCGCCAGGGGTGGTCTTAACGATAATGTTCTCGTACTGCTCCACAGCATTGAGCTGGCCGCTTACATCGACCGTGTACTGGAACATTTGCTGAGCCGACGACGGCGGTGAGCCGATCTGGCCGGCCGTCACCGGACTGCCTTGCGCGACGATTGCCTTGACAACATCACCCGGTATCAGACGCCTGGCCCGCATCAACTCGGGGTCCAGCCAGATGCGCATCGAGTAGTTTGCGCCACCGAATAAGCCGGTCTTGCCGACACCCGGCAGCCGATCAAACGCGGTCAACAAGTTGATGCTCGCGAAGTTGCTGAGATAGAGGTTGTCGTGCCGGGGATTTTCGGAGGTCAGCGAAACGAATGCCAAGATCGAAGTCGAAGCCTTTTGGGTCTTTACGCCGAGCGACTGGACGGGTCCCGGAAGCAGCGACAGGGCAGAAGACACACGATTTTGCACTAAAGTCAGCGCCAGGTCGCTGTTCGTTCCGGTCTCGAAGGCAACAGTGAGATTGTAAGCGCCCGCACTCGAACTTGTCGATTGCATGTAGACCACGCCTTCGATCCCATCGACCTGTTCCTCGATCGGAAGGCCAACATTTTTCACCACGGTTTGGGCGTTGGCGCCGGGATAGGCCGCTGTGACAACGATCGTTGGCGGCGTGATGTTCGGATACTGGGAGACAGGCAAGTAATACAAGCAGATGCCGCCGACGATCAGCGTCACGAAGGCGATGACATTGGCAAGAACCGGCCGATCGATAAAGTATCGGGAGAACATCCGACTTTCTTCCGCTTACAGCAAGCCGCGTCCAAATGGAAACGGGAAGGTTGATCAAAGGACGAACGCCGGTCTTCCGCAACGGGCGACGCAAGCCTGGAACGGGTTCGCTACTCTACTGGTTTCACGGTTCTTCCCCGTATCGCACTGTGCAAATTCCCGATCACCACACGATCCGCCGCGGAAAGCCCTGAATCAATCGCTTGCAGGCCGTCTTTCAAGGGTACACCGAGTGTGATCTGACGCTGTTCCAAGACGTTGTCTTTGCCGACGATCATCACAAATCGCCCCGACTGGTCGGTTCCGATTGCTTTGCTTGGGATCACGAACGACGGCACGTCGATCTGCAAAGGCAGTCGAACCTTTACGAAGCCACCGGGAATCAAATCACGATCAGGGTTTGGAAATACAGCGCGGACCAGAGCCGTTCCCGTCGATTTCTCGATCTCCGGCGAGACATAGTCCAACGAACCAACAAAGCGGTACTCCTGCTGATCGGGCAAGCCGACTTCGACGGCATAGCGATTAAGATTTGCAGAACTGATACGTTGGCGGCGAAGACCGGTGCGAAGAGCGAGTAGGTCCCGCTCACTTAAGCTAAACTCGACGTAGATCGGATCGACTGTAATGATTGTGGCCAATGGGACCGTCGTATCGGTGCCAACAAGCGCGCCAGGATCGGCTTTGTGTGCCGTCACCACACCGTCGAACGGTGCCTTGATTTTTGTATAACTCAGTTCGAGATCGGCCAGTCGCAGACCAGCGCGCGCCGCCTGCAGTTCGGCGCGGGCGGCGTCCCTGTTGGCCCGCGCCGTGTCGAATTTACTCCTTGAGATGGTGTCTCTTCGCACCAGTGCGGCTTCTCTTTTGAATTCGGCCTCGGCATTGGCCAGGGTCGCCTTGGTCTCGGCGACGCCGGCCTGCGCGTTTTGCACCGCGATTTCGTATTCCTCGGGTTGAATGACGAACAAGACGTCGTCTTTTTTTACAGGTTGGCCATCGCTGTAGCGGATGTCTTGCAGGAAACCGACCACACGCGCGACAAGATCGACCTTGTCATTGGCACTGACGGTGCCTGCGGTTCGAAGGTAATGGGTGACTTTTTGGCTGACCGGTCTTTTCACTTTTACCTCCGGCAAGCCAACCGGCTGTTCGGCCAAGCCATCCCGATCGGTCGAAAAAACAACCAGGCAAAGCACCAGCGTGCCGATCTTACCGATTAGACGCAGACATCGAAACAAGGAAGAGTTTGGGCCTACAAAGGGTCTCAACGCCGAGCAGTTCATCTAACATCTCACAAAAGGCAGTCTTTCCTTGACCACAGAAATCATCGCCATTCGTCAATATAGCCAACATAACGAATCATGGTCGCGATTAGCAGTCTTAAAGCGCACCACTGCGAATTTGCGCAAAATTCATACCATGGCGCCCGAAGCCGAGGGGCAAAAAACCTATCAAGCTAAGCCGCGAAGCGGTCGCAACCCCTGATGCGTTTCCTTCTCGGTGAACGCACTTGCACCCATAGCAGCTACTATAGACGGCATAGGGGTCGTCCGTCACCCGATTTTCGGCGCGTAAAGAGGGTTCTCTCAGGCTTATTGCCCAGGCACGCCGTCCGCACGGCGGTCCGCTTTTAGAATCTTTGGTGTCGAACGCCTTATTCAGAAACAACAAAGGTTTGTCGGCGGCGGCCGTGACACCGAAGAAGATCATGGCGATTGCCGCATATCGGGTGAGTAGTCGCCTCACCGATCACCTCATTTGTCTCGCGTTGGCGGGCTTTGGCGGGCTTTCCGCAGGGCAAATTAGCAGGCCCGTGATGGATTTGCGACCGCGTGCCTATGACGGCATCTTCGATTCAAAATGCCAGCCGCCGATGGGGCAATAGCCGGCTTGCCGAGCGCTGCACAGATAGGTGGAAACCGTCGTTTTGGAGATCTTCAAGCGCGCTGAAACATCGCGCACTGACAGACCTTGAGCGTAGGTGAGACGCAATATCGCCCGGACATCTTTCACCGTCGTTCGTCTCGCTTGCCTCCGCCTCGGCATGGCACCCTCTCGACAAAACCGAAGGGGTAACTGCCGACGCGGCGCTCACAAAATCGACGTTCAAATCGTCCGCTGTAACTGTCCCGGACTTTCCCGAATTACTGTCCGCAACTTCCTGCGCACGCTGGCGCTGCCAAATCCAGTCGAGCACTGGTCGCAGACCACGCTGCAAACCAAGCTCATCAAGATCAGCGCCAAGGTCGCGCGACACAGCCGCAACGTCACCCTTCAGACGGCCCGGCAAGCGAATTTTATTTCGCGCGCGTCGATGTGTCCCCTCACTGCATGGGAGACACCCAACCCCGGCTGTTCACCCGCCAAATCGGCCCAATGAACCCAGGAGATCGCCATGCAAATTTTAGGCAACACCAGAGTCGCCAACAACCATCGTCCGTACTGCAGTTTTCAACCAGTTCGAGGGTATATCTGGGAAATCTCGGATTACTTCTTGCAACACCAGACGCGTGCATCCCAAAATCATCGAGAAGGTCCCAACTCCGTGTTCCGGCGGGGCCCGCATTTCTCCGCTTGAAACAGCCCGCCTGTCGGGCAATATTGTCCGGTGCCGCGGGAGGACGCGCGAGGCTTAGCGATCGCGTAAAATCAAGGAGATAGGCATTGCGTGATTACGGCCGGATATTCGACCGCAACAAGATTTGGGCGGAACGGCTTAAGGAGATTAATCCGGACTATTTTGAAAACTTATCAAAGCAACAAGCTCCGGAATTCCTGTGGATTGGCTGCGCCGACAGCCGCGTGCCGGCTAACCAGATCATTGACCTGCCGCCCGGCGAAGTTTTCGTGCACCGCAACATCGCCAACGTTGTCGTACCATCTGACCTCAACTGCCTTTCGGTGCTGCAATTCGCCGTCGAGGTCTTGAAGGTGAAACACATAATTGTCTGTGGCCACTATGGCTGCGGAGGCATCCAGGCGGCCTTGTCGGCCGACGACCATGGGCTGATCGACAACTGGCTCAACCACATCCGCACCGTCAAGCGGTTGCACGCGAACCAATTTACCCAAGACATGTCCGACGGTGATGCCCAAAACCGGCTGTGCGAACTCAACGTGGTCGAGCAGGTGAAGAACGTCTGCAACACCACCATCGTGCAAGGCGCGTGGAAGGCCGGCAGCGGCCTTTCAGTGCATGGTGTCGTCTACAGCCTGGAGAACGGCTTGCTGCAAGAGCTCTGCGTGTACACCGCCGCCGATCATTGAACCGCGCCGTCCCACGTCACGTCAATTAGGAAAGCGTCATGTACGTCCGCCAGGCTATCGGGGTGAAAGACATCCTATGGGATTCCTGGCGCATTCTTGTCTTTGCCGGCGTCTGGGCGATAGTGATCGACTTCGTGCATGACCTCCTGGGGTATCGTGCCTTCGCCTTACCGGTTCTGCCGGTCACCACCATCGGCATCGTGATTTCTTTTTACCTCGGCTTCAAGAGCACCTCGGCCTATAACCGCTGGTGGGAGGCGCGGCAGACCTGGGGCGACATTATCAACAAGAGCCGCACTTGGGCCAATCACGCCCGCAACCTGGTAGACACCGGCGAGCGTGTCGACCGGACAGTGGTCGACCATCTGGTCCTCCGTCACCTGGCCTGGGTCAACGCCTTGGCCTTCCAGATGCGAAAGACCTCGCGCCTGAAAGTATCGCCCCATCAACACATCTTCGACTACAGGCTGGCCGACGAGACGCTGATGAGTACTTCGACGCCGGCGTGCTTTGAGAGCTATCTAAGCGACCAAGAGGTTCAAGATGTCACCGCCTTTGCAAATCCCGCGTTTCACATCCTGCGTCGGCAAGGTGATTATCTGCAGGAGCTTTACCAGCAGGGCATTCTGGATAACAACCGCTTGGTGGAGATGATGAGGGTCCTCGGCGAGCTCTACGACTGTCAAGGCAAGTGCGAGCGTATCAAGAACACGCCCTTCCCGCGACAGTTCTCCTATTTTGGGCGGGTCTTCACCTGGATATTCATTGTCCTTTTGCCGATGGCTTTCATCTCCTCCTTCGAGGACATGGCCAATCGCATCAGGCTGAGCGGAGCCGAGAGCCATGAATACATCTTTCTACTGGTGCCTTTCACCATGCTGATCTCTTGGGTATTCTATATCTTGGAAAAGGTCTCCGACAGCTGCGAAAACCCCTTCGAGGGTGGCACCACCGACGTGCCCGTCTCGGCGCTGACCCGGATTATCGAGATCGACCTGCTGCAATCGATCGATGCCTCTGAGGTCCCGGCGGCGGCGCAGCCCAAGAACGGCGTGTTGTATTAGGGAAATTTGAAGGCTGGCCGCGGCGTGAAATGAAAGTTAGTCGGCGGCAGCCGATTGGCAGATCTTCTTCGGCAATCTCGGCGCACTGACCGACTTTGAATTGAACGGCTCCGAGACGAGCGAATTAGCTCTGGGTGAGCGCTGTGCCAATTCAGTGCATGTGCATCTCGGCCGGACTCGACCGTCACGGTATCGGTCTGCAAAAGGCATAACGGAGCTGCACATATCGTCGACAAAAAGCGATGCCGGACCGAATCTCCCGGACGGAACCGGACCGTCGATTGACTTGAGCCGAAACACAACCGTACCGTCTTCCAGCTTGACGCTTTCCAGCACGACCATCTCGTTGATCACTTTGTCGTCGTCGAGTATAGACAAGTCCGCGTTGGGAGGGTCCTTGGCGAAGCTGTCGACGCCCTTGCTCCAGGCCGCCACAAAATCCGTGACACGCATGTGGGAGGCGACGCGCTCGGGCCGATCGGCAAACACGACAACGCTGGGCACCTGCCGAAAGGTCAATTGATTGCCGCAACTATAGTCAGCCTTGCTGATGAAATGCCACGCCGCGAAGATCAAAACCTAGACATTCGTATACACTAAATCTGGTCTTTGAAGGCCGATTGAGAGAAAAATAGCGTTCCCGTCGTGATGTCCTTCTGGCACAATTTAGAGGCACCCGAAATCGGTCCGGGGTACCTTAATCAGGAGTCGAGAGATGCGCGATCGCAGAATGTTGCTTGCCTTCGTTGCCACCGTGCTCAGTGTCGGGATGGCGACGAGCGCCGTCGTGGGACAGGAAAAGATCAATCTAAAATTCGGGCACTTGCTCGCCGATGGCCCATATTTGCAAGTCGAACAAGCGTTTGCCGATCACATTGCCGAACGTACTGGCGGCCGGGTAACCATCGAGATCACGTATTCGGGTGGTCTCGGCAAGGGTCACCAACTGCTGCATGAAGCGCGGTTGGGGGCGGTCGACCTGGCCACGGTGCCGGGAAGCTATTATCCCGACGACTTACCCTTCTGGAAGGCCTTCCAAATCCCGTTCATATTCAATTCGGCTCACCAAGCCATGGACGTCCTCACCATATCACTGAAAGAATTCGCAATCTTCAAGCAAGAGATGGATGATATGAATGTCCGATGGCTATTCCAGCAACCAATCGGGAGCTTTTACCTTACCGGCCCGTCGCCGAATTGCGATAGCGTGGCCGAACTACGTGGCAAGAAGATCCGCAGCTTTAGTCCCGAAGCCCACAGGGTACACAGCGCAATCGGCGCGGTCCCTGTGCTGGTACGACCATTAAACGTGCATGACGCTCTGCGTCGGGGTCACCTCGATTACTCGTTTTTGAACCTTGGCAACATCCAGCAATACGCGCTCCACACTCAAGGAAAATATTCGTGCGGCCCGATCATGGCGGTCACCGGCTACAGTGTGGTTATCAGTAAGAACAGCTGGAACAAGCTGCCGCCGGACATACAGCAGATATTCGAGGAAGAAGCGGTACGAACCCAACAGGCCTACCGCGGCTGGTTGGATGACTTCGACCAACAGGCTAAGAGCGCCATCCTGGCGGAGGGTCATGTGATCAAGCCGTTTCCGGCCGAAGAAATGGCCAAATGGATGGCCGCCGCCCACGATCCGATCGGCGCATGGCAACTCGAAATGGCGTCTAAAGGCCTCGGTGAATTGGCCCGGCCGGTGGCCGAGCGTTGGCGCGAGCTGGTCGCTGAGTGAATTCCGGTACGGCCCCCGGGGCGACGGCGAAAGGAAAAGCTACTAACGCTGATAAAGCTAGCTGTGTGGAGTTGCCCCGTTTGACCTGATATCGCCAGTGTCAATCCGCGTGCGCAATATGGTGCCATGATTTCTTAACGCTCTATCGCCTGCTGGCAAGTCGGTGCCGCCCATGGATTCTTCCGCGGCCACGAATGCTGCAGCTCGGGAGTCCTTGTTGTCGAAGAACGCACAAACTATTGTTGGCATCATGAGAGCAGCTGGAAGAGGCGGATGCGACCCATGGGTATCGTACTATTGACCGGTTTCGAGGCTTTTGGCACCACGCCGGTTAATCCGGCCGAACAAGTGGCGCGGCAACTCGACGGCGAGCAGGTTGGCAGCGCCAAGATCGTGGCGCGTATTGTCCCGAACACCTTTTTTACCTGTGTTGAGGTGGTGCAGACCGCCATCGCTGAAGTCCGACCGGATGCAGTTGTCATGATGGGCGAATACGGTGGCCGTTCGATGGTCACCGTGGAGCGGATCGCGCAGAACCTTAATGACAGCGCACGCTACGGGCTTCGCGACAACGACGGCAAGTCGCTACAGGACGATCTAACAGCTTTCGACGGACCGGCTGCCTATTGCGCCACCCTGCCCATCCGCGCCATGGTGCGGGCGATGCGCGCCGCCGGGATCCCCGCCGACATCTCAGATGCCGCCGGCACTTTTTGCTGCAATCATCTGATGTACGGAATCCTGCACCACATCGCGATCGAAGGCCTGGACCTCCGGGCGGGCTGGGTCCATCTGCCGCATTTGCCCGAAGTTGCCGCCTCGGAGCAGAATCTGGGTGCGCCCAGCATGTCCGTTGAGACGGCCGCTGCGGGCTTGCGCGCCGCTATTGCCGCGATCGCCGCCCACCCGAAGGACGTTGCGGATCCCATCGTTTCCCTCCTTCAAATTTAGGGTATCCGACCTGCTTCCCAAAAACTGGGTCACGGGGAAAGAGAGTTTTCCGTGACCCGGTTGTTGGGGAGTAGCTCACATTACCCACATTGGACAACTCGCCTATCTACGTTGGGCCTGAACAAGGAGAGGCTAGCCATTTAGGGAATTTCATTGGCTTAACGGAGCCGCATGAAGTCACGCGGCTCCGTTAAGCCAATGAAATTCCCGCAGCCCCCACAGACAACGCCGACTTCAACACATTACCAACGGGGCTAAGCACTTAGTTTATGAGGCTATGGTGAGGCTAAGGTCTGGCAAAAACCCTGTAAGTCTTTGATTTAATTGGTGGGTGCACAAGGACTCGAACCTTGGACCTACTGATTAAAAGTCAGTTGCTCTACCACCTGAGCTATGCACCCGTCGCCGCCGAAGCGGAACGGTTGGGGCCGGTTGGCCGGGGCCGGCGGGCGCCCAATCCGGCGCCGAAAATAGGTCGCCGGCGGCGGCCGGTCAAGGGGGGAATTCGGCGGCATCGGGCCGCTGTTAATTGGCCTCGTCGGACTTCGGGGTATCGCCAGCCAAGCCCTGGCCGCGCCGGAAGTCTTCGATGAATGGGTCGAGCCGGCCCGCGGCCGTTGCGGCCCGGAGATCGCGCATTAAATCCTGGTAGTAATGCAGATTGTGCCAGGTCAACAGCATGGCGCCGAGGATCTCCTTGGCCTTGATCAGGTGATGCAGATAGGCCCGGGAATGGTCGCGGCAGGCCGGACAGGCGCAGTCCTTATCGAGCGGCGCGGTGTCCGTCTTGTGTTGGCTGTTGCGGAGGTTGAGCGCGCCGGTCCGGGTGAAGGCCTGGCCATTGCGGCCCGAACGCGTCGGCAGCACGCAATCGAACATGTCGATGCCACGGGCCACCGCCGCCACCAGGTCGGCCGGCTTGCCGACCCCCATCAGGTAGCGCGGTCGCTCGGCCGGCATCGCCGGCACGGTCGCCTCCAAAGTCTCGAGCATCACCGCCTGGCCCTCACCCACCGCCAGGCCGCCGACGGCATAGCCGTCGAAGCCGATATCGGCCAGGGCGGCGACGGATTCGCGCCGCAAGTCCGGATAGATTCCGCCTTGTACGATGCCGAACAGGCCGTATCCCGGCCGCTCCGCAAACGCCGCCTTAGAGCGCGCCGCCCAACGCATCGACCGACGCATGGACTCGGCGGCCACCGCATGGCTCGCCGGGAACGGCGTGCATTCATCGAGCACCATGGTGATGGTCGCGTCGAGGTGATGCTGGATCTCAACCGCGCGTTCCGGGCTCAATTTATGCCGGCTGCCGTCGATGTGGGAACGGAAGGTGACGCCGGCCTCGTCGATCTTGCGGAGGCCAGCCAGCGACATCACCTGATAGCCGCCGGAATCGGTCAAGATCGGCCCCGGCCAGTTCATGAATTTGTGCAGCCCTCCGAATGCCGCCACCTGTTCGGCGCCGGGCCGCAGCATCAGATGATAGGTGTTGCCGAGGATGATCTCGGCACCGGTTTCCCTGACCGACGCCGGCAGCATCGCCTTGACCGTGCCGGCGGTGCCGACGGCCATGAAGGCCGGCGTCGTGATCGGGCCATGCGCCGTGGTGATCCGGCCGACCCGGGCGGCACCGTCGGTTGCCGATACCGCAAAACCGAACCGCGTCACCGCTGATCCTCCCGGTCCAACAGGCAGCAATCGCCGTAAGAATAAAACCGGTAATCACCGGCAATCGCGTGGGCGTAGGCCGAACGCATGCGGCCCAAGCCGGCGAATGCGGAGACCAGCATGAACAAGGTCGAGCGCGGCAAATGAAAATTCGTCAACAGCAGATCGATGACGCGAAAGCGAAAGCCGGGGGTGATGAAAATATCGGTCTCACCGGAATACGCGCCGACGGTGCCGGTTGCCTGGGCGGCCGCCTCGAGCAGGCGTAGGCTGGTGGTGCCGACCGCGACGACGCGGCCGCCGGCCGCACGAACCTCAGCGATCCGCGTCGCCGCCGCTTCGGAAACCCGGCCCCATTCGGTATGCATGTGGTGATCGTCGGTGTCGTCGGCCTTGACCGGCAGGAAAGTCCCGGCGCCGACATGCAGGGTTACTGTCACATGATCGATGCCGGCCGCGTCCAAACGCGCCAACAGCGCCTCGGTAAAATGCAGCCCCGCCGTCGGCGCGGCGACGGCGCCGGCATGTTTCGCCATGATGGTCTGATAATCCGTTGCGTCGCGGCCGTCGGCCGGCCTGAGCTTGGTGATATAGGGCGGCAGCGGCACAGCGCCATGAGCTGCCAACCGATCCATCAACGTCATGCCGCCGGTTTCAAACGAGAGGCCAACCTCGCCGCCCGCCGCCTTGTCCGACACGACGGCGCTGAAGCTGTCGGCGAAGTCTATTGTCTGGCCGACCTTCAGGCGTTTCGCCGGCCGGGCGAAAGCGCGCCAATTCGTCTCGTCGACACGGCGATGCAAAGTGACTTCGATGCGCGCCTCGCCGCGCCGGCCGAACAGCCGCGCTGGTATGACCAAAGTATCATTGAACACGAGTAGATCACCGGACCGGAGCAGTGCCGGTAAGTCCGCGACCTGTCGGTCAAGAAAGTCGTCACCGGCAACAACCAGCATGCGCGCCGCCTCGCGCGGTACTAGCGGCCGGGCCGCGATGCGATCCGCCGGCAGCTCGAAATCAAAAAGATCGACTCGCATGTCCCAATACTCGGGCCGCGCCGTCGCGCCGATCAGGCGCTCGCGATTTTGCTTTTCAGGCGATCGGCAATCGCCGGCGACAGGAACGATGAAATATCGCCGCCCAGCAGGGCAATTTCCTTGACCAAGCTCGAAGAGATGAACTGCGAACTATCGGACGCCATCAGAAAGACGGTTTCAATATCACTGTTCAGCCGCGAATTCATGCCAACCATCTGAATTTCGAATTCGAAGTCCGAGAGGGCGCGGAGGCCGCGAATAATGACCGACGCGTGGACTTGCTCGGCGAAATGCATCAGCAAATTCTCGAACGGCCGCACGTCGACCCGGTCGCCCAGCAACGGCGTTAATTCCTCGCGCAGCATTTCGACCCGTTCTTCAAGCGTAAACATCGGGTTTTTACCGACATTCACGGCGACCCCAATCACCAGGCGATCGACCAGTTTGGCGGCACGTTTCATGATGTCGTAATGGCCGTTGTGCAAAGGATCGAACGTTCCCGGATAAAGCCCGATACGGTCAACACTCATGCTTCACTCTCCCCTTCGGCGTCATCCGGATCGTTGCCCGGTTCGCCATTTTCTTCGTCATCGTCGCCCGTGTCGTCATCGTCGCCGGTGTCGGAAAGCCGCGTCACGGACACGACATGTTCATCTTCGGAAACGTTGAACAGGGTCACGCCTTGCGTGTTGCGGCCGGCGACACGGATATCGTTCACCGGGCAGCGTATTAACTTTCCACCGTCGGTAACCAACACGATATGGTCACTGTCGTCGACCGCGCCGGATTGCACGACGGGTCCGTTACGCTCCGACGTCACGATGTTGATGATGCCTTGTCCGCCGCGGTTGGTGACGCGGTATTCCAGCGCCGAGGTGCGTTTGCCGTAACCGTTGGCGGTGATCGTCAGGATCAATTGCTCGGCGGCAGCCAGTTCCTCGAACCGTTCCGGCGACAACGCCACTTCGTCCTCATCCGCCGTCTCACCGCCGTTCTGTCCTTCATCGGATTCTTCGCCGCGGCGGAACGCGTTGGCCTGCTTGACATAGGCGCGCGCCTCTTCGGTCGATACCTCGACATGACCGAGGATAGTCATCGACCGCAGACCGTCGCCCGGATCCAGCCGCATGCCGCGGACACCAACGGAATCGCGCCCCTTGAACAAGCGAACGTCGACGGCCCGGAACCGAATGCACTTGCCGCCGACTGCCGACAACATGACGTCGTCGTCTTCCGAACAGGCGCGAACATTGACGATACGGTCGTCGTCATCCAGGCGCATGGCAATTTTGCCGTTGGCTTTTACATTGGTGAAGTCGCTCAACGCATTGCGCCGCACGTTGCCGGAATGCGTCGCGAACATAACCTGAAGCGCGTCCCAGCTCGTCTCGTCCTCGGGCAGTGGCAGCAAGGTCTGGATAACCTCGCCTTCGGCCAGCGGCAGCAAGTTCTGCATCGGCCGGCCGCGCGCGTTTGGCGCCGCCAGCGGAATACGGTAGGTCTTCATCTTGTAGACACGGCCGTGATTAGAGAAGAACAGGACCGGCGTGTGCGTATTGACGACGAAGACCTTGCTGACGAAGTCCTCGTCGCGCGTTGCCATGCCGGCCCGGCCCTTGCCGCCGCGCCGCTGCGGCCGATAGGTCGACAGGGCGACGCGCTTGATGTAGCCGGAATGGCTGACCGTCACCACCATGTCCTCGCGCTGGATCAGCGCCTCGTCGTCAATCTCGCCTTCGTGTTCCTCGATCGTCGTGCGCCGCGGCGTCGAGAATTTCTCCTTCATCTCGAGCAATTCGTCGCGCAGCGTCTGCATCAGCCGCGGCCGGCTCGACAACAAATCGAGGTAATCGGTAATCTTCTCGCCGAGCGCTTTGAGTTCGTCGCCGATTTCATCGCGGCCAAGCGCGGTCAGGCGATTGAGCCGAAGGTCGAGGATGGCGCGCGCCTGGGTTTCCGACAGCCGGTAGCGCCCGCCTTCCACGCGATGGCCCGGCTCGTCGATCAGCAGAATCAGATCCTCGACGTCTTTGGCCGGCCAATCGCGCGCCATCAGCTGTTCGCGCGCCGTCGCCGGGTTGGGCGCGCTGCGGATCAAGGCAATGACTTCATCGATGTTGGCGACCGCGATCGCCAAGCCGACCAGGACATGCGCCCGGTCGCGCGCCTTCAACAACAGATGCCGGGTGCGCCGGGCGATGACGATTTCGCGGAAATCGACAAACGAGGTAACCTGCTTGCGCAAGTCCATCAGCTCCGGCCGACCGCCGTTCAAGGCCAGGGCGTTGATGCCAAAGCTGGTCTGCAACGGTGAGAACCGATAGATCTGATTGAGCACGACTTCGGCCACCGCGTCGCGGCGCAATTCGATGACCACGCGAACCCCTTGGCGGTCGGATTCGTCGCGCAGATCGGAAATGCCTTCGATTCGCTTGTTGCGGACCGCGTCGGCGATCTTCTCGACCATGCTCGCCTTGTTCACCTGGTAGGGAACTTCGGTGACAATCAAGGCCTCGCGATCGCGGCGTATTTCTTCCGTGTGGACTTTGCCGCGCATCACCACGGTGCCGCGGCCGGTGTGGTAACCGGCACGGATGCCGCTGCGGCCGAGGATGATGCCGCCGGTCGGAAAATCCGGTCCGGGCACATGCGCCATCAGGCCGTCGACGTCGATTTCCGGGTCATCAATATAGGCACAGCAGGCGTCGATCACTTCGCCCAAGTTATGCGGCGGTAAATTGGTCGCCATGCCGACGGCGATGCCGCCGGCGCCGTTGACCAGCAAATTCGGAAACCGCGCCGGGAGTACCGTGGGCTCGACGGCGCTAGCGTCATAGTTCTCTTGGAAATCGACGGTATCCTTGTCGATGTCCTCCAACAGCGCTTCGGCCGGGGTGCCGAGCCGGATTTCGGTATACCGCATGGCCGCCGGCGGATCGCCGTCCATGGAGCCGAAATTGCCCTGCCCGTCCAACAGCGGCAGCCGCATGGCGAAGTCCTGGGCCATGCGCGCCATGGCGTCGTAAATCGCCTGATCGCCATGGGGGTGATACTTACCCATGACATCGCCGACGATGCGCGCCGACTTGCGGTAAGGCTTGTCGGAGCCGTAGCCGCTTTCATGCATCGAAAACAGAATGCGCCGGTGCACCGGCTTCAAACCGTCACGGACGTCCGGCAGCGCCCGGGAAACGATCACGCTCATGGCGTAATCGAGATAGGACCGCCGCATCTCGTCTTCGATGGTTACAGGGGTTATGTCGCGGTCCGAGGGCGGCGTGGTGAGTTCGGTCAAATCAGGCAATCCGTCAAGTGATGGCGGCGATGTCGCCAAGTGCCGGCAGGGTCATTCCACGAGACCGAACACTATAGTCCGAATCGGCGATTCGTTGGCGCCAACGACGCCGAATTTATACAGGACCACACCTCCCGCGACAAGGTGTAGCGGGGGCGAAATGGCGGGTCTAATCGGCAGTCGGTAAGCCGTTGTTCTTAAAATGGAATCTCGTCGTCGAAACCGTCGTCACCGCCGCCTGATGAACCGCCTGATGAACCGCCGGTGTCGCCACCGCCGGAGCCGCCGCTTGAGCTACCGCCGGAACCGCTTCCACCGGCGAAATCGCCACCGCCGCCGAAGTCACCGCCACCGCCGCCACCACCGCCGCGGCTATCCAGCATCGTCAACTCGCCGCGGAAGCGCGCCAACACGACCTCGGTCGTATAACGTTCCATGCCTTGCTGATCGGTCCATTTGCGGGTCTGCAGCTGGCCCTCCAAATAGACTTTCGAGCCCTTGTGCACATATTGCTGGGCAATCTTGCCGAGATTTTCGTTGAAAATGACGACCCGATGCCACTCGGTGCGTTCGCGCCGCTCGCCGCTCGCCCGATCACGCCAGGTTTCGCTGGTCGCCAACGAAAAATGCACGATCGGATCTCCATTCTGGGTGTGACGGACTTCCGGATCGCGCCCCAGATTACCAATCAAAATGACCTTGTTGACACTCCCTGCCATGCCGTCGCCTTTGTGTTGATATCTATGACTATCGATTATGCCGGCACTGTAGTTGGAATTTGCAAACCGGGCTAGCCCGGATATCGATCAAGCGATGCCGGGCAATTGCAAGATATTCAAGATTTGGCGATACTCGGCCATGGCAACAAGCGACAACCTTATCGTAACCGCCGGCTTAGGGTATTCGCCGCATCAGCTAGGTCCTTTTCTCAAGTCGGCCAGGCAGCATGTGCCACAAGCCGACGTCGTGATTTTCTCCCATACCGCCGATGAGAAATACAAAAATCATATCGCTGATCTCAACGGCCGCGCACGGGTCGTTGTAGCGGACGGGTACCAATTCAAAGACTACCTTTGGAAATTTCAGAAACTACGGCGGTTCGTAAAGTCGACAGGATTGGGCAATTTGCCGAGATATTTTTCCGGCGTCTTGGGCAAGCAAAATTCTCTGATTCATAAGAGTTCGTTACTTCATGTGCAGATAGCGCGATACATCTGGATTAATGCCTTTTTGCGTGGACTCGAGGCTAAACCAGACATGGTTTTGCTCACCGATTCGCGCGACGTATATTTTCAGGGAGATCCGTTCGAAGGCAGCAATGACCTTATCATGTGCGGCGAAGAGCCCATGAACATTGGTGATTGTCCAACAAACGCCGGTTGGATCGAATCCTCGTATTCGAAGGCTTTACTCGGTGACGTCGGCGCATGCCCTGTGTTGTGTTCGGGAGTGACGCTCGGAAATTTCACCAACGTGGTTGCTTACGCAGAAGCGATGGTTTCGGATATTCAAGAGAACGCGCTCAAATTGGTCGGCAGGCTTGGAAACGATCAAGGAATTCACAACAAAATTCTCCACAAGGATCGTCGCCTCCCGTTCACGACCTCGCGCAACGGCGATGAACTTATTGCCACATTGCATAATTCGGACCTGGGCGAGTTTTGGTTTAGCGAGACACAGGGATTGCTTACGAAAGACCAGCGTCCCGTCAAAATAGTGCATCAATATGACAGACATGAACGATTGAGGGATTGGGTGAACAAAACCTATTAATCGTGCTCCGTGATCCGGTCGGTGGGCGGTCGTCCCGGTTACAGGTCCTTTGGGCCTCGGCATCCGGTGAAAAAAATTCGACGTTCCGGGGCATGCCCCCTGTGGTCAACACGGGCGCCACCCCATATTCTCTTTTCAGCCTCTGCCCACGCCCAAATCAGGTCTTCGATGCTACGACAAATTTCCATTCGCGGCGCCCGTGAACACAACCTAAAAAACGTCGATCTCGAACTGCCGAGAGACGAGCTGATCGTCATAACCGGGCTGTCGGGCTCCGGCAAATCGTCGCTCGCCTTCGATACCATCTATGCCGAGGGCCAACGGCGCTATGTCGAAAGCCTGTCGGCTTATGCGCGGCAATTTCTCGAACTCATGCAGAAGCCCGACGTCGATCATATCGAAGGCCTGAGCCCGGCGATCTCGATCGAGCAGAAGACGACGTCGCGCAACCCGCGTTCGACGGTCGGCACGGTCACCGAAATCTACGATTATCTCAGGCTGCTGTACGCCCGCATAGGCGTGCCCTATTCGCCGGCGACCGGCCTGCCGATCGAAAGCCAGACCGTCAGCCAGATGGTCGACCGCATCATGGCGATGCCCGACGGCACCCGGCTCTATCTGATGGCGCCGTTCGTGCGCGGCCGCAAGGGCGAATACCGCAAGGAATTCGCCGGCCTCAGAAAACGCGGCTTTCAACGGCTCAAAATCGACGGCACCTTGCACGAAATCGAAGAAGTGCCGGCGCTCAACAAGAAGGTGAAACACGACATCGACGTGGTCGTCGACCGGCTGGTTGTTCGTGAAGGCTTGGAAAGCCGGCTCGCTGATTCGCTGGAGACGGCCTTGGAACTCGCCGACGGCATCGCCGTGACCGAGAATGCCGACTCGGAAGAACGCACCATCTTCTCGGCCAAGTTCGCCTGTCCGGTCTCCGGCTTCACCATCGACGAGATCGAACCGCGGCTGTTTTCCTTCAACAACCCTTATGGCGCCTGCCCGTCCTGCGACGGCCTAGGCACACAGATGTTCTTCGATGCCGACCTTGTGGTGCCCGACGATGCCAAGAGCCTGCGCCAAGGCGCGATAGCGCCCTGGTCGCGGTCGTCCCAGCCCTCGCCCTACTACGCGCAGACCCTGGACGCCATTGCCCATCACTACGAAGCCTCCACAGCCGTGCCTTGGCGCGAGCTGCCGGAGAAGGTGCGCGACGTCATTCTCAACGGCTCGAACCGGGAAGCGATCAACTTTACCTATGATGATGGCCTGCGCACCTATTCGACCAAGAAACCCTTCGAAGGCGTGATCCCGAATCTGCTGCGGCGCTGGCGCGAAACCGATTCTTCGTGGGTACGCGAGGAGCTGGAGCGCTTTCAATCGATTAGTGCCTGCGAGGTTTGCGGCGGCCATCGTCTGAAGCCCGAGGCTTTGGCGGTCAAGATCGGTGGTCTGCAGATCGGCGAGGTGGTTGAAAAATCGATTCTTGACGCGAGCCTTTGGTTCGCCACGCTCGATCAACAATTGACCGACAAGCAGCGCCAGATCGCCACCCGTATCCTGAAGGAAGTCAATGAGCGGTTGGGTTTTCTGGTCAATGTGGGGCTCGAATACCTGACATTGTCGCGCAACTCCGGCACGCTTTCCGGCGGCGAGAGCCAGCGTATCCGGCTCGCCTCGCAGATCGGCTCGGGGCTGACCGGTGTGCTCTACGTCCTCGACGAACCCTCGATCGGCTTGCACCAGCGCGACAATGCCCGGCTCCTCGGCACCCTGAAAAACCTGCGCGACCTCGGCAACACGGTGATCGTCGTCGAGCATGACGAGGAAGCCATCCTGTCCGCCGACTACCTGGTCGATATGGGCCCCGGCGCCGGCGACCATGGCGGTGTCGTGGTCGCTGAAGGCACGCCGGAAAAAGTCATGCAGACCCCGGAAAGCCTGACCGGGCAGTATATCTCCCGCATGAAACAGATCCCTGTCCCGGACAAACGGCGCACCGGCGACGCCATCCGGCAGCTGACTGTGGTCGGCGCCAGCGGCAACAATCTGCACAATGTCACCGCGTCGATCCCGCTCGGCACTTTCACCTGTATAACCGGTGTATCGGGCTCGGGAAAATCGACCCTGACCATCGAGACCTTGTACAAGGCGGCGGCGCGGCGTCTGCACAATGCGCGACACTTGCCGGCGCCCTTCGAGGCGATCGAAGGCATGGAATGGCTCGACAAGATCATCGATATCGACCAGTCGCCGATCGGCCGCACGCCACGCTCCAATCCGGCGACCTATACCGGCGCCTTCACGCCGATCCGCGATTGGTTCTCCGGCTTGCCGGAGGCGCGCGCCCGCGGCTACAAGCCCGGCCGCTTCTCCTTCAACGTCAAAGGCGGCCGTTGCGAGGCCTGCCAGGGCGACGGCCTGATCAAGATCGAGATGCATTTCCTGCCTGACGTCTATGTGCAGTGCGATATTTGCAAAGGCAGCCGCTACAACCGCGAGACTTTGGAGATCAAGTTCCGCGACAAATCGATCGCCCAGGTCCTCGACATGACCGTCGAGGAAGGCGCCGTTTTCTTCAAGGCGGTCCCGGCGGTGCGCGAGAAGCTCGACACGCTGATGCGCGTCGGCCTCGGCTATATCAAGGTCGGCCAGCCGGCGACCACGTTGTCGGGCGGCGAGGCGCAAAGGGTGAAGCTCGCCAAGGAACTCTCACGGCGCGCCACTGGGCGCACCTTGTACATTCTGGACGAGCCGACCACCGGGCTGCATTTCGACGACGTCCGAAAATTGCTCGACGTGCTCCATGCCCTGGTCGAAACCGGCAATACGATTATCGTCATCGAGCATAATTTGGAAGTGATCAAGACCGCCGATTGGATCATCGACCTGGGCCCCGAAGGCGGCGACGGCGGCGGCCGGATCGTGGCCGAGGGCACGCCCGAGGATGTCGCGGCGACCGCCGACAGCTACACCGGCCAGTACCTCGCGCGCATCATCAAACCGGCCAAGGCGCCAAAACGGCGCAAGGTCTTGAAATCCGCTAAGACCACGGCCAAGAAATCGGTCAAGCCAAGGGCCGCTAAGCCAAAATCCGCCAAACCGCGGGCCGCGCGCGGCAACGGCCGCGGCAAAGGCGCCCGGCCGACGGCTTGAGCGGTGGCCCTATCGATCGAACAGGCGCATGAGTCGACGCAAGAGGTGCGCCAGCTGGTCGAAGAGCTGGAACAGGTGCTGGCCGGCTCCTACAACGACGATCAACGCCATGGCTTGTCGCTGGACCAGCTGTTTCGTCCGAATGTGCATTTTTTCGTCGCCTGGTTGAACGGCCTCGCCGTCGGTTGTGGCGGCGTCGAAATCTTTGACGGCTATGCCGAGGTGAAGCGCGTCTATGCCAGACCCGCCGCCCGCGGTCGCGGCGTCGCCAAGGCCCTGATAGCGCGGGTCGAGAAAGAGGCGCGCGCCGCCGGCCTCCGATCATTGCGGCTCGAGACCGGAACCGAACAACAGGCGGCCATCGGACTGTATGAGCGCCTGGGCTTTCGACCGTGCGGCCCGTTCGGCGCCTACGCCGCCATGCCGGTCAACGCCATTGCGCAAAGCCTGTTCTTCGAGAAGGACCTGTAGCCGCGGCAGCAGTTACGCGGCACCCTCGCGCTCCCTCAACACCCGACGCATGACTTTGCCGGTCACTGTGGTCGGCAGGCTATCGACGAACTCGATCTGGCGGGGATAGGCGTGGCGCGCCAGTTTGGTGCGCACGAAGTCGCGGATATCGGCTTCCAGGTCGGGGCCGGCGTCGCCGGCATTGCGCGGGATGATGAAGGCTTTGATCACTTCCGTGCGGATCGGGTCCGGCACGCCGATCGCCGCCGCCATCAGCACCGCCGGATGCTTGATCAGGCAGTCTTCGATTTCGCCCGGCCCAATGCGGAAACCGGCCGAGGTGATGACGTCGTCGGCCCGGCCGACAAACCAGAAATAGCCGTCTTCGTCGCGGGTCGCGAGATCGCCGGTCAACAGCCAGTCGCCGACATATTTGTCCCGGGTGGCCTCCGGGTTCTGCCAATATTCCAGCATCATCACCGGATCCGGCCGGCGAAACGCCAAATGGCCTGCTTCGCCCGGCGGCCGTTCCTCGCCGTCGTCGTCGACGATGGCGGCGACGTGGCCGGGTGCCGCCTGGCCCAGCGAACCGGGCTTGGCCGGCATCAGGTTCGGCACATGGGCGGTGACCAGATTGCACTCGGTTTGGCCGTAGCCTTCGTTGATCGGGAAACCGAATTGGCGCTCGCCCCAGGCCAGGATTTCGGGACCGACCGGTTCGCCGCCGGTGATGACGCTGCGCAGATCGACGTCGGGCGGATCGCCGACCTGGCGCATCAGCTTCAACATGGTCGGCACCAACATGACGTTGCGCACCCGGTGCTTGACCATCACGTGGAAGGCCCGCTCCGGATCGAACGGCCCTTTGGCGCGGAACGCCAACACCGGCTTGCCATGCCACCACGACGGCATCAGCACGTCCATTAGGCCGGCGAGCCAAGCCCAGTCGGCCGGCGACCAGCAAAGGTCGCCCGGCTGGCCGTAAAAATTATGCAGGATGTCGAAGCCCGGCATGTGGCCCAACATCGTGCGGTGGCCGTGCAAGGCGCCCTTAGGCGGCCCGGTCGTACCCGACGTGTAGGTGAGTAGGGCCGGATCGTCGGCACGCGTCGAGGTGGTCGGGCAGTCGTCGGCGGCATGCTCCATCTCGATCCAGAAATCATGGGCATCGGGTTCCAGGCCGTCGATCAGAAAGACCCGCGCCAGCGCCGGCAAGCGGTCGCGGAGCGCCAGGATCTTGCCGTAATTGGCGTGGTCCGTGACGACGACGCGGGCGCCGCTGTCGGCCAGCCGGAACGCCAGCGCCTGTTCCTCGAACAGGGTGAACAGCGGCACGGTAATGGCGCCGATCTTCCAGGCGCCGAGATGACAGATCGCCGTCTCCGGCGTCTGGCCGAGCAACAGCGCCACCCGGTCTCCCGGCTCGACGCCATGGCCCTTGAACAGGTTGGCGCATTGCCCGGCGAGCCGGTACATGTCGAGAAAGCTGTAAGCCGTCACGGTATCGGCGCCGGTGTCGTAAATCAGCGCTGGCGCTTCCGGCCGGGCCAAGACATGCCGGTCCAAGACGTCGGCCACTATGTTGTAGCGCTCCGGTATGCGCCACGCGAACGCATCGTAGACCTGGGCGTAGGTTTCCGCCGGTTCCAGCATGTCTGCCCCCAGTCAGCCGTAATCCGCCACCGCTTTGCACCATCTTGCCACGATGGACCGGCGGTTGGAACCAAATCAATCAGCGCCAGCCTTGCAGGCCCGGCCGGCGCGTTCTATTTAGCGTGCATGACCCAACCCCAACCAATTCATGTGATCGGCGGCGGCTTGGCCGGTTCCGAAGCCGCCTGGCAGGCGGCCCGTGCCGGGCTGCTGGTTGTGCTGCACGAAATGCGGCCGGTCCGTAAAACCGATGCCCATCACGGCACCGACCTGGCGGAGCTGGTCTGTTCCAATTCGTTCCGGTCCGATGACGCCGAAGCCTCGGCGATCGGCTTGTTGCATGAGGAAATGCGCCGCCTCGGCTCCCTCATCCTAAGCGCCGCGGACCGCCACCAGGTGCCGGCCGGCGGCGCGCTCGCCGTCGACCGGGATGGCTTCGCCGGCGCTGTCACCCGGGCCATCGAAAACGAGCCGCTGATCACCATCGAACGACAAGAAGTGACCGACCTGCCGCCGGACCAGTGGGACACCGTGATCCTGGCCACGGGGCCGCTGACCTCGCCGCTGCTCGCCAAGGCGATCGGCCAAGAGACCGGCGAGGCCGCCCTCGCCTTTTTCGACGCGATCGCGCCGATCGTCTATACCGACAGCATCGATTTTTCCGTCGCCTGGTATCAATCGCGCTACGACAAGCCGGGACCGGGCGGTGACGGCAAGGACTATATCAATTGCCCCATGGACGCGGCCCAATACGCCGCCTTCATCGCGGCGCTCGGCGCCGGGGACACCACAGACTTCAAGGATTGGGAACGGGACACCCCCTACTTCGAAGGCTGCCTGCCGATCGAAGTGATGGCCGAGCGCGGGCCGGAGACCCTGCGCTTCGGCCCGATGAAGCCGGTCGGCCTGACCAACCCGCACCGCCCGGAGAAGCCTTACGCCGTGGTCCAACTTCGCCAGGACAATGCCCTCGGCACGCTCTACAACATCGTCGGCTTCCAGACCAAATTGAAGCATGGTGCCCAGTCCGAAATCTTCCGCGCCATCCCCGGGTTGGAGAACGCCCGCTTCGCCCGTTTGGGCGGCATCCACCGCAACACCTTTTTGAACGCACCAAAATTGCTGGATTCAGAATTGCGGCTGAAAAGTCGGCCGGCGCTGCGGTTTGCCGGCCAGGTCACCGGGGTCGAAGGTTATATCGAAAGTGCCGCCATCGGCTTGTTGGCCGGACGCTTCGCTGCCGCCGAGCGCGCCGGCCGAACCATGGTGCCACCGCCACCGACCACCGCGCTCGGTGCCCTACTCGGCCATATCACCGCGGGGGCCGACGCCGAGACGTTCCAGCCGATGAATGTCAATTTCGGCCTGTTTCCACCGCCCGTGGCGCCGGCGGACAGCAAAAAGCGCCGCCTGAAAGGCCGCGACCGCAAGCGCGCCTACACCGCCCGTGCCTTGGCCGACCTCGACGCTTGGCGCCAATCAGCTGACTAATACCAACCTGCGTCGTCTACAATCGCCGCAGCAACATCCGTCCCGTAAGAGCGAGCTGGCGCCGGAACCCGCTGATGTTCAAGCGGCCATCCGTGACGTCGCCACCGTTTCGCTTGAGCCGCGAAAGATAAAGCGAGGCAAGGCTGAGCGGTAATAGCGCCGGCAAGGCATGGCGGGGCGCATCCCGAGCCAAGCGGCGGGCTGCTGCCGCGTGCTCGGACGCGGCTTCGACGAGCGGGCGGACCACCGCGCGCATGGCCTCGGCATCGCGCCAATGCAAGGCGGCGTGCGGATCGACACCCGCCGCGGCCAGAATGTCCCGCGGCAGATGCATGCGACCTTGGCCGCCGTGCGCAGGTGCCGCGCGCACCAGCCCGGCCAACGCCCAGGCGATGCCGGCCTCGTGGGCGGCTTGTTCGGACAGCGGTTCGCGGGCGCCCAAAACCTCGAGCGCCAAAACCATCAATACGGACGAGGTTTCGACCGCATAATGACGGAGCGCGGCCAGGTCATCGGGCGGCATATCCGCGAAATCCAGGCTTCGGGCATCGATCAGGCGGTCGAACAGATCGCGGCTTAGGCCGCACCGTTCAACTGCCGACGACAGTGCGCTGACCACCGGGTGTTCGCGCGGCCGGCCATCGTAAATTTCCCCGACCGCATCGCGCCACCATTGCAGGCGAATGTCACCGATCATCGCCTCTGAAACCTTTTCTCGGGTCGCGGCGATCTCGAAATTGAAGGCGTAGAGCGCGAACAGATCTTCCCGGCTCGTGTCCGGCGCAAACAGCGCCGTCAAAAACCGGTCGTGATCTTCCGCGCGCACGATCACTGCACATGGCGACATGGATTCGGTCATGACCTCAAACGGTTTCGACACTTTTTGGAATATGGCGCTTCAGGCTTCACAAATTGGTCGTGAGTCACTACTTTCCCCTGGCTAGACGCCTAGCCCATCGATCGGCTGGCCGATCAAAGGGCAAATGGCCTAATATGACAATGAGCGATTCGCTTCGGGTCAAGGTACGGCGGATCGACGCAAACGAATTTACGAGATTGGAGGGGTCGAACAGTGGCTGCAATACTGTCGAACTTAAGAAACACGGTGATCGCCGGTATCGTCTTGACGATCATCATGATCATTATCGTCGTTGGCTGGCATGGCGAAGGCATGCCGACCGATCACACCTGGGGGCTGTTCTTCATGCGCTGGCTGCATGTGTTGAGCGGTGTCATGTGGATCGGTATTTTGTGGTATTTCAACTTCATCCAGATACCCAACATGCCCAACATCCCTGACGATCAGAAACCGGCGATCAGTAAAGTCATCGCGCCGGCGGCTTTGTTCTGGTTCCGTTGGGGCGCCATGGGAACCATCGTTACCGGGCTGATCCTGGCCTGGATGAATGGCTACCTGGTGAGTGCGATCACCATCGGTATCATCGACGGTGTCCCGAAGCACACCGCCATCGGCATTGGCATGTGGCTCGGCACCATCATGTGGTTCAACGTCTGGTTCATCATTTGGCCGAACCAGAAGCGCGCGCTCGGCATCGTCGATGCGGACGCCGACAGCAAGGCGAAATCCGCACGCACGGCAATGTTGTTCAGCCGCACCAACACCCTGCTGTCCATACCCATGCTCTATGCCATGGTATCGGCGCAAAACATCTACTAATCCGCGCCTCGGCGCGTGGTGATAAACCGGGGCCTTCGGGCTCCGGCTTTTTTGTTCATCGTCAAAAAGTCCTTCGGCTTCGCCTCAGTGTACTTTTTGCCGGTGAAATAATGCCAAATCATGCCTTGAGGCGGCCCAGCGGCCTGATTTGATCATTTCTCTGACTGATCATGACCGTCAGTCATGATCAGAGCCCGCACCACATTAGGGACGAATTCGTGTCTCTAATGTGGTGCAAACAGAAAACCTGTTAGCGCATCGCCGAGCCGCCTCAAGATGCGCTAACGCATTATTACAACTGAAGAAATGTACATTAAGCGTAGCGAAGGACTTTGCTTCACGACTAATAATCAAGCGACGGCGATCAACGCAGCGGCGACGCGGCGCTCTTCCGACAGCAACACGTTGTAGGTGCGGCAAGCCGCCCCGGTATCCATGCCGTCGACGACGATGCCCGCCGCGCGCAATCCGGCGCGGATTTCGTCCGGCACCCACAGCAATTCCGGACCGCAGCCGATCAACAGGACTTCGATCTTTGGCGTCGCCTCGATGACCGGGGTCAATCCGGCGAGATCGGCGTGCTGCCACGACGTCGGCGCCCAGGCTAGGGTTGCTTCGGGAAACACCAACACCGAGCCGACATGGGCGGCGTCGGCAATGCGGAATCCGCCATTGCCATAAGACTGAATGAGTTGTCGGCCGAGGGGGATTTGCGGGGTTACGTCCAGATTTTCGACGCTCAGGCGCCCGCGGCGTCTGCCTCTTCTTCTTCCTTGTCAGCGCCTAGCGCGCCGCGCTGGAGCTTAAGATGAATGAGGATCGGTGCCGCCACGAAAATCGATGAGTAGGTACCGACCAAAACGCCCCAGATCATGGCAAAGGAAAAGCCGCGGATGACCTCGCCGCCGAAAAAGAACAACGCCAACAACGCCAACAGCGTCGTCACCGAGGTCATCGTGGTCCGTGCCAGCGTTTCGTTGATCGACTGGTTCAACAGATCCGGAATCGGCAGTTGCTTATAGCGGCGTAGGTTTTCGCGGATGCGGTCATAGACCACGACCGTGTCATTGATCGAATAGCCGACGATGGTCAGGATCGCCGCGACACTGGCCAGGTTGAACTCGATCCGGGTCACCGCGAACATGCCGACGGTCAACACCACGTCATGGACCAGGGCCAAGACGGCGCCGACGCTGAATTGCCACTCGAAGCGAAACCAGATGTAAACCAGCATGGCGATCACGGCGATGCCGATCGCTTCGATGGCCGACCAAACCAGCTCGGCGCTTACCTTCGGGCCGACGAATTCGACGCGCCGGTACGACACTGCTGCGATGCCTTCGTTCAAGGCCTTCTTGACGACGTCAACTGCCACCTGCTGCGCCTTCTCACCGCCCGGCTGACGTTCGATCCGGATCAGCACGTCGTTCGGGCTGCCGAATTCCTGCAGCGCCACTTCGCCGAGGCCGAGGCCGGACAGCGAATTCCGCATGCCGCCAATGTCGGCGGCTTGCTCGGTACCGACTTCGATCAGAATGCCGCCTTCGAAATCGATGCCTTTGTTCACCCCGACTGAAACGAACAACACGATCGAGGCGATCGCCAGTAGGCCGGACAGCACGAAGGCCAGCCTATGGAAACGCACGAAAGGAATTTTGGTCTGTCCCGAAACCAGTCGCAGCCTGAATGCCATGCTCAACGCCCCTTCAAACAATCAACTGCACTGGCCGCTTACGCCGCAGCCAGACGGAAATCAGGAGCCGGCTCAACATGGTTGCCGTAAACATGGAACTGATGATGCCGATGCCCAGCGTCACCGCAAAGCCGCGCACCGGACCGGAACCGAAGGCAAACAAGATCAAGGCGGCGATAAACGTGGTGACGTTGGCGTCGACAATGGTCGTGAAGGCGCGCTTGAAACCGGCCTCTACCGCATTGAACGGCGACTTGCCTGATGCAATCTCTTCGCGGATGCGTTCAAAGATCAACACGTTGGCATCGACCGCCATGCCGATGGTCAGCACGATACCGGCGATTCCGGGCAAGGTCAGTGTCGCCTGCAAAACAGATAGCGAGCCCATGATCAGGAACAGGTTGGTGATTAGGGCGGCATTGGCGACGATGCCGAACAGGCCGTAGCCAGCAATCATGAATATGATGACGAACACGAACCCCAACAGGCAGGCGATTTTGCCGGCGGCGATCGAATCCGCACCGAGATCGGGCCCGACCGTGCGCTCTTCCAAAATTTGCAGCGGCGCCGGCAGGGCGCCGGCCCGCAACAGCAGCGCCAGATCGTTGGCGCTCTGCGGCGTGAAACTGCCGCTGATGATGCCGCTGCCGCCGAGGATGGCATCGCGGATCACCGGTGCGGAAATAACCTTGCCGTCGAGGACGATGGCAAACGGCCGGCCGACGTTCTTGGAGGTCGTGTTGGCGAAGCGTTTGGCGCCGATGGCGTCGAACCGGAAGGAAACCACCGGTTGACCGCGATCGTAGGTCGGTTGCGAATCCGTCAAATTTTCGCCGGAAACCTCGATCCGCTTCTTCACCACGTAGGTCTGGGGATCCTGAGGGTCTTCGCTTTTCAGCAATTCCGTACCGGGCGGCGCCCGTCCCGTCGACGGATCGGCGTTCACGTCGACCAGGCGGAAGGTCATCTTGGCGGTCTTGCCGAGCAATCTTTTGATCCGATCGGGATCGTCCACGCCCGGCAATTGGATGAGAATGCGGTCGGCGCCTTGGCGTTGGATCGACGGTTCGTTGACGCCGGTCTCATCGATGCGCCGACGCACGATTTCAATCGATTGCTTGACCGAGGAATCAACACGGTCGCGGATCGCTTCCTCGGTCGGCGTCAGCGTAATCAGCCCACTACCTTCATCTTCAATCGTCAGGTTCAGGCCGCCGCCACCGATGCCCAAAAGCGGGTTGGCGTTAAGCGGTACGGCCAATTGGCGCAGCAATTCGTACGCCTTCTCCCGTTGCTCGGGCTTGAGGATGGTTACCGACACATGATCTGTCTGGGCGCGGAGATGGCGATACCGAATGCGTGGGCGCGCATCCACCAGCTCTGAGCGCACCGCGTCTTCTAGGCTTTCCAGACGTTCCTTGGTGATCGCGGCAATATCAACTTCGAGCAGCAAATGCGAACCGCCGCGCAGATCCAAGCCGAGATTGATCTGATCGTTCGGCAGCCATTCCGGCAGGCTTTCCGCGGTCCGGCTATCCAAAAAATTCGGCAGCGTGAATATCAAGCCGGCCGCACAAACCAACGCGATCAGCGTCACTTTCCATTTGGCGAAATAGAGCATGCCGCGATCGCGCCGCTTAACGTTTCAGCTTTGACAACAAGCCGCCGACGACGCCGCCGATACCGTCTTGGCCTTGCGTGGCGCCGTCGCCGCCGGATTTCGGAGCCGACTTGCCGTCAGCCGGTTCGCTCTTGGCGCGAACTTCGCTCAAGGTGCCGCCGACCACGTTGACGCGGATGTTGTCTGCGATTTCAACCTGCAGATTGCCGTCTTCCTTAACCTTGGTCACCTTGCCGATCACGCCGCCGGCCGTCACCACGGTATCGCCGCGCCGCACGGCGGCAATCATCGCCTTGTGGTCCTTGGCGCGTTTTTGCTGGGGCCGAATGAGCAAAAAATAGAAAACAACGAAGATCAGTACCAGCGGCAGGAACGATACGAACATGTCTTGTCCGCCAGCATCCTGGGCATAGGCCGGGGAAATGAACATCAACCTCTCCTCAAACGTGATCCTCGAAGCAAGCGCGGAATATAGCGATCCCGATGGCGAATGCAAACAACTTGAAGATCAAGCCTTTATTGACCCGCCGGACTCTCTTGCGTCTCCGACAAGTCATGGTAGGTTGCGCCGCGCCGTGACCAATAAGGGTCAATGTGGTGTCTATCAAGTGTAATTGCGAGGTAAGTTGACCATGTCGGATCAACCCGATCTGTTGCCGGTGCTCAGTCGCATCGCTGACGCCCTGGAACGGCTGGCACCGCCGTCGGGCGCAACGGTCGATCTGACCGGCGCCGACGCCTTTATCTGGCAAGCGGAAGCCGGTCGCCTGCAGCCGGTTGCCGCCGTCAACCACGTCGCCCTAGACCTGCTCCGCGGCATTGGCCGGGTGCGCGACATCCTGCTCGACAACACCCGGCGCTTCGCCGCCGGCCTGCCGGCCAACAACGCCTTGCTGTGGGGCGCCCGCGGCATGGGCAAAAGCTCTTTGGTCAAGGCCGTGCACGCGACCATCAATACCGAACAGAGCCGGCCGCTGACGCTCATTGAAATCCATCGCGAGGACATCCCGACGCTGCCGATCTTGCTCGGCGCGCTGCGCGGCCACGACGATCACCGCTTCATCCTGTTCTGCGACGATCTCTCATTCGACAATGACGATTCGAGCTACAAGTCGCTGAAGGCGGTACTGGAAGGCGGCATCGAGGGTCGCCCGACGAACGTGGTTTTCTACGCCACTTCAAACCGGCGCCATCTGATGCCGCGCGACATGATGGAGAACGAGCGCTCGACGGCGATAAACCCGGCCGAAGCGGTCGAGGAGAAGGTATCGCTCTCGGACCGATTCGGATTGTGGCTGGGCTTTCATTCCTGCAGCCAGGACGATTATTTCGCCATGCTGGATGGCTACGTCGCCCGCTATGGTTTGAAAATCGATCCGGAGACCTTGCGCGCCGAGGCCGTCGAGTGGGCCATGACCCGCGGTGCGCGTTCCGGTCGGGTCGCCTGGCAGTACGTCCAGGATCTCGCCGGCCGGCTCAAGACCCCGCTGGTTTGACGCCGTCGCCGGGGCCGCGCGCCTGTTTCCGGCTACCGAGAAACTTCATCGGATTGACCGCCTTGGCGTGCCGGCGAATTTCAAAATGCAGTTGCGGTTTGGCGACGTTGCCAGTGTTGCCGGTCTTGGCAACCACCTGACCCCGGCGCACGTTTTCGCCCGCCTTGACCAGCAGCGACTGATTGTGGGCGTAAGCCGTGGTGAAGCCGCCGGCGTGGCGGATCAGCAATAGGTTGCCGAACCCAGGGAGTTCATTGCCGGCATAGGCAACGACGCCGTTCTCCGCCGCCTTGACCCGCGTGCCCGACGGCACGGCGATATTAATGCCGTCATTGTGCAGGCCGCCCTGCTTGCCGCCGAAACCGGAAATCACCGGTCCGCGCACCGGCCAGGCAAACCGGCTGTTGCTGCGCGGCGGCGGAGCGGACGCGATCGGCCGCGCCGCCGGAGTCTTAATAGTCGAATGACCGGCGCGCGCAGAGCGTACAGCCTGAGGTTTTGGCGATGATGGCCGCGTCGTCGGCTTCGCCGTCGTCCGGCGGGCAATAGTTTGCGTGGTCGGCGACGGAACGGTGCCAGTCGGGGCGCCAGTCGGGATGATCAGCGTCTGGCCTTGGTGCAATCGATAGGGCCGCGAAATGTTGTTCTTGTGGGCCAGCGCTGCGAAGGAAACGCCATTGCGGCGCGCGATCATGCTCAAGCTCTCACCGGCGCGAACCACATCCACCCGGGCATCGGCAATCACCAAGCGCTGGCCGACCGCCAGCGCATAAGGCGGACGCAAACCGTTGGCCTGGATCAACGCGGACGGCGCGATACCAAGGCGATTGGCGATGCCGTAGACGGTATCACCTCGACGAACCCGAACGGTGGCGGCCGGTGCTGTCACGGGCGGCACAGTTCGAACGGTCTGCCTTGGCGGTGCCGGGAACAGACTGTCGGCGCTCGCCGGCGGTGCCGATACCGCGGCAACGCTGACGTTCGCCACCGGCGCCGCCGCGCCCGCCGGCGGCGCGTTGCGAGCACTCGACCAGACGCCGCCGCGCAACGACGGAGGGTGGCTCAAATTGGTTGGCGATCTCGCCGCTGACCAGGTTGTCGTACCTTGGCCGCTGCGCGGTGCCGGCGCGGTTTGGGACTGAGGCGGCTTGGTCATCGCGATGTCGTGATATTCGACCGGCGCCGGGGTCGATCGGACACAGCCACCAGTCAACAGCGCCACAGCCAGCCCGACGGCAAACGGCGCCCTTACAGCGTTTGGAATCATGGATGCAGCCTAAGGGCTTGGAATGCAAACTTCAAGTAAACTCTGCACCACTTAGACGAATTTTCGTTCCGTGCCAATGTGCATTGGTCAGTCGATATAGAACCCGATAAACCGCTTTTGCGAGAGGACGAGATCACCAGCCATCATACCGGCCCTTCATAGGCTTGGCTCCGATGGGCGATACGCACCACCAGGACAGTAAGCGCTTCATCCTCAATCCGGCACACAGCGCGATAATCGCCAATACGATAGCGCCAAGGGCCGGAGAAGGATGACTTCAGAGCTTTTCCGAAACGACGGGGATCATCAGATCCCGCTATCCGCTCATCAAGATAATCAAGGATTTTGCGCTGAACGGTGTTGTCCAGCTTTCGCATGTCTTTCAGAACGCGGCTGTCAAATTCAACGGTCCAGCTCAAGCGTCTGCCTTATATCTTCACTGCTCAGGCGCTCTTTGGGATCTTCCAGCCGTGCTTCAGCAATATACCGGTCTTCAAGCTCATCGATATGATCTTCGATCAGCCTGCGGATATAGAACGTCTTGGTACGTCCTGTCACGGCGGCCAAATTATCGAGCCTGTTTTCAATTTCCTTATCCAGTCGCAACGACGCCATAGCGCACCTTCATGTATCACGAGTATCACACGAATCAAATGTAATACAAGTAGCACGGCTTGTCAAGCACGCTAATTATGAACAGTACATAACGTCCTTTTTGTACTGTTCATCTCTCACCCAGGTTCCGTTGTGAATCCTTTTGCAGATACCCTAGCGTTACGCTCAGCCCTGAGCGTAATCGGCAACTGTTCTAGTCATCCGTCGGAATGCCGTCCACCAACGGCACGAAGCGCACTGCGAGCAGATCCTCGCAGTCGATCCGACCGTCTTCGAGCTTAACCACACGCACGATCTGTTGATCCACGGTGCTTGAGCCCATGGGCAATACCATAACGCCGCCGACGCCAAGCTGTTCAACCAAGACCGGCGGCAGGTCCGTCGCCGCCGCGGTCACCAAAATGCGGTCGAACGGCGCTTGTTCGGGCCATCCGAGATAGCCGTCCGCGACTTTGGAGGTAATATTGGAGAGGCGCAAAGCCTCGAATTGCCGCTCGGCATCGCGCAGCAGGCTGCGATAGCGCTCGATGGTGTAGACCCGGCGGCAGAGTTGCGACAGCACCGCCGCTTGGTAGCCGGAACCGGTCCCGACCTCCAGAACCTTCATGCGTGGCCCGACCTTCAGCGCTTCGGTCATGAAGGCGACCACATAGGGCTGCGAAATGGTTTGGCCGTGGTGGATCGGCAAAGCGATGTTTTCGTAAGCCTGATCCTGGAACGCGTCGGGTACGAATACATCGCGTGGGATTCGCTCCAAGGCCGACAGCACGGCGGTGTCGGTAATGCCGTTGCGCCGCAGCTCCATGATCAGCCGGATCTTGCGAGATTCGTCGGTCAATCCTCTAGTGCCTTGCGCAAATCGCTCATCGATCGCCGATGGGCCAGATCCAGATGCAGCGGCGTGACCGCGATGCCGTTGCGTTCGACCACGCCAAGATCGGTCTTCGGGTCGGTGGCGCTCTCGTCGCGGCGAAAGCCGATCCAGAAATATGGTACGCCGCGGGCGTCGACACGTTTCTCGATCACCGAGCTGCTGAAGTCACGGCGCCCTTGGCTGCCAACTCTGACGCCTGTTACCGCAGTATGCACCACGTCCGGAAAGTTGACGTTGATCAATGTGTCCTTGGCCCAGCCGGTGCCCAGCAATTTACGGATCAAGGCCGGCGCATGATGCTCGGCCGTCGCCCAATGGGGATTGCCGCCGGAGCGAAAGACCTGACTGAGCGCGATCGACGGAATTTGCAGCAACGTGCCTTCCATGGCGGCCGCGATGGTTCCCGAATAGGTCACGTCCTCACCCAGATTGGCGCCGCGATTGACGCCGGACAGCAACAGGTCCGGCCGCTTGTCGGCGACGACCTCGCTGATCGCCAACATGACGCAATCGGTCGGCGTGCCGCGGACCGCGAACTTTCGCGGCGAAATGCGCCGGAGCCGCAAAGGTTCGGTCAAGGTCAGCGAGTGCGAGGCGCCGCTCTGTTCGGTTTCCGGCGCGACCACCCAAACGTCGTCCGACAGCTTGCGCGCGATGCGTTGCAGCACCTTCAAGCCCGGCGCATGGATGCCGTCGTCGTTCGACAATAGAATGCGTGGGTTCTTCATGCGCCGGTCCCTGGGCCAATGACGTCGATGCCGCCCATATAGGGCTTCAGCGCATCGGGCAGTGGCACCGAGCCGTCGGCTTGCTGACAATTTTCGATGATGGCGATCAAGGTCCGCCCGACTGCCAGGCCGGAACCGTTCAGGCTGTGGACGAAGCGCGTGCCCTTTTCGCCTGCCGGCCGATACCGCGCCTGCATGCGTCGGGCTTGGAACTCGCCGCAATTGGAACAGGACGAGATCTCCCGATAGCGCCCCTGCCCCGGCAGCCAAACCTCCAGATCGTAGGTCTTGTGGGCGGCGAAGCCCAAATCGCCGGTCGCCAGGCTCATGACCCGGTACGGCAGCTCGAGGCGTTGCAGAATGGCCTCCGCGCATCCGGTCATGCGGTCATGTTCGGCCGGCGACGCCTCCGGCGTGGTGACCGACACCATCTCCACCTTGGTGAATTGATGCTGGCGGATCATGCCGCGCGTATCGCGGCCGGCGGCTCCGGCTTCGGAGCGAAAGCAGGGCGTGACGGCAGCGAACCGCATCGGCAGATCGTCTTCCGACCAAATTGTTTCCCGCGCCAAGTTGGTGAGCGGCACTTCCGCCGTCGGGATCAGCCAAAGGCCGTCGGTGGTGCGAAATTGATCCTCGGCGAATTTCGGTAGTTGGCTGGTGCCGAACAGGGCGTGATCGCGCACCAACAGCGGCGGCACGGTTTCTTGATAGCCGAACTCGCCGGTGTGGGTGTCGAGCATGAAATTGTAGAGCGCCCGTTCGAGCCGCGCCAAAGCGCCGCGCAGCACCACGAAACGGGCGCCGGATAGCCGCGAGGCGGCCTCGAAGTCCATCAGCCCAAGCGCCTCGCCGATCTCGAAATGCTGTTTCGGTTCAAAATTGAAGGACCGGGGTTCGCCGACCCGGCGGAGCTCGACATTGTCGTCTTCGTCGGCGCCTTCCGGCACGTCGTCGAACGGCATGTTCGGCAGGCCGATCAGATGCGCTTCCAAGGTCGCGCCGAGCGTGCGATCGCTTTCCTCGAGTTCACCGAGCCGAGTTTTCAATTCTGCGACTTCGGCCATCAACCCCGACGCCACGGCTTCGTCGCCGTTCGCCTTGGCCTTGCCGATCTCCCGCGATGCCTCGTTGCGCCGAGCCTGCACGCCTTGCAATTCGGTCTGGACGGCGCGGCGGCGCGCATCCAGATCCAGCAATTCGGCCGCCATCGGCCGGGCGGCACGTTTCTGCAACCCGGCGTCCAGCGCGTCCGGATTTTCTCGAATCCATCTTAAATCAAGCATGGCGGATCGTTCGCATCGAAAGGGAGGAAAGACGCGCCGTTTATACGCCCTGGACCGGATGACGTCCAGCAAGGAGCGGGCGTGGCCGCAGCCAATCCCAACGCTCGCATTTGGTTTTGAAGAGGATTTCCATGCCTCCGGCAGATTTGTCACCTAAGAGCCAGATTAACCTCCAGATGCCGACGCTGAATGACCGTATCGACAACGACATCGACAGCAAATACGTTGGTTTGCCGACGCGCTCAGGAACGCAATCACCTGAGATAGTGATGACTAGACAATTAAAGGACATACGACATGGATCGGATGAGAGGAAAAGTGGCCGCCATCACCGGCGGTGGCGGCGGCATTGGCGCCGCGACCGTACGCCGCTTCCTCGAAGAGGGTGCCAAGGTCGCATTTTGCGATCGAGATGCGGAGAAAGGCAACGCATTCGAAAGGCAACTCGGCAGCGATGACGCCCTATTCAAACCCGCTGACGTGTCACGAGAAACGGAAGCCTCGCATTTCATCGAAGACACGGTGTCGCACTTCGGGCGCATCGACGTCTTGGTGAATAATGCCGCTGTGCGCAATTACGTCGATGTCACGGAAGCTTCGGTCGAGAGTTGGGACCACGTGCTGGGCGTGAACCTGAAGGGCTTCGCCTTTTGCGCAAAGGCGGCCATCCTCGCAATGAGAAGATCGGGCGGCGGTGTGATCGTGAACCTCGCTTCCGTGCGCTCGCTTGTAGCGGGTCCGAAGTGCGTACAGTATGACACGACGAAAGCCGCGATCCTTGGCCTGACCCGGAGCATGGCTCGGGATCACGCGCCGGACAACGTGCGTGTGATGGCGGTTGGCCCTGGCCCGATTTTCACCGACTTCCACGAAAATCGCGCCAAGGATCTGGGCCAGACTCACAATGAGTACAGGGAGGCGTTCGGTAACGATACCATGTTAAATCGGCCTGGCACCCCAATGGAGGTCGCCAACGCTATCCTTTTTGTTGCCTCAGACGAGGCGTCTTTCATGACAGGCACCTGCGTGTTCGTAGACGGTGGCCAGACGGGATTTTGACGCCCTGTTCATCGTGCCGGCCTGGAACAATGTGTTTCGTACACCAAGGTAACATTCGACCCTTGGTCGCGCACGCGGTGGCGTCCGAGGCGCAGCGGCGGCGGTTTCGGGCGAGGTGCTGGCCGCCGCAAACGACAACGTTAATTTGCGCAAACCTGATGACGGCCGAGGTCGTGTGCCAAACTATGGTGTATCGTCGACTAAAGTCGTGCCAATCCGCGCCAGAAACTCCTGATAGTCGTATTTGCATTTCGAGCTAGGACAATGGCAGCAAATGTGCATTGGCGCATAAGAAAATCCACGGCCGCCCGCCTGCCACGGAGGGCTTACCCGCGATACCGGACTCAATAATATGAAGACCGTAAATAGCGAAATTGACCCGGAGTAGTCCTGCGCGGGTGCAAAGAACATTCCAAAACCGGAAATCCTGCGATGAATTAACTGGCAGGTGTCCTGGTACCTCCAGTACGGCATTCAATTCTAACCACCCTGACACCAAGTCTCGATGATCGCGATTCTTAGGGATGGCATTTCAAAGATTTGGTGTAGCCGCGCTCCTACAATTGTACCCACATGCGAACTCCGGCAGCGGCCAACCAAGCACAGCTGATCGGATCGTCTCTAAGATCATGCTAAGAATCCGTTTGGATCTTTTCGAATGAATTTGCGAACACAAAGCCAAGCGCTGTTGCCGCTACGATACCTTCCAGTACGAACAACACAAACCATCCGTGGGAAACATAATAATAAACCACAATAACAGAAATTATTATTCCAAATGTTGTCAAATAACCGCTAGTACGAATCCTCCGTGGTGAGTAGCACACCAATAACGCAGTTATTAAAATGGGGATCAAAATAATAATTTTTACATGATCGATTCTTGTGTATGATAAGACCACCGTCATAATCGAAAGTAATAACATTAAGAGAGACGAGAAAACCACACGAAAATCGGTAAGAATATTGTCGATTTCGAGAACCATTATTGTAAAAATCAGCAAATAGACCATCGAGAAAAACCACTCTGCGAGAACACCTCGGCCACTATTTGTCTTCGTGACCGCAGCATCCATAAAGTCCGATAACAGTAAGTAAGAAATCAGGATCGCCACGGTACCGACAACAAAGAAAAATATCCAGAATATCCCCCTATTCTTCATGAAAAAGGGTAACATTTGAGGGATCCGAATGCGATCATTCAATTCTGTTAAATGCTCTACCCTGAGAATTTTCGTCATTATGGCGAATAATAGTAACAGGAACATACCAGTCAGTTCTGTTCCTTCTTCGATTACCAACCTAAGAATATTCTGAAATGTAGACATTTCATACTCTGTATGCCTTAGGTGATTTTCGAATTTTTCCTGCAAGTAAACCAGAAAAAATAGTACAAAAGCGATTATAACGAGACCCATGAATTTTCGTGCTATATTGTCTCTATAAAGTATAAAAATAGTCCCCACAGACAAAGCAAACAACAAAATGACGAAAAATAGCCGCGGAGCTTCCCACAAAATGGGAGCTACCAGTGTCTGGTATTGATCATCCAAGTTTTCATATGTGGATTCTATTGCGCTGATGACAGGAATTATATAGTTGATCCGCTCGTGAATCGAACCAACTTCATCTGCGGAAAGCCCGATAAGAATGCACCCCAAGGCAAAATACCCAAGGTTGGTCACACGGTCCCTGCTATGGAGATCACGCGTGTTGTTTAATAAGATGAGGCCCGATAAAAACAACATCGCACCTGACCCCCAAGCAGCGATGTTCTTTTCGCCACCCAAATCAAGCAAATATAGATACGGTACGCTAGGCAAATAATCAGCTTTTGACGAGTGTAACCAAATTGTAGAAATTAAAGAAACCAGAATAAAAATTACTGATGCAATAATAGCGGCTAATAATACTTTACCTCTATCGGAAAAAAGTGCGCTTTTGATGTCAATTGCGTATGCCGGTTCACATTTATTCATTCAAAACACCGTTTGAATTTTCTGCTTACGCAGCTGGCTTGATAGTCAAGGTTCTCGCGAGGCCTTCCTGGACGGGCTGCGATTCCGCTTAAGGGTTTACATTGTTCATCCACACTGCGTGTGGGCGTCGAGCCCACAAAGCACCCCAGATCCTTATCACGACTTGCGTCAACCTACCAGCATCGCGATGTCTGCGTTTGGCACACTGGTCTTGCCCGGTTTTAATGGACGGTTCAAAAAGATCCGGTTGACTGTCGCTCGAAGTCAACGGGGCTGATGTTGCCAAGATATCCATGGCGTCGCTTTCGATTGTAGAACACCTCA